>OCAS01000139.1_pt1 | contig 76766 bp, 70 predicted proteins | sample 1550751 | NCBI WGS metagenome assembly OCAS01 (sample SAMEA2580301, study PRJEB22360) | human gut metagenome | biome: human gut; feature: human-associated habitat; material: faeces | place: Denmark | collected 2008/2010
CGGGAAAGGCAGTCCATGTCCGGCCAGTGTCTGTCCGGATACCGGAGGCAGCCCCTTAAGGACCAGGCAGGGAGATTAGTTCCATCCTGCCCTGCCTGCCCTTAGCCGGCTTCCTGCTTAAGGACAGACCCGCACGACATGGATATGGGACCAGGCACGGCCTTTTCTTTTACTAATTAGGATAAACTGTCATGTTAAATGACATTTTTGCATGATAATCAGCGTCTGAAGGGAGGATAAAACAAGATGGGTATTGTCAGACACTATATAATTAAGGACCAGGAATGCGGTTACCTTACAAAGAATGGAAAGTTCATAAAGCTTCTGACCGCGGGCAGATATTCCTTTGTAAAAGCCCTGGGGTATGAGGTGGATATAGTTCCCATGACCGGCGAGGTCAGGACCTGCGGTATTCCCGAGGAAATACTGATGGGGGATAAGGGGTTTGCGGACCGGGTGGTGAAGAATGTGCTGCCGGATGAGTGCATTGCCCTGCGGTTTGTGAATAAGGCGTACAGGGAGGTCCTGACAAAGCCTGAGTCCTTATTCTGGAATGTATTTGAGGAAAATGAATTCCGGAACATAGACATCACCAGGCCGTGCATGGAGGAGAGCCTGCCCAGGTTCTATATGGATCTGATGCCTGCCAGGTACTATAAGAAAATCATTGTCAAGGACGGGGAGATAGGGCTGCTTTATTATGATAACCGGTATGAAAAACGTCTGGAGACAGGAACTTATTATTTCTGGAATTATGGGAAAGAGGTGACCTGTAAGATATTCAATATGAAGATCCAGCAGCTGGATATCTCCGGCCAGGAAATCCTTACTGCGGATAAGGTGGCGGTCCGCCTGAATGTCATCTGCAATTACAGGATTGTGAACCCGGAAAAGCTGGTCCGTCAGGTGGAGGGCGCGGCGTCCCAGATCTATACCTGCGTGCAGCTAAAGCTGAGGGAGTATGTGGGAAGATACCGTTTAGATGAGCTTCTGGCACAGAAGGAGGAAATCGGGGCCTATGTGCTGGAGCGTCTGAAGGAGTATCAGGAGGAGTACTGTGTGGAGATTACCGGCGCAGGCATCAAGGATATCATCCTTCCCGGGGAAATACGGGAAATCATGAACACGGTACTGGTTGCAGAAAAAAAGGCCCAGGCAAATGTAATCATGAGAAGGGAGGAGGTGGCTTCCACCAGAAGCCTTTTAAACACGGCGAAACTCATGGATGAGAACAGGACATTGTTCAAACTCAAGGAGATGGAATATCTGGAGCGCATCTGCGATAAGGTGGGGAACATTACCCTGAACGGCGGAAAGGGAGTGCTGGAGCAGCTTGCGGAGCTGGCCGGAACAGAAAAACATTGACTTTAACAAATTAACTTGTTATACTTTTTGTTAAAGTGTTTGTCTGGTAAAAAAGGCATCCCCAACACTTCATACATAAACCTAGGAGGGCGAATTAATGTCATATGTTGATGAGATTTACGAGAGAGTAGTATCGCAGAACCCGGGCGAGCCCGAGTTCCATCAGGCAGTCAAGGAAGTTCTGGATTCCCTGAGGCTGGTTATTGACGCCAACGAGGAGAAGTACCGCAAGGCCGGTATCCTGGAGCGTTTTGTTGAACCGGAAAGGATTATTTCCTTCAGGGTACCTTGGGTGGACGATAACGGCAAGGTACAGGTGAACAAGGGCTACAGGGTACAGTTCAACAGCGCCATTGGTTCCTACAAGGGCGGATTACGTTTCCATCCATCTGTAAACCAGAGCATCCTTAAGTTTCTGGGATTTGAGCAGACCCTTAAGAACTCCTTAACCGGCCTTCCCATGGGCGGCGGCAAGGGCGGTTCCAATTTTGACCCCAAGGGTAAATCTGACCGCGAGGTAATGGCGTTCTGCCAGAGCTTCATGACAGAGCTGTACCGTCATATCGGCAAGGATACGGACATCCCTGCAGGCGATATCGGCGTAGGCGGAAGAGAAGTGGGATACCTGTTCGGACAGTATAAGAGGATTACGGGATTATACGAAGGCGTGCTTACCGGTAAGGGCCTGACCTTTGGCGGCTCCCTGGCCAGGACACAGGCAACAGGTTACGGCCTGGTATATATCCTGGATGAGATGTTAAAGCACAACGGCAAGGAGCTGGCAGGCAGGACCGTGCTGGTATCCGGTTCCGGCAACGTGGCAATCTATGCAACCGAGAAGGCACAGCAGTTAGGCGCCAAGGTAGTTGCTTTAAGCGATTCCAACGGTTATATCTATGATAAGGACGGCATTCAGCTGGATGTTGTCAAGGAAATCAAGGAAGTGCGCAGAGGACGCATCAAGGATTATGTGGATGCTGTTCCCACCGCTGTCTATACAGAGGGCAAGGGTATCTGGACCATTCCATGTGATATCGCCCTTCCGTGTGCAACCCAGAACGAGCTGAACCTGGAGGATGCCAGGACACTTCTGGCCAACGGATGTTTTGCAGTGGCAGAAGGCGCCAACATGCCATCCACCCTGGAAGCAACCGAACTGTTCGTGGAGAAGAAAATCCTGTTCATGCCAGGCAAGGCAGCCAATGCAGGCGGCGTGGCCACCTCCGGCCTGGAGCAGAGCCAGAACGCCCTCAGGATGTCCTGGTCCTTTGAGGAAGTGGATGAGAAGCTTCATACCATCATGGTCAATATCTTTGCAAAGGCAGCTGATGCAGCTGAAAGATACGGGGTTGCAGGCAATTATGTGGCAGGCGCCAACATCGCCGGATTTGAGAAGGTGGTTGAGGCCATGCTTGGACAGGGGATTGTGTAGGATATATTGATACTACACAGGACCATATATGGATAACAACAGAACCCAACACGCCTCTCAGCGATGCGCACCACGTTGGGTTTTTTATTGACAAAAACCATGATTCCCACTAGACTGATTACAGGATGTTTTTTAATAATTCATACAAATGGAGGGTTACGCATGATTAAATTAACAAAAGACGACTGTATCCAGGCGCTTTACGGCGGTCTCCTGTTAGGCGGGGGCGGAGGCGGCAGCATGAAGATGGGGCTTGATGCCGTGGAAGAAGCATTCCGGCATACGGATGCCATCACCATGCTGGATATCACGGAGCTTAAGCCGGAGCAGACCATTGTCAATGTATCCATGGTAGGCGCGCCGTCAGCCAAGGATACCTGCTGTACGGTTAATCACTGGAAGACAGTGCTTAAGAACTTTGAGAACAGCAGCGGCGCTAAAATTTCAGGCTTCACTACCTGTGAGAACGGCGGCGTGTCCACATCCAACGGCTGGGTCATCTCGGCCCTTACCGGCATACCTATGGTGGATGCGCCCAGCAATGGCCGCGCCCATCCCACGGGCCCCATGGGAAGCATCGGGCTGAACCTGTGCCCGGATTATAGGACCGTCCAGGCGGCCTGCGGCGGCAAGGGGGATAAGTATGTGGAAACCATTGCGAAAGGCTCCATGAATGCCACCTCCCACCTAATCCGCCAGACCGCGGTTGCGGCAGGGGGGGGGGGGGGGGGGGGGGGGGGGTCGTTCATAATCAGGCGGACTGTGCTGCGTGCTCCGTAATCCTGTGACAGCAGAATACGCGGAGGAGAAGGCGGCTGTGGGCGCAATCGCCCAGGCCCTGGATATCGGCAGAGGATATCTGGATAATAAGGATGACGTGGAAGGTTACCTTGAATTCCTTAAGAAGAATTATGACGCCCAGGTAATCTGCCGTGGGACAACCTGTGATTATACCTTGTGCATGGATGGGGGATATGATGTTGGTTCCGTCCACATTAAGGCGGATGGGGATGATTATGAACTGACCTACTGGAATGAGTATATGACCTTGGAAAAGAACGGCCAGAGAGCCGGGACCTTCCCGGATCTTCTCTGTACCCTGGACGCTGCAACAGGACTTGCCCTTTCCAGCGCTGAGATTGACAATGACATGGATGTGATCATGCTGAAGATTCCAAAAGCACGCCTGATACTGGGGGCGGGAATGTATCAGAAGGGCCTTCTGGAAGAGGTGGAGGGTATCCTTAAAAAGGAGCTTGTACCATATAACGAGGATCTGTTCCGCTGATGGGACTGTAATCCATGTGTTTGACCCACACTAAATACCTTGCTGTTTAGCCAGGCATTTAATGTGGGTCATTTTAGAATTATCTTTTTGTGATTTTCACGGGATTTAGTAACGCAATCTATAAAAGGTCAACTAACTTAGCGGCCGCATCCTGAAGCATCTGGTAGAAACCATCTTCATCCGAGGCGGTTTTGTGTTTGCCGGCTTCGATGATTTCAGCCAGTTCCTTTAAGTCCTGATTATCAGGATTTTCCTCCAGCATAAGCATGCACAGGCGCCCGGATGCTTCTATCATCCTTAGGGGGCCATAGATACGGGGTTCGCCTTTAAGTCCGGCTGCGCTGGTAATCATGTAAACCAGAAGTTCGAAGTATTTATCCTGTTTCATTGCGGGCCTCCGTTTAATCCGTATTGTAGTGAAGCATTTCCTCCATGGGCCGCAGGCGGCGCTGCCTGGGCGCGCCCTGGGGGTATCCGATGGATATGAGCAGCTCCATGCGGTAATGGGGAGGAAGCTTCAGAAGCTTTCTCACCGCAGCTTCATTGTATGATTTGACCGCACAGGTGCCCAGCCCCAGCTCCGCTGCCCTCAGCATGATGTTTTCCGCTGCCATGGAGGCATCCATGATGCAGCCGTAGACTTCAGAGTTGGGGGAGCCGTGTATGGAGGCATATTCCATGTCGGAGCAGATTGCCATGATGACCGGGGGATTGCCGCTTAGTCCGGGGCTGAACAGGTCTATCTTGCGTACAAGGACAGGATCTGTCAGCAGATAGAACTGCCAGGCCTGAAGGTTGCTGGCGCTGGGGGCCAGCGCACCCGCCCTTACCAGCTCCCTCAGCATTTCGTCAGGTACCATCCGGCTGCTGAAAGACCGGGTGCTCCGTCTCTGCCTGATGGCTTCAATAACATCCATATGTAATGACTCCTTTTACGCTACTTTTTCTTTGCCAGGCCAAGGGTTGCGGTAAAGAAGCTGTATACCGCTGCTCCCGCCAATGCGCCGGCGCCCAGGATATTGAGGATCTGCTCGTTGGCCTTGTTGCGTTTTACCGCGATGAAACGGATGATGAGTCCGGTAATGATGGTGACGCCGTTCATGGTGGTCCCCACCAACAGGCCGGTTGCAAAAAGGATACCGATCTGGCGGTTGCCGCCGATTAACTGGATGATGGCGCCTGGGATGGCCCAGATGAACAGCCATTTGGCAACTTCGGAGTTGGTGCCGGCATCAATGGTGGTTGCAAATGTCTTGCTGACAGGTGCGAACAGGTCCTGGCTGAAGTATTTGTTGGCCAGAAGGGCAACCATGATGAAGGCTATGATAAAGGAAAGCATTTCGGAATAATACTGCTGTTTTCTTCCTTCTTTTTCCAGTTCCGGATACTGTCCTGAACCTCTTAAGATATAACCGCACTTTAGGTCATAGGCCATGTCGGAGAAGGCCGGACCCGTTGCAGAGGTAAATCCTACCATGACGGCAAGGGCCATGGGCGGGAAGCCAAGAAGCATACCCACCAGCAGGAAGATAAGGGCAGTTGCAAAGCCCGGGAACCATCCGGAGTACATGGCGGAGATACCTACGATCAGTTCAGAGGAAATTGCTGCAAATGCAGAGAAAACCAGCCATATGATAAGGGTGACAAAGCTCATGTTGCTTATGATGCCGCAGAGCAGCGCCAGGATGAAGGCTGTTACAAAGTAGGCCACATAACCCCAGCCCAGGGTCCTCTTTAAGGTCTTCATGCTGCTAGAGAACTTGCCTGCGGCTGTGTCTTCATCACTGCCCTTTTTAAAGAGCATGCGGGCGCACTGAATCAGTGAGACGGCCCCTGCCCCGATCATGACGCCGTGAGGCATGTAGTTGATCATGGCATAATCACTGAACACAAAATCAGCGCCAAACATGTTGGATACAAAGGCTGCGCTGTGCCCGAACAGGGACAGGATGATACCGTTGTTCTTGATGACGCCGATGACGATAGAGCCGATGCCCAGAGCCAGCATGGCAAAGAAATCGCCGAACCAGGAAACGCCCAGAAGGTCTGTGGGGATACCTGCAATCTTGCCTACCCAGCCAATGGCAATACCAATGATTAAAAGGAATGCCTTACGGCCCTTTTCCACAACCGCAAGGATGGATTCAGCGGCAGCAACGCCCGGAGGCCAGGCGCCTTCCGCCGGATACATTTCCGAGTCAAAGGTTTTGTAAAGGATGGTTGCATCGATACAGGTGGCCAGGAAAACGCCGATCAGCATTGGAAACATTAATTCGGGACGCCCCATGACAACCGGGATACCGATGGGCAGGATCAGACAGTTGGCAGCGGAGAAGGTTGCGCCTGATATAGAGGTCTGGATTAGGTTCTGGCGGTGTACGCTGCGGTACTTCTGAAGGAACGCAATGGGTATGCGGGATATGAGGATGGCAAACAGCGCACCCACAATGGAGGTGTTAGGCGTAACACCGGTACGCACAATCAGTTCCAGGCCGATGATGGCGCCCAGGCAGCACATGACAATGTTGAGTATCAATACAGCTGGTTCAAATGCTTTTGGGTGTTCAGATGCGGGAATGATTAATTCCTGCGGGATTTTTTCTTTTTCCATAAATCCACTCTCCTTTGTGTGTTTATTAAGATAATAAATAAGATGGCCCCAGAAACTGCACGGCCATCCGCAACTCTTATTAAGATTTTATACATAAAGATAAAAAATGTCAAATATAAATAAAAATTCTATTAAATATTTCGATTTAAAAACGGGTTGCACCTAAAAGGTAAACACATTATAATCAAATTAAATAAAAATTTGGAGGTAAACCTTATGTTGATTAAACAGATTATCGAAACGTTCGACGTGCTGGACAGCAGTACGGTAACAGGAAAAGACGTGGAAAATTACCTGAGGGGAATTAAGGCAGATGCTGATATTGAGGTATATGAGCTGAAAGGTCCTAAGGGAAGCACGGACATGGTTAAAGTGCGCATTCCCGGGACAAGGGGAAAGACAAATGGAGGCGATGCGCCAACCATCGGCCTTCTGGGCCGCCTTGGCGGAATCGGGGCAAGGCCTGAGATGATTGGCTTTGTGTCTGACGGGGACGGCGCGCTGGCAGCCATTGCGGCTGCGGCCAAGCTTCTGGATATGCAGAACAAGGGGGATTATCTGGAAGGCGATGTGTTTATCTCCACCCAGATCTGCCCCCATGCGCCCACGGCGCCCCATAAGCCGGTTCCATTCATGGGGTCGCCTGTGGAGATGTCCCAGGTGAACCGGGAAGAGGTGTCACCGGAGCTGGATGCAATCCTGTCCGTGGATACCACCAAGGGAAACAGGGTCATCAACACAAGGGGATTTGCCATTTCCCCCACCGTGAAAGAGGGATACATACTGCGCACTTCCGAGGATCTCCTGGAGCAGATGCAGATTACCACCGGACGTCTCCCCTATGTGTTCCCCCTGGCTACCCAGGACATCACGCCCTATGGCAATAATGTGCACCATCTTAACAGCGTGCTTCAGCCATGTACGGCCACGGACGCCCCGGTTGTGGGTGTGGCCATCACCACCGAGGTCATGGTTCCCGGCTGTGCCACCGGCGCCAGCCATTTTGCCGATGTGGAGGAAGCTGCCAGGTTCATGCTGGAGGTTGCCAAGTACTTCGGCAAGGGCGACCTTAAGTTTTATGATGAAGAGGAGTATGAGCTTCTGAAGAAACTGTACGGGCCAATGAATCACCTTCAGACACTGGGAAAGGCGGATTAGGGCAGCTGGTAAAACGCATATACGGCGAATGCAGGCAGGAAAGCGAATGCAGGCAGGAAAGCGGATGCAGGCAGGAAAGCGGATGCAGGCAGGAAAGCGGATGCAGGCAGGAAAGCAGGTGCAGGCAGGATAGCCAGACGCAGGCAGGAAAGCAGACGCCGGAAAGGGGACTTATGATGAAGATAGGAGCAGTAACCATTGGACAGGCGCCCAGGACCGATGTGACATCGGATATCATGCATATTTTTGACGGTAGGGTGGAGCTGTCCCAGAGAGGCGGTCTGGACGGCCTGACCGTGGAGCAGATAGCTGGATTTAAACCGGAAAGGGACGATTATGTGCTGGTGTCCCGGCTTACAGACGGCACGTCGGTGACATTTGCGGAGCGGTATATCCTTCCAAGGCTGCAGGAGTGCATCAATGAGCTGGAGGCCGAAGGCGCAAGGCTGATCATGTTTTTCTGCACAGGGGATTTCCCGGAAAGCCTTACGTCCAATGTCCCGTTGGTCTATCCGTGCCACATCCTTAACAAGGTAGTGCCGCTGCTGACCAAGAAGTCAAGCATTGTCACAGTGACCCCTTCGCCCCTTCAGGTAGGGCAGTGTGAGAAGAAATGGTCCAATTTCGTGGACCATGTAAAGGCCGTGCCGGCCTCCCCCTACGGACCGTGGGAAGACCTGGCCTCGGCTGCCAGGGAGATTAAGGATATGGATGCGGACCTGGTTGTACTGGACTGTATCGGATTTACCCAGGAAATGAAAGATATGTTCGCAAAGGAGACCGGCAAGCTGGTCGTCCTTCCAAGGACATTGCTGGCCAGGGTCATTTCCGAACTGACCGATGTGAAATAGGAGATGGAAGATGGATTTAATAGATATTGCCCAGAATATCCTGAGGGACTGTATGGGTGCAAAGCAGGGCGAGGAAGTATTGATTGTAACAGATGACAGCAGGGTGAACATTGCCCAGGCCCTGTATAAAGGGGCCGTGAACCTTGGCTGCGAGGCCATGATGATGGTCATGAAGGAGCGGGAACTGAATGGTGAGGAGCCGCCAAAGGCAGTGGCAGAAGCCATGAAGGCAGCAGACATTGTAATCTGCCCCACCGCCAAGTCCCTGACCCACACCAATGCCAGGATACGCGCGGCTGAGACAGGCACAAGGGTGGCTACCATGCCCGGGATTACGGAGAAGATGTTCAGCCAGGGCGCCATGACCGCGGATTACGCCGCAGTGGAACAGCTGACGGCCCGGATAACAGGGATGCTGACCGCCAGTAAGACGGCCCGGATTGAAAAGGACGGCTGCGTCCTTACACTGAACCTGGATGGAAGGAAAGGAGTGCCCAGCCCTGGCGTTTACAGGAAACCCGGACAGTGCGGCAACCTTCCTTCCGGCGAAGCATACATTGCCCCGCTGGAGGACGGCGCTGACGGGGAAATGGTAATCGATGGTTCCATGGTGGGAATCGGCAGGCTTGGGTCACCCCTGCGCGTGGTGGTGAAGAAGGGAAAGCTTCAGGAAGTCACCGGGGATAAGAGTGAGAAGCTGGATATACTGCTGGCCAATGAGCGCAATGCCACCATCGGCGAACTGGGAATCGGCACCAATGAAGCAGCTGTGCTGAATGGCGTCATCCTGGAGGATGAAAAGGTTTACGGTACGGTACACATTGCTTTTGGCACCAATACTTCATTTGGCGGCGTTAATAAGGCGGACTGCCATATGGACGGCATCATATTGGAGCCGACCCTGTATTTAGATGATGAGATGGTTATTGATAAGGGAAGGTTTGTTGTGTGATCTTACCGGACGGCCGCGGTTATGGGAGCGGCTGCTGATATTGGTTTTATGCCGCGTACGCTGGCGGCGGAATGGAGATGGATATGGAGAAGGGGAAGGAATTCCGGGTAGGGGTCATCCGGGTACTGACATCAGAGGACCAGGAATTTGTGGACATGCACGGCAATATCATTGAACAGCATTATCCGGGAATCAGGTGCATATCAAAGTGTATCCCGGACCAGCCGGAGGGAATCCACAGCCATGAACTGGAGCAGATTGCAGTGCCTAAGATCGTGGAGACAGCCAAATCCTTTGAGGATGTGGACATGATTATTGTCAGCTGTGCCGACGATCCCGGGGTGGAGGAGGTCCGCAGGGCCCTTCCGGGGATGAAGGTCACAGGAGGCGGGGAGACAACGGTTTCCCTGGCCATGAGGTATGGGCAGAAGATTGCTGTCCTTGGGATTGTGGACTATGCCCCCAAGGCGTATCTGCGGATGATCCCGGAAAGAATCGTTGCCCTGGGCAAGCCGGAAGGCGTGGACAGCACCCTGGATCTGATGACCCCGGAGGGAAGGGCTTCCTGTCTTAAGACGGCCCGTGAGCTGAAGGAAAAGGGCGCTGACGTCATTGCGCTGGGATGCACCGGACTTACCACCATTGGAATCGCCGGGGAGATTGAGGACGAGGTGGGGATACCTGTCATTGACCCGGTGCTGGCAGAAGGATTATTTGCTTATTTTGAGTCCATCCGCAGATAGGATATTGACTTAGCAAGCACTGTCCGTGAGGCAGGATAAAAAGAAAGGACGTGTGCAGTCCCATGGCCGGGAATGGCCTGGGACTGTACCGTCCTTTCTTTTTTATACGACCGGCCATCCGGGCCTTGCCGGCAGGTCCCAACCGGTATGGATTACCCTTCTGCCTGCTGCAGCTGTTTCATCTGGGACAGCTCCCTGACCACGAACAGCGCGGCAAGGGCAGCTGCCATCAGATCGGCCACAGGCGCAGAGTACATGACACCTTCAATGCCGAAAATCAGGGGCAGGATTATGATCAGGGGCAGGAGGAAGATGATCTGCCGGGTAAGGGAGATGAAGATGCCCTTGGCCGCCTTACCGATGGAGGTAAAGAAATTGGCCGTAATGGGCTGAAGCCCGTTCAAAAAAGTGAAGAACAGGAAAATCCGGAAGTACTGCTCTGCAAAGTGGAAATATTCCTCGCTTCCCGAACCGAAAATACCGATGATCTGGCGCGGCACCAGCTGGAAGCATAAAAATGAAAAAGTTGATATGGCCGTTGCAATGCATACCGCCTTCAGGTAAGCCTCCCGCACACGCCCATAGTTCCCGGCCCCGTAATTATAGCTGACAATGGGCTGCAGTCCCTGGGAAAGGCCGATGACCAGGGAAAAGAATATCATGTTTACCTTGGTAATGATGCCTGCGCAGGCCAGAGGGATTTCGCTGCCATAGTGGGACTGTGCGCCATAATACCGCAGGGTATTGTTCATCACGATCTGTATCACCATCATGGCCATCTGGTTAAAGAACGGGGCCATGCCCAGTGCCGCAATGGCCTTTATATGGGAAGGCAGCGGCTGCAGGGAGCGCAGGGACAGGTACACGGTCTTAAAACGCGTCAGATATCCAATGACCATGAGCCCGGATACAATCTGCCCAATAATGGTTGCCAGTGCGGCCCCGGCCATTCCCATATGGAAGCCGAAAATGAAAAGGGGATCCAATATTGTATTGATGACAGCGCCTGCAAGGGTGCATACCATGGAGTATCTGGGGCTTCCGTCCGCCCGCACCAGGTTGGAACCGCCGGTGGCAAGAATCAGGAAGGGGAATCCAAGGCTTGTGATTCCGGTGTAGGTCAGTGAGTAATCCAGCACTTCCGGCGTGGCCCCGAACAGGACCATCATGGGCTTTAAGAAAATCCGTACCACCAGGCAGAGGATCAGGCCGATGGCAAAAAGCAGGAAGATGGAATTGCCTGCGTAACGCCGTGCCTCCTCCTTTTCACCACGTCCCATGGCCAGGTTAAAGTTGGCGGAACCGCCAATCCCGCACATAAGGGATACCGCAGTACAGGTGATGGTCAGGGGAAACGCCACATTGGTGGCAGCATTGCCCAGCATGCCCACGCTTCTTCCGATAAAGAACTGGTCCACGATATTGTACAGCGCGCTGACCAGCATGGCGATGATGCTGGGAATGGCAAAGCGGGCCAGAAGGATGTTGATGGGCACGGAACCCAGGGGATTATTGTCCGTATTCTCTGTTGGTGCAGATGTCATCTCATTACCTCGTCTTTCGTTGGGGATATTGGCAGGAAAACGGAGCCGTATCATGCCCCCATATCCACAGGAATAAAAGTCCCCCTGTCAGAAAGCAGGTGACAGGGAGTCACATATATAGTAAGAAGTATACTACTTTTTTTGAGACAGAGTCAATACGGTATGGGAGAAAAAGATACGGATCCTCACCCAATGCCGCCAAATGAAATACCTAGTATAAATACAAGGACCGTCAATCCGCAGAACACATATCTGGCCATAAAGGAAAACCATTTCCCGGGCCCATGCATACGTCCTTTTCCAACCTCATCCTGAACATAATCCCATCCACACACCCAGAAAAACATGATGCCGGCCAGCGCCGCCCCAAGGGGGCATATATAGATGGACACAAAGTCCATCCAGTCAGCCACCATGCCCTGGATGCAGATTCCTATGACAAACCCAGCGGACACCATGGCTGTTACGGCGGTTTTCCGGCTCATGGATAACTGCTGCTCCATGGTTGCAATCGGCGCCTCAAACAGGTTGATCAGGGAAGAGATTCCTGCAAAGAGCACGGCCACGAAAAATGCGGCAACCAGGATACGGCTTCCTGGCATGGACTTAAACAGGTTTGGAAGGAAGATGAATATCAGTCCGGGACCGCCCTGGTCCAGCCGGGAGCCGGCTGCTGCCATGGCCGGGATGATCACAAAGGCAGCCAAAAGCGCGGCCAGTGTATCAAATAACGCCACTTTCCAGGCAGCGCCCATAACATCCTCGGTATCCTCCAGATAAGAACCGTATATCAATGTTCCATTGCCTGCCAGGGAAAGGGAGAAGAATGCCTGTCCAAGGGCGAATACCCAGGTCATGGGATCCAGAAGCCCTTTCCTGTCAATCCGGAAAATATACCGGTACCCATCTGCTGCATGGGGCTGGAACGCCATATACATGGCCAGCCCGAAAAACAGGAAGAAAAACAGAGGCATGATAAGTTTATTAATCCGCTCAATTCCATTGGAAATACCCAGTACCATGATGATGAAAGTTATGGCAAGCCCTGCTGTCTGCCACCAGTTATTGCCAAAGGCAGACGCCATTGACCCGAAAGCATGGCTGAAACCATCTATGCTGTCAGGCGCAAGGACCGCACCGGTAAATGCGCCCACGCAGTATTTGAGTATCCACCCCACAATCACAGAATAACCGATGGCCAGCGCCAGGGAACCGATTACAGGGATGCAGCCAATGGCCTCGCCTAACCGCCTGTTATTCCAACGCCTGGCCGCCGCATACCCAAAGGCGCCCATGGGGCCGGAACGGGCGGCCCTTCCAAAGGACATTTCCCCGATTACCCCTGAGAGCCCTATGATAATTACAAAAAAGAAATAAGGCAGGAGGAATGTCCCTCCTCCATATCTGGATACCCTGGCGGGAAACATCCATATGTTGCCCATGCCCACGGCAGAGCCGATACAGGCAAGGATGAATCCCCATCTGGATTTCCAGGAATCCCGTTCCGGGTTTATTTGTACGCTGTTCACCTGATACCTCCCTAAAATATTGTCGGATAAACCAGGAAGGCCGGCAGATAATGATATATGCCGGCCGACCTCGTTTTTCTTTATCCTGATGGTATATTTTATTCCTTTACAAACTGCTTGTCAAACTCAGCGTTAAAATAATAAAAGTTCTTTTCGTCCAGTTTGGATTTAATCTTTTCCAGCGCCTCCCCGAAACGCTGGAAATGAACCACTTCCCTGGCGCGCAGGAATTTAAGGGGTTCACGTACTTCCGGGTTTTCGATGACACGGATCAGGTTATCATAGGTGGTCCTGGCCTTCTGCTCCGCAGCCAGGTCCTCGTGAAGATCCGTGATGGCATCTCCCTTGGACTGGAATTCGCAGGCATTGAAAGGCACGCCGGCTGCAGCGGTTGGCCACAGGGCAGTGGTGTGGTCGATATAATACGCGTCAAACCCAGCGGTTTTTGCCTGTTCCGCAGTCAGGTTCTTGGTCAGCTGATAGATAATGGCGCAGATCATTTCCAGGTGTGCAAGCTCCTCTGTACCAATATCTGTCAGCAGTCCGCCTACCTCCTTGCATGGCATGGTGTAGCGCTGGGAAAGATAACGCATGGATGCGGCAAGCTCTCCGTCAGGACCGCCGAACTGGCTGATGATTAATGACGCTGTCTTAGGGCAGGTCTGGGTGATTTTAACTGGAAACTGTAACCGTTTTTCATAAGTCCACATGGCATGGCACCTCCTTAATTGTTTTGGATGTCCCAGGGCAGAGGTCCGTCAGACCAGGTAAAATGTTTCTGTCCGGGGTATTTTGTGTGGGATTCGGATTTGTTGTTGGTATCAGGACAGACGCAGTTTAAGGTAAGGGGTTCATATTCCTTTGCAAACGCGTCCAAAAGCTGCCTTCTCTGTGCCATTGCCTGGCTGAATTCCTCCAGTGCGCTGGTGTCTGTTGGATGGGTATCCAGATAAAGGTTTAAGTCATTGACAACAAAACTGATTTCATTAATCTGCTGAAGCAGTGTGCAGCGGTCAGACATGTTTTTCACCTCCTACTAAGAAGAATGGCAGGTCCAGACATGGGAAAATGGTTCCCTGTTTCAATGCTTTTGCAGGCTCATACGGTGTTTCCCAGGGCTGCATGGGAACGGTTGCGATTGCTAACTGGACGCCGGGGCCTGGAGCAGGAAGTTCCTTGCCGCATCCGCATTTGGATGCAGGTACGTTTGATTCACAGCTGCATAAATTCATGAATAACACTCCTTTCTGTTGAAAAAATGAGGACATGGTTCAGCCACATTCAGGCTTCATGATTAGTATGGGCGTGAAACGGATTTTTAGAGCCATTAAAATATGACAGTATAACCAGAAATAAGCGGTATGGAACTTTGAATACTTTATTAAATTAAGGAAAAGAGTCAATTTTATTATTAAATTAATTTTTAACTTAATTTAGTTAATAAAACCAATAGTTTCCCAAAGTGTTTTCTTTTGGACTGGAACGTGTTATGATCCAGATATACAGATGGGCGGCAGGGGCATGGGTGTTCCGGACGCCTGTCAATACAAGATTGCGGGAGGAAGGTATCATATGGTTACCAGGAAGGAATCTGATTCCATCGGAACAATGGAGGTGCCGGTGAAGGCGTATTACGGGGTTCAGACGCTGCGGGCAAAGAATAATTTCCATATTACGGGAAGGCCGCTCCACGGGGAGTTTATCAGGAACCTGGCCAGGATCAAGAAGGCGGCGGCGTTTACCAATATGACGGCCCATGTGCTGGATGAGCGCGTGGGGAATGCCATTGTGGCTGCATGTGATGAAATCATAGGGGGGAAGCTTCACGGGCAGTTCATTGTGGACGCCATCCAGGGCGGGGCCGGGACCTCCGCCAATATGAATGCCAACGAGGTGATTGCCAACCGGGCAATCGAGATCCTGGGCGGCACAAAAGGGGACTATTCCCTGGTCCATCCCAATGACCATGTGAACATGGCCCAGTCCACCAATGACGTGATACCCTGCGCCGGCAAGCTGACCATCCTGGGCCTGATGCCCGGCCTTCTGGATGAACTGGAACGTCTGCAGAAATCCCTCCATCAGAAGTCCATTGAGTTTGACGATGTGGTTAAGATGGGAAGGACCCAGCTTCAGGATGCGGTCCCCATCAGGCTGGGGCAGTCCTTTGAGGCGTATGCTGCTGTGATTGGAAGGGACATCAGAAGGATCAGGGAACAGATGGGTGAACTTAAGTATCTGAATATCGGCGCCACTGCTGTGGGCACGGCCATAAATGTGAATCCGGTTTACCTGTTCCACATCATCCGCAATATCAACCTTGTGTGCCAGACAGAGTGCGTCCAGGCAGACGACCTGTTTGACGCCACCCAGAATCTGGACTGTTTTGTACATACTTCATCCACCCTGCGCATCTGTGCCGTGAATCTTTCCAAGATATGCAATGACCTGCGTCTTCTGTCCAGCGGGCCAAAGGCCGGGCTGGGGGAGATTAACCTGCCGCCCAGGCAGAATGGTTCCTCCATCATGCCGGGAAAGATCAATCCTGTGATTCCGGAAGTTGTTTCACAGGTTGCGTTTAACATCATTGGCAATGATGTTACCGTGACCATGGCGGCCGAAGCAGGACAGATGGAGTTAAATGCATTTGAGCCAGTGATATTCTATAAGATATTTGAATCCATCGATACCCTTAAGGGGGCGGTGGAGACCCTGATTGACAACTGCATCCTGGGGATTACCGCCAACCGGGAACACTGCCGCAGGCTGGTGGAGTCCAGCGCTGCCCTTGCAACCGCCCTGTGCCCTGCCCTGGGGTATAAAAAGTCAGCGGATATTGCCAAGCGTTCCATGGAAACGGGAATCCCTGTAAGGAGAATCGTGCTGGAAGAAAAGCTGATGACAGAAGCACAGCTGGACCAGTGCCTGAACCTTAAGGATATGACACAGCCAGGACATCTGGTGGAGTATCATAAGATGGGAGGGAGTGCCGGCGGGGAGAAGGACCGTGCAAAGGAATTATAACACAAAAATGCCAGACACTGGGGATGTCTGGCATTTTTGTAATTGTATTGTATTGTGTATAAAGGGGGATAAAATGTGTGAAAGGGGGAGGGCCCTTTCGGTTTTCGCAACAATTCATTTGCTGTATGTGTTCTTGCTTACAGGACATATTATATGATAAATGCATTGCAGGAACCATTGTCATAAGCCAAAAAAATATTGCAATCAGCACATTATTTGGTACAATGGACATAACAGTGAAGAAGCCGTGTGAAAACGGCGGAAAGGAAACACATTGTACCAGGAGGAAAGCTTTAGGACCAACGGGGTGATGTATGCCCATACACGCAGCGATGAGGCTGATATGGAGTATAAGATGCACTGCCATGACAGTTACGAGATTTACTATATGATAACAGGCAATGTGGAATATCTTCTGGAAGGAAGGCCATATATCCCAAGGCCTGGAAGCCTTATCGTCATCCCGCCCGGGTGTTTCCACGGTTTGAAGGTGCTGGATGGGGAAGAGTACCACCGCATACGTGTGCATTTTGTAAAGGAGCTGCTGGGGGAACGGGAGCGGGAGCTGCTGCTGGGGCCCTTTGCCAGGGGCTGGTGCTGTTACGAGGAGCAGTTTCAGATGGAGTGGTATTTCCATGCCCTTGAAGAGTGCGGTTCCTATGGGAAGGATTTACAGGATATTGCAATTAGCGCACGGATGCTGTCTATTTTGACTAAGATTTTTGCAATCTGTCAGGATGGGGCAGGGGCATCCGGGGGAAAGGACGGCCAGGCCAGGGATATCATCCGCTATATCAATGAGCATCTGAAAGAGCCTCTGACCCTGGAAGGGCTTGCCGGGACATTTTACATGAGTAAGAACCATCTGACCTCCATATTTAAGAGGGCAACCGGTACCACGGTGGCGCGTTATATACTATACAAGCGTATGGCAGTGGTGCGGGGTGAGCTGTCGGCAGGGATACCGGCAGCGGAGGCAGCTTCCAATGCAGGGTTTGGGGATTATTCCAGCTTTTTCAGGGCGTATAAGAAAATGTTCGGATGCGCGCCCACGGACAAAGGGGGAGCTGGACTGCCTGCGATGGATAAAAGCAGGGATTTCTGACAGCAGTCGGAAAAATTCATAAAAAACGGATAGTGCGCCTTTCATGCAATGGTATGATAAAAAATAAAGTTTGGCTGTCGGAATATTACGGACAGATGAGGAAAAAGAATGGAAGATAAGGATTTCACCAAATGCTTTGTATTTCATGATATGGACTGGGTACAGGATATCCTGCATATGTCGGAGCTGGGGCTGTGGAACATGGTGACAGACAAGGATATGCAGAATGTGAAATTTTATATTGACGGGACCATGGCCAGGCTGCTGGGGGCAAAGGAGAATATGTCCCCGGAGGCGTGTTTTGAGTTTTGGTACAAGCGTATCAACAGGGGAAACCATGCATATGTTAATGATGTCATGAACCGGATTGTCCATACGGGTAAGCTGTGTGAGGTCCAGTATACATGGAACCACCCGGAGTGGGGGGATATTCCGGTGCGGTGTGCGGGCAGGTCCCGCCAGCTTCCGGACGGGAGGGTCCTGATAACCGGGTATCACCAGAATATGGCGGACCTGGAACAGATGAAACGGTGGTCCATGAATGTGAGCTGGGAAGAGGTCTTTGAGTACAATATGACCAGCGGGACGGCCCTCATCTATACGGACCGCAAGGTCACATACGGTACGGAGAAGCAGATACAGGGATTTCCTGAGGTGTGGGCGGACTCTGATATGGTGCATCCTGGATTTAAGGAGACCTTCCTGCAGGCATTCCGTGTCCTGCGGACAGGAGGGGACCATGCGCGGTGTGAGATCAGGCTTAAGAACCGGGATGGGGAATACAGCTGGTTTGCCATGGAACTGGAGGTCCTGTCCTATGAGGAGGGCTGCCCGGAGATTGTACTGGGCCGGTTTGAGGACATCACCAGGCTCAAGGAGCTGGAGAACGCCTATATCAGGCAGGCCAGGGTCAATCAGCTGCTTTTGGAAGATTCCCTGGCTCACGCTGAGGTGGACCTGACAGGGGACCGGGTGATGCGGCTTTACGGGAACTGGAAGCGCTGCCTGGGGCATATGGAGGAGCACAGTTACAGCAGGCTTCTGAACATGCTTGAGTACAAGGGCGTCAAACCGGAAGACAGGAAGGACTTCAGGCTTTACTTTGACAGGGAAAGCCTTCTGGCAAGGTTTGAGGCAGGCAGACATAGGGTGTCCATGAATTACAGGCGGCTGTTTGATGGGGACAGGCTGCGCCATGTCCAGCTGGCTGTATATATGTATCAGGAACCTGCCGGCAATCACATATTCGGCGTATTCTGCCTGCTGGACAGGGAGGGGAGGAAGGACCCAGATAAGGAACAGGAAAGGGCAGGACAGGAAGCGCAGGGGAATGAGTTTGCCCAGCTTTTATCATCCGTAGGCGATGCAGCCTGTCTCATCGACCCTGATACATATGAACTGATTGAAGCCAACCAGGCTTATTACAGGATGATCGGTATGGCAGAGGAAGACTGCCGGGGCCGTAAATGCCATGAACTGTTTTATGGAAGCAGCAAACCATGTATGTTCTGCAATGGCTTTAACTGGGAATGGGACCGTTTCTCCCTTTGGGAAAACACAGACCCCAGGCAGGGCATAAAGCGCCTTATGAAGACGCGCATGGTGGAGTGGAAGGGAATGCCCGCGGTCCTGACCATTGGCATTGAAGCGGCCTATGAAAGCAGTAAGACCGAACCCTTAACAGGCATACCGGATACCAGGGCAGAGGTGGCCGATAAGGTGATAAGCTGCATCTATGCCATGATAGAAGCCAGGACCATGGAAGAGTCCATGAGACGCATGATGGACGTGCTGGCGGACCATTATAAGGCCGGACATGTCCTGATATACCTTCAGAAGGAAAATGGATTCGGCTATGAGTGCGCCTGCCGCAGGGATGAAAGGGACGGGCCCCCTGCCAGCGGCAGCCTGGAAGGCCATATCCAGGAATGGCTGGACCAGAACCACCAGGGCGGGGTCAGGGACATAGAAGAACCCCAGGATATACTGCCTGAGTCCTTTGAACTATATCAGGATATGGAACGGGAACAGGTTGCCAATATGGCCGTATTCCCCATTGTCTGTAAAAAGGGGGAACTGGGTTATATTGTGATGCTGGAACGCAGGGGTCAGGACTCCCTGGACCTGGTGAATATGCTTCTGTTTTTCATTGCACAGGAAATCAGCAGACGGCAGGATGCAATAAAGCTGGAGTACAGCATTTATAAAGATTCCCTGACCGGGCTGCTCAACAGGAGCAGCTATGACCGGTTCCGCAGGTCCTTCAAAGCAGACAACGTTGTTTCCATTGGCGTCATCATAATTGACATCAATGATTTGAAGTCGGTTAACGATATAAGGGGGACCGAGGCAGGAGATGCGCTGATCCGCCAGGCAGCAGGAATCATAGGGCGGCAGTTCGGCGGCTGTGCGGTATTCCGGCTAAACAGCAATGAGTTTGATATTGTGATGGAAAATATTTCCTATTCTGAGTTTGAGCACAGGTCCAGCTCCCTTGTACGGGAATTGAACAGCAGGCAGGATATGTCTGTTTCCGCGGGCAGGGTATGGGATGACAGGCAGAAGAACCTGGACTGGGCCATGAAGCAGGCCGGGGAACTGATGCGGATTGACAAGCAGCGGTATTATGAGACAAAACCCGGCATGACCGGTTCCGGCCGCCTGGATTTAATCAAAGGCCTGCTCCGCAGCATCGAAAGCGGGGAGTTCAGGGTGGTACTGCAGCCAAAGCTGTATCTGAAGACCGGTACGTGTGCCGGGGCAGAGGCATTGATACGGTATTATCATCCTGAGAAGGGAATCATCATGCCCTCCAGGTTCATCGGCGTACTGGAACGGGAGAACCTGATAAGTTATGTGGACCTGTTTGTGTTTGAGGAATGCTGCCGCCTGCTGGAACATTGGGGCCGTATGGGCTGCAGGGAAGAGGTCCTGTCATTTAATTTTTCCAGGATGACCCTGCTGAATGCGGATATTGTATCCAGCGTGGCATCCATTGCGAAAAAATACGATGTGTCTCCCAATAAGCTGGAGATAGAGGTGACAGAGAGCATAGGGGAACTGGGACGGGACATGGTCTACAAGGCCCTGGCGGAATTTAAGAAGCTTGGCTACCGGATATCCCTGGATGATTTCGGCACCAAATACAGCAACATGGATATCCTTTCCGATGTGGAATTTGACGTGCTGAAGCTGGATAAGAGCCTGGTGGATAAGATTGACCGGGACAAGGTCAGCGGCCAGATTGTCAAGCATATCATTTCCATGTGCCATGACATGAAGATACAGACCATTGCCGAAGGCATTGAGGAGGAACTGCAGGAAGCGTATCTGAAGAAATGCAGATGCATGATCGGACAGGGATACCTGTATGGGAAGCCCATGGAGGTAGAGGCGTTTGAAAAGGATTTCCTGATGAGGAAGCTTGACAGGGTTTAGGAGAGTGGTTATAATATCATATGACATATAAGGAAAATACACAAGGAAAGGGTGGGTGCAATGTTATTTGGTAAGTTCTGCATTGATGATAGCTCCGCACAATTTAACATGATAAAACATTGTACGGAGCCTGAGAATACGGAAATGATGTTTGGCAGGGATATTGTCCCAACGTTCCAAAGCAATGGCTTTGGGATTTCATTTTCGTGTTTTCCAATAGGGATTTATTAGATATTTTAGGTATCTATTTGATTTTTGGGGCGGCAGACAATGTTTGGTCTGCCGCCTTTTGTCATGGATAAGGTTACTTAGCCGGAAAGCAGAGGGCGCACTGGATTGGCGCAGTCCCTCTGTTTTTTTATTATGAAAGGTAGGGTTAACAATGAAAGATAAACAGGACCTGACAACAGGAAGCGTACCGGGAAAGCTGGCTGCCTTTGCGCTTCCCTTGCTCTTAGCCAACCTGCTGCAATCCTTTTACAGCATTGTTGATATGCTGGTGGTGGGCAGGGCAGTGGGAAAAAACGGGCTTGCCGCTGTAAGCAATGCTTCCATGATAGGATTCATTATCAACTCGGTGTGCATCGGTATTACCATGGGAGGCACGGTGGTGGCTGCCCAGTATAAGGGATTGGGTGATGAGACGGGGCAGAGGGAGACCGTGGGGACCTTGTTCTCAATTGCTTTTATTGCCTCAATTATTGTTACTGTGGCAGGGCTTCATGTATATGAACCGCTTTTCCGGGTGCTGAATGTTCCTTTGGAAGCAATGGCGGACGCCTGCAGTTATATGGAAATCATCTGCTGGGGCACTGTATTTGTGTTTGGCTATAATGCTGTGTGCTCCATTATGAAAGGGTTAGGTGATTCAAAAAGCCCGCTTTATTTTGTTGCGGCCGCAGCCGCGGTTAATGTTGCACTGGACATCATCCTGGTGGGTCCGCTGGGATTAGGGACAAAAGGAGCTGCTTATGCCACTGTTTTTTCACAGGGCATTTCCCTTGTGATTTCCGTGGTACATTTAAAGAAAAAGAACTTTATTTTTGATTTCAGGCCCAGCCATTTTACCATGATAAGGGATAAGGCAGCCGCTATTTTAAAAGTGGGGCTGCCCACAGCCATCCAGATGGCTGTTGTCAATATTTCCTATCTATTGATTACAGGCATGCTTAATAACTTTGGTGTCCCGGTGGCCGCGGCGTCCGGCGTTGGGTTAAAGGTCAATACACTTGCCGGCATGCCCTGCTGGGCAATCGGGCAGGCCGTAACAGCCATGGTGGGACAGAATATGGGCGCCCAAAAGATTGAAAGGGTAAAGAAAATAACCAGGGCAGGACTGGGCCTGAATCTGTCAATTACGCTTATTGTGGTCATCCTGGTACAGATTTTTGCAAAGCCGGTCATCATGTTATTTGACCCGGTCAGCACGGATGTGATTGAAGACGGAATCCTGTATTTGAGGATATGCTGCGGGGCAAACAGCCTGATATACGCGGTCATGTATACATTTGATTCCTTTGCCATCGGAACCGGCTCTGCAAACATTGCCATGGTCAATGCCCTGTTGGACGCGGTCATTGTCAGGCTTCCCGTAAGCTGGCTGTTGGCATTTGCCGCAGGGATTGGATTTCCCGGCGTGTATATCGGGCAGGCGGTTTCACCTTTTATCCCTGCGGTGGCCGGATGGTTTTACTTTAGAAGCAGGGGATGGGAAAACAGAGGGCTGATCCTTAAAAAGACGGAGCAGGATAAGAGGCAGGCGGATGGATTAGAAGAGAGAACAGTAGAGAGAACAGACAGGTAAGCCATGGACTGAGGAGGTTGAAAGATAGAATTATGAAAGGCATTAAAATGAACCTGGCTTTTGGGAACAAAATAATATATGAGGATGCGGATTTTGACATCAGCAGATATGATAAGGCAGGCGTTGTTGGAGTCAACGGGGCGGGAAAGACAACGCTGTTCCGTATCCTGCTGGGTGAGCAGGAATTAGACAGCGGCAGTATCGTGGCGGGAAATTTGCGGATTGGCCATCTGCCCCAGGAAGTGGTGATTGGGGAGGAAACCGGAACGGTCCTGGATTATCTGCAGGAAGGGCGCCCGATAGGCAGGCTGCAGGAAGAGCTGAACCTGGTTTACCAGAAACTGGAATCAGCAGGGGACCAGGAGCAGATCCGGCTGCTAAAACGGATGGATCAGCTGCAGTCACAACTGGAGTATTATGATTGTTATGAGGCGGGACATATTTTGCTGACCATCATTGAACGTATGGGGATTGATATTGATTTACTGGATATGCCGATTAACCGGTTGTCCGGGGGCCAGAAATCCAAGATTGCCTTTGCCCGCGTCCTGTACTCAAAGCCTGAAATCCTGCTTTTGGACGAACCCACCAATCATTTGGACGAAGGAACAAGAGGGTTTGTAACTGATTTTTTAAGGAATTACAAAGGCATGGTTTTGATTATCAGCCATGACACAGACTTTCTGAACCAGGTTATAAATAAAATCCTGTTCATTAATAAGTCCACGCACAAGATATCCGTATATGATGGGAATTATGATATTTACAAGAAGAAATACGAACAGGAAAAACGTCTGCAGGAACTTGTGATTGACCGGGAAGAAAAGGAGATAAAAGAACTGGAAGGGTTTGTACAGAGGGCAAGACAGGCAAGCCGTACCAATCATGCCATTAAGCGCATGGGTCAGGAGCGGGCGCTGCGCCTGGAGAAGAAACAGGATGCGCTGCACAGGCGCGAAGGGGTCTGCAGGCGCGTTAAAATGGATATCCGCCCCCTGCGGGAGGGTGCCGGTATCCCACTGGAAGTAGAAGGACTGTGGTTTCATTATCCAAACCAGCCGTACCTGTACAGGGACCTGAATTTTCATATTAACGCAAAGGAACGCTTTCTGGTGGTTGGCGAAAACGGGGTTGGAAAGTCCACATTGTTAAAGCTGATGATGGGTATCCAGACGCCTGACAGAGGAAACATCCGGTTCCATCCCAATACAGATGTGGCCTATTATGCCCAGGAACTTGAACAGCTTGATCTGCAAAAAACAGTTCTGGAAAATGTCAGTGCCCAGGGATGCACGATGAAACAGCTGCGTTCTGTTTTAAGTAATTTTTTATTTTATGAAGACGATATCAATAAAAAAGCTGAGGTCCTGTCACCAGGTGAGAAAGCCCGTATTGCACTGTGCAGGATCTTGCTGCAAAAGGCCAACTTCCTTATCCTCGATGAACCCACCAATCATCTTGACCCTGAAACCCAGGAGGTTATCGGAAGGAATTTCAGGCGGTTTGAAGGGACCATCATGGTTGTCAGCCACAATAGGCGGTTTGTTGAGCAGATTGGGATTAACCGGGTGTTGAGGCTGCCGTCGGGCAGGGTTGAGGATTATCACTAACTTCTCCCCGAGGGACATCCAATCAGAAAACCTACGCACCCCGAGACAAAATCCCGAAGCTGTGCGATTGTAGCCGTAGCACCGGATGACTCTGCCATGGCTGTACCCCAGGTGTTGCGCAGGACAATCAGGGTAATCAGGCAAAACAGACCAATGGTGGCAGCCACTATGATTTGAATCCGTTCAGTACTAACCGGATCTGGTTCATCGGATCCGGTATTGGGTGTATTATCATCGGTATCGGTTTCAATGCTTTGTGATGAGATAGTGCTGTTACTGCCGTCCTCTTTTGTCCACTTCCTTCTGGATTGGAGAATAAAATTAGCGCTGAGCAAGTATCCAAAGATAGATGCGGCAGAGGTACGTACAATCACATCCACGTGTTCAATCTCCGAATTGGAGGAGTTATGGGCAAACAGGCTGTATGCGGACTGCAGCATTAACACAAGAAAAATTATCAGAAGGCATTTGTCCACAAGCGGTATTTTGGAAAATACCCTGCGGATGGATTGAAATAGCAGTTTCAAAGTGTCTGACCTCCTTACATATTTGGTTTTTCCTTATTAGTTTCCTTGTCCGTGCCGCTGTCAGGTATGTTTTGCAGTTCTGCAACCACGTCACGGTTTGCCAGTATATTGTCTACTGTATCCAGCGCTTCTTTAAAGTATTTTACGATTCTCCGGACATACAAACCAATAATCATGGATACTAAAACAAGCTTGCAGAATTCCTCATTCATCAGCCCAAGATAACTCAATATCAGCGAAACAATGGTTGTTACCACTGCAGGTATTGCCATGGAAATACCAATGGCAGGCATCAGCAGAATACTGGTGGCCAGCTGTTCACTCCATACAGAATATACTGCTATGTTATGCCGGATTGACCGTGATGTTTCCAATACGCATTACCAGCCGGGAGGTATGGCCAGTGGGAATGAATTTAAAAGCGCGTCCCTAAGTACCGGAGAAACTCACATGAACAGTTATGGATACAACAGTGGCTCAGACCAACAACAGTACAACAATATCCGTTTTATTGTCCCTGGGCAGTATTGTTTACAGTCTGTCCAAGGAAACACACTGGATAAGGATCCGGCAGAAGGACCCGGACAGTGGTGCCTGGTCCATGTGTTAGATTATCATATTTGCTTCTGCCCGCGGAGCCAGAACTTCGGTTTCTGTTGCATGGATTTACTCGGATGTGACATTATGACACTTGCCGGAAGTGCGGTGATTTTACAGCGCTGTTGATGGGTGGTGGCATGAGAAGGAACGTTCCTGAGGATAAAAAAGCCGACCCCCCTGTATAATCAAAGGTTTCGGCTTTTTATGCATTAAACAGTAAAATCACACTAAGAAAGCCAGAATTCCTGATGGAATCCCGGCTTTCCTATCCTAATGTTCCTGAGCGGATTCGAACCGCTGGCCTTCCGCTTAGGAGCGGTCGGTCTATCCTGGCGTATAAAGTCAGTTAAGAGCCGTTGTGCCGCTCTGTTGCTCGGTTTTTTCGATGTTCGAATTCCGTTGTGTACACCTGAGATCCGCTTTTTTCATTAGAAATCCGCTCTGGATTTTAGCCAGATATTAGATTTTGCTAAAAAAGGCGTCGGTCGTTATTGGCGACCTCAGGAAACCACATTCACCCGCAGGAACGTATTGGTCAAATAAGAAGAAACCTAAATGTACGGTCAATATAGCATAAATCTTTTCCCTTTAAAAGGAGAAAACGACCTGGCTCATTACCAGATCGTCTCCTTCAACATCGCATATTTACTTGTCCATCGCCTTGACTAGCTGCTTCAGAAGCCCAGCCGTTTCCGGATTGCCCAGGAGCCTCATCAGTGTATCCATATCAGAGGCTTTCTGTTCTTCCGGATCAGGATCCTTTGCCGGAGCCGCCGGATCGGCACCTTTCCCTTCGTAAAATGCATCCTCAAAGAGCTGTGCATTCTTCCGGCGGTCATCATCCAGAATGTGAGAGTACACATCCGTGACCATCGACGTCTGGGTATGTCCGGAGTCCCCCTGAACAGCCTTGATATCGCCTCCGTTCAGCTTCAGCTTGTAAGTGATACTGGAATGGCGGAGACTGTGGAAGACCACTTTCGGAAGATCATGCTCCTCGATCAGCTTGTTCAAAGAAGATTTGATCGTGGCAGGTTCAATAGGTAATCCGATCGGCCCTGCCATCACGAGGTTATAATCCTGATATTCGCTGCCCAGTGCTTCTATGGTGAAGTCCTGCTCCTTCTTCCATTCGATCAGCATGTTTGCAACGGTCTTCGGAAGGAAGATTTTTCGGTTACTGCCTGCCGTCTTCGGTGTTTTCAGCACCAAAACCGTTGAGGTCCGGGATGTCTTTGCCGGGAATATCTGCATGACATCCTTATTCTCCAGAGACTGAAGCGCCGCCCTCGTCACACGCTGAAGCTCCTTGTTCACGGAAATACAGGCGTAACCGGTATTGATGGCTTCATCCGATATATCCACACAGTCCCAGGTCAGCCCAAGCAGTTCGCCGATCCGGAGGGAACAGGCAAAGGCCAGGTTGATAGCCAGCCTCAGGCGCTTGTCCTCGCAAACTTCCGTAGCATGGAAAAGAGTTTCTGCCGTCCAGATTTCCCGTTCCTGCTTTTTGTGCTTCGGAACCGTCGCATGGAGACAGGGATTCTTTTCAAGAAGTTCCCATTTCACAGCCTGACCGAAGCAGTTCCGGAGCAGCTTATGAACATCCCGGACCGTGCTCGTCCCGACAAACTCGTTCTTGGTCTTCCCTGTCACCGGGTTGTTGACGGGCTTCGTCTTCAGCAGCTGCTGATAGTACTTTTCCAGCACTCTGGGCGTTAGGTCCTTCAGCTTCATGTTTCCGATGAACGGCGAGATGTAATTCTTGATCAGGCCGACATTGGAACTGTATGTAGACATTGCCCAGGTATTCTTCCCGTACAGAGCAACGTATTCCTTCAGGAGATCGTCCAGAGTACTGCACTGCGGGATCACGAACGTGCCGATCTGCTCTTTATACTCGATTTCCTTCTGCCGAGCTTTTGCCTCTGCCGGTGTCTTAAAGGTTTCCCATTTCTGCTTCCGGTTTCCCTTTGCATCGGTATACAGATACACGACGCAGAACCGGCCGCGACGCTTAACGATTGATGCCATTTCTTTACTCCTTATCCTGCTTCATATTTTCTTCGAGGAACGATTCAAACTCTGTCCTGGGGATCCGGGTCACTCTCTTGGCAATCTTCAATGCCGGGAATTTCCCCGACTGGATCCAGCGGTAAATGCGATCCATGCTCACCTTTGCCATATAGGCAGCTTCGTCGATCGTAAGATAATCCGGATTCGAACTGTACCGAACCTCTCTGGGGCCCGAGTCGGCTTTCACTTTCTTCTTTACGAGCGTATCGGCATAGTGTTTATGTCTTCGGGGAACACCTTCCGGCTGGTCTTCCGGCTTCAGATACCAGGTCTGACTCGCGTACCACCGGTCAAAGCTTTCCCTGGTAATCCGTTTCCTGCCGGCAATGATGATTACCTCCAGCATTTCCTTACCCAGATCACTTTGAAGGATCCCGTAAACGACACTTCTGGAAACGTCCAGAAGCCTCGCCATATCCGGCATGCTCATGGATCTTTCTTCCACTTCCTCATCTCTGCGGCGGTCTTCATCATTGCGGAACCGGATCTGACTGCTGTACCATCGTTCAAAGTCTTCCCTGCGGAACCGCTGCCGGAAATCGACGATCACCGGCTCGACACCATCCGCTTTCATGATTTCATAGACATAGGATTCGGATACACCGAGGATCCCAGCGATATCCCTTGCGGAATATGACTCCTGCTTCAGCAGTTCTCCCGGCGGTTCCCCTGTCACCTTATGGTACTTAGCCTGTCGTGTGTACCAGTTCTCAAAGCTCTCGATCACGACCCGCATCTTTCCGCCCACAAGGATGGTCTCGAAAAACCCTTTGTGGACCCCAGCCAGTACGAATCGACCTTCTTCAGTCCGAGCAGGTTTCCCATCTCCCGGACCGACATGGTTGTTTTAGGTCGTTTGGTCATGCTTACAACCTCCTGTATGTAAATGTAGCCAGGCCCTTCGGCCTGGCTACAGAGTAGCGGATCATCGCGCTGACTTTTAGGATGTCGATTCGGTTAATGTCTGGGAATGACATCCTTGACAAGGTGTTCTAAAGTCAGCAGCTCTGCTTATCAAGCCACTCATCGAAACTCTTTCGGGAAATGCGGTAGCCACTCCCTCCGAGCTTGATATATCGGAACTCATTCTTTTTGAGCAGGTCGTAAACTGTGCGCCGTCCGCATTCCAGGATCAGCATCAGGTCATCGACCGTATAGCATCGCTTTTCCGGGATCTCCGGAGCCGCTCCTTCAGGAAAATCGTATTCTACGCTTGCTTCCATCATCGTTCTTTCCTCCAATATATGATCACGGGGCTTCCACGCACTCCGGGATCTCCATCCCGAGGCTTTCCCGTATTGCATCCTCAACCTTCGTCATCTGCTCCCGGGTCATTTTACCGAGATACTTCTCGATCCGGCATTTGTCGATCGTCTTGATCTGTTCCAGGGAAACCATCGAAGGTTCCGCCAGTCCCCGGACCTTTTCGAAATAGCAGTGCGTCGGCATGTTCAGCTTCTTCAGCTTCGTTGTAATCGGCGCAACGATCAGGGTCGGGCAGTAGTAATTGCCGTCATTGTTCTGCAGGACCAGGACCGGTCTTGTGCCTCCCTGTTCGGAACCCTTGAAGGGATTCAGGTTTGCGAGGTAGATATCCCCGCGTCTGTAGATCCAGTCCTCACTCCGGCAGGGGTCCCGGCGGCCCTCACGGTCTGTTTTCTTATCCAGCATTCGCAGCCTCCTTAAAACTTCAGCGGCAGGTTCAGCCTCTGGCTGGAGCCGTTGTAGATATCCAGAACCTGGTAAAGATACTTCTTACTGCCCGCCATGCTGTTTCCCATCGCATATCCTTTGCGGTAAATGGTGATCGGGTCACATTTTTTGCATCTTCGGACCAGACGTGTCCGGTCGAATTCCCCGTCGTAGAGATCCACAAACTCGCACATGGCGCCGACGGCTTCGGACCGAAGAGAGTCGGGATCACCGCCCCAAGCTTCCAGCAGGATGCGAAGAGCATCCGTGTACTTCTCAGCCCCGATCTTGCGGAACTCCTTGAAAGCGGTGGACACACAGGCCAGTCGGTTTCTTGCCCGTCTCTGGCTGTAGTCGATCCTGACCCCGGCAGCCTCTGTGGCTTTGATGAAGCTGCAGGCCAGCTCGTCCTCGGCAAATACCAGAGCCCGGATTCTTGCTCCGGCTCCCAGATCTGCGGAGAAACCGGTCTGCTCGGCAAAGAGCCTTGCTTCCTCCTTCTCCGTCAGTCCGTAGTAGACCTTGCAGAGGATCATCAGCGGTTTCCCGCCGTTTCGCTCAACTCTGGCGGCAATCGTGTGCTGACCGTCAAAGACGTAGTAACGGCCATCCCGGTAACTCACCTTCGGCTCGTTAGCGACGCGCTCGTCAAACTGTTTCACGATCTTGTGAACGCGGTCTGTATTCAGTTCCCTCTGGTAGGTATTGCGGGGGATCTCCAGCTGAGTGCTTTCGATTCTCAGCTCTTTGTATTTCTTGTCGTTAAACTGCATCACGTTTCTTTCCTCCTCGGTATAGTTTCAAATATGCTCTTCCTTTTTCAACGAGTACCTGTATCTGACGCCGGCACTCCGTATCATTTGCTTCGTCACGGTGTTCGCTCAGGCAGAAATCCCATCGGAAGATCATGGTGTCCAGTGCTTCAGTGAGCTCTTCGATAATGAACTCGGTCGGCATCCTGTGTTCCGGATGCTCCGCATCGCTTGCCATGGCTGCGGAGATCTGACGGATCGATGCCTTGGAAGGGATATAAGGTTCCGTTTCTTCATCAGATTCTTCTTCCAGGTTTTCAGCATCCTCATCCGGATCAGGATCTTCGGGAATCGGTTGTCCGCGAGCCACCGCTTTGGGCTTTCGCAGGTTCTCAACCAGTTCCTTTCGTTTGTCAGGTGACGCTTTGCCGATGGCAATCACTGCACTCTGCGTTGGTTTGACAGATCTGCTGAGTATTTCATCCTTAATGCCGGGCAGAACTTCATCTGCAGCATATAGACCATCAAGATATTTTTCCGACCTTATTACTGTTGAAGGACTGATACCAAGCTCTCTGGCAACCCGGTCACTTGTTTTTTCCGGCGGGATCAAGTTGTCATTTTGACAACTTGATTTTGAACCGTCGCTTTTCCTGTCGCCTCCATGGGTCATTTTTTCCATTTTGTACTTTAAGCCAACCAAGGCCAGCTTCTGTTCCGGCGTCAGGTTTCTGCGTCCAAGCTGATTCAGACATATCCAGGCGATGACAGCATATCTGTCAGGAAACTCCTTTTCATAAGTCGTGAATGGGATTTCAGGATGTTCCCTCAGCACACGATATCGGTTATGGCCATCAACTATGATTCCCTGCCAGGTTATCAATGGCTCAATAACCCTTCCTTCAGAAAGAATATTTGTTTTAAGCTGAGCAAATTCTTCATCTGTCAGACGTGGAATCTTCTCAGCAAACTCCGGATCAATCTTTAGCTCTGATAAATCCATTTATGCTTCCTCCAATTCCGGCGGCTTTCGGGTACCGCCTATGTAAAGCGGGCCGGTCCGGCGCTTGCCTGGTCAGCCCGCTGTCTTTTCAATGTGTTATGATCCTTCCGTATTTGTCCTCGGCACCCCCGGAAGCAGCGAAGCGATTGCCTCGCCGGGAAATCATTCAGGCGTCCGGCAGCTTACCGGATCCATGGGCCTTTCACCCCTCCGTGGTTCTCACCGAGCCGCATGGGCCTTTGCCCAGACGGAAGTCTCATTATTCTGTGATGCCTCGTAGCTGTATGCCGGAAGCTGTCCGGCACTTACAGGCCGGTTCCCGCTCATGTCCCGAAAGACCGTCATGGCGTTCACTGCTGCTGTGGCTCTTCATCACAGGTTCGTACCTGAAGAATGTCTATTCAGTTGTAAAGGTGCATCCTGATTTCTCAGCTCGTAACAACTCGGTTGTTACGAGTAAAATTCTATGTAAAAATGGACGTTTCTACAGGGATGCGGGACGACCCATTTTGCCCTAAAACAGGCCTTTATACGACCCCTTCGCTTATTTCAGATCTTTCATGAGCCCTGCCAGGATATCCTGGGCTGCCGATAGCTGCTTCTGAATGTGCAGTGTCTCAAAGGATCTGCCGGTCAGCAGATAATCGGTGCTGACGTCAAAGAAAGCGCTGATATCCAGCAGAAGAGCAATGGAGCACCCGTGGTTCCCGTTCTCGATCTTTTTATAATGCTCATAGCTGACATTCAGCTCATCAGCCATCTGCTGCAGCGTATATCCGTTCTCCTTACGAAGAGCCTTCACTCTCTGTCCAAATTCCACCTGGTTGAAGTACATTTCCTGTCCTTTCCGCAGAGCAGGAGAAGACTCCGTCTCCGTACGAAGCGGACAGGTATGCAGTTCCCGTAAGCAGAGCAAAAGAAAAAGCACCGTCGAAATCGAATCTTTGAAAGGGTATGGTTCACCCTTGGTCTGATTCGGCTTCGTACGGTGCTTGGTAGTTTCTCAGTCCCGGTTTCCCGTGGCTGCTCCGCTTGCTCGATTAAAAGTCGTTTGTGTTATTCAATTATGTTGTAGTTCCTGTTATTGTGCTGCAGCCGCCTCCAGTTTCAGCGGCATCATCTTTGACAGCTGTTCCATCCGGATCACCGGGATCTTAACCATCTTCTGGAAGCTCAGAGCCTGCGTGGAGTTTCCGCAGTATTCACATTCCATCCAGCCTTCCGTTTCCTCAAGATACAGGCTGCGATTGATCCTGCCGCAGACCGGGCAGGCAACATCATAAGTCATGGTTTTCGTACCTCCCTTATGTATCCCAGTCCGAAGACTGGTCTTCCCATTGTGTTTCAAACAGCTTTTCCGGTGATTCGATTTCCCGGATATCCTCCATCCGTATCCGAATCCCCTCCACCAGAATCGTCTTCGTCACCTCGGCATCCACATTCCAGCAAATGCCGGTGACCGTTTTGTACTGGCCCTGAGAGCCGTAAGCTTCGCTGTTTACATCGCTGCAGGCTTCGTAATAAGTAACCGTCACCCGAACCCGGTTCGCCCTGGCCATCCGGCTGTTATAAGTCAGGTTGTGGAGAATGCTGAATCTCCGGTCAAGTTCCTCCTGATCCTCCGGACTCAGACTAACCTTATCCATATAGAGCTCATTCTTCATGAGGATCGCAAAGTCAAATCCCCGCAGTGCGTCGAACGGAGCGAAGAGCTTCGCCCGCTTTCCGGGATCCATCTCAGGATGCCGGATCCGGAAGCTGTCATAACGGTCATGTCTTGGCTTGCCCTTTAAAAACACTTCCCGATACTTAAACCCCGCCGGCATCGGCATCACGCCTATCGCATACATCTTAAGCACCTCCTCTCACCGGCAGAAGAGGGCACTTAATAAAGCTAGGCTTTATGTCCGCCTATCTGCTGGTTTCTTTCCAATGTTGTCGCTCCTTCGAGCATGTTCATTCCCTTGAAGACTGCATTTGCTCCATACCGTTTCCGGACCTCCAGCATTGCGGCCGTGAGCTTCCGGTCTCTTTCCAGAGCTTCATAATCCACAAACATATTCATCTGGTACATTCCCATGTCCTCTGCCACATCCATGGCGCAGACGCCAAGACGGCGGTAGAGCAGGCGATGGTCCGTTTTCTCATCAAACTGACGCACCATCGGCGTCGTGATGAGCTGCAGGTTGTTGGTGAGCGTCCCCAGCTTCACCGTCCCGTTGCTGTGTTTCGGGTGAAGACGGCCGTAAAAGTCGAGCGAGACGGGTCCTTCATAGTTCGGACAGGCCTCCAGGCTCTTGTAGTCGTAGGATACCCACCAGGTACAGCCCCTGGTCATCAGGTTCTTTGCAAACATATCGTTGCAGAGGACTTCGATCATCTCCTTGAAGACAAGCCTTGCTTCCTGGTACTTATAGGGTCTCGGCAGAACCTGGCCGTTAGAAAGGCTGTGCCCCTCGCTGCGGTAGTTCTTGATATCTGCCATGGTGACCGGCTCGATGCCCCAGGCGTGGTCGATCAGGATCTCTCCGTCGATGCCGAAAGTCTTGTAGAAGTACTCCTCATCCCACTGGGTCCGCTGGGCGACTTCTCCCATCGTATACATGCAGGCGTTATAGAGCCTTCTTGCCTTGCCCGGTCCGATCTGCCAGAAGTCAGTGAGCGGCCGATGGTCCCAGAGCAGGTACTTGTAACTGTCCTCGTTCAGCTCTGCGATCCGAACGCCGTCCTTATCCGCAGGCTGCTTCTTCGCCACGATATCCATGGCGACCTTCGCCAGGTACAGGTTCGTCCCGATCCCAACCGTCGCGGTAATACCGGTGGTCTTTAAAACCTCCCGGATCATGGTCATCGCCATGACATGAGCCGGATTGGTGCCGGTCCGCTTTGCTTCCTCAAGGTACATGTGCAGATATCCCGTGCAGTCGATAAAACACTCGTCGATGGAATACACATGCACATCCTCCGGAGCAACGTAGTGCAGATAGATTCCATAGATCTTTGCAGAGATCCGCTCGTATTCCGCCATCCTCGGAACGGCGATGATGTACTCCACTTTGGTATGGTGCTGTGCCTCGTACATCCGGATCGCCTGCTTGGCTTCAAAGAGCCTGGGCCTTGACGGCACGCCCATCGCTTTCAGTGAAGGCGAAACCGCGAGGCAGATGGTCTGATCTGACCGGGTGGGATCCGCCACCAGCAGGTTTGCCTTCAGCGGATCCAGCCCACGGTAAACACATTCAACAGAAGCGTAGTAGGATTTCAGGTCAATACAGATATATGTCCTGTCCATAGGCCATCACCTCTGCAGTTTCTTTCCGATCTCCTCACAGTAGGCCTGGAGACGTTTCTGCTGTTGCTTTCCCATAGTCCGAAAGAGTGCGGTATCTATCGTTTCTGCGAATTTGCACTTCTGACATTTCACCTGGATGTAATAGTGATCCTGCCCATATACACTGAGCAGGTGGAATCCGCAGCTCGGGCATCGGATCGTGCGTAATACCTTTGCTTCGGCTCCGGCGCGGGATGCAGCAAGCCTTTCCTGCACATCCGGTTTAGCTTTCATGTGCCGCTCAATTACCGCCGGCATAGGCCTCACCTCCGTAACAGAGGCCGGAGTGCAGATATTCCTCTATAGGCCTTCTATCAAACAAATCCAGTTCCCCAAGGCGGTGATAAAACGCCGTATAGGAGACACCCAGCGTATCCGCCATCTTCTGGATCAGGATCTTCTGATCCTGGGAAAGGATCCCGTTATCATATACAATTACTTTCTTTTCCTTGTTGTGACGCTTCAGGACACGAGCCACCAGGAATCCCGGCATCAGGAAGCAGGCGGCTGCGCGGTTGGTGAAGCATTCATTGACAGACAGCATTTCCTTCAGCATATCTCCGGTATATGCCATCTCCGGATCATATTCGCTGTGGAAAGCAGCCATGGGGCTCGCCTGAAGTGGGATGTGGCGGCCCATCACATCGTGTGCACCCTCGTGGGCGATGGTAAAGCGCTTACGTGCACTTTCCCTGGGACTCAGCAGGAATTTCTCAATCACTGCTGTTCGCGGTGGGAAAACGATCTCTTCGACCTTCCCATCTCTTCTGACCATTAACGGTCGTTTGCCATCTGACAGAAATCCGACTCTCCCCGGATCCGGTTCTGCAAATGTCTCATAGACGATTGGAACCCCCAGATACTCCCTGACAAAGGCTTCAATATCTACGCACATAACGTTGGTGTAGTGCTTGCTCTTGAAGAAGTCCTTGATCATGGCTTCACAGAGGTTCTCGATCTCGTCGTTCGAAGTGAATCTCTTCACGATGAACACCTCCTGTCAAGCCATCACGTACCATGCGTGACCAGCTCTGTATATGTATCTTTCCGCACTACCGATATAAACCGTGTAGCGAATTCCTTCATATTCTCCATCGAGGGAAGCGCAGGAATGAATCACTCTGTCTATGTTCCAGACCCGTCCGTCCTGCCACGTAATCCTGATTGGAACAATCTCGCCGCTTTCCAGCCGCTCACTGTCAACCTGAACAGTAACCCTCTTCAATTCTTACCCTCACATTTCCGTCAGAGCTCCTTAATGACGTGCTTTGCAACGCCCTGAATCACGAGCTCATTGACTAAGATCACCTTCCCAGGGTACGTTTTTTCATTTGCGTACCTCAGGATCACCTTATTGCTCTTTTTGTCGATGCCTCCGTATATCTTCAGCGTGTTTTCATTGTTCTCATCCAAGGCGACAACGATATCCCCGACCTCGCAGTCCGGCTGCTTCCGGATCAGGACCAGGTCCCCTTCGGAAATGCCCGCGTCTACCATGGAATCACCGACAGCCCGGAGCAGATAGAACTCACCTTTGCCGAACAGAGCTACCGGGAGACTGACATACATCTCAACCTGCTCTTCCTCGGTTTCCGGGTCACCGCATCGGATACTGCCGACGAGAGGAGCGGAGAAGTATCCGGTTTCGGTTTTTTTGATCTTAGGAAGATCTGTGATCTCACCGTTCTCGTAAGAGAGGAGTCCCTGTTTATTCATCTCAACCAGGTACTTGTATCCGGTGGCGGGAGCAAGTCCCATGGCAGAAGAGATCTCCCTGGTAGTTGGTGTGGAGTGGTTCTGTCTGTAATAATCACCAATGTAGTCACTGATCCGCTGCATCAGTTCTGGATCTTTGCGCCGCATGGATTTCATCACCTCCGAGTCTGTTTTCTCAATAGGAAGCAGCTTGCTTCCGATGTGGCTCAATCATAGCAAACATATGTTCTGGTCGCAAGATGAAATTTTGAAAATCGAAAAAGGTGTCGACTTTTGCCGACACCTTAAAAATGTTATCTCAATGAATTTGTCTTTTGTGCACGTTGCTCCCGTATTACTCCAGCGCCTTTCTTATCAAATCCTGATAGCCCTTAACAACATCCTTCGGCGCCGCAATTCTGATCTTGCCTCCCCACTGGAACACCCAACTATAAAACGTCGGCGAAGCACAGACCATTACCTTAGTCGAGAAATGATCTTCATCCCGGACCTGGACCTTGATATCTGTTCCGAACTTGTCAATCACGCCCTTCATAACGCTGTTATCACAGAAGAGGGTGACCTGCTGCGGTTCCTCCGTATCATACATACGGAAGACTTCCTTCGTATATATACCGATATCAAAATTCTCCGGCTCTGGTTGAGCCGCTTCCTGGAGAACCTTAGGCTGTGTCAGGATCCGGTCAACACGGAATGTGTTCATTCGATCCTTCTCGTGATACCAACCAACAAGATAGTAATAGTCCCCATTCCAGACCAAAGCATAAGGACTGACAGTATAAGGTTTCCCATTATTCCGGAGAATCTGTTGCTTCTTTCCGTTATAGTCCGTATACAGGAAGGAAATACGTTTCCCGCTGTTGATAGCCTGGTTAATTGCGTCTACGATATAGTAGCCCTTCTCATTGCCGGATTTAACTCGACCGGAAGGATAGAGATGACGCGTAAGACTGGATGCGTTGCTGTCACTGGTAAGAGAAATCAGCTTTTCCACCAGAGCTTCGCTTTTTTTCTCTGTAATAAACTTGGAGGATTCAACGGCATCGATCAGGATTTTCAGCTCTGCCAATTCAAACTTTCCTTCCTCCAAAAAGTACTTGTTGGCGCGGGAGCGTTTCACCTGGATGGGGTAGCCGGCATATGTCAGCAGCTCCACATCGCTGGAGACCGTAGTCCGATGCATAGTAATACCATGTTCTTTCTCCATCAACGCCCGAATCTCATTGGTGGTGAGAGGGTGCTCCTCGTCGGTATACTTCAAGAGCAGCTGGTACATGTACAAGATCCGGAGGCGAGTATCATTGTCCCCGACCTTCTCTGAAATTTCTAATCGGACTGCTTCCGTCTTTTTCTTTTCTTGGTCAACAGCAATCACCGCTGCGATAGTTTCAGCCGCCAGTCTGGATCCGGCTTCATTCGGATGCTGACCATCTTCAGCGTATAAGTCTTTCTTTTCAGCCTGTTCGTAAAAACGTTGTCCGACTTCCGCAATCAGAGCATCATTGCGGTCTGCCGCTTCATGATATGCTTCGGAAAGCTGAGCAGCCATGATGTCATAGGCCAGTCCCATTTCATCGAGCTTGTCACAATCCTTCTGATAAGCCCAAGTTGCGTACAAAATCGGAATTGCGCCAGCATATTTTATTCTTTCACAAAGAGAAGCGACACTGTTCATAAAGGATTCTCTGTAAATAATCGGGCCATTACTCATTTCCTGCAGAACCACGTAATCCCAAGATTCTTTTTCAAGAGCTTCTTGTGTCTTGGCGCCCATCTGAGTTTCTGGATTCAATTGTTCAGCCAGCCTGGCTCCGCCGCGTGTATGATGAATAACCTCCGCACCGGTGAGTTCAGCAAGCGTGGAGGGCATATCGTTATAAAATGTAAAGCTGTTTCCCAACATCAGGATACGCATTGGATCACCTTCCTTTCGCTTATCTGATTTCCCTTTCCTCATCCAGAATTTCAGCCTCGCAGTTTTCTTCCACAAACAGTGATATCTGATCCATAAGACTATCTGCCATCGCGGTGTGAGGAACAATAGCCGCTATGCCGATAACGATTATCTGGTGGGTATCTTGATCATCGATTTCTGCTGCAGATAGATGAAACCTGTTCTGCAGTTTTGCCACCAGACTCTTTACGATCATTCTCTTTTCCTTCAAACTGTGCACCCAAGGAGCACGCAGCCGGAAGATAATTGTTGCTATTTTCATGCTTTCATTGCGTAATGGAGTCAAAAAACTCCCTTGCCATAATCAGATCATCCTGCGTCCATTCTTCTTCCGGATCACAGTCTCCAAGTCCGGAATCTCCAAAACAACTTACATCTGCAGTGATTTCAATACTGTCTATTTTTCCGTCTTCATTGATGACAAACGATACTCCTGTTTGAAGGCTCCAGTTGTTTCTTTCATCATATTCTTCTTCCGATTCGTCATCTTCGTTAAAAGATTCCTCATCTTCGGAGAGATAATTTCTATAATCAAGATTAATATGCCCTTCTCCGGAAGACACGCCGGCGTCTTCATCAAACGAACCATCCCATTCGAATTCTACGTTTTCTGAGGCCAGTTCACCCAAATCAGAAGTAACAATCTTGCCACCATATTCACTCATTAAAACATCCTGATAATCCATATTCATTACACCTGCACTTCTTTCCAATTGATTATTGATGTTCACTAATCCATTTCAATAAATACGGACGATCATTTTTAACTTCGCTCTCAGCCCATTGTGAACAGATCAAATAATCTGACCCAAATAGCCTGACAGGCTCTTTGTAGTATCTTACCGGATCATATTCACCACCGACTTTTACAAGAACAGGACGGCTCTGATTCAGAATTCTTTTACTGTATTCTTTTTCCTGAAGCGCTTTAACTTCGTCTTCTGAGACTTTTCCGCTTTCTAATATACCTCTCATGATAATCTGGGCCAGTTTTCCTACCTTTAACTCGCCATATGTATCCTCTGTTTGAAGTAATGCCGGAATTGGTTCCTTCTTTTCTTTTCCCTCAAACATCTGAATCATTTTATAGCTGCGAATAAACAACTCATTGGTATCTGCCACGCCATCACTCACAATAAGAATTGGATCAAGAACCATCTTTTTAAAATCACCATTTGCGATGACTCTGACTTTGAAATCGAAGCCATATTGATCCAATAACATTTGCACATCATCGATGCATGGCATGAGTCCTTCAAGGATACTGTGGTTTATCTTGGGACTTGCAAAAATAATCTCTGCGTCCCTTGTATCAAGATATCCATATATGCACATGGCCGTTCTCAGACATTTCGCGGTAATCTTCATGATAGTGGAGTTTTTATCTCCATAATTCACTCCGGAACCATGAAATGCAACGTCTACAGCATATACCTTGTTTTTACCATCTCTGTATTCAACTCCTATAGCATCACATTCTGCCTGCTGGAGTAGCTGTGACAAAGATGAAGTCTGCTTGTATATCTTGTACTGATATTTCTGCAGGAAGAAAGCTTCAGTTTCTGTCATAATTTTCTGCAGCTCTTCCTCATGTAACAAAATCCATTTCTGAGATGTTGTCCAATTGGTTTGTACAATCTGACATTCTTTCACATGTCGGAGCCATGAATAAAAAAGGGATTCACCCATCTCTATTTTCATAAAGGGCCTTCCTGTCCTAAATATCCTTATCCTTTGATATCGCATATTAGATGCTCAAAGGTGCTGTGCCTTGATTCCTTCTTAAGTTCGCATTCCCATACAATTATGACTTTCCAGCCATTCTCCATCAGCTTTTCGTATGTCTTCTTGTCTCTTTCAATATTTACAGTTATTTTCTGTTTCCAGAATTCCGCATTATTTTTCGGCCACACAAAATATTTGCATCCTTCATGTCCATGCCAAAAACAGCCGTTTACGAAAATACAGGTTTTGTATTTAGGAAGAACTATATCTGGCTTTCCTGGAAGCGTTGCAACATTTTTTCTGTACCGGAATCCTTTGGAGAACAAGTACTTCCTGACCAATTCTTCCGGTTTGGTATCCTTTCCCCGGATTCGCGACATGTTATAGCTTCTGGTTTTTTTATCATGAACATCCATATTCTATTACCCATACGGATCCGGTCAGAACTCACATCTCATGTTTCTTGTGTCTTTTTACGTTCAAGTATTTCAGAATATGTCTCGTATAATTTCTGGTTGTATCTTCTTGCTTGTGCCAGCAGATCAGAATAAGACTTAACATAAATTCCTTCATTTTCAAGGCCTCTTATGATGGTCTGTGCACCATTCTCAAATGTCATGTTGTCAGAGATCAGAAAGCCTTTGATAACACTTATGGATTGCGGATACTGTTTCCGCAAGAATTCTACGTACTCGGCAATTTGCTGGATTTCTTTGGTTGTCAATTTGATATTTGGTCTTTTTAGCTCAATAACATGAATTGTCCCATTGCTGTCAGTACATAGAAAGTCTATTCTCCGATTGCTTTCCGGAAGATAGTTATCATTGAAAGTTTGTTTTAACAGCTTTGTAAATGTGACTTCTCTCTCAAACTTAGACATCTTAGGGTCCAGTAGCCACGGAAACTCCTCCAGAAACTTTTGAATCACGTCTCTTTCAGAAGCATTCTCGCGAACATATTTTTCAAATTGCTCTATTGTAGAAATTCTTCCTTGGGATATCTTTGCATATTCTTTGGCCTCAATTTCTTCCCAGTCAGTTAATAGCTTAATGGCTTCTTCAGAACCAAGCTGATCCATTCCATCAAGCTTAGCTGCAAATTGTCTGAATCCCTCAAAGCTATACATTGCCTGAATGCTGCTAACATACTCTGTTGCGGTTAATTCATCTATGTCATCATTGTCCAGAATTGCATCAACAAGTTTTTTCGCCAATGGCCGTTCCAAGGAAGTTAATTGTTGCAACCAGTCTTCAATGTCACGACCTTTCTCCTTAATTCGCTTTGTTTTTAAGTCTTTTCTCTCTTTTCTCCACAGTGCCTGAGTAATAGAAACGATTCTTTCCAATAAGCCTCGGAGTTCCTCTAATTCGTCACTGTCATAGTTGTCCCATGCCAGTGACTTCCTGTCTGTAGAGCAATTATCTACATCATTATCTGCGTCTACAAAATCAACATCAAAACTTCCCGTCATATACTGAAAGAAGTTATCATTTGCACGATTATTAAATGGGGTATTCTCCTGAACCAATTTGTTTCTGGAAAACAGTACTATACCTCTGCGATCCAAGTTTAATGGCGTCTCCGTTGTATAAATTGCTCCTGTTATTCCTTTGCTTATGGCAAAAGATAATAACAACTGTCCATCATTTGTTCTCTGTAATTGATCCACAAAATCTGCCGGAAAACTCCATTTGAACTGATATTGATGAGGTTCAAGTTCACTGCTACATATATCATATTCAGGACAATCATTTATATGTACAACAAAGCCCTCAGAGAAAATACGAAATCTGGATAACAACGAGCTTCGAATCTTTCCTGCATCGAAAGGAGACCTCTTTTTTATTTGCTCTATGAGTATTGATGTCCCGTTTGGTTCATCTACTGGTTGCATATAAGTTAGTATTTCTGGTTTATACTCATTATGGTCACATTGTTTTATCAGGTCATAATCCATGACGAACGAATTTTTAAGGCTATCTTTAACAGTAGTGACAGTAATCCTTTTTCCGATACCAAACATGGATAATTTTCCAAGGCCCTTTTTTCCAAGAATCTTTCTGCCAGATTCTGTGATGTCTGTATTCAGGTCCACCCGCCTGTTCCGCCCGACGCGTAGAAATTGATCATTTAATTCATCAAAAGACATACCTCTTCCGTCATCGACGATTTTGATGGTTTTTTCACCGTCAGAAAAATACAGCCATACATTTTTAGCATCCGCATCCCAAGCATTTGAAACCAGTTCTGCAATCATAGGCGGAATCGTAGAGTACAATTTTACACCAAGATTATCGATGGTATGGATATCGAACGATACTTTGAGTTCCTTTTTTTCCGGATTCATCATCTAGTTCCTCTCAAATGATATCTGAGCAAAGAAAACGTCTCCTATGACAATTTTAACCACGATTTCCTTGAAGCCAGTACTATATGCAATATAACTATAAACGCCTTCCTTAATATCTTGCCAAATCAAAAAAATATGATTTTGGACGTTAGGCACCGAACGATACCCTTCGACAATCATAATATCTGTATACTGTCTGGAACCAATTTCAGGAAATGACTCTTCGCTGACTTCCACGGGTTTTTGTAACAAGTTCCAATCTTCTTTATCAACCATGCTTTTAGTGAGATACTGAACAGCTGAAACCGTCCATCCACTGCCAAAAGATAAGTCTTCGCTTAGCTCATAAGTAGCATGTCCTATTGCGAGTTTTATAAGAATTCGTTTTACTCTTTCATTTTGATCGGAACCATTTGTCTCTATGAATCTCTTTGACTGAGAAAGAGCCTCTTTTTCAATATTAGTTTTTAAATCAGCATTTTCCGGCAGTGCATGACCGAATTGCCATATCTTTATATAATCTAAATATGATTTTGCAAAGAGTTCATCCTCAGAAAACCCGTTATTACAAGAGAAACACGCCGGGAGAACCGGAAGATTTATATCTCCCAAGTCTGAAACAAGCATTTTAGAAGGACAGTGCTCCCGTGTATCGGCAGTTCCCCCGCAGTAGATACACCTCATCTTTGAACCTCGTCGGAACACCAATTTTTCCTTCAATCGACTATCCCCATCGAATTTCCGATGATCAGATAACCATCCTTCGCCTTCTCTATCATTTTTGAATACTTTTGACATCGTAATAATCTTTGTCTCTTGATACATTAGCCCCTGAAAATATCAAATCTATATTTCAACAAATACCTTGTTAAACAGAAGCTTTGTAAACAATTCTTCAACCTGCTTTGCAATCTTCCTGGATTCAATCAGCGTCCCAAGCTCGATATTGCCTTCCTGCCCATGATAGGAGAGGTTTGCCGATGTGATAAGAGTTCTTTCCTGGTCGACACATACTACCTTGGCATGTAATGCAGACATTTTGTCTGTTGAGGGTGGATAATTATAAATCTTCAGGAACTTTCCCTTATATCGGCAAAGCTTATCAAAGTGCAACTGATTCTCAATCTGATTGACAAAAAACTTAACAAAAACCCCCTTCTGACTCTTCTGAATAATACAGTCAACCATATCACTGAAGTAATCCGAAAGAGAATAACCGGTAATCAGAATGCTGGACTCTGCATGATTGAGCAGGTCCGCGACTGTATTCATTGTTGACCTAGCTTTGATACCAAATGACGGCGGTGTCGTTGCCACCAGCGCAGTCTTTTCCAGACTGGCTTCTGCATACACACTCAGAAACATCCGGTGCAAGTCTTTTAATTCCGTGTCAGAAAGAGAGGGGAACTGTTTTTTCATTGCGGAAATGGAATCGTTTCTTCCGCTGACCGCATCCTCCGCAATCTTTCCAAGGAGAATGTCAAGTATCAGATTTCCAGTTGACATAGATCCACCACCAAATCCTTGAAATAAGACTGTTCTTCACGGCCTGAAATCGGCACTACAAGGCCTCTGTCGAGCATGCGATTTCCGTTCTCACATGCAGTTTCAGAAATCATACAACAAGAATGGCAGGCTGCCCCATTGGAATTATCTCCAGCAGGAAGGCTACTCATACATTCTGGATCATTGGTACACAACAATGCTTCCTGAAACGCATCTCGCATAAGAACAATCAGCTTATCGATATTCCCCAATTCAACAAGACCACCAAGAGATCCTTCTTTATCAGCGCTCCCGGTATAAAGCAATATTCCTGACATTCTGTCTCCGAAATAGATTCTCTCCCTAATGGCGGCCGAGGAATACCCGGAAGACATAGCCATCTGTTTAATCAGCAGATGAGAAAACGTATGCATCAGTACATACAAGGCATTACGCAGACTTGTAATTTTCCATTTCTTTCTTTCACAAAAATCCCTGTAGCTCTCTTCATACTGTCGAGATATATTGTCAACACTTGCGATCTTCAACCATTCATCTATCGTTTCACGATTGAATTCAATGAAGACCCCCTCGCCATGTATCTCTGCAGCCGGAAGCCATTTCTCGGACTTTCCTTTTGTAAGCATGACAATATTGGGCTGATCCTCAGCATCTGCATCAGGATCTGATGCATCAACTCTTGTAAATCCTAGCAGGACTTTAACTTCCCGAAGCCTTGTTATTCTGACAACGCGACTGAAATATTTTTTTAACGCTTCCGGAAGCGGATCTTCTTCCGCCTTAAAGTGTTTTTTGTTGGACGCATATAAAGGATCGTTATGATGTGTTATTGCATCATATTCCATCTGTTTGATTTCAGTAAACTCCTTGATGTTTTCAAGACGTCTTTTTAATGCTTCATCAAACTCCTCCCTTGTAAAACTGTCGGCAAAGTACTTGTCAAAGACCTTGCTTACGCCCATTTCGCCAAAGTCCTCTTTATAAGACTCAATCAGGCGGAGATGCTCATCAATCAGATTGTAAAGAGGATTAATCCACGGTGGAATGGAAATAGCGCTCCTGCTGACCGCAAAGTATACATTCGAGGCACCTCTTTGCGAAGGGATTGCAGGTTTCAGGCATTTTATTCTTTTGCTGTGCGGACGGAACGGGTGATTTCCTGTGCAGCTGCAGCCCTCTATATTTTCTTTTTGCATAGCTCCGCTCATGCTGCGTTTGACTCCGCAGGCAGTGCATTCCACCCACATGTCTGCCAGTGTAGAGGTGTTGCCGGTCGAATAGGTCCTCAACTTACCTTTGCATTTAGTATCTCCCCTGTGAGCCCACCAGCTCCAGGGAAAATCATCCATATGGCCGTCTTCACAAACTGTTATAAAACGTGACGGATATGACTTCCATCCACAGTCCGGACAAGTAGCACCAAACTTCAGATACTTATCCAGGTTAAAATCCTCGCGAATGTCAAAGATTCTTCCACATCTGGAATTTGAGCACACGTGCATATAGGGAAATGAGACGACCGGAACATCTCCGCTATAAGATGTCCGGGGCATGTAAAAACAATCAACACCCAGATATGATGCCAGACGTCCGTCAATAATCTTTGTGCCTTTTTCCTTCCAATAGTTGATATCAAGGACAGTTACGGAGTCCTTTACGGCATCCACAATGGCTCCCGGTCCAAACGTCGTAATGATCTGATTGGGTCTCAACTCTCCAAGTTTGTTATTGTCGTATGCCATAACTCAATCCTCCACGAAATAGAACATATTTGCTGAGCTTTCAACTTCACGCATTGAGCTGAGTGTTTGCTTTTCTGTGTCTTTGGCACCCAACTGTCCGTAGTAACTCATCAAATAGTTCTTTGTCTCGTTTGCAGACCTGTAAAGAGGCCCTTTGTATAACAGCGGTTTTGGCTGAGCTGCCAGAACCTTCCACCAATCAATAAACTGGTCAATCTCAGTTTCGGCATCCAAGCGAGCTGCCGGCTTGATAATATTCAGTCTTTCCAGTATCAGATCCTTGATCTCCTGTATTTGTTCGCTGGATAATGCAGAAATTGACGCTGCTGCGGAGTTCTCAGCAAAGTCCGGATACTTCAGGCGGATAGCTGAGATAACCAATGCATGAAGCACTCTGTCCCTGGCCCTTGCGGAAAAAGGCGTAGCCGTTGTGCCTTCAACAAAACGGTACAGCTGTGCATGGTATCCAGTAAAGTTCTCATAATGTGACAAATCTCTGGGACGATAGGGGTTATACAATGTAATGACCAAACCTGGGAAGGCACGGCCGATACGGCTTGTTGCCTGAATATATTCTGAGTTCTGTTTAGGTTGACCGGTAACTACCATCAATCCCAGACGATCAACGTCCATACCTACAGCAATCATGTTTGTGGCAATTGCTGTATCCAGGCAAGCACGATCCTCGTAACGTGTCTCCAGTTGATTCAGTTTTTCAGGGATGGCAAAAGAAGACATACGGGAAGTAATCTCCACATTATGCCGTAAATATCTGCGCTTATCCTCGTTATATTTTTTCCTGAGGCGGTTCAGCCTCTTGTCAATATCGTCTTGTATCAGTCGGACTGCACCGCCAAGTTCCCGGATACTGTTGAAATATCCGACCAATGTATAGTATGGATCAATGACATCTTTCCATTCTTCATCCAAGGACATCAGATACGCCTTTTGAAGAACAATAGCATAAATCCGCAACAATGCAGTTTTCATGGACTGTCCGGCAGCACAAATACCAATATACTTCCGGAACGGATCCTTTTCCTCATTTTCCGGCAGATCTCCCTGGTACTTATCCGGGACAGGAATTTCACGGATAAAGAAACTATCTCCAATTTCAAAACCATTTGGCGGGAACTGAGACGTTCTTTCCCTGGCATACAAACATCTTGTTTGTTCCGGAGCATTTTTGATAGTGGCGGTAGAAACAACGTATTTGGGCCGAATCTTTCTGCTGCCTAAACTATAGGAACACATATCCTCAATAATGGTTTCATACGCACCATAGACTGTTCCTAGTGGACCTGTAATAAGGTGCAGCTCATCCTGGATGATCAATTCCGGCGGAAGGAAAGGTTTGATATCAGTCAATGTAGCAGCGGGCAACATTCCGGATTTTCTGTGCTTTACATGATCAGCACCAATAGCTACATAACCGTCACGGCTGCACAGCCGGTCAACTCTTCCAAACAAGGCATTAGTATTTACATCCCAGGGAAGACGCGCAAATTTATCTACAGTAGATAGTATTACCGTAGGGCATCGTGAATAAATTTCCTCATCCACAAGGTAAACCGGTATTTTCATCGGGTTCTCCCTGTATTTGAAGAAAACGCAGTACGGATCAGAGCAATATATCTCTACTGATTTTTTCTCTGTATCAATATAGAAGTTTTCCTCGCCCTTCAGCGGTTTTCCGCAGAACGGGCAGGTGAGAAGCTGCTTATAAATCAGGTTTTTTTGGCTGCGCGCCTTCTGTGTTTTTTCAGGATCTTCAGGCGCTTCAACCAGATCTCCAAAGCTATTGGGGGTAACACTGCCGCCGACCCAGAATCCGATGCTGATAGGTTCTTTACCGTATTTTGGATATTCCTTCTGGCGAATCAGTTCTGCAGCAACGATCATCTTTGTAATGCGATCTCGTTGCTGAGTGGTAAGTAAACGAAGGGTATACCGAAGGATCGCCGTTACCCCTCCGTCTCTGTTATATTCATTCGATTCAGAGGTCCGAAGTCGTCGATTGGCAATCACAAACGCCATAAGGCCGAGATACGCTTCGGTTTTGCCGCCGCCGGTCGGAAAATACAAGAGATCGACTAATTCACGGTCGCCATGAGTTGGATCAACCATTCCAGCCAGGTTCATCAGGATAAATGCTATCTGGAACGGTCTCCACCCGAAATCATTTTCAGGTTTCCTGGGATCGACAAAGTCCTTGAAATTGCAGTCAACTCCCTGCCCATATTTCTTTGAATAGTTCTTGATACTATTCTGGTAAATCATGGCACGGTTCATGAAACAGAACGCATCAAAAGAAGTGTCGTCCTCGACAAGCAATTGAATCCCTTCCCTGATACGTCCAAGGGCTTCGTTACACTTGCAGACAACATTATCACCAACTTCCGCCCGGAAATTGTGATCCTTCATTTTCTCATCCTGTACAAGAACAGAGTCAATCCAGTTCTCATAAGAATCTGCCAATGCATTCAGCCGATCAATAATCTCTGTCTTTTTTTTACTGACAGCCATAAAGCGCATTGAGAAAAAATATCGATCAAAACCTTTCAGGGCAGGGCTTACACCGGCAAATTCATACTGAGGAATAAAATCGGATTTAACATAGTCTGTTTTTCCGTCAATGACCTTTCCCCATGTTGCCGCACAGCCACGACCACGTCCTATCACAGGTCTTTGCTTAAAGTAAAACTCATCTGCACTCAGCACTTCACGGCAGATATCTTCTGCATAAAAAGCCGGGGTATTATTCTTTGAGTGCACCATGATTTCAGGCTGGAAGATTAACCCCTCCAGTTCATCTGCAGGGTTCTCCCGTTTATTCACCATATAGACTGTAACCAGTGAATATCCACGCTTCAGGGGAATTCTGGATACATGCAGATGAATATTGCCATCTTTCTGCAGCCGATATTCTTTGGAACGTCCAACTTCGCTGAAGATAATTAAAACGGTATCAGACATGGGAATCCGCTTATAAACCGTCTTCTCTTTTTCATTTCCTTCTTTATCCTCGACAGGCTCACGGCTTTTTATATAATCACCCCAGGAAACATCTGCACATATGGATGGAAGGTCGCTTTTTACATAAAAACTGATGCCAATGGAAGATGGCAATGTAAAGTGAGTTACTGAAACAGGCTCATTATCATCTTCTCCGGAAATATATTCATTGTCATCATACTGAACATCCGTATCGACTTCCTGGTCGCCCAGTACAGTCGCCGTCCTGTCTTCCTGTGTCTGCGGAGACAAAACTCCGACAATATACGCAGACTTGGGGCTTTCGTCCAAAATCTCTTCTTCAGACTGAGGCCCTAGCAGATCCTTCCTCAACGCATCAATAATTTCCTGCCGGGCACGGGCAAATTTATACCTGTCAGCCATAACATCCCTCCGGTATTAAAATTTCAATATGATATTTACCAGTAGAAGAGGAGTAATCTTCAATGATGCATTGAAATCAGAGATTTCCTTTTCTGCATCCTTTTTAATTGCTTCTGTCTTGCGAGGTAATGCTTTCTGGAGTTTCTCAAGCTGTCCCCTTTTCTTCGCAATTTCCTTGAAGATGTCAGCTTTCTCAAGCGCGTTTCTTGCAAGACTCTCTTTGAAGAACATATCCTCAACTTCTCTGGTCAGATCAGCGATCTGCAGTGCCTGCTGCTCAAGCTGAATGCGAACCCAGTTCTGTATTTTGGCAGAATTATATTCCATCAGAGGATTCACGGAGCTGTTGTACTTATCAAGCATTTCGGAAACCAAGCGGTCATAAATATGGCTGAACCGCTCGGTTTCTTCGGCGGTGGGTTTGAAGTATCTTATATCCTCGTCGTCTGCATGCTCCAAAGCCTGCACGATATCCGTCTCATCAAAATCTATGTACTCTCCATTTTCATCACAAAGTAGAAGCACCGGGAAGAGGAGACGGTTGTTGTCACAGAACGCTCCTACAAATAATGTCCCGTGAGAACCAAAATTGTCTTCCCCCCAATTATCTATTTGCCAGTAATATGTCCTGCCTCCATCCATTTCAGGCTCAGCAAATTGTTTCCAATATTCAACATCATGCAGATATCGTGCTATCTGCCGTCGGGTTTCTTCGAGGGCTTCGCCTTTAGCCTCAGGACTCTCCGTAAGGAGCAAAGTGCGAAGCTGTGAGACCTGTTTGTTGAGTCTGTTATTCAAGTCCCGGTTCAGTTTGTCAAAAGCACTCTTGAATTCAGATTCAGAATCGCATTTCTGATAAATCTCAAGAACGGTCTTTTCAAAACTGCTGCCGGACTCCAGCACACCTAAGGCCACGTCTGAGGCACCAAATACGCCCTCAAACAGTTCGAATTTTCGTGAAAGGATCTCATAAACTCGCTTATCCGCCGCATTATCAGTGTTCAGAAGATTAATAGCCACGACATCATGTTTTTGCCCATAACGATGGCATCTGCCGATTCGCTGCTCGATTTTCTGCGGATTCCAGGGCAGATCGTAATTGATCACCGTATTGCAGAATTGCAGGTTTAGACCTTCAGATCCGGCATCAGTTACAATCAGAATACGGGCATGATCTTTGAAATAGTCAACAATAGCATGTTTGTACTCCACACTGCGGCCATAATCATGTCCACCGAAGTTCTTGGCCCGCCATGCATTATAGATGGTCTTCGTCATGGCATCATCGAAGTCACCATTGAACAACAGAATGTCTTCTTCGCTGTAGCCATCTTTCCGGAGTTCTTCTGCAATATATTTTTGAGTCCGCTTTGATTCCGTAAAAACAACCACCTTCTGAGCTATTCCTTTGGAATCTTGCTGTGAAAAAGCCGTGGCAATCGCAGTTTTCAGCGCAAGGATTTTTGCATTGGCAGTAATTCGCGATGCTGCAGCAATAATGTCCTTTACTGCATTGATCTCATCCTGAATCTGTTGTTTCTGTACTTCAATATCATCTTCATCTGTTTCCTCAAAATCAGATTCATCTATTTCATCTTCAACGAATTCCCAGAAGAGGTCAAAACCATCCTGCGCCTTGGCTGACTTGGTCCCCTGATAAAGCTTCTCGAGTCGTCTCTTTAAAATCTCGAATGTCTCAACCAGAGCAAAGCTTGAGGAAGCCAGGAGCTTACGAATGACCAGGATAATCAACCCCTTATTGCTTACAGGGATTGAATACAGGGTGTCCCGCTTCAGGAAAGCATTGACCTTCTCGTACAAATCTTCCTCTTCCGCAGAAAGATGAAAGTCAACCGTCAGACATTGTCGCTTCTTAAAATCCATGTACTTGCCGACATCTTTTCTGAGCGTGCGGTAAAGCACCGGCGATAATTCCTGCTTCAGTTCGGTATAATCCTGACCTTCAACAAACCGGCGGTTGAACACCTTTTCCGGACCAAATATTCTGGGATCAATATAGGACACCAAACCATGAAGGTCAGTGAGAGAGTTCTGCAGAGGCGTTGCGGTCAGAAGAATCTTCGGAATTCCTTTTGACAGGTCATACAGCCTTTTAGCCCGCTTTGTTCCATGAAAAACATTACGCAGATTATGGGCTTCATCAATGATGATAAAGTCCCACTTCACCTGCGGAAATCGTTTCATCAGCTTGGAAGAATAGTCATAGGAAGTGATGATAATGCGAGGTTCTTTTGCGTTTTCTATCCAGTTTTTAGTAGAGTAAAAATCCTTCTCCACGGTCAGCCTGTCGAGAATTGTGGCTTTAAGGCCGAATTTCTCTGACAGTTCAATTTCCCATTGTTTTCTTAAAGTTGCAGGAAGTGCAATCAGTATTCGTTTGGCTCCGGAATCCAGGACATAGTTCAGCACCAGGGCCGCCTCGATTGTTTTTCCAAGGCCGACCTCATCTGCCAGTATGATCCCACCTGTCTTCAGTGCATGGATTGCGGCAACAAAAGCATTTATCTGATGCGGATTCAGTTCGATGTCCGCATTCAGAAGACACTTGTAGGGGGATTCCTGTAATGACAGCTTCTTGAATCGACTATACTGTTCAAGAAGAAGATTCCCTTCCAATTTATTGCTCTCCCTTCAGCTCTGCAGCTACACCTTCTGCGATACCTTTTGCCATGAGCGGCGGTACCGCATTACCTATCTGTACAAATTGTGCAGTTCTTGGACCTTCAAAAAAATAACTGTCCGGAAATGACTGTATTCTGGCCGCTTCTCTTACGGTAATAGAACGATGCTGATTCGGATCGGGATGAATGAAATAATGTCCATCTTTGGATATGTGTGCCAACATCGTGTGGCAATACGGGTCGTGGCCTTCAACTACCTTAAACCGGTCAAGGAATGAGGTTCGGTTTTTGTGAGTCTTCAGTTCATCCGGAAGTTCATTATAATTAAGTCGTTTTCCTTCTTTCCAAAGCTCTATGGCACGTTTATAAATCGCAATATCACGATCTTTGTTGGGACGGCTGGCATGAAGCGTAAGAACATCCTCAGTCGTTCGTATGCCAGTTTTCTTTAGATAGTCGCTTATTTCAGCGGTTCTGTATTCAGAACTACTCTCGCCAGGATAAAGCTTCGGAAGATCATCCAATAGATCATTGACGATTGCTTCAGGATTCACCTCCGCGAACTTCGGATACTTCAGGCCGCTTTCTTTCAACCACCCAACGATAATCATTCTCCGCCGGTTTTGCAGGACCCCAAAATGTTTGGCATTCTGCTCATGACACTCGATCTCATAGCCTACGCGTCTAAGATACTTCTTAATGTTCTTCCAGGTCCGGCCACCATTTGCTGATTCAATTCCCATTACATTCTCAAAAACAAACATCCGGGGCTGATATCTCTTCAGAAACCGTCCGTACAATTTATACAGATTATTCCTGGGATCCTCTGACATTGGGGTTTCCATATGTTTGCTTTGAGCTCTTCCCACCAAGGAATATGCCTGGCACGGCGGTCCACCAATAATGACATCGATAGACTGGATTCCCTTTTCCTTCATGATTCTGTCAACCTGACGAAAAAGTCCCGGAAGAGACTTGTCCGACATGGTCTCGCATATCACAGCTCTAAGCTGCTCCTTTGGAACGGATTCCAGCAGTTTGTCACGGGAGATGGTGCCCCGAAGATAGTCGTAGTACTTGCTCTCAGCCCCAATGGATTTCAGATAATACCAGGCGCTTCTGGTTTCCAGGGTTTTTGCTGCAAAAGGATTCATCTCCACATGTGCCACCGGATTGAAACCAGCCTGAACAAAGCCCTCGGACAACCCTCCGGCGCCTGCAAATAGATCTATAAAATTAAATGCTTTGTTATCAGCTGTGCTCATAGTGCCTGTCCTCGGTTCCCGGAGATTTCCGGTTAATCCTGAAATTCTCCGTCAGTATCAAAAATGTGGTCAAGTTCATCTGTGTTGATTGCTGCAAGCACCTTGTTTCTCACAGAACCTTTGGCCATATCAAGTCGTTTGTATCTTGTCTTTCCTGCCGCATCCTTGGCGGTCCGGATAAGCTGGATCCTCCCGATTCGGATTTCTTCAGACGCATACATGGCAAATCCTTTTGCCTTCCCCAGGTTGTCTTTGAAATCCGGATTATGCGGCTCAAGGATATCTATTACATATCCGAGTTCTTTATCTCTTCGGACAATGATAAAATCCGGGAAGGTTTCCTTCGTAGTTCCCTCGATTTCATAAGGTATCCTGAGGGACCAGGACTGTCTGGGCGGGTTCCGAAGCCAGCATACGAAATCAGGATTCTTCCGTTCCTCTTCCAGCACTCCGGCTTCCCAGCCGTTCAGCTTGATCATCGCCGGACCATTCTCTGGTGCAAACAGATGATCATAATAGGGATCTCCTCCTTTTTCGACCTTGGCGCTGATGGTTTCAGGAAGAGTGAAGTTATGCTTACTGACTACATCTCCATCTGCGATAATATCACTGTACTGCTTCCGGCATTTCTCTGTTTTGGAAACGACATACTTACGATATTTGTCATTCAGTTCATGGAACTTGCTTTCAGCATATCGACTCAGTTTAGCCATACATTCATCGTCCGCTGCGAAAAGGATGAAATCAATCTTGTAGGAGTTGGGATTCTCAAGGTCAAAGAACCGCCTTCCATATACATTTTGGAATCCATAGCCACCGAGTCTGGTGTCTGCAGCTCTCAACTGCCGGTCGATGTCAGACTCTGATGTGGCAAAGAAATCATTCAAATGGTAGTTCTTGATTGCCTCACCAAAAACATCAAAAATCTGAATAGACAGTTTGAATTCCAGCACCTTTTTCGCAAGGTCTTCGTATTTCCCATCCTGATGAAGCTTTGTAATATAGTCGTGGATCAGGTCCGTCACTTCATTCTTGACTTCATCATTTGCATTCTGATAAATCATGTATTGAGTCAGCAATCCAGCAAGGCTCAGCAATGATTTCAGATAGCTGTTGATCCGGACAGAGCGGACCATATAATTCAGATAGCCCTGCTCGTTGATGAATCGGATTACTTCCTCCCGGTCGAGACCGAATGTAAAAGACATCTGATCATAGAGCTGAGTATCCGCCTTTTCAGGTTCAACCTGATCGACAGTTTTATAAGTCTGAATAACCGGCAGCGGTTCTTTCTGTGGAGTTACTGGTCTTACCGGGATTTCATCGTGCTTTTTCGTTGTATCAGCCTGAAATCCTATATTGTTTCCATTGCCTGAAGCAGGAGAAAGTGTTGGCTGCAGGCTGTTTCCTTCCCGCAAAACAGAAATGCTATCGGAGAAAGTTCCGTCTCCATCCCGAAGCATAATGGGAGTTGTCTGCTGCTGACCATAATAAGTGAACAGATCCATCTGACCGGGAATAGGAGTTTCTTCTTTCTTTTTTCGCGTATGAACGGTCCAGGGAATATATACCTGTTCTTCCAGAGATTCTCCCTCGATAACAGTGGGAATGTCGCCGCCTTCCGCACTCTGCAGTTCATCAATGACATTTTTCACTGTACCCTTATTGAAATAAGGCAGGAAGAGCCGAACGTCATTCAGAGAGTCATCAACGATAATATGGCATTGGAGAGGTGTCCTGACCATTCGCCCAAGAAGCTGTGCAATATAGGTGGCGTCTTCAGCATGACGGAAGGACATCATTGTTTCTGCCCTAGGGCAGTCCCATCCTGTAGACAGATTTTCCTTGAACAGAACCACACGGATTTTACGATTGTCTGCTATCTCTGAAGGATCTACATGGGGAACATTCAAGCCATTAATCTGGATCGTTCCCGTAGAACCAAATGTGTGTACAACTTCGTTTTCCCTGAAGTGATCCCCCATACGTTCTTCAATTTTCGCGATGACATCATCAAGGTCCGTGTCAGAAATCTTCTTTCCGGATCCAGCTGCCACCTGAATTACAAATACAGGGTTTACATTGGTATAGTGCTGTTCATAGGTATACTGATACCAGTGCTGGCATTTGCTGATCCATTCATCAGTTGCCGCCTGTAGCACAGCCATATCACCATGCTTTGTCGGGTCTTCCGGATAAGTGATGACAATTCTGTCTTTCAGCAATCCGGATGCCCTGACCTGTGCAGGAGATATGATGACCTTCTGCAAAGTTGATGTGGTGTCCCCAACAAGCGTATTAAACCTGGCGGCAGTTGCACTCATACCTATCACAACCGGAACAGGAGAGAGCTTGTGCTGACTGCTGCCCTTGATGAACCGTTGCATGATGGTTGTAGCAGTTCCTGCCTGGCGGCCCTGCATACCACGATGCGCTTCATCGATAATGAAATACAGCCGGTCAGATTTTTCTTTGGTCGTATTTTCAATCGTCTCCCAAATCGTGTACTGCCTTGTATCGGAATGTTTCCCCAGGTTACCTGCATTGCCCAGCTTTTGTGTGTTCAGGAAATAGATGCGACCATCATCAAGGGTTTCCTGATCAAAACTCTCATCTGAAATCACGACACACTGATCGAAACGGATGCGGTCTGCTTTTGTTTCAATTTTTTGTTTGGACTGTTCATTCAGCTGAGGTGAATCAGAAAGCCAGACAAAGATAGCATCCGGCTGCTCTGCATATTGATCCGAGCCGAAATAGACATCTTCAATGAAAGATGCCATGATAATAGTTTTGCCTGAGCCGGTAGGAGCCTGAAGTGAGACCACCTGCGGTACACGAGCCGAACGATAATTGTTCAGCGCTAAAGCTGTTTTAGCTCTAAGATCATTTACAGCCTGTTTTTGGAAAGGAAATAATTCTGTCAGCATAATCAGTTCCTCCCGTGATTGATGCGGAAGTTATCCAGATAATCGCGATAAAGCTGATAGGTATTCTGAACCTGTAATTCCTTTACCATTGATCTGTAGTTCACTTCATAATCTGTAACAAGGAAGACAGTCTGTATCTCAGGAGCTTCCTTTAACTTATCTGCAAAAGCAGAGAACATGTTCTCATTAAGGAGCACTGCAAATTTATTCCTAGGTAAAACTAGCATATCAGGATTGGATGCCTCAATATCAGGGCAAGGTCCAAAAGCGCCAGACTTCATCCATAGAAGCGGAAGCATTTCCTTAAATTGCATGCCAAGAGCAACGGCTGTTTTATCCAAGAAGCCGAGTTTGAAGTAGGCAGCATTGGCTTTGAAGCCGTCTGCCATTGGAAGATCGCTTCCAAGATAATTGCCCTTCAACGGATTTCCATTAACATCATGGCCCTCAATGCTGCAAACCGTGCGTGGCCATGTAACATAACGAGCTATTCCGAGACGTTCCCACTCTTCATCGCCTGGCTTGTACCCACGATTTATCAATGTTTTTGACTCGCTTTCTGACACCTCGTTATTCGTAACCAATATACATCGGCGCTTCCCGCCATCTTCTGCATTTAAAAGATTTACTGCTTGTAATGTTGTTCCTGATCCTGCAAAAAAATCAATAATCAACGCATTTGGTTTTCTTGCAACAAATATTTTTAAAATATATTCCACTGCATATATCGACTTGGGAAACGGGAAGCTTCTGTCTGGCATTATTGGGCGAATCAATCCGGTTCCAAAGTTTTTTGCATCATGGGAAGGAATACTCCATTGTGTCGTTGGGAATGATTTTTTATCTTCAACATAATATGCTTTAACACTTCCATCTGGTGAAATCGCTTGAACTTCAGCCTTTCCACTTTCAATATCGGCGATAGCCCCTGTCGTCAAGTATGAAATAGAATATTTTTGAGGTTTATTTGGCGCATACTTTCCGACTTTGACATACCCTTTTTCCAACCGTTTTATCAGCTCATCCTTAACCAAGCCCCAGTTCATCTCTATCCCATTGTCTCGGATGGGAAACACCGGAATTGCACCTTCTATAATTGGGACATCTTCCATGCTTTCGTTCGGAGTCAAATAGTCACCTACATGAACAATCCTTCCGGTCTGTAAATCAATGTATATCGGATAGAATTGCATGACCCCGCCTTTGGTTGTGCCTCGTCGTGACGCCAGATCACTTCGCTTTAATGGCTCCCAATGAACTTCCGATCCTTTTGAAACGGTCATTGTGGATATAACCTTTTCAATTGGACACGCCCCTATCATTAGAACAAAAATATATTCGTTTGTTCTGGAAAATTCGTTTGCGTGATTGTTTCCAGTTGGATTTATTACCGTGCTTATCATTTGCATTCGTGCTTCAGTGAACATCTCCTCCAGAAGACAACCGAGATGCAAATATTCCTTCTCGTCAATTGTAACAATTAACACAGAGTCATTCGGATTAAGAAGTTTTTTCGCCAACTTCAATCGCTTTTCCATAAACGAAAGCCACTTGCTGTGACGATAAGCATCGGATCCGTCCACATAATCGTTGTTATATTTCCAGTCCCTTGCTCCTGTATTATATGGTGGATCGATATAGATACAGTCCACTTTTCCTGCATACAAATACTCCAGGAGCTGCAACGCATGATAATTATCCGCTTCGATCAAGGTATGCCAAAGATCACTCTCTGGAGCATTACAGACAGTGTCAATGGGCTTCAAATATGGATAGATGGGATCGCCAAATTCTGCAATCGTTATCAGATCATCTGTAGAGAACTCCAAAATTTCATCTGCTCCGGGTTTGCAGCAAAGAGCTTTGTCTTCTTTTAGTGCAAGAACCTCGTAAAAGTCGCTCACCGATCTTCCCTTCAAGGCCACTTTTGCACCTCGACGGACAGGTATATCGTAAAGTGGAGTGCACTCCGGAAGATGTTCTTCAAACACAAGTCCGAATTTTTTTGTCTTCTCCAGCTTCTCTATTTCTTTCTGAAGTCTCTCACGCAAAGCCTCATCCTGGACTTGTGCAAGCAAATCATGAATTGCAGCCATATTATCCTCCGCAACAAATTGGAATAGTGCATATAGAAAAATCCGTGAGGCAACTCTTATTTGACGTTTGCCGTGCGGACTTTTACGTACTTACCACTCTTGATTCTCTGATCTGCCGGCTTTACAGCATCAGCAGGAATCGCCCAGGAATTGCCGACGATAAACGCACCCGGGATGCGTCCCTGTCGACAAATGACCTGAAGCCTTCTTGTCGATATACCCCATTTCTCAGCAGTCTGTCTGATAGACAAGTACTCCATACTGCACCTCATATTTGGAATCCTGTTTTAGGCATAAAAAGACGTTTATATTATAGATGTAATCGCGAACAAAGTCAATTTCAAGTTGTCGGTTTTGGTCGACATTTCGGAACATTTCTGTGTTTTTCCTTTTTTTATATGCCTCAGCTACTGGGCAAGCAATGCCAAAACATCCAGAGATGCCTTGGCGCCGCTTGTTGGGAATTCCCAAACCCTTTAAGATCGCACTTTGTGCGGCTACGCGTTTCTCCGAAACGCTGAAATCGCTGGAACAGCATAGTCACAAAATCATATTTTCTTTCCCGAGGACAAATAAAAAAAAGCCCGGAAGGAGAATACCGGCACTTGCGGCATTCTCCCTCCGGACTTCGTACTTAATGTGCCTTTTCCTGTGACTGGCGTTCCTGTTCCTTTGACTCAGCTTCGTAAAGCGAGGCGATGTTCCTTGCCGCAATTGCGAGCTCCTGGGCTTCATCCCGGACCTTTCTGTACTCAGCGTAGGCTGACTTCTTTCCGGTCAGGATCTCGGCATACTCGGCAGACAGTTCTTTCACTTTCGGAATCTTCCTGACACCCAACTCATCAAAAGCCTGCTTGGCGGCCTTGTGAAGAGTAAGTTCTTCCCTGTGTGCCTCAAAGAACTTCTTGCTGTAACCTGCCTTCCGGTAGGCTTCATAGGTGGAGCGTGTTTTAGAATAGTTGGTGATGTGCTTCTTCAGAGTTGCGATTTCCGCCAGTCTCTTCTCGGATGCCTGAATTGATACGAGTAGCTCATCCCGTCTGGCGCTTTTTTGGGAAGCAAGTGACTGCAGCTGATCCAGGGAATCGATCTTATGATCCCGGAGGAAGAGCAGGGTTTTTGACATCTGTTTCAGGTTATAGACCGTAGCCCAACGGGCATAGCCGGCACCCTTTTCCTGCATTTTCTTCTGGACGTCGATCAGGAGGCTCACCGATTTCTCACGGTTTTGCCTGGTTGGCGCTTTACTTTCATGCTTCTTTTCACCCGAAAGGAAAGCACGAATGTCATCTTCCCGATATCCCTCTGGGAGAGAAGAAAACCGAACAAATCGCTTCTGGCCTTTCCCCTTTATGGCGGGATGCTTTCCCTTCTTCACCTCGTAGCCGGCTGCCTCCATGGCTTTCAAAAACTCCGCAAAATCCTCCGGCCGGGAGGAAAGGAATGCATCGATATCATCACAGATCGACTGGCGGACCGTTTCACGTTTTTTATGATCGGCACGATTATCTCTCTCCGAATATGGCCGGGGAGTAATAACGGACAGACCATTTTCCAGGCAGATCAAGTCACTCACCCGTTGCAGAGCGAAGCTGGAGAGCCAGAAGTTCCGGAACTTTCTGCTGCCGTCCATGCTGACGGAATTGTACACGATATGATTATGAATATGAGCCCGGTCCGTGTGCGTTGCCACAATAAAAGAGTACTTGCCTTTGGTAAATCGCATGGCAAGCTCCCGGCCGAGACGGTTCGCTTCCTCTGGCGTGATCTCCCCGGGTTTGAAGGACTGACGGATCTGGTAGGCAATCACAGTCTCCCTGTTCTGGCCGCCACGGCTTTGCTCGTACTGGCGTTTCTGCAGCATGAACTCCTCATCGACCGTGAACGGATCGCAGCCATAAGCTGTGACCAGTTCACCTTTTTCAGTTTTCTCCGGGTTCTTGGCATAGTCCGTTCTGTCACCGAGGCTCTGCGCCACAGTATGTCCTTTTGCCGCATGAAGCGGTATCAGTCTTGTAGCTGCCATGATGATTCCTCCTTAATGCGGCGCAGAGATAATACCCTGCGCCGTCCTCTCCTTACTGGATCGTTGCCAGTCTCGCCAGGATCTCCTTAGCAGTTTCCCAGATCTCATCCTGCTTCGCCTGCATGTCGGCAATATCCGCACCGTAGATGCTGCCGGTGGAATTTGCCTTCTTGGCCATCTGGTTCAGGTTGTTGGTGGCGTTCCTGAGAAGCGCGATCATCTGGTTGATATCGGACGTATCCAGCTTGACGATATAGCCGTCCAGGGACATTTTCCGGATATAGGCGCTGCGGTTTTTCACGCCGGCTTCCTGCATCTTCTCATGAAGCCGTTCCCATTCCTCCTTGGTCCACAGGACATGAATTTCCTGATTCCTGATTTTCATACTCTCACCGGTACCTCCTCGTCGCGTAAAAGCCTGGGTCTGTGTTTTCTGGTTTCTGCCTCCGCTTTCTCGGCAGCTTTTGCCGCCTGAGCCTGCCTCTCTTTCAGAGCTTCCAGCACGGACCGTCGTTCCTCAGAAGCCTCCGATTCCCTAGCACTCTGCCGCAGGATCTCTGCAGGATCCGGCTGGGGCTGGTTATTGATCACACCATCGAAGTGGTTGTCGTTCTGTTCCACGGAATCCTCCACGGCCCGAAGGGCAGCACGCTGCGGATCCCGTTCCGGGAAACGCTCCGGATGGAGGATGATCTCCACACGGTCACTGACCTGTGGGTCATCAAAGACGACACCGTTCAGCCATTCCTCGCATTCATGCCATCCGCCCATGGTCAGCAGATTCCCATAAGCACCGTAAAAGCGCAGGTTGTCCTCTGTGCTTTCCAGCGTATCCAGCACATAACCGGCAGCTTCCATGGCCGCGACCAGCTGATCCTTTTCCGCCGGATGATCGTGTAACGGCTCAGTGTGAGCTTCATCCCATTTACTCATGATCTGCCTCCTCGTCGTCATAGACCGTGAAATCGACACCGGCAAAGTCGGTATCAGTGACGTTCTCCAGCTTCTTCACCATGCTCATGCACTGGGCGATCAGCTCCTCATCCTGCATCATTCCCATTTCGTTCATAAGGGAAAGGATTGCCGTACGGCGGGTGGATGTGTCAAAGGAACGGAGCAGGGTGATCTCTTCAACAGTAAACATTATCGTGTTTCCTCCTTCTGCTTTTTCGGTTTCCGGGATGCCTTCGGCTCCCTGGGTTTCGGTGTCTTTGCTTCCAGGTCCTTCAGGACAGATTTCTTTTCAGGCTCCGGTTTTGCCTGGTGAATGTCCGGTTTTAACATGTCGCGGACTTCCTTCTCCGTAAATCTGGCAGGAGCGGGACGCAGCTCATAATCGCCGGCTTCCTTCTCCGTCAGGGGCTTCCGGTACTCCACATAGCCCCAGGCCTGGATCATGCCATTTTCAACCGGGATGCGGCTGTCAGCATCATAGTTGTGGACCTCCACGACCGGATTGTCCGGCGGTTTGGGAAATGTCCCGATGTCTACCGGCCGCTGTGTGGAGTAATAACGGTAGTTGCCGTTTTCCTGCAGTCCGGGAACTGGCTGGTCAGGTTCTTTCGGCGGCATGAAAGCTGCAGCAGCTTCGGAGAACTCCTTTACCTCGGTAATCAGTGCAGCCGCCCTGGCAGAGCAGTCGCCTTCATCGGCCACAACCTCCTGAAGGAATTCCAGGATGCCCTCGACCTGCGTACCATTTTTCAGGAGCATTTCCTTGTTCTGCCGGACGACAGCTTCCCGGTCATCGACCGCATCGAAGTAACCGTAGTAATCAAAGTCATAGGAAAGCTCATCCAGTCTCACGGCCAGTGCTTCTGCCTGGGCTTCCAGCTCTGCCATTTTCTCCTTCTGGAGGATCTGCAGCTGCGTATCGATCCCGGTGATCAGCTCATCCGCCGCCGTCCGGATCCGGTCCAGCGAGGCTTTCAGCTCCGGCGTATCCTTGTCGGCCGACCATCCTGCGATATAGGCAAAGCTGTAATCACTGGTCTCGATCCCGTAATGCTGGGCAACGGTGTAGGCGACGGATTCGGCCTCCACCTCTTTGGCATTCCGGGTAAGGCGCGGTTCCTCCGGGGACATTTCCTTCGGATCCTTCGAATGCAGATGCTGGTGCGTCATCTCGTGGATCAGGGTCTTGATAGTCTGGACCTGGCTCATACCTTCCTGCAGCGCGATCCTGTGATCCACCGTGTGGTAATAGCCTTTGGCACCGGAATCGATCTGCTCAAAGCTGATGGGAACTGGACAGGAGCGCGTCAGGGCTTCGAAGAACATCTCGTACTGACGGACATCGCCAGTCAGCTCATTCACACCGATGGAAGGGATCGGCCGGCCATCGGTCTGGGAAACATCAAAGACATTGACCACCTTGAATGCCGGCACCATGATTTCCTTCAGCTCCGTTGCCTTCGTCCCGTCCGGATTCATCCTGGCCTGTCCGGTGGAGGGATCAATGACATCGACCTCCATCTTTCTTTTATAGGGAGTCGGCGCCAGGATCCGGATGCCCTGTTCGCCTTTCTGCACCTGCCGGCCGAACTGGTTCTTCCAGGCCGTGTAGCCGGCCACCAGGGTGGCGTCCGGCTTCTGCAGGGCAATGAGGATCGTATTGCCGAGGGAGTAGTTGTGGAACTTGGAAAGGCATTTCAGATATTCCTTGAACTTGTCACTGTCCATCAGCTCCTTGATCCCGGCTTCCAGCTTGTCGGTGATCTCTTTGACCTTCTCGAACTGGGAAGGGTATTTACCTTGAGTCTTTTCCGCCATGGGCTTTCTCCTTTCCGGCCTTCGCGGGAGGTTCCGGCCTGCTTTTCAGATCGTTCAACTGTCCCAGGACCGATGCGGCAGCTTCTTTTGCAGAAGCCTTCACTTCCTCAAACGGAACAGCCCTGCGGTTCCTGCGGGTCATGTTCAGGGTATCCAGGATATATTCCCTGGCCTGGTTCATGGTCCAGCCCGGACGATCCACCTGCCCCTGTACCGTTGACGCAAACTGCCTGGTCAGAAGCTCATAGCGGAAACCGCTGTCCGTCCGTTCGACCATCAGGTACTCCCTGTGGGCAAGCTGCCAGGCAGCCTTATCAAGCGTGATTTCCGGTTCCGGTCGGACAGAGCCGCCCTGGCGTTCCACCATCTCGGCAAATTCGCAGATATGGAAGACCGTATCGCCTACAATGGTGTGGTAATCGTCCAGATACTCGCATTTCGCAGAAAAGGCCCGGTCGGGAAACCGGACCTCCACGATGCCGCCGTCAGGGATACGGAACAGCGTATCGTAATTGCTGTTGATGAACCGGATGCTGTGATCCTTCTCATCCATCATTTCCCGCCTCCCTTCCGGTTCTCAAATTCCATGAAAAACTGCGGTCTGCCGTCAGCCTCGGTGGAGAGGAGAAGATCCGCATTGTAGGTCTTGCCGGTCTTCTGGCTCTTGCAGTCCTTCAGCTTCACGCGGCCGTCCCTCAAAAGCTTCTCCACGACCTGAGGCGTCAGACGTTTCCCGATTTTCGTGAAATACGCGTTGTCCTTCCACAGCACAAACCGGCACTCCCGGTTGCTGCAGAACCATCCTTTCTGCCTTTCCAGCACCTCCGCGCCACAGTGCGGACAGGTGCCGATCACTTTATTTCTGCTCATCAGTGCGTCTGCTCCTTTCACTTTCTCATAGGTTGTCACGAGGTTTGCGATCATGCCCTCGATGCCGGCCATGAATTCACCGCCGTCCAGCTCACCGTGCTCCACCTGCAGGAGTTTCTGTTCCCATTCGGCAGTCATGGACGCGGACTGGATCTGCTCCGGCATGACCGTGATCAGGGAGGTTCCTTTATCGGTGGCAATGAGCTGGCGGGCCTTCTTATCGCCTTTCCTCTCGATGAAGCCTCGCTGGACCAGCTTTTCGATGGTGGCGGCCCGGGTGGCCGGCGTTCCCAGACCTTTGCGTTCCGCTTCATCCGGTGTTTCATCCGCACCGGCCGTTTCCATCGCGGAGAGGAGGGTGTCTTCCGTAAAATGCTTTGGCGGACTTGTCCTGCCTTCCTTTACCTCGGCAACATCGACTTTTACCAGAGTTCCTTCCGCAGGGACCGGACCGGATGCATCCTCATCCTTTTTCTTTTCGGGATAGAAATGCTGCCAGATGGCTTTCCAGCCGGGGACCAGAACGGTCTTACCTTTCTTCGTGAATTCTTCAGCTCCGGAGCTGAGTTTCACGGTCATCTCCGCATACCGGTGATCTTCAGCCACGGCACATAGAAGCCTTGCGGAAATCAGCTGCAGAACTGCCTTTTCGCCGGCGGAAAGGTCTGTAATATCACTGCCTGCCATGGTCTTTGTGGGGATGATGGCGTGGTGGTCACTGACCTTGCTGCTGTCAAAGACGGATGCCGGATGGACCGGATCCGTGCGAAGAGCATCCCCGGAATAACCGAACTTCCCTGCGACAGAAGCAATCAGAGCCGGCAGCATTTCCCGCATGTCATCGGTCAGGTACCGGCTGTCGGTCCTGGGATAGGTGACCAGCTTCTTCTCATAGAGGCTCTGGGTGAAATCCAAGGTCTGCTGCGCCGTGAAACCGAGGATACGGTTCGCGTCACGCTGCAGGCTCGTCAGGTCGTAGAGCAGAGGAGGCTTCTCCACCTTTTCTTTGGTCGTGGCAGTCCGGATCACGGCTTCACCTTCCTCCCTGCAGAGAGTAGCGAGACTGTCAGCCTCATCCTTCTTCTGAAACCGGGGACTTGTTGCCGTGATCCCTCCGGCCGTGATCTGCACGGTCCAGAAGGGCTCTGGCTTGAAGGCCGCGATCTGAGCATCCCGCATCACCACCATGGCAAGGGTCGGCGTCATGACACGACCCACCGCCAGAGTCTGGCCATACAGGCATGAAAAAAGCCGGGTGGCGTTCATTCCGACAATCCAGTCGGCTCGCTCCCGGCAAAGGGCTGCCTCATACAAGGCATCATATGCAGTTCCCGGTTTCAGCTTTTCAAAACCTTCCCGGATGGCCGTGTCTTCCATGGAAGAGATCCACAGCCGTTCAAAGGGTTTCTTACATCGGCACTGGTTGTAGACCAGGCGGAAGATCAGTTCGCCTTCGCGCCCGGCATCGGTCGCGCAGACAAGGCTTTCGACATCCGGCCGTTCCATCAGGCCTTTCAGGATCTGGTACTGTTTACTGGTCCCGGCGGAGACCTCATACAGAAACCGTTCCGGCAGGATCGGCAGGTCCTCTAACCGCCATTTGACAAAGCGCTCATCGTAACGCTCCGGCGCGGAGAGCTCCACCAGGTGACCGACACACCAGCTGACAAGGTAACCGTTGCCTTCCAGGTACCCGTCCTGACGCTTCGTGGCACCGATGATGCGGGCAAGAGACTGGGCAACCGAAGGCTTCTCGGCAATGACAAGTTTCATTCGTGCATCCTCCTTCTTCTGAAAATGGGCAAAGCAATAGCGCTTCTGAGCTTGGCATTACTCAGAAGCGCTATGTAAGTTGAGGACCATTTCAAGTCCTACTTTGAGTTATGTATTACCCAAGAAAATGAAAGGAGGTGTCTTTGGATAATACATAATTCTTTCTGATTCTACGAGATAAATCCCAGAATTGGGAATACTTCATCCTTTACTTATTTCTTAGGTTTAAATTTGGCGCTATAAGCCCTGACTTCATCATCATCCGTCAACCACCCATATCGCTGTAAAAACTCCAGCTTTCGGTCATCCGTATCATAATGCTCCTCTTCCCGTTTACCAGGAATCCTCTCATTCTCTTTCCCATTAAAAAAGCGAGTTGATTCACCTTGTCTATACGAAACCGGTTCTCCATTTTTAATATATTTACCACAGTATACACTCTTATATCCATGGTATTCCCGCTCATCGCCAACCATGCCGTCCAAAACTCCACTGGCGAGTTTGGCTAGGAGATTCTTCTCTTCTGTAGTCCTTCTCATGCTGCAGCTTCCCCTTTCATATACCTTTCAACCCACGTTTGACCATCCATCAGAATAATGTTGTTTTCCAATGCCTCTGCAATTTTTTCCGGTGATGCATGCCATCCTTCTGGAAGGTTACGAATATGACGGCTTACCTCAAAGGGGAGGGAATCCGATTTCGATGATACTGCGTCGAACACATCCTGAACGGGTTGAACCGGCTCAATCGGATACTCCGTTGTAACCTTTCTTACTGTTTCAGTAACTTTAACCGTCGGCTGTTTCGGAACCTTCCTCAGCGTGTTCCATAAGGCCATAATCTCATCTTTGTTCTTGATCCCAAGTACTATCAGGATCAAAGCCCCGATGCTGATGCCTGCAATCAGCAGTTCTTTCTTGTGTTCCTTGATCCATCGGATCAAACCTTTTCGCTCTTCCATTACTATCATCCTCCTTTTTTCATTCGTGCTCCTCGTCCAGAGCAAGGTGGAAGGGTACAATAGCAATATACGAAAATAGCATTTACTTGTCGTCCACGGATTGTGAACTGGTTCCGAACATGGAATCAAAACTGTATTTTAAAAACCTAGCCGCGTATATATTATTTACAGTGATAAATGCACTCATCATTTCAGCACCAATACGCTGATTAAATCCCCAGTCAAGGCCATTATCCACCAGATTCCATACATATCTTAATGCCAAGTAATAATCAGCCAATTCCGACCAGTCTTCCGAATGTTTAATAGCAATTAACATCTCAGAAAGCATTTCTTCCATTTCATCATCATCAATTTCTTTTAGTAGTTCTTTGGCATCTGCTTCAAAAGAGGAATCCTCATCTTCTAACACTTGCCTTGCTGATTTATCTTTTAAAGCAACTTGTCTGAGTGCTGCTGGTTTATTTCTAATAACAAGAGGCGCTGTTTTCATCATCACTAATAATAGATACCAAAGGGCAATAAAGTTAGCTGCCGCCTCAGCCTCAATTTCATCAACCTCTACTGCCTTCATATATCCATCGATGCAAATGTCTATTCTATCGATTCCATCTAAGCTCACCTTATGTAGCTCATCGTATAAAACTTTATGCGCATCGTAAGCCTTCCTAAAATCTGGATTCTCAAGCGCTTTTTTTGATGATACGAGTGGGAGAACAATCTCGATGTTTTTCCAAAACGCATCTTTATCTACGGTTATCTTTTTAAGATCTGTCAGGTCTTCATTTAGCAATTCTTCGACTGAAACCATATAATGCTTCGCAATCGCCGTCAGCGTTTCCTTGTTTGGCTCTCTCTTTCCGGTCTCATAATATGACACAGTATTTTTTTCAACGAAAATGGCTTCGCCTAACTGCTCCTGAGTCTCCCCGTATGCTATACGTAAGCTGCGAATATTGGCCCCTAGTTTTTTCAAATCACTCATGTTTATTGCGCCCCTTCATCGTATAGTAGTCATTTGACTTTCCGCAATCATACCACACGATCATTAAGAAAATGTGTCATAATGCCGAGAAAACACAGATTTTATGTACCGAGGCAGCTTTCGCCGCCTCTTTGACTCACAGCTCCGGGCCTTTCTTGGACTTCGACTTTGCCTTCGGGGTCTTCTCCGGGGAGAGCTTTGCTGCCGTGTCCTTCACGAGGGCATCCAGCTTCTCCCTGGCGGATTCCCTGGGCTCGGCCGCCTTTTCCTGGGGCGCCCTGGTCTTGTAGGCCTCGACCATACCCTTCAGCTCCTTATTCGGGACCTTGGTCTTCTGATCCTCCCAGATGTTCTTGCCCTGTTCATCCTGGCCTTTCAGGACCGGCTTTGTCACCACCGTAGTGCCCTCCGCCGGGATTTTGGCCCACAGGCCTTTGCCGTACTGGTTTTCGTGGACTGCTTTGGCCGGCAGCACGAAGCTGGCCCAGGGCGTCTTGTCCGACTGGTCCTGGTTCGGGATCATGATCCGCATGAATTCCCTGCCGTCCTTCGACTGAAAGGGCTCCGCCAGGCCCTTGCCGAACTTGATGGTTACTTCTTCGCGCTTCGGTGCCTCGGCTTCCTTCGCCATCTGGGCTTCCGCCTCCTGCACGAAATCCGGCACCTGACTGTCTCTTGCGTTCTCAGGCATTTCTTTCGTTCCTCCTTCGTAGGTTGGTTTACTGTCCGCGATGCGGAGGATGTCCTCCGCTGTCATGGAAATGATCTGGTTGCTGAAGTCTGCCAGCTGCTGTTCCCTCAGGCTGCAGAAGTCTCCGTTTCCACCACCAATCACGATGTGGTCCACACAGGGAATTCCCATGATCTTGCCGGCTTCGATCACCTTCCGGGTGGTCATGATATCGTCCTGGGAAGGCGTCACATCGCCGGACGGATGGTTGTGCAGGAGCAGGAATGAGCTCGCATTGCTCATGAGCCCCGACTTCAGAATGTTGGGAATGGCAGCGATCGAGGTATTGATGTCGCCGACGCTTACCACGCTGAAATTGATCGGCTGCAGCCGGGCATTCATGTTGACCACGCAGAGGACCTCTCGGTCATACTGGCTCATTTCCCTTCTCATTACATCCAGTGCTGCCGCAGGGGTGGAGAGGGGCTGATCCGAATATAGCGGATGCCCCTCCGCAAGGCGGATACAGACTTCTTTCAGCTTGTAGCGTTTCAGCTTAGCGTTCTCTGTCATCCCTGTCCTGTTCGTCCTCCCTGTACTCAATGGTGATGCTCACGATCTCGTCATCCGGCATGAAGCGGATATAGTCGCGGAGCTCCTGCGGGGTCATGACCTCCTTCATCACGCTTCCTCCGGGTCGTCGGAGTCATCTCCGAGGATCTCATCCTCATAGGGATCACCGCCGGCTTCACCGACAACCGCGATATCATCGCCGTCCGCATCATCCTCACCGGCACCGTAGTCCTCGTCATCATCGTCATCCGTGTAATCCGCGTCGGGATCCGGAGTGTTTACTGCCTCCTTCTTCTTTTTTGTCTGGACATAGAACCATCCGCCGCCGGCTGCCGCAAGGATCACCGGGATCAGGAGCAGGGGAAGCATGTTGCGGGACTTGCCGGATTCCTTTTCAGCATCGGGATCCTCTTCGGATTCTTTCTGGGCCGCTTCCTGCGCTGCCTTCTCAGCGGCTTCCTTTGCCGCCTGCTCCGCCGCCAGCTGGTCGGGATAGATGTTCTGGTCGGCTTCTTCCATCAAGGTGAAGAGGTCGCGCTCATCCACCAGGTTCAGGAAGTGGACATTTTCCTCGCCCTTCTCGTTGCGGTCGATGATCAGGTAGAAATAGTTGCCGGCCTTGGTGACAAGGGTGACGAACTGCTGGCCTTCGCCGGTAACGGGGCCGATGTCATCCACCAGGGAGAGGTTCCCGTCAGGGGTCAGGCCGTGGATGTCCGGACCCGGCTGGGGTTCTTCAAACATCCCGGAAAAAGCGGAGAGGAAACCTGCCATCATCTCGCCGTCGATATCAAAGGTGTAGCCTTCGGGAGTCTCCTTCGGCGTGATGTCATTCAGTTCCAGGTACTTTCCGCAGACATAGCCGTACTTAGCTGGGAATTCCAGCTGGTACCAGCCGTTTTCTTCTTTCATGACCTGTACTTCGGTGCCGTTGGCCAGGCTGTTGATGATATCGAAACCGATGCCGGGGCCAGTACGGACATTCAGGTTGCTGCCGTTGGTGCGGACATGCCCGGTCTGGACCGGATCTTCCTCAGGCTCGTCGCTATCGACGGCAACGGTGACGGCGTTATCGGTAACCGAAACTGCCAGCGTCGGCAGGATATAGGCCAGAAGCTTCGGGTTCTTTAAGAGCACTTCCGCGACCTCCGGATCCAGGTCAGAGAGGATATCAGCGTAGACATCCAGGTTCACACCGGGAATGCCGGAAAGATCCAGGGAGCTTAAGTCAAAGGTTTCCTTCTTTTCCTCATCAACGGCAGCCTCGGATTCCGTCTCTTTGTTTTCCGCATCCGTACCGTCATTTGCAGCAGTTTCGGCAGTTTCCGTAACTGCCGACGTTTCTGCAGTACTTTCCGCAGCAGGTACAGTTGTCTCCACGGCGGCCGTGGTTTCAGCCGCAGTCGTCTGCTCAGGATCATTTCCCTGGGCAAAGGCCGTTACCGTGGGCAGTGCCGCCGTCCCAATCAACACAGCCGCAAGCGCTGCGGCGATTCTCGTTTTCATCATCCTTCGATTTCCTCCTTCTCATCATCGATATCGTCCAGATAGTTCTCCTCATCTTCGGGACCGCTTTCCGTCCCGACAGCAGACGCCGGAAGTACGTACGGCTGTCCCGAAGAAGCTGCCCGGATGAGCTCCGCCAGCTGTTCCGGCGTAAGGTTCGCCGCATGCACCATGTCATGGATGCAGGTATTCTCGGCTTCCTTGTACCGGCGTTCCAGGTCCTTGACCTTGGCTTCCCATTCATCCCGGCGTTTCCGGGCTTTTGCAAGCTCGATACCAAGACGTTTCAGTTTCGTTTCGTCCATTTCGTCCTCCTTCCGGATGAAAAAGACCGCCTGCCGGACTTAGGGCAGACGGCCAAAGCAATAAAAGTGTGACTGCCAGTAGCTGGTTTCACAGCTGGCGTACTGGATCGGCTTCCCGCAGTGCAGCATCATGCCGTCACCGACATAGATGCCCACATGAGAGGCGCCGCTCGTGTTGTAGGTTCCCTTGAAAAAGATCAGGTCACCGGGTTTTGCTTCCGATCTCGGGATAATGCTGCAGCAGTTGCGGAGTCCTTCCGCCGTCTGCCGGCCGACACTCCAGCCGTTCCCGCTGTGATTGACTACCCAGGAAACAAAGCCGGAGCAGTCAAAGCTCGTACTGGGGGAAGAACCGCCCCAGACATACGGATAGCCGAGGTACTTTTCACCTTCCGCGATCATCCGCCGGAACTTCTCGTCTGTCAGGGCTTCGCCGGGAATGTCGTAGTGCAGGACATCCTCGACCGCAACCGCATAAGGATTGTCTCCGAAGACTTCCTTCCGGTTTCCGTAGGTCTGCATCAGGACTGCGTACCTGGACATTTCATCTTCGGTAAGGCCGGCTTCCGTGATCACTTTCCCAAGGCCGTTGTTCCTGAGGGTTACATCGAGGATGTAGTATTCGTACTCCTCGGTTTCCGTCCAGGTATCCTCTTCACCGGTTTCCGGATCCGTAGAGGAATGTTCCACTTCTCTGGTCCGGATCTCGACGATCTCCTCGATGGTCAGCTCATACTGGCTGTCAAAAAGCTCCTGCAGGGTATCCTGTACCTGGTCCCGCTTATAGCTCTGGAACACGATGGTCAGGTACGATGCCAGCTCATAGGGGTCATGACCGATCTGGTCCGAGTGTATGCGGTACTCATCGTACCCGTCATACTCATCCTCGATGTTGTCGATCCTGGCCTGCAGCTCTGCTTCCAGTTCCTTATAGTCCTCCTCGGCACCGATGATGTCAGCATCATCCGCCGTGTAGGAAGTGCCGACCACCAGGTTCGTGCTGCTCTGGAAAAAGGCGGAACAGGAGCCCATGGCACTGGCAACCACCATGATGGTCAGGAGCAGGCCTCCCAGCATCAGGATCATATGACCGTGGGAGGAAACGAATTCCGCCATTTTTTCCATGACGTTCTTTGTTTCTTTGGCGGCTTTTCCCGCACCTTTGGCCGATGCTCCGCCGGCCGCCTTTCCGGCACCGGCTGCATATCCTGCCGATCCGCCTGCGATTTTTCCTGCTTTGGCAGCCGCATATTCCTTTTTGATTGCCTGCTTCTGACGCCAGCGGGAGAAGGCATTGGATGCCGTATCCCCCGCAGTTTCAACTGCGGTCTCCGCAGCCTGCGATCCCGCATTGGCCGCTTCGATGCCGACATTATCATCGCTGCTCTGGTCGATCTCGGAACGGACCTTTCCTTCCGCAAGCTGTGCGGCACGGCTGGGAGCCGGTTTCTTTTTCGCATAGCGTTTCTGCTGTTTCGGACGAAGGCCTTTCACTGCCTTTTCGCCCTCCGGTTCGAACACGGCCTTCTCAAACCGCATCTTTTCCCCTGCAGCCTTCTGGGCTGTGGTTTCACTGTGAAGCTTGGCACTGGCGGCTTTCTTTGCCTTTCCTTCCGTGTTCAGCTTCTCACCGAGGTTGCTGCTTTTGCCGGGACGGTCCCGGCTGAATGCTTCTTTGTCCATGGGTTACGCCTCCTTTGCTTCCGGTGTGATCTCCGAGAGCCTCGTCGTCATGATGCGGTAGAGCTCCGTATCCTGCGGGAACCGGTCCACGAACGGCAGGATCACATTTCCGTAGAACAGCAGTCCTTCACCTTCGCCTGAGTGCGTCACATAGGACAGCTGGTGCGGCGAGATATTGAGCTGCTTTGCCAGGATCTGCCGGTCGCCGGCTGCCTGGTTCAGCATATAGATGAAGTCGGAGTTCTCGAAGATGTTCTCAACTTCCCTCGAAGAGAGCAGGTCCTTTACGTTCTGGGTAATGCCGGTAGGAATGCCGCCCCATTTACGGAAGCGCTTCCAGATCTCCACGCTGTAGGCGGCGGTCTGCTCCTCCTTTAAAAGCAGGTGGAACTCGTCCATATAGTAGCGGGTGGACTTACCGGCCGAGCGGTTCTCCGTAACACGGCCCCAGACCTGGTCCTGGACGATCAGCATGCCGAGCTTTTTCAGCTGTTTGCCGAGCTCCTTGATGTCGTAGCAGACCAAGCGGTTCTGGATATCGACGTTGGTTCGGTGGTTGAAGAGGTTGAGAGATCCTTTGACATAGATCTCCAGCGCCGTCGCCACATGGTGGGCCTCCTTTTCCTCCTGCTGAAGTAGTGCGTTGAAAAGGTCCTCCAGGAGCGGCATGTTTTCCGGCACCGGATCCTCGAAATACTTCTGATAGATCTGGTGGACACAGCGGTCGATGACCGTCTTCTCCACCGGCTGCAGGCCTTCCTTGCCGCCAACCACCAGCTCGCAGAGAGACAGGATGAAGTCGGCTTTGAGGGCCAGCGGGTTATCCTCATCTGAGTAGTTCTGGTTGATGTCCATCGGGTTCACGTACTGGGTGGACGCCGGGCTGATGTGGATGACCTGGCCCTTCAGCTTCTCCACCAGGGCGGAGTACTCCGCTTCCGGATCACAGATGATCACATCATCATCCGTCACCAGGAATGCATTGGTGATTTCACGCTTGGCGCTGAAGGACTTACCGGAACCGGGAGTTCCGAGGATCAGGCCGTTCGGGTTCTTTAAGGCCTTCCGGTCCACCATGATGAGGTTGTTGGAAAGAGCGTTCAGGCCGTAATACAGGGATTCCTTCCCGGTCTGGAACAGCTCCTGGGTGGTAAAGGGTACAAAGATCGCCGTGCTCGAAGTGGTGAGAGCGCGGCGAATATCAATGAGGTTATGGGCAAGTGGCAGGCAGCTCATAAGGGCATTTTCCTGCTGGAAATCCAGGCGCCGCAGCATGCAATTATGCTTCTGTGCGATACTGGATGCCTGAAAGACGTTCGTTTCCAGCTCCTGCTGGGTCTTGCCGGTATTCATGATGAGCATGGTGATCAGGAACATTCGCTCATTCTGGCTCTGCAGCTCTTTGAGGAGCGACTTTGCATCCTTGCCGTAGGTTGCGAGGTCCGAAGGGATGATGTCCATGTCATAACCGGACCGCACGGCCTTTTTCTGCTCCTCGATCTTGGACCTGTCAAGCTCCGTGATCGTATGCTTGATGGTCTTGATGGCCTCCGTCTGGTCGACGGACTGGATGTGCATCGTGATGATCTGGCTCGAATCCATGTCCAGGAAGTCTTTCAGGAGCTGGTCGGAAAGATCCGACGCCGTAATAGCGAGATAGCTCATGGAGCCGTAGAGGCTTCCCATCTGGAAAACGCGGCTCCCGGGGAAGGCAAAGGCTGTCGGGGCGATGAAGTCTTTCACGGAAAGGCCGGAGCCCACAAGCCACTTCCAGTCGAACCGGAACTTGTCCTCCACATCGCCCATGTGGAACATGTCGTGCATGAGCTTCAGGCGCTCCTTGCCGTTCATGATCTGTGCCCGGACGCCAAGCTGCCTGAAGTTATTCATCAGGTCATTCTGGACATGGGCGAGCCTCGGCTTTGCCTGGCGGATCGAATCCGCCTCGATGCCGAATGTCAGGTACTTGGTCTTCGTGAGGCCGTTGTTTCCCTGAGAAAGCTGGGTCTTCAGCATCTCCGAATACTCCTCACGGACATCGTCAAAGCCGTCATGTGCCAGAGGGATCCGGATGCTTGCTTCGAAGCTCTCGGCATCCGTCGCCATGTTCATGAAGGAGAGCTCAAAGTGAATAGAGCTGTCGAAAAAGTTCAGGAAACCGCACCATTCCTCGAAGATCGCGGTCTTATCCTCCTGCTGAGCCAGCTGGTAGTTGATGTCCTGGAACTGGATGGTCTTTGTGTAGTACCGTTCGCCCACGCGGCAGATCCCGTCGGGGAACATCCGGTCAAAGGGGATGGACTGCTGTGCGGTCCTCGGGATGCCGTCATTTTTCCTTGCGGCTTCGACGATTTCCTCCACCTTTTTCCGGTCCTTTTTTGACAGGTTTTCCGGCAGTTTTACGTCCGGCCGGGGACTTTTTCTTTTCGTAAACGGAAACAATCTTGTCTACCTCCTTCTCAGCCGCCGACGTCCGCATCAGAGCATCATAGTAGTTGTTGGTCTGGTACGGGCGGATCTTGGGCCTGATGAATTTCGTTTCGATAAAGTGCTTTGCAAAAACCTCCAGCGGCTGACCGTCCCGCTCATACATGGCAAACAGGAACATCGGCAGCATGATGAGGATCATGCCCATCGCCGCCAGGGAAGTGCTCCCGATGCGCTTCAGCAGGAAAAAGGACGGGACACCCATGAGTGCTCCCGCCCCGAAACAGATCAGCTGCCGTTTGGTAAGGTTGAAAAATACTTTCGTTTTGACCCGCGTAAGATCTCGCGGGACAGGGATATATGCAGCCATATTTCTCTGCCACCTCCTTCCTTAATGGGCTGACATGACTGACTTCGCAAGGGATCCGGTCTTAAAGAGTGCAAAGCACAAAAGGACCGTATACCCCATGACGCCCCAGATGCTTCCGATGATGTTGTCCGTAAAAGCCACTGTTTGGACCAGTACCGCGTAGATGCCGATACAGATCATGATAAGGAAGCCCTGGAAACCGAGTGCAAACAACGCCCTCAGGTAATTCTGACCGATATGGCTCTGCTCACGGTTCCCGAACGTGGAGAACGGGATCGGCGCGAGGCTCGTCATCAGGTAGATCTCCATCATTCGGCCATAGACGATGACGAAGATCGCAACCGACAGAATCGAAGAGCAGACCTGCACGATGAAGCTCTGCAGGAAAAGTCCCAAGAGCGGTCCGACCTCCATTGCCTCCAGCGTGTCCCGGATCGAATCCAGGGTGGAGGCATCCACCGCAGTGCTGCCGGAAATAAGCCCGGCGGAAGCATTGACCACATGCTGCGCCACATCAAAGACCGCCATGACGATGTTGAAGGTGTTCGTGATCAGCATGACAGCGACGAAGGTCTTAAAGATCCACTTAAAGAAAATCCAGGTTTCAAAGTTTGCCAGGTTGTTGTGTTCGATGATCAGCTGAATCAGCTCATAGCAGGCGATGAACGTGAGGAACATGCCCGCGATGGGAATGATGACTGTTTCGGAGATGTTTCGGACGAGGCCGAAGACCGCCGGCGAGAAGTTTGCCGGCGAGTTCCCAACCTGTGTGGCCACGTCCGCCACCTGCTGGTTGACAGCATCGAACATCCCGGAGAGGTTATTCATGATGCCGTCGACCAGCATTCCCTTGAGCCAATCCGAAAGCTGCTGTAACAGCGCTTCCAATGGCAGGTACCTCCTTTACGATCAGCCGAAGAGTCCGGAGAGAAGCGGAACCAGGGTAGTGCCGATGAGGGCAACACCGCCGCCGGCCATCAGCTGCTTCATGCCCTGGGATTTTGCTGATGTGCGATAAAGAAGTAATAGAAGTGTAAAAAATTTTGCCGTTCCTATCCGGCACTTGGCCATTGTGTCGGATAGGTCGGGCGTTAGGCTTCGGGCAAGTCAATTTTGCCGACAAAGCTGTAATAAATCTCAATGTCCTGCCTGCGGGTGCCGTTCTCGTCATAGCTGCACTCATGCACGACGATTTTCTCAATCATTTCCCGCAAGAGGGTGGGTGTCAATTCCTCAAAGGCAAGGTGCTTGCGGACAATCCCCATGAATTTCTCGGCGTTAACGGTGGCCGCCTGCGACTTGTCCAGTTCCGCCTGCAATGCGGCGGTGCGGTCTTTCAGTTCCCGCTGCTCCTGCTCATAGTCTGCCGACAGTTCCATGAAACGCTCGTCGCTGATTTTGCCGTTCACATTGTCCTCATACAGCCGCTTGATAATGCGGCTCACTTCGGCAATCCGCTCCTGCGCCTGTTCAAGCTGCTTGGTGGCTGCGGCGGTCTTTCTCTTGCCGCCGATTTCGTTCTGCTGGATCAGCAGCTTTACAAAACGGCTCTCGTGCCTGGCAGCATACTCCGTCACTTGCCGGAGATTGGAGAGGACACCGGCGGTTTCATGGAGTGCGAATAAGGTGCGCCGTACAGTCGCGGGTGCGCTTCTTGTAGCTGCCGCAGATGTAACAGTCCTGCTTGCGGTTCTTGTTCTGATACCGCTGCTGGTACATCACATGGCCGCAGTCGGCGCAGAACAGCATACCAGAGAACAGCCCCACTTCGTCATAGCGGTTCGGGCGTTTGCGCTGCTTGCGTAACTCCTGCACACGCTCCCATGTTTCCGTGTCAATAATCGGCTCATGGTGGTTCTCAAAAATGGCCTGCTTCTCAATGGGATTTTCTACGCTGTGCTTGGTCTTGTAAGAGGGCTTTTCCGTCTTGAAGTTTACCAGACAGCCGGTGTACTCCCGGTTTTCGAGGATATGAACGACGGTGTTCGTCGCCCATTTACACTCATAGCCGGGGTGGTAGCGGCGTGTGCTGCCTGTCCTGCGGTATTCCAGCGTCCCCGGCGTGGGGATTTGCTGCTCCGTCAG
>OCAS01000169.1_pt1 | contig 67820 bp, 59 predicted proteins | sample 1550751 | NCBI WGS metagenome assembly OCAS01 (sample SAMEA2580301, study PRJEB22360) | human gut metagenome | biome: human gut; feature: human-associated habitat; material: faeces | place: Denmark | collected 2008/2010
GCAGACCCTGCCGGGGGGGGCGAAGGAGAACAGAAGCCGTACCCGGCGGGCCAGTCCGGTTTCCTGGATCGCGGCCAGCAGAGCCGGGATGCGTGTCTCTGGCATAGTCTCCAGATTTTGAAAGTAAATGGTATTGCCCGTAGTATTTAACGGAGAGTTATAATGCTCCAGAAGAAAATCCCAGCTCTTATCATTCATCCGCTCACAGTTTATCAGCACAAAAGGCTTGTTGGAAAATGAACTGTGCAGGTAGAGGAAACGTGCGATCTGCTCCTTGCCCGTACCCGGCTCTCCGCTGATCATCACAGGCTGTCTGGCCCCGGCAAAGGTCTGGATCTCACCTCCCAGCGTTCCCATTGCACCGCTGATGCTGTAGAAGCTGTTCATCAGCAGGTATTCACATTCTCCCCGGTTCATGGTTCTGAGGCCGGTCCAGTGGGTGTGAAGGGGGATTCGGGAAGGGGTACAGTAGAAGAGGCAGTAGCGAGCCATATTGATCAGCAGCGTCTGGGCGGTGATGCAGTAAAGCTGATCCCTCTCTGTGTGATAAAAACGCAGAGAACTGCTGGGCGGCACCTCTTTAAGGTGGGACCGCAGAACGTCTAAAAGCTCCGCCGGCGGTTCTGAAGGACTGCTGTAAAAAATGGCGCCCTCTGTGTCCAGTACCACTACCCGGCCATTCTGATCCTGGGTAATGGCTCGCAGGAACATATTTTCCCGCTTCAGCCGTCCGAACCAGGAACTGATATGCAGAGCTTGGTCAATGGCTGTGTGCAGGCTTTCCACCCCGGAGGTGATAAGAAAAGCATCCAGCCCCATTTGCCGAGCCACGGTGTGAGTCACCATGTCGCAGACAACCATATGGCAGCCATTTGCCTTTAGCTGTGCTAACATTTCAGGCACTTCCTCCGCGCTGTGAACGGTCAGGATGTCCAGCTTATAGCCCAGAAGGTCGCAGATGGTATGGGCGGGTTCCGTGATGCCGGGGAAACCGGCAATGGCATACTGTCTGGAATAATTTTCCGCCAGCTTCATGGCGCGAAGCACATCGTAGACAGAGATCTGGATTTCCACTACCGGAAGATCCGTGACCTGGCGGATCAGTTCTGCTGTTCCTCCTCGCGAAATAATACAGTCATAGACTCCCTGAGGCATCCGCTCTACAATGGCGGCTCCTTCCTTTAAATCCCCCGTATATACATCCAGATGAATATCAGGATAAGCCTGAGCTGCCCGCTCAATGGCTGTCTGCATCCCCTCGTAGGGGGCAATCCCCAGGATGCTGGTGCGTGTTTCTACCATAATGAAAATACCTCCGTTTCTCTTTGAAACTATTATACCACGGAATTGGACAAATTGCACCATATATACGTTAATATATGAAACGATACCTGGGTAGTTTTTGCTTAAAAATGAAAAATGTTTAAAAATGCAACGTATTTGTTTGTTTTTTTCGATGCGAAAGCCTGTAAGATAAGGCATAATAATGGCAGAAATAAAGAGTGCTTACTTAAAGCATATGTAACGATTCAGGAGGAGGCCGTATGTTTCAATTATTGGTGATAGCGGACGATTTTACCGGCGCCCTGGATACGGGAGTGCAGTTTGCCGTAAACGGCATACGAACCCGCGTGGTGGTAGATCCTAAAACTGATCTTACAGGCTGTGAGGCCGATGTGCTGGTCGTGGATACGGAAACCCGCCATCTGCCGCCGGAGGAGGCCGCAGCTGTGGTAGGAGGACTGACCGGGCGGGCGGTAGCCGCAGGGGTGGAACGGATCTATAAGAAAACGGATTCTGCCTTAAGAGGAAATGTAGGCGCGGAGCTGGAGAGTGTTCTCAAAGCCAGCGGCCAGACGTTTCTTCCCTTTCTTCCGGCATTCCCGCAGATGGGAAGGATCACGCGGGGCGGTATCCATTATATAGACGGTGTGCCCGTGACGGAGAGCCCCTTCGGCAAAGATCCGTTTGAACCGGTAACTCACTCGGCAGTGACCGAGCTGGTCAGAGAACAGAGCAGCCTGCCGGTCAGCCATTTTCCAGCACTGCGCCAAGGGGAGCGTATTCCTTTAGCAGAAGGGATTCTGATATTTGACGCCGAGCGGGAGGAAGAGCTGATCACTACAGGCCGCCAGCTTCTGACACAGACCGGATTGCCGGTGATGGCGGGATGTGCCGGCTTTGGCTCTGTTTTGCCGCAGCTGCTTGGAATGAAAAAACAGGAAACCGTACCGGCCCCCAAACTGGATCCCAGACTCCTTGTGATCTGCGGCAGTGTCAATACCATCACGCTGGCCCAGCTGGATCGGGCGGAGAATGCCGGTTTTGCACGTATGCGGCTGACGCCCCGCCAGAAACTGGAGCAGGGATACTGGGAGAGCGATGAAGGAAAAGAGGAGTTAAAACAGATAGAAGCCTTTGTGGAAAACCATCCCCATGCCATGATCGAGACCAATGATCCGGGCGGCAATGAGCCTACGGCTGCCTATGCAGGGCTGCTTGGCCTGGATCGTGAGGCCATGCGGGTACGGATTGCCGGAAGCCTGGGTCATATGGTAAAAGCGCTCATCGCCGGTCCTGGTGTTGGAACCCTGCTTCTGACTGGAGGAGATACCCTTTTGCAGTGCATGAACTGCATCGGTGTCCGGGAACTGGAGCCGGTGTGCGAGCTGGAAAAAGGGATCGTGCTGGCGCGGTTTGCCTGGGAGGGATGCCCCCGGTACGTGATCACAAAATCAGGCGGTTTCGGCCAGGAGCAGCTTTTTACAAAGCTGGCAGAACGGATCAAAAACAGTTAAAATAGACAGATGCAATAATATCTGTACAGATAAGAAGGAGAAGAGATTATGACCTATCCCAAGCTTCCCGGATTGACCTGGGACGGAACCATCTATGAAAATGACGAAATGGGAACTCTGGAGGCGCTGCTTCCCACTGGAGGATACCCCACAGCCCATGCGCCCGCTATGGCGGAACTTCCAGACGGCAGTCTTTTGTGCTGCTGGTTTGCGGGAACATATGAGGGAAGCGCGGATATCCATATCGTGTGCTCCATTCTGCCAAAGGACAAAACGGCCTGGACAGAACCGGTGAATATTTCCGGGGATCCGCAGCGCAGCGAGCAGAATCCCTCCCTTTTTTATGGCCCTGACCATGCGGTATGGGCTATGTACACGGCTCAGCTGGATCGGCAGGCGGGCAAGGACAATATGCAGTATACAGCGGTGGTACGCTGCCAGAAGAGCACCGACGGAGGCCGTACCTGGGGGCCTTACGAGACTGTATTTCCAGAGGAAGGCACATTTTGCCGCCAGCCCATTCAGGTACTTTCAAATGGCCGCTGGATCTTCTCAAACTGGCTCTGCACCGATTCAGAGGAAGGGCTTTCCGGAGATCCAACCGCTTTTCGGATCTCCGATGATGAGGGAAAGACCTGGCGCATGGTTCATATGCCAAAGAGCAACGGCCATGTACACGCCAATGTGGTAGAACTGGAGCCGGGGCATCTGGCGGCTTTTATGAGAAATCGTGAGGCCTACCGCATCCACCGCAGCGAGTCCTTTGACTGGGGCGAGACCTGGAGCGTTCCGCAGCCCACGCCTCTGCCGAACAACAACTCCAGCATCAGTGCAGTTAAGCTTCAGAGCGGCCGTGTTGCCATTGCCTATAACCCTACCTGCACCCCGGATCCTAAGCCGGGAAAGGCCGCATGGCCTGGACTTCGCTGCCCGGTGGCTGTGGCGCTGTCTGAGGACGGCGGACTGACCTTCCCGATCATCCGGTGGATGGAGCGGGGCGAAGGCTTTGTGGGAGAGGAAAATAAAACAAACAACAGGCAGTATGAATATCCGTATCTGATGCAGGGAAAAGACGGTATGCTCCATTTGACCTATGCCGCCAGAACCCGCCAGGGAATCAAATATATCCGTTTTAAAGAGACAGACGTGCTGGGTGAAAAGCGGGAGAAGATAGGGCTTTATAATCCCACAGCGGCCCAGACCCGCTAGTGCAGCCACGGTGTATCCTCACAGGCTGTGAGGGCACAGACTATAATTTAAGGAGGCTTTTATCATGCTTACTACATACAATCTGAAAATGCCCCATGCCGTTTACGGCGGCGACAACGCAATGGATAACATTACAGACATCCTAAAGGCTCAGGGAACGAAGAAAGTAGCCATGTTTACCGATAAGGGAATTAAAGCCGCCGGCCTGTTTGCTCTGCCGGAAGAGGCGGTAAAGGCGGCGGGAGCCGATTACTATGTGCTGGATGATCTGCCGGCAGAGCCAAGTTATATGGCTGTCCAGAAACTGGTAGATACTTTTAAGGAAAGCGGAGCGGATATGATCGTAGCCTGCGGAGGCGGAAGCGTGATGGATGCCGCCAAGCTGGCAAGTGTTCTTGTGACCGATGAATACGGCGTAAAGGAGCTTCTGGACGATCCGGGACGGGCGAAAAAATGCGTTCCCGTCATTATGATCCCAACCACCGCAGGAACCGGCGCGGAAGTAACTCCCAACGCCATCGTGGCCGTGCCGGAGAAGGAACTTAAGGTAGGTATCGTCAATCCCAATATGATCCCGGATCATGTGATTCTGGACGCCCGGATGATTAAAAATCTGCCAAGGAAGATTGCGGCGGCTACGGGTGTAGATGCTCTGGCCCACTGTATCGAGTGCTTTACCAGTGCCAAGGCTAACCCGTTCAGCGATCTGTACGCGCTGGAGGGCCTGGATCTGATTTTAAATAACATAGAAAAGGCTTGCGACGATCCGGATGCCATGACAGAAAAGAACCGGATGCAGATTGCTGCCTACTACGGCGGGCTTGCCATCACAGCCAGCGGAACCACAGCCGTACACGCGTTAAGCTATCCTCTGGGAGGCAAATACCATATCGCCCACGGTGTTTCCAACGCAATCCTTCTGGCACCGGTAATGCGTTTTAACGAACCGGCCTGCAGGGAGCGTCTGGCTGCGGCCTATGACCGCTGCTGCCATGAGGAAAAGACCTGCCGCACGGCAGAGGAAAAGTCCGCATGGATCATCTTAAGGCTGGAGGAGATCGTAAAGCATCTAGATATTCCCACAAGCTTAAAGGAATTTGGTGTATCGGAGGAGGATCTGGAGCAGCTGGTTGAAAGCGGAATGCAGGTACAGCGGCTTCTGGTAAACAATCCCAGAAAGGTAGAGCCTCAGGATGCCAGAGCCATTTATAAAGAGGTGCTGTAAATAAAAGGATTTAAACCCAAAACGATTAAAATTATACAAGGCCGCGTGCGTCTTTAGCTTTTTGGAGGATGGGAACGCGCAGTCGGAAATCAGGAGGAAAAGCGCATGAAAAACTTGGAACTCAAAGGTATTATCCCGCCGATTATCACCCCTATGTATGAGGACGAGACGATCAATACAGAAGAACTTCGCCGCCAGGTAGACCGCATGATCGAGGGCGGAGTACACGCTTTATTTCCCTTCGGGACAAACGGCGAGGGATACATTTTAAACGCAAAGGAAAAACAGCTGGTATTAGAGACGGTAATTGACCAGTGCAACGGCCGTGTACCCGTATACGCAGGCACCGGCTGCATTTCCACAAAGGAGACCATTGAGCAGAGCCGCATGGCTCAGGCCGCAGGTGCAGATGTGCTCTCCATCATCACTCCAAGCTTTGCAGCAGCCAGCCAGGAGGAGCTGTATGTGCACTACAAGACCATCGCAGAGGCGGTAGATATGCCGATCGTACTCTATAACATTCCCGCCCGTACCGGGAATGCCCTTGCTCCTGCTACCGTAGCCCGTCTGGCTCAGATCGATAACATTGTGGGCGCTAAGGATTCCAGTGGAAACTTTACCAATATCTTGGGCTATATCGATGCGGGGGAGAAGAAGGAAAACGGAAAATTTTACACTCTGTCAGGAAATGACCAGCTGATCATCTGGACCCTGCTTGCAGGCGGCACCGGAGGTATCGCAGGCTGTGCCAATGTATATCCTCATACCATGGCTTCTATTTACAACCTGTTTATGGAAGGGAAGATCGAGGAGGCAAAGGCGGCCAACGTCAGCATCCAGAGCTTCAGAGCCTGCTTTAAGTATGGCAATCCAAACACCATTGTTAAGACCGCTACCCGCCTTTTAGGCTATGAGGTAGGCCCCTGCCGTGCGCCATTTAATCAGGTGCCTGAAGAGGGAATCCAGGCAATCAAGAAGGTTCTGGCTGAAAATGCGGCAAAGGGTATGTGCTAAAGAAAGGGGAACAGGACTATGAATGAAAAGCCGATCGTTGGGATCACCATGGGCGACCCCGCAGGAAACGGGCCGGAGATTACCGTTAAGGCCCTGGCTCATGAGGAATTGTATGACCGCTGCCGCCCCATTGTGGTAGGCGACGCAAAAATGATCGAACAGGCAGCCCGTTTTGTCGGCCGTCCTGATATCAGGATCCATCGCTGCCAGAAGGTGGAGGACGCATTGTTTGCTCCGGGAACCATTGATGTACTTCATCTGGAGCTGATTCCTGACGCGGCTTCATTTTCCATTGGGAAGGTAAGTGCCGAAGGCGGAAATGCGGCGTTCCAGTGCGTAAAAAAGGTGATTGAACTGGCGCTGGCTGGTGAGGTAGACGCTACCTGCACTAACGCCTTAAACAAAGAGGCCATGAATATGGCTCTGGAGCAGGATCATGGGAAACATTCTGACGGTTATACTCATTTTGACGGCCATACGGAAATTTACGCAGCCTATACAAATACAAAAAAATACACTATGATGCTGGCTCACCATGACCTGCGGGTGGTGCACGTTTCCACCCACGTATCCCTGCGTGAGGCCTGTGAGCGGGTAAAGAAGGCCAGAGTGCTGGAGGTAATTGAAATTGCGGATAAGGCCTGCCGCGATATGGGAATTGAAAATCCCAGGGTTGCCGTTGCGGGCTTAAATCCCCACTGCGGGGAAAACGGACTGTTCGGCACTGAGGAATTAGAGGAGATCGGGCCTGCCATTAAAGAGGCAAAGGAAAAGGGCATCAATGCCATCGGCCCTATTCCGCCGGACAGTGTGTTCTCCGAGGCTCTTGGCGGCTGGTATGACATTGTAGTGTGTATGTACCACGATCAGGGCCATATCCCCTTAAAGACAGTGGGTTTTGTCTATGACAGAGAGGCGCAGAGCTGGAAGGCCGTGGAAGGCGTCAATGTAACGCTGGGACTTCCCATTATCCGTACCAGTGTAGACCACGGCACAGGCTTTGCATTGGCCGGAAAGGGTACAAGCAACGAACTCAGTCTTGTAAATGCCATCGATTATGCGGTTTGCATGGCGAAAGGGAGAAAATAAACAGGGTGCGCAGCGGTCTGCGATTCATCAAGGGGCGGGGAGTAATCCCCGCCTGTTTATGTTTGGCGCAGCCCGCCAGAACCAGATTGGATAAACCTCATCCTTGTCCAGTCTGTCATTGCAGCAGTATCGTTTTAAATGTTTTAAGCTGAAACGCATTGCTGTAAGTTTACTCATATATGTTTCAAAAAATGACATATTTTATCATTAGTTTATAAATACTTTATAATTGTTTCTAAATGTAACACACAAAAATGCCTTGCTTATTGTGTAATTTGCTGTCATCCTGTATACTTTGATCAAGATGAATTGCACGTGATTGTGCAAAACAACAAAACTGCGAAATGTTCTGGCGGACCGGGGAACAGCGGTTTTATGGATTTCCTGGGGAGCTGACTTTGGGAATACACCTATGAAACAGGAGGATAAAGAAATGACACTTCAAATGATTATTGCGCTTGCAATTACAGCGTTCATGGTCATTCTGATCATGACAGATAAGCTGCCTTTTGGCGCGCCGCCTCTGCTTGCCTGCCTTTTGCTGGTTATTTTCGGAATTGCTGACATTAAATCAGCCTTTGCGGGATTTTCAAATGCTACCATTATTATGCTGGCAGAATTCATGGCAATCATTGCTGCGCTTCAGAAAACCAGTTTTATTACAGCCTTTAAAAAGACCATGTTCAATATGGCCAATAAGGGCGGAATGAAGGCCTATGTGCTTATGATCCTGGTTGTAATGTTAGGCTGCAGCCTCTTTGGCACAGGCTCTACTGCATACTACGTTATGGTGATCGGGCTTCTTTCTACCATGCCATACAGCAAAAAACTTCCCCCATCCAAAATCATTATGACAGCGGGATTTGCAGCAAACCATCCGCTGCTTCCCTTTAATACTGCTTTACAGTACGGCATTGTTCTGGCTGTGCTGGGAAGCGCCGGTGTAACTGCAAATGTTCCTGTTGCAAAATTCGCCATGGTAAACCTGTTTTTGTCTCTGGGATTCTTATTAAACTGCCTGATCCAGTATAAGATTCTTCCGGATCATCCCATAGCAGCCGCCACAGAAGAGGCAATGACTCAGGGGACTGCGTCTTCCTCTCTGCCGAAATGGAAAGAGCAGGTTACATACGCAGCCTTTGTGGCAGCCGTAATCGGCATGATTCTTCAGAGCAAGATCGGAGATGCCGGTTATGCCGTTGCAGGACTGTCTGTTGCGGTGATCCTGGTGACTGGGGTTATGGATTTTAAGGAGATCCGCGATTCTATCAGCGCTCCCATTATACTGATGTCGGCGGGAGTCATCGGTGTGGCAGATGCTTTGGGAAGCACTGGTCTTACTGACCTGGTAGGCTCTGCCGTAGCCGGTATGTTAGGCGGACATATCAATCCGTTTATTATGATTTTTACGTTCTGTATCCTGACAAGCGTACTTGCAACCATGACCGGCTCTACCATTGGAACAGTGTATGTATTTGCACCCCTTGCTATTGCAACCTGTACAAACCTGGGGCTGGATCCGACAGCTGCTGCCTGTGCCATTGTTGTTTCAGGGTGGTGCGGACATTTTCTTCCAATAGATGGTATGCCTGCCATGATTATGGGCGTAGGAAATTATAACATCAGGGAATTCTGGAAATTTACCATTCCGCAGTATTTTATCCGGCTGCTGGCCCTGACGGCGGGAGCGCTGATCATGTTCCCAATGTAGTGTCTGAGCTGCAAAGGTCAAAGAGCGGATATATATAAAGCGAAAGAGAGGTATGTATATGAACTGTAAATTTGAGTTAGAGCACATCGGTATCAACACCCCCAATGCAGAGGAGGCCGCAAAACTGGCAGAGCTTTTATGCATGATGTTTGGCTTAGAACCCCGACATGGCAATAAATCAGAATTTGCCGGCCCCTACTTTGAATGTATGAAGGCCCCGTTCTTAGGTGCTAACGGCCACATTGCCATGCGCACGCCGGATTTGACTGCGGCAGCGGAGGAACTAAAGGAGAAAGGTTTTTCTTTCAATATGGATACAGCAGCCTACAACGAGGGCGGCACACTGAAAAATGTGTATCTGGCCGGTGAATACGGCGGATTTGCCATTCACATTATGCAGAAATAAAAGAGAATACAGAAAATAGTAATAATACCCCGATAGCAGGATACTGGAGCAGTGTCTGCTATTGGGGTATTTTTAAAATTTGCACATAATGGGTGGGATTTTTAACCGTGCAGAAAATATGATGCGGCATACTTGGTTTGCTTTTTTTGCTGTGTACAACAGGGTCATTATAACTGGAAACCCTGTTTTAACGGAAAAGATGGATCTGTCAGGGAAAACCAAGCAATTACCAGGGAAAATCTGCATATCTGAAAAAAATGCTGATTGTAAAACCAGGCTTTAAATGCTTATAATCGGTCTGTAAAGAACGAGGCGCGCTGTGAATTCTGCAGTATGAATTTGAGACGTCAGAACCAACAAAAACGAGCGGGAGGAGAGAGATTTTTGACGTTGCAGGCAGTGCAGTATGACAGGATAAGGAAAAGCGTATGAATCAGATATTATATGACAAAAAAGACTACCAGGAATTGCTGCTGGAAATGCTGGAACCGCTGCGAAAGTGGTTCAGTGAAGGAAAAGCGAGGATAAGGCTGTCGGGGACGGGAGCAGGCTATTCAGGAAATATCATTGAAATGGAAACCTTTGCCCGGCCGCTTTGGGGGCTGGTACCGTTTTGGGCAGGCGGCGGAAGAAGTGAAGGATGGGAACAGATCTATCATCAGGGAATTGCGTCAGGGACAGATCCGCAGCATCCGGAATATTGGGGACAGTGCGGGGATTATGATCAGCGTTTTGTAGAGATGGCCCCTATCGCAGCGGGAATCCTGATGGCTCCGGAAATTTTATGGGATCCGTTTTCTGCGGAGGAAAAGGACCGGATATGCACATGGATTTCCCAGATCAATGACCATGAACTGCCAAAGTGCAACTGGTATTATTTCAGAATACTGGTCAATCTGGCGCTGAAAAACAGGGGAATGCCATATAGTCAGGAACGGCTGGAATCAGACCTTGCCTATATGGATGCCTGTTATCTGGGCGATGGCTGGTATGTGGACGGCGTTTCGGATCAGAAAGATTATTACTGTCCGTTTGCCATGGAGTATTACAGCCAGATTTATGCTGCTTTTGCCCAGGCAGAGGATTCGGATCGCTGTCGGAGACTGAAGAAACGGGCGGCAGAATTTCAACGGGAATTTATTCTCTGGTTTGACTGGGAAGGAGCGGCCCTGCCATATGGCAGGTCACTGACCTACCGGATGGCCCAGGCCGCTTTTTGGCCGGCGTCCCTGCTTTCAGGAGCAGGAAACTGCGATGTGGGAGAGATCAAGGGAATCGTAAACAGGAATATCCGCTATTGGCTGTCAAAGAATATCTTTGAGAGAGATGGGATTTTGAATGTTGGCTATGCCTACGGAAACCTGACCATGGCAGAACGGTATAACAGTCCGGGAAGCCCCTACTGGTCTATGAAGATATTTCTCATTCTGGCTCTTTCGGATCATCATCCGTATTGGAGCGCGCAGGAAAAGCCGTTTCCACGGCAGAAACGGCTAAGCCGGCTCTTATATGCGGAAATGCTGATTCAGCAGGGAGAACAGGGCGCATTTGCCTATGTGCCTGCTGTGTACAACAAAAATGTACTGGGACATTTTGTGGAGAAATACGGAAAGTTTGTTTATTCCACAAAATTTGCGTTCTCAGTGGCTCATTCCTGTGAGAATCTTGTGGAAGCGGCGCCGGACAGTATGCTGGCCTTTGTTCTGGAAGGAGAACAGCAGGTGTATGTCAGAAGAAGAAGCATCCGTTATGGTGTGGAGACGGATCATATATGGTCCGAATGGAGCCCTGTGAGGGGAATTTCCGTTCGCACAGAGATATGGCCGGTTCCGGAGGGCCATATCCGCAGGCATAAGATTATTTCTGATAAAAGTGCAGCTGTTTTTGACTGTGGATTTGCCGTGGCGATGTATGAGGACGGATATCAGACAGAAAGTGGAAATGGAGAAAGCTTTGCAGAGGTGCGCAATCATCTGCAGCGATGCCGGGTGACAGCTCAGTGCGGCGGAATGGAGCCGTATTTCATCCAGGCAGAGCCTAATACAAATTTACTGTATCCCAATACCTGCATTCCGGCGGTATGGGGCAGGATTGAGGCAGGTATCACAACTCTGGAGACATTTGTGGAAATATAAGGAGGAAAGATAATGAAACGAGAAGAATTTTTGAAATACCCGGAACTGGGAGAAAAACAGCTGTATGAAGCGCTGGAGCGGGCATGGGGGCAGACACGGTTTGCCCTGGAACGTTTCGGAACGGATTTTAAACATATTTTCAGCACCAACCAGTTTTATACGAAAGCAGAGAATAATCAGTGGACCAATGGATTCTGGACGGGAGAATTATGGCTGGCCTACGAGTGTACGGGCGATCCCTGCTTTCGGGATGCTGCCATGGCCCATACGGTAAGCTTTCGGGAACGCGCAGAAAGAAGGATTGAGACGGATACCCATGATCTGGGTTTTTTGTATTCTCCGTCCTGCGTGGCTGCCTATAAGCTGACAGGGGATAAAAATGCCAGGGAAACAGCGCTTCTGGCAGCAGATATGCTGTTAGAGCGGTTTCATGAGAAAGGCCAGTTTCTTCAGGCATGGGGCAGCCTGGATGATCCGGGCAATTATCGTCTGATTATTGACTGCCTGCTGAACCTGCCTCTGTTATACTGGGCCAGCGCAGAAACAGGAGACGATAAGTACAGGGAAAAAGCCCAGGCCCATGTGCGGACAGCGCTGAAGGTGCTTATCCGCCCTGATTATTCAGCATATCACACCTTCTACTTTGATCCGGAAACAGGAGCGCCGCTGCGCGGCGTGACGCATCAGGGATATTCCGCAGATTCTGCATGGGCCAGAGGCCAGGCGTGGGGAATTTATGGTATTGCTCTGAGCTACCGCTATACCAGGGATCCAGCTTATGAAGTGCTGTTTGAATATGTGGCGGATTATTTCATAGAGCATTTGCCTGAAAACCTGATTCCTTATTGGGACTTTGTATTTACGGACGGAAGCAGCGAACCGAGAGATTCATCGGCTTCAGCGGTTGCCGCCTGCGGTATGCTGGAAATGGCCCGTTTCCTTCCAAAGGAAAAGGCGGATTTTTATGTGGGAGCGGCAAAGCGTCTTATGAAAGCGCTGTGCGACCAGTGTGCAGTCAGAGGACCGGAAGAATCAGACGGTCAGCTTCTTCATGGCGTATATGGGCGCAAGACGCCGTATAATGACTGTATTGATCATGGGATTGACGAATGCAATCTTTGGGGAGATTATTATTATGCAGAGGGTCTGGTGCGCCTGAGCAGAGAATGGAATCCGTATTGGTAAAGGGGAGTGTTATGAAAGAACTATGCAATAATTTGCTTGAAGAATGGAGCGAAAGCCTTTTAAGGCTTCAAATCAGAAATACGGGAGAGAAACGTTTGGACGGAGGGATTCTGTGTCCGGCCTGCGGAAGGATCCACGGAAGATGCGCAGATGCCATGTATCCTTTCTTAGTAATGGCAGAAAAGACCAGAGAAAGGAAATGGGTTGAGGCGGCGAAGGCTGTTTTTCTCTGGACAGAGCATACGGTTTCTAAGGAAGACGGATCCATACAGAATGATATCGATTCCGACTGGAAGGGAATTACGGTATTTTATGCCATTCAGCTTGCTGACTGTCTGAAATACCATGAGTCTCTTCTGGATGACGATACAAAAAGGCTGTGGAGAGAACGGCTGAAAAAGGCGGCTGAGTTTTTGTATTCGTTTGATGAACTTTCAGACAATAATATCAATTATCCCGTCTCAAATGCTCTTGCCATGTTTTTATGCGGAGATATCCTGGCTGAAGAACGGTACAAAGAAAAGGGGCGGGATCTTTCGGCTGCTGTAAAATGCGCAGCAACCGAAAACGATCTGTTGGAGGGAGAAGGTGTTCCCCGGGGCAGGAAAAGCAAAATGGGATGTTCGGCAGTAGATATCGGCTACAATGTAGAAGAAACACTTCCGGCTCTTTTGAGATATGCACTGATAAGCAGGGAAAAGGATACTGCGTTCCTGGCGAAAAAGGGGCTGGAGGCTCATATGGATTTCATGCTCAATGACGGCGGATGGGACAACAGCTTTGGAACAAGAAACTATAAGTGGAGTTACTGGGGAAGCCGCACTTCAGATGGATGTGCGCTGGGGTATCTGATGGCGGCCGCTTTGGAAGAAAATACTGAGAAAGCGGCCGACTGCACAGAAGCGGCCCGAAAAAATCTGGAATTACTGAAACGCTGCACAAAGGATGGGCTTCTGATGGGAGGTCCTCATTATGGAAACGCCGGACAGCCAATATGCGTCCATCATACGTTCACCCATGCAAAGGTGCTGGCCGGAATTGCAGACCAGGAAACAGAGGGATGGATAAAGACAGAGGACAGAACATTCAGGCAGGAGAGGGAAGAACAGGAGGTGGTTATCCGAAGCTATTCGGAAGTCAGAACATGGAAGGTAACTGCCCCGCTGTTTAACGCTTCTGTTACAGCCTGCGACTGGGAATATATGCCGGGCGGCCATGTCAGCGGTGGAACCCTGTCTATGTTAAGCCACAGACGATCCGGTCCTGTCCTGTGTGCGGGGATGGCAGACTATTCTTTAAAGGAACCTGATAATATGCAGCTTCCCGTGGGCTGTATACACGAATGCCTGGCGTTTCGGATCGAAACCACAGTTAATGGGGAGCGCTACAGCAGCATATATGAAGACAGCGCAAAGGTGCAGGTATCGGGCCGGACCATCAGGGTATGGGGCTGTATGAAGGATATGGCTCACTGCCTGTGTCCGGACCGGAAACTGCCCTATTGGATCGAGTATGAGTTTGATAAGCAGAGAATAAGGATCCGTGCCGGGTTTGAGGAGGGCATAATGATCTGTCCTGTTATCAGTTCAAGCGGCGAAACGGTGATCCGGGAAGAAGATTTAAACCGGATAGAGATAATAAAGCCGGAGTCCTCTGTTCGGATTACTGCAGATGGAAGGATGGATCTGCCGTATGGAACAGAGCGGATATTTAACCTGATCCCCGGATTTCAGGCATTGAAGATATGTATTATACCACAGAGAGAGAATGAGGTAGCCATAGATCTGAATCTATGAAATCAGATGTGAAAAAAGGCTGCTTATCATTTGGCGAATATCAATAAGGAAACAGCAGAAACGGTTTGCAAAAAGGGGCTATCTATTTTCTGACAGCCCCTTAAACTTAATCTGTTTTATGTCAATGCACTAAAACAACGGTTTATTTTTGTATGCCGCTTCATACTGTTAATTTTTATTGATGTAAAAATGTGCGTTTTTTGCCCAGTCTGAATTTTTTAATATCGCTCTGCCGACACCAACTAAGTCTGTCTTGTTTTCCAATAACAGTTTTTCAGCAGCTGCTGCATCTACAATTCCTCCTGTTAAAATAATAGGAATGCTAATATGTTTTTTGAGTTCTTCCGTAATCTCGCTGAAATATCCCTGTTCCTTACTGTATGGATTGATATATCCACAGAAACCACCCGATATATCAAGCAAATCAATTCCGGCTTTTTCAAATTCTTTTGCCGCAGCAATACTATCTTGAAGTGTGCTGCCTCCTGGAATGTAATCACATGCACCAAGCCGTAACGCAATGGGATAATCCTTCCCAACGGCTTCACGAACAGTCTGAATAACATCCAAGTGGAGTTTAATACGCCCCATTAGCGTACTTCCGCTGTACTCATCAGTTCTTTTGTTTGTTAGTGGAGAGTAGAATTGATTTAATAAATATCCATGTGCTGAATGGATTTCAACCCCGTCATATCCGGCTTTTTTTGCTCTGATTGCAGCTTTGGCAAAATCATCAACTACTTTTTGAATATCTAAGAGATTCATTTCTTTCGGAATGTCTGTATTTTCTTTTCCTGCTCTTGGCAGGGGATTTGCACTTGCGCTTAATGTAGTTTGCCCTGTAATGCTCGTTTTCGCTGCACCGCCTGCATGACTGATTTGCGCCATAGCCTTTGTATCGTTTTTATGAATCACATTTACGATTTTTGCCAGACCATCAATATCGCTGTCGTCAGCAATGGCTAATTGCCCGTTGCCTGCTTTTCCCTCAGGGCTGATAAAACTATGCTCTGTTATAATTAGTCCAATATAACTGCCATGTGATTTTTCATCATAGTAATTGCATAAAGCTTGACTTACCTTTCCGTCATTTCCTGCTTTGGCAGTAGCCATTGGCGGCATGACAATTCTATTATTGAGTTTAATATTTCCAACCATAATGGGCGTATTCAGAATATTCATTTGTTGCTCCTCCTGTCGGATGGACGTTTTAGTTTCTTGTTGTTTTTACTTTAGCATGATATAATTGATTATGTAAGAACGCACTTTTTTGATAGATACTATCCAAAAGGAGAGTTATGGGATGAATGATAAATACGAATTTTGTAAGGAAGTGAATGTACGTCCGTTTGCTTACGCTATTTCCTTAATAGATGGTAAATGGAAAATGCATATTTTATTTTGGTTATGGAAGAAAGAAGTTCTTCGGTACAGCGAGCTAAAGCGTGCATTGGGTAAAGTAACACATAAAATGCTAAGCAACCAACTAAAGGAATTAGAAAATGATGGACTTATCCGACGCAGAGAGTATCCGCAAGTACCACCTAAAGTAGAATACAGTTTATCAGAAACAGGAAAAACTTTAATGCCTGTACTTTCTGCAGTCTGTCATTGGGGAACAGAGCATATTCCAGAGGATTGGAATATATAACTCGCGGATAAAAGGGATAGGAAACATACATTAACTCGTATTGGAACGTCGCAGATTGCGGCGTTTTTTCTTTTGTGTATCTTTGGTATTTTGGAAATTTTCCCGTATTAAGGAGTGAGTTGGCAAAGAAAAAGCAGAACGGCATAGCCTTTCGACTGTGCCGCCCTGTGGTTATTAAATTCCTTCCATATGGGTTCTGCCCGTTGCAGGGAGCAGCTTTTTAAGTTATGCCTGGGATGCAGCTGTGCGTTCTACGGTAAGACTGCCGTCTGAAAGTTTCAGTGTATAATAGGTATTATCAATCCGGACGGAGAAATGGACTTCTCCCGGACGGACGATATGGCTGTTTATATCTGTTACAGACGGAGCCGTGCAGCCGGGACGAAGAGGAACTGCTACGGAGAGAAACGCGGTGTCTGTATCGGAGAGATGGTCTGTTTCAAACCGGGCGATCATGGTATCATGCCAGGTGTAATCGATGACAGAAATTTTGGCAGGAACCAGATGGGGTTTCAGACGCTTGTCTGAGAACACCGCAACATTTGCATCATCGGACAGGGACTGGGCAAATGACTGCTCAGAATCAGCAACAGCTCTCGACGCATCCATGTGGAAATTGATCTGGACGCTGGTGTCCGGCTCAATATCTTCCAGATAGTCCATAACTGCAAGAAAACGGGAGTCAACGACAGCAACCGTTCTCTGATGTCTGGTCGGCCGGTAGTTCATATGGAATGCGGTGGCGTACATGAACTGGCTGTTTTGTTTCACGCACATGATATCGCCGATATCCTGTTTTCCTGATTCCCAGGAAGAGATATATTCCCAGGGATTACGGTGGTTAAGTGTCAGACAATTATGCCAGTGGGCCGATTTTGCCTTTTTCCGGTTTTCATCATTTTTATAGGTATAGATAGACGGATCTCCCAGAAGCGTCCGTCCATAGGCAGTAAACTCAAAGCCGGCGGGATCAATATGCTCATGCTCATTTTGAATGGGAGTACGGCATGCGAACATGACATAAAGGGCATCATTGCTCCAGTCGGTCCGAAGAAATGTCTGCTTCAGCTTTTTCTGCCAGGAAACCGTAGGCAGCTCAGGATATCTGTGATGCTGCTGCGCAGTCTGGATCCAGCGGTTCAGATCCTCCAGATCAGGAACTTCCCAGATATAAGGCGCGATCACATTTAGAAAATCTCCGATGGAGTAGTAACAGAGAGCATTGGCAATGTAAGTTCCGTCACCAGTGGCAAGATAGTAGCAGAATGCCCCTACGGAGAAGGTGCCGCTTTTTGTATGGCTGTCTCCCCAGGCGCTGTTGCCGCCGCAGGGACGTGTAGCATGGGTGGAGTATTCCACCATTTTCTTAACGCGTTCCTGATAAGCACAGGACATGGAAAAACTATATTTCTTGGACAGAAGGAGCGGAAGGGCAAACCAGTAGGTGCAGCCGTTGTGATAAGAAGCACAGCCTTCAATCTGTCCGCCCCCATCCGTTACCTGGGCCATAATACTGCGCTCCATTTCATGAATGGCGTGGGCTTTCCAGGTATCCGAATCCTTTAGCTCAGGGAACATACAGGACAGATAGAGCAGGCCATTGTTTTCCATGAGATAGTGGTTGTGGTCTGCATTGGGCCAAAGTTTTGGCGTGATCAGATACAGAACACGGCCATGCTGGTAAATGCTTAACAGATAGGTTTCCAGGAATTTCTCATCAATCAGTCCGCTGTCAAGCAGATGATGAATGATATAGGGCCAGGTGCGGTACATACGGATACCCACTTCCAGAGAACGCCAGATGCCCTGATTGCATTCATAACCGTCAAAGTCCATAAGGGCAAGTTCGCCCTGCTGATTATAGAGAGGCTGGCAGGGGCATTCTTCAACCCAGTGATAAAATTCATCCACAATTTTCTGAGCATATTGGATGTCGCCGGTAAATGAGTATGCTTCCGCCATGGTTCTCCAGTGATCCATACGGTTTAACTGATAGGAATATTCTGCATAGTCGTAGATATTTTCATACCATTTGACAGGATTGCCAATAAAATGCCAGGAAGATGAACCGGGAAGAATAGCATAACCGTCCAGGTTATGCTGCGCGCGGTCCATCCGGCTGGAATAGATATCAGGAAAAAGACTGCGGATGCGTTCTCCCTGCTGAATGAAAGAAACCTCCTTTTGAAAGTCCTTTTCCCGCAGCTTTAACTGAGCTAACACATCAGATATGGTAATCCCATCTTTTAAAATGTCTTTTAGTGTATAGTCTGCATGAAGCACAAAGAATACCTCCCTCGTTTAAGTTATATAAGTACCTTAACAGCAGGGAGGTAAAATAGCAATTATCTGTTTTTAATATGGAAGCAGCTTTTTTTTCCAAAAGCTGCATACTGGAAAAATCGGCATATCAGGACAGGGAGCTGTTTTGGCTGCGGGCCGCAGATTTCCTGTATTCGCCGGGAGTACAGCCCTGGTTGAGCTTAAAGCGGCGGGTAAAGCTGGAGACGTTGTAATAGCCTACCTGCTCTGAGATATCCTTCAGAGGGAGGTTCGTATGGGTCAGCAGTTCTCTGGCCTTTTGAATGCGCGACTGGATAGTGTAATCCATTACATTTTTACCGGTAGACTCTTTAAAATATTTGCTGAATGCAGGAAGCGTCATATGGAAATGTTCCGAAGCCTCATAAACAGAAAAGTCAGGACTTAATACATATTGATCCAGATATGCAAGAATTTCCGCAATCGAACTGCGTTTCTTTTCCGAAGGGAGTTCCTGAAGCTTCTGGCTCCAGGACTTCAGCATATCCGTGATTTCCTGGGCCGTTTCCATGTTGGACAGTTCTAATACGGAGGTATTAAATGCTTCCGTATTATATTGCTTTTTCACCAGACGCACCAGGTCAAAGCAAATGCTGCGGGCAAGATAAAGGGGCAGAGGGTTCTGCTCCATAAACAGAATGATATTCTGGATGGAGGTATGGATAGCCGGCCTGTTTTGGGTAAAAAGTGCATTTTTCAGAACTGTAAATTCCTCAAGGGGGTATACGGCACTGCTCTGGCTAAAGTCAGTAATTTCCTGAAACTGGATTACAGTCCCGTTTCCCTTTACAAAACGGTAGTCCAGCGCGCTGGCTGCTTCCATATAAGACTGCATGATGCAGTCAGTCTGTTCGGTGGCTGTGCCGATTCCAATAGTGGATGCAATCTGGTACTTTTTAGCAAGAAACATTCGCAGATCCTCAAAACAGAGGTTTGGGGACTGCTGGCTGTCTGTCAGAGTCACAAGGAAGATGATCTGTTCCGGGTGCAGTGAATGGATGCAGTAGTAAATATAAGGAATGGAGGAATGTTTCTGTATATCTTTTGCTATCCGGTCAATATTCGGATCGGTATGATGGAGCAGCATAATGGCAGCGCAGTAGCTTCCCTTGGGAAGATACAGATCCAGCTCGGAACAGTCAAGATTAAAATCCTGCCGGGAATCGTATCTTCCGCTGAGGAGACGGAACAGACGTTCATTTCTCACCGCATTCAGGCTTCCGGAAAGTTTGGAGGAGAGCTCATTGTTCTGATCAGCCAGGTAATCCAGGGCATAGGAAATAGAGTCTAACTCATCCGGGCCATACGATGAGGAGGGGAGAAGCTGCCGGGATTTCTTCAGCAGATTCCGGATGGGAGCATAGTTGAGCCTGGATAGGGTATAGATCACAAGGCAGGCCAGCAAAAGTGCAATAATAATAGAAAAGATAAACTCCCATGTAATGGAGGAAACCTGTGCAAAGGTATCCTGCCTGTTGGGCAGGTAGGCTAAATAAGACCAGTTATTTTCCGGTGAATGCCAACTGCGGACGATGTACTGCCCCTTATTTTCATGGATCGCCTCAGGAGAAGGCCCAAGGGACATGATGACAGAATTTGTCTGATCCATAATATAAAGCTGCGACTGGTAACTGATCAGGCGAGGACTTTTAAAGTTCTGTACCGAGTGTTCTGAAACGAAAAACATAACCGTTCCAACCAGCTTCTGGTAATCCGAAAAAACAGGAAATGAAAAAATGAGAGTATTTTCTGTTGTGGTATTAAGCGAGCGGTTGGTAAGCGGCTGACTGGGAAGACAGCATGGCCGGGTAGAATCAATCAGATCCGTCAGTACATTTTTGGAGGTTCCTGTGTTGGCAGGAGTGACCAGCTGATTGAAATAATACTCCCTTTCCGCTGTAGTAAAGCAGGTGGTAACGTAGGGCTGGTCTTTCATAACCAACACAATATCCGTCAGGAATGGATTGGCAGATCGATAGTTGGATAATGCAGTAATGACAGGCTTAAGTTCCAAAGGACCTGCTGCGTTTGCTGCCTGTGAGGTGACACCGGTCATGGTAAGATGGTCTGTAATGCTCTGCATACTGTTCCATTCATTATCCATCTGTGTTCCAAACTGGATCAGCTCAGAATCTACCGTATTATATATTTCTGTATAGAACCGCTTCATAAACCGTGAGGAATAGAAGTAGATAAGTACAACGAGCGGTATTAAGAGAACGACTGTATAGGAAAGAAGGAGACGGGAATACAGTTTTGAAAAATTCTTTGGCAGCAGCTTTCGATGTCTTGTATTCTCCATTTTATTTTATCCTCCCCATTACTTTTGTGCAGCTTTTATTATAGCGTATACAGATAGCAAAAGCAAGAATAAGCCATTATGCTGTATAAATATGAAGAAAACGGAGAAAAGACGGAAAAATGCGATGATAAAATTGGTCAAGTGGAAAAAAATGCGCATAAGGCGGATGAGATATAAAAAAAGTCCTGCAAATGGGAGAGAAAAAATGTCCGTTGCAATTCAGGCAGAATCAAATTATAGTGGACACGACAAAACGAAACGACAAAAAGGAGGTAATATGTTTATGGGGAAGCAGCTGAGGCGATACATAAAAAGAGACTGGCAGCTCCTGTTGCTGTGCGCTCTGCCGGTAGCGTATTTCATTATTTTTCATTATGTGCCAATGTATGGTGTGCAGATTGCTTTTAAGGATTTCCGGGCGGTAGACGGAATATGGGGAAGCGAATGGTGCGGACTGGAACATTTTAAACGGTTCTTTTCCTCATCTCAATTCTGGCCGCTGATCAAAAACACATTGGGACTCAGCTTTATGCAGATTTTAATTGGTTTTCCGATTCCGATTATTCTTGCGATCATGCTGAATCAGGTAAAGAATGCACGTTACAGAAAATTTGTACAATCTGTGGCATACTGCCCGCATTTTATTTCAATTGTTGTATTAACAGGTATGCTCTATATTTTCTTATCGCCCAGAAACGGCGTTGTGAATCAGATCATCCAGCTATTCGGAGGAGAACCCATTTTCTTTCTGGGGGATCCGAAATATTTTAAAGGAACCTTTGTACTGTCGGGAATCTGGCAGAATGCAGGATGGAGTGCGATCATTTATATAGCAGCGCTGGCTGGGGTCAGTCAGGATCTGTATGAAGCGGCTCAGGTAGACGGAGCGAACAAATGGCAGAGAATCTGGCATATTGATCTTCCTGGAATCATGCCAACTGTGGTAATGATGCTGATTCTTGAAGTAGGAAAGGTAATGAATCTGGGCTTTCAGAAAGCATATCTGATGCAGAACGCACAGAATCTGGCATCCAGTGAAATCATTTCTACCTATATTTACAAGGTGGGTATGATTGATGCACAGTACAGTTATTCTGCGGCGATTAACCTGTTTAATAACATTATTAACATTATTTTGCTGGTAAGCTTTAATAAACTGGCCAAAAAGATTACAAGCAACAGCTTGTGGTAAGGAGGGGAGAAACGTGAAAAAGAAAAGACTGCACAGAGGCTTTCGTTCACAGTCGCTGTCGGATAAGCTGTTTGATATTTTGAATTATGGTTTGCTGGGACTGTTTGCTTTAATCATTTTATATCCCATGTATTTTATTATTATAGCGTCATTCTCAGATCCCGTAGCTATTAACAACGGCCAGATCTCCTTCTGGCCGGTAGGTTTTAATACTCTGGGATATCAGAAAATTTTTGAAAATACCAAAATATGGCGATCCTACAGCAATACAATTTTTTATACGGTTGTGGGTACAACCATTAATATTTTCCTTACAATGATGATGGCGTATCCATTAAGCCGGAAAAATTTCTTTGCAAGAAAACCATTGCTGTTCCTTGCGATGTTTACCATGTATTTTCAGGGAGGAATGATTCCTACCTATCTATGGATGAATGATCTTCACCTTTATAATACTCCGTGGGTTATGGTGCTGCTTCCGGCTATGAATGTATTCAACCTGATAATTGCCATGAATTACATTGCTACCAATATTCCGGAAGAACTTTATGAAGCGGCTTCCATTGACGGATGCAGTCATATTGCCTTTTTTACCAAGATGGTGCTGCCTCTGTCAAAAACAATTATTGTAGTGCTGGTTTTATACTATGGTGTAGCACACTGGAATGAGTTTATGAATGGTTTGATCTATCTTCAGGATGAAGGGCTGCATCCTCTGCAGATGACCTTACGAAGCATTCTTTTACAGAATCAGGCGTCCGGCCTGGGAGATGTGGACAGTATGATGGAACAGCAGAAAGCGGCTGAATTGCTGAAATATGGAGTCATCATTGTATCCACATTACCGGTACTGGTTATTTATCCATTCCTTCAGAAGCATTTTGAAAAAGGCATTATGGTTGGTTCTGTAAAGGGATAAAAATGAAAGAAAAGGAGTAAACGAGCAATGAAGAAAAAAATGGTATGGGCAGCACTCGCTGCTGCGGTAGTGGCTGTCAATCTGGCAGGCTGTGTTCCTCAGGCTGAGTCTAAGGAAACAGAGACAGATAAAACAACTGAAACGGAAGTGACATTCAATAAAGAAGGTCTTCCGATCACGGCTCAGCCGGTTCACTATGACATTGCAGGCATTTCAGTGCGAAACAAGAATTTCAAGGAGCTGGAATACTTTAAAACATTAGAAGAAGAGACCAATGTTATTATCGACTGGAATATGGCAGCTTCTGAGGCATGGAGCGAAAAGAAGAGCCTGCTGTTTGCCGGTTCTGAGCTGCCGGACGCTTTTTATGGACAGAACATATTAACGGATGTGGATATTATCAAGTATGGTTCCCAGGGAATTTTAATTCCGTTAAATGATTTGATTGATACATATGCTCCAAACTTAAAAGCGGTTCTGGATTCAAATCCGGAGTACCGTAAGCAGATCACTGCTCCGGATGGAAATATTTATGCTCTTCCAGCAATCAATGAATTAAATCCGTCTACCTATGATAAGCTGTTTATCAATAAGACATGGCTGGACAAGCTGGGGCTGGAGGTGCCTGAAACACCGGAAGAATTTGAAGCGGTTCTGCAGGCATTTAAGGATAATGACATGAATGGAAACGGAGACACTTCCGATGAGATCCCATTTACATTCCGTTATAATTCTGCCGATCCATATAACCGTCAGCAGGGAATTCAGTCCATGTTCGGTACCTTTGGCCAGTTAGATGATATTTATCATTTCGTAGTGAATAACGGTAAAGTAGTCTATACACCTACAACTGATGGATACAGAGATGCCATGAACTGGTTCGGTTCTCTGTATAAGAAAGGCCTGATCGACAAAGAGGTATTTACTCACGATGCAAATGTATATGCGTCCAAGGTTCAGAATCCGGAAAAAACCGTTGGTGTATTTATGGGATGGAGCAGAAACTCTACTGCAGGAAACAATAAGGATGATTATATTCCAATGGCACCATTGAAGGGCAGCAGCGGAGAGCAGGTATGGCGGACTGTGGATGCCGATGTTATGTCCAGAGGTGCGTTTGCAATTACAAAGCAGGCAGAAAAACCGGAGATTCTTATGCGCTGGATCGACCAGTCCTATGAGCCTGAGACATCATTGGAGATTGGACAGGGTCTGCTGGGAAGAGCTCTGGAAAAGACAGAGGATGGCGGATACCGTCAGATGAAGCCTCAGGAGGGTATGCTTCTGGATACCATGATTCACGATTACAGCCCTGGCAACAGCGGTGTATTTGCGATCACACAGACCATGATTGACAAGCTGGAATTAAACGAAAACCTTCAGGAGAGAAAAGAACTGGATGAATTTTATGCTCCGTATAATGTACCTTTAGAGAATATGTATCCCAATGTATTTTTCACAGAAGAAGAAATTGAAGAGATTGGAGTTTTACAGACCGATATTGATGCATATGTGATGAAAATGTATGCTCAGTGGATTGTAGAAGGCGGTGTGGACGACTGGGACGGTTTCCAGAAGCAGCTTGAGAAGATGAATGTAGGACGTTATATTGAGCTTTACCAGAAAGCCTATGACCGTTATGTAAAGGCGGAATAGCCTCAGAGAAAGATAGGCCTGGTTATACCTTCCATATCGTAATGATATATCCGGAATGAAACTTTTTCGTTGATTTTCTCATGTAATGCGTCTATAATGGCTGTAAATTTAAAGAAGCAGAATGGCTGATATGGTATATAAAACAAAATCAGCAGAACTGCCGGAATGTATAAATGCCGGTTATGGAAAAACGGGATATTTCCCGCAGACAGGAATGGAGGAAATGCCAATGGAAAAGAAAAATCTGGACTGGGGCAATATCGGTTTCAGCTATATGCCAACAGATATGCGATATGTAGCAGATTATAAGGATGGAGCATGGGGAGAAGGGAGACTGACTTCTGATTCTACTGTAGTGCTCAATGAGTGCGCGGGTATCCTGCAGTATTGCCAGGAGTGCTTTGAAGGCTTAAAGGCATATACCACAGAGGACGGCAGCATCGTTACCTTCCGCCCGGACTTAAATGCAGAGAGGATGATGGACTCTGCCTGCCGCCTGGAGATGCCCGTATTTCCCAGGGAGCGTTTTCTTAAGGCGCTGGATCAGGTGGTAAAGGCAAACGCAGCCTGGGTGCCTCCCTACGGCAGCGGAGCTACCCTTTATATTCGGCCCTATATGTTCGCCTCTGGCCCGGTGATTGGCGTAAAACCCTCAGACGAATATCAGTTCAGGATGTTTGTAACGCCGGTTGGCCCTTACTTTAAAGGCGGCGCGAAGCCGATCACCCTTTGTGTCAGCGACTTTGACCGGGCGGCTCCCCATGGTACGGGTCATGTAAAGGCAGGCTTAAACTATGCCATGAGCCTTCATGCCCATGAGACGGCCCACGCCAGCGGATTCGATGAAAATATGTTCCTGGATCCCGCTACCAGAACCTATGTGGAAGAGACTGGAGGAGCAAACTTCATCTTTATTACAAAGGACGGAGAGGTAGTAACTCCCAAATCAGATTCCATTCTGCCGTCGATCACAAGACGGTCTCTGATGTATGTGGCAGAACATTACCTGGGATTAAAGGTAACTCAAAGACCGGTAAAGCTGGAGGAGTTACAGGAATTTGCCGAGTGCGGCCTCTGCGGCACGGCAGCCGTGATCTCACCGGTAGGAAAGGTCTTTGACCACGGAAAAGAGATCTGCTTTTCAAGCGGCATGGAGGAGATGGGCCCCGTTACAAAGAAACTGTATGACACCCTGACGGGCATCCAGATGGGGCGTATTGAGGCTCCTGAGGGATGGATCAGAAAGATCCTGTAGGGATCACAGACAGGCCTTCCGGAATATACTGATCACAGATGGTATATTCCGGGAGGTTTTTTTACTATGAGGAAATTTGTGAAAATGCTTTTGGCGGCGGCGCTTGCAGCTTCATTTGCAGCGGGTCTTTCCGGCTGCTCTGTTTCCAGGGAAGATAAGGTGCGGGATCTGGAATTTCAGGTGGCTGCGCAGGGAGAACTGCCTCAAGAACTGTCAAAGCTTATTGCTCAAAAGGTTTCTCAGCCCTTTAAGCTGACCTACACAGACAGTCAGAATCTTTACATAGCTGTCGGCTACGGGGCACAGCCTACAGGAGGATACAGTATCAGCGTGAAAGAACTGTACCTGACAGAAAATTCCATTATCCTGCAAACGGAGCTTATGGGGCCTGAAAAAGGGGAGGATCCGGGGACGGAGCAGTCATTTCCTTATATCGTACTGCGGACGGAGCTGTTAGAGGAGCCGGTAGTATTTCAGTAGAAAAAAACCTTTTTTTCGCCGGGATCATATGCTATACTACACCAAAGTATATGTGCGTTTCAGGAGCGTCGTATGATTTAGAAAGGTTGGAGGCGGATATGATCTTAAAAGATATTTGGCTGGATATAAAGGCAGTACAGGAACGGGATCCGGCAGCCCGCAGCGCATTTGAGGTGCTTTTTCTGTATCAGGGCATCCACGCGTTGATCTGGCATCGGTTTGCCCACTGGTTTTACTGCCATAAAATGTTTTTTATTGCCAGGCTCATTTCACAGATCGCCCGGTTTTTTACGCTGATCGAGATTCATCCGGGAGCCCGGATGGGACACGGAATCCTCATCGATCACGGAAGCGGAGTGGTGATCGGAGAGACCGCTGTGGTGGGAGATAACTGCACCATCTATCAGGGAGTGACCCTGGGCGGCGTTGGCACAAAGAAGGGGAAGCGCCACCCCACTCTGGGAAATAATGTGATGGTAGGCGCGGGAGCCAAGATCTTAGGCGCCTTTGAGGTGGGAGATAACTGCTCTATCGCGGCCAACGCAGTGCTTTTAAAGCCCCTTGAGGATAATGTGACCGCAGTAGGGATCCCTGCCCGGCCGGTGAAAAAGGACGGAGTCAGCCTGCCTAAAAAGCGGGAGGCCATGACGCTGGAAGAATATGAGGAAATGAAGCGTCAGATGGAGCAGATGACCAGGGAACTTAAGGAGCTTAAAGAGATGGCAGAGCGGCTTGCAAAAGAAAAAGAGGCAAGGGAAAGCATATCAGAATGAAACAGGAAGCACCACGCATCAACATTGAGCGGAGCATCATAAAAGACTATAGAAAAACCATCTGGAAACCCTTTGTAAAGGGCCTTCAGGAATACCGGATGATCGAGGAAGGCGATCGGGTAGCTGTGTGCATTTCCGGGGGGAAGGACTCTATGCTTCTGGCAAAATGCCTGCAGCAGCTGAAACGCCAGAGCGATACGAAATTTGAACTGGAATTTATCGTTATGGATCCGGGGTATCAGGCGGAAAACCGGCGTCTTATTGAGGAAAATGCGGCGCTCATGAATATCCCGGTCCGTATTTTTGATTCAGATATTTTTGATATTGTGGTGGATGTGACCCAGTTCCCATGCTATCTCTGCGCCAGGATGCGCCGGGGATATCTCTACTCCCACGCAAAGGAACTGGGATGCAGCAAGATCGCGCTGGGCCACCATTTTTTAGAGATATATGACAGGGAGGAGTCCCAGGAATAGGGCCGGCGTAATGGGGGATATCATAAAATACCTGCTGTCCGCATAGATTCTTTATCAAGAGACTATGAGGGATGGCAGGTATTTTTTATGGAACTTATAAAGAAACAGATACATATGAATCAGTGGAAGGGGACAGCGTCTACACAGATCACTCTGGATGATGATTTCATCGTGCCGGATACCATGGACGACATGGAGCAGGTGATGCTTCATACAGGGGAGGTTCAGGTTGAGCAGGTGAAGAATCAGGGAGATAAGGTAAATGTGAAGGGACATCTGGAGTTCCAGGTGCTTTACCGCAGGGAAGGCGGCGGGCTTCAGACACTGGGAGGGAATATCCCTTTTGAGGAACTGATCAATGTGCCTCAGTTAGAGGATAAGGACGCAGTGAGTCTGACCTGGGTGTTAGAGGATCTGAATACTGATATGATCCATTCCCGCAAGCTGGGAGTCCAGGCGATTGTTACCCTGCAGGTGCGCATCGAGGCCGTAAGGGAAACGGAGGCGGCGGCAGATGTAAAAGCGGAGGGAGATACGGGGGTGTCCCCTGAACATCCCCTGGCTTTTGCAGAGGGGGAAACGTCGGGACTGCTAAGAACTCCGGGAACCGGCTCAGATCCTGTTCCTGTTGAGACGCTAAAGCGCAGGATCACCGCCGCCTCCATGGCTGTCCGGGGAAAGGATACCTACCGGATCCGGGAGGAAGTAGGCCTTACAGGGGGAAAGCCGGGGATTGGCCGTCTGCTCTGGAGGGAGCTGAAGCTGCGGGATGTGTCCGTAAAACCTCTGGATGGCCGGCTTCATTTGGACGGAGAGCTGACCGTCTTTGTGATTTATGAGGCAGAAGATGAAAATATGCCCGTCCAGTGGGTAGAAGAAATTATCCCGTTTTCCGGGGATATGGAGGCTGAGGGGGCAAAAGAGGATCTTATTCCAATGATTACCGTGCGCCTGGCCTACAGAGAGATTGAGGCAAAGCCGGATTACGACGGGGAGATGCGGGAACTGGAGATTGATGGAGTGCTGGAGCTGGATATACGCCTGTACGAGGAAACGGATACGGAACTTTTAAGCGATGTATATTCCAACAGCCTGGAACTGACACCGGAACGCAGGGAGGCCGTTTTTGACCGGATCCTGACCAGAAATGTATGCCGCTCCAGGATTGCGGAAAAGGTAAAGCTGCCGCAGGCGGAGCGAATCCTTCAGATCTGCCACAATGAGGGAGTTATCAAGCTGGATGAGGTGGAGCCGGGGGAGAACTGTCTAAAAATAGAAGGCGTTCTGGAAGTGACGCTTCTCTACCTTACCAGTGACGATGAAGCCCCCGTTCAGGCGGCTATGGAGCAGATTCCCTTTAAATGCTCCGCAGAGGCCAGAGGGATCAATGAGGACAGCATTTATCAGCTGGATGCGGGCTTAGAACAGCTGAGCGCCGTGATGATGGGGGGAGACATGGTGGAGATCAAGGCTGTAGCTGCTCTTGACTTTCTGGTGCTGCAGCCTGTTAAGGAGCAGGTAATCACCGGCATTGCCTCAGGCCCGGTGGATTTTAATAAGCTTCAGGAACTTCCTGGTATTGCAGGCTATATCGTCCAGTCCGGCGACAGCCTGTGGAGCATAGCCAAGAAATTCCATACTACGATCGGCAATATTATTTCCGCTAATGAACTGGCTGATGATCAGGTAAAACCGGGGCAGAGGCTTCTTCTGGTAAAGGAGGTAGCACGGGGGTAGCCGCAGAGAGGGAAATCCAGGGGACTGCAGGATAGCAGCTTCCGGTCAGAGAACTGTTCATGGAGACATGGACAGTTTTTTTTTGCGTTGGAATGTGGTATACTTACTCAAAAGCAACTGGAAAACGGCAGTTTCTGAAAGGAGAGACTCAATGGATGAAACATGGCAGCAGCTAAAGGAATGGATCGATGCCAGCCGCTATATTGTGTTTTTCGGTGGTGCAGGCGTATCTACTGAGAGTGGGATACCGGATTTTCGCAGCGTGGACGGGCTGTATAATCAGACGTATAAGTACCCGCCGGAAACCATTATCAGCCACAGCTTTTTTATGCGCAGAACAGAGGAATTTTACCGGTTTTACAGGGAGCGCATGATTTTTCAGGGCGCTGCTGCGAATCCCGCCCACCTGGCCCTTGCAGCCCTCGAACGCAGAGGGAAGCTGAAGGCTGTGATTACCCAGAATATTGACGGCCTTCACCAGCTGGCCGGCAGCAAAGAGGTGCTGGAGCTGCATGGCTCCATCCATAGAAACTACTGTACCCGCTGCGGCCAGTTCTATGGCCTTGACCGCATAACAGAAAGCGACAGCGTGCCTAAATGCAGCTGCGGCGGTATCATAAAGCCGGATGTGGTACTGTATGAGGAGGGCCTGGATGACACCGTCATCCGACGCTCCATGGAGCATATTGCCAATGCGGATATGCTCATAGTAGGAGGCACGTCCCTGGTGGTCTATCCCGCAGCGGGGCTCATCGATTATTACAGAGGAAAGAAGCTGGTTTTAATCAATCGTTCCGTCACTTCCAGAGATTCTCAGGCAGACCTGGTAATCAGAGACAGCATCGGAGCAGTGCTGGGAGCTGTCGCCGGCATAAAGTGAGTGAAGATGACGGCGAATGGGAGGACACGTCTGCCGAAAAAACTAAGCGAATTAAAAATCAGGAGGAAAGAGATCTATGTATGAAGCAGCAGAAAACAGATATGACCATATGAAATACAGAAGGGCCGGAAGAAGCGGGGTTCTTCTTCCTGAGGTGTCTTTGGGCCTGTGGCAGAATTTTGGCCTGGAAAAGCCGTTAGAGGAGCAGAGACAGATTCTCCTTCGTGCCTTTGATCTGGGAATCACTCATTTTGATCTGGCAAATAACTATGGCGCTCCTGCCAGAGGAAAGGCGGAGGAAAACTTCGGCAAGGTTCTGGCATCAGATCTAAAACCCTACAGAGAGCAGCTTTTTATCTCCACCAAGGCAGGCTATGACTTTTGGCCCGGCCCCTATGGAAACTGGGGATCCCGCAAATACCTGATGTCCAGCTTGGACGCCAGCTTAAAGCGTATGGGGCTTGATTATGTAGACATTTTCTATCACCATCGCCCGGATCCCGATACGCCTCTTGAAGAAACCATGGGCGCTCTTTCTGATATGGTGCGTCAGGGGAAAGCCCTTTATGTGGGTATTTCCAATTATCAGGCGGACGAGGCAGAGCGGGCCATTGGCATTTTAAAGGAAAATGGAACCCCGTGCCTTTTAAACCAGCCCCGCTACAATATGTTTGAGCGCTGGTGCGAAAATGGCCTGCTGCAGGTACTGGACCGCGAAGGCACAGGCTGTATCTGCTACAGTCCTCTGGCACAGGGCGCTCTTACCGGCCGGTATTTAAACGGCATTCCTGAAGGTTCCAGAGCTTCCCGCGCCAACACTACGGTAGGAGGCCGATATCTGACTCCCGGTAATCTGGAAAAGATCAGGGCTTTAAATGACCTGGCAAAAGAACGCGGACAGAGCCTGGCCCAGCTGGCCCTTTCCTGGGTGCTGCGCAGAAAAGAGGTTACAAGCGTCCTCATTGGAGCCAGCAGCACGGCACAGCTGGAGGACAATATAAGGGCTCTGGACGGACCCGTATTTGCAGAAGAAGAGCTGGCTGCCATTGACCGTATCCTGGCGTCCATGGAGCAGCAGGGATAGGAACATCTGCTTTGCCGGATCAGACGGAGTTCCGTGCAGGCGGATATCACAGAATATGGGAGGATGAGCTATGGCAGAAAAACTGGACTATGAGGTAGGAGATGTTGTAAAACTGAAAAAACCCCATCCATGCGGCAGCAGCGAATGGGAGATCTTGAGAGTGGGAGCGGATTTCCGCTTAAAATGCGTCGGCTGCGGCCATCAGATCATGGTGGCCCGTAAACTGGTGGAGAAAAATACCAGAGGGCTTACAAAGAAAAATATTTCCCGAAAACCAGCGGACGAATAAAAAGACAGGGAATGATCGTGGAACAGAAATTACGAGAGGAATTATATCAGACAAATCAAAAGCTGTATGTGGCTATGAGGGCCTTTCAGATGGCGGCGGAGGAGTCGCGCAGCCTGGTGTTTACATATGATCTGAAACGGCAGACTATTTTTGTGGATGAGCAGACGGTCAGAACCTTCGGTGTGGCAGAGGTGCAGCCGGATGTACCCTATGGGATGGTGGGAAGAGGCATTGTATCGGAGGATACTGTGGATGAGTACATCAGGATTCATGAGGAGATATTAAACGGCGGGCTGCAGGCCGAAGGAATTGTAAAGCTGATAACGGTGGATGGAACGCTTTCCGTTCAGAAACTGAAATTTGAGATGATTATGGACGCTGAGGGGAAGCCCAGCGGCACTGCAGTGGGGATTTACCGGGACATCACCGGTCAGTACCAGGATGAAAAGGAACTGAGGCGGTATCAGCGTCTGGACTATGTGATCCAGGCTATGAAAAACGATTATCTGGGCATTTTTGAACTGGATCTGGTGAAAGAGCGTTACTGCGTGCTCCATTGTGGAAGGGAGCATTCATTTCCTCTGCCAATGGAAGGCGATTATAAGGAACTGGTGGATAAGGTGGCAGAGAAACTGATAGCGCCGGAGTTTTTGGAATTAAGCCGTCAGTTTACATCACTGGACAGGATGCGCCGGCTGCTTGCCGCGGAAGAACGGGCTGAACTGGAATATATGACGACGGAACCGGGAAATCCCTGGAGAAGATCTGCGATCCGGTGTGTAAAGAGAGTGGATGGCATTCCTGTGCAGGCGGTTGTATTCCAGATGGATATTGACCAGGCGAAATCCGAGCGTCTGAGAAATCAGCTGGCTCTTCAGGAGGCGTACCGGTATGCGGAATCTGCCAATCGTGCCAAGTTGGATTTTATGTCAACTATGAGCCATGATATGAGGACGCCGCTGAATGCGGTTATGGGGATGACTTCCATTGCGCGCACCCGGTTGAATGAGCCGGAGCGGCTGGCACAGTGTCTGGACAGCATTGACGGCGCCGCCAGACATCTCCTTGACCTGGTCAATGAGGTGCTGGACATGAATAAGCTGGAGGCGGGAGCGGCCCGGCTGTGTGAGGCTCGGTTCTCTTTGCGGGAGGCTGTGGACAGCGTACATTCACTGCTTGCTCCTCTGGCAAAGGAACACGGCCACTGCTTTTTTGTTTCCTGTTTCGAGGTCAACCATGTCTGGGTTCTGGGAGACCGGTCCAGATTTGAACAGATTTTGGTAAACCTTCTGTCAAATTCCATTAAATACACGCCGGATGGCGGAACGATTACCCTTTCTGTACGGGAGACTGCCTCAAACAGCGCAAACTACGGAGCATATGAAATCTGTGCAGAGGATAACGGCATTGGAATGAGCCGTGAGTTTAGAGAGGTGATGTTCGAACCCTTTACACGGGCTGAGGACAGCCGTTTTTGCAAGGTCACAGGCACAGGGCTGGGGATGAGTATTACACGGAGCCTGGTTTACATGATGGACGGAGAGATTCAGGTGCATTCAGAGCCGGGGCAGGGAACCTGTATTACAGTCAGCCTTCACCTTAAGGCGGCAAAACAGGATGATACCGGGATGGGAGATGGAAATTCCAACGGAGAGGGAGGAAAAGAACTGCCGGATCTGACGGGGATCCGTATTCTTCTGGCAGAGGATAATGATCTGAATGCAGAAATCGCCAAAGAGCTGCTGGAACATCTTGGGGCGGAGGTAAAACGGGCGGCAAACGGACGTGAAGCGGTACAGATGTTTGAAGCCTCAGCTCAGGGATATTATGACCTTATCTTTATGGACATACAGATGCCAAAGATGAATGGATATGAGGCGGTAAGGCAGATCCGCAGACTGGAACGCACAGATGCAGGCCGTGTGCCGGTTATAGCCATGACGGCAAACGCCTTTGCGGAGGACGTGAAGGCGGCCCTGGGTGCAGGTATGAATGGTCATCTGGCAAAGCCTGCGGATCTGCACAGGATGGCAGAGGCAGCGGTTTCGTCTGTGCAGAGGGGAACCGCCGATGCTTCTTGAATAACGAAAGGCATCCAAGAATACGTTCCATCCTGAATTACTGCCAAAAACAAGGAAAACGCCCGAAAAACAGCAAAAAAAGGACTTGCATTTACACAGATCCTTTGGTACAATATTTATTCGTGACATATTAAATCCTTGCTCCTGAAACTGAAAGCAGGGGCCAGAGACCACAAGGAGGTAAAGCAAGATGAACAAGTACGAATTAACCGTTGTTCTGAATGTGAAGCTTGAAGACGAAGAGCGCGCAGCAGCACTCGAAAAGGTAAAGGGTTACATCACCCGTTTCGGCGGAACCGTAACCAACGTAGATGAGTGGGGTAAGAAGAGACTTGCATATGAGATCCAGAAGATGCATGAGGCTTACTACTACTTCATCCAGTTCGAGTCTGATTCTGTATGCCCGAACGAAGTAGAAGCTCACGTTCGTATTATGGAACCAGTGATCAGATACTTATGCGTAAAGGCTGAGGCATAAGACATACCCAGACCGCTCAGGCGGAATTGAAAAGGAAGTGTGACCGTATGAACAGAGTTATCTTAATGGGCAGATTAACAAGAGATCCGGAAGTAAGATATTCCCAGGGAGAGCGTTCCATGGCAATTGCCAGATACACTCTCGCAGTGGACAGAAGAGGCCGCAGAAGCCAGGATGGAAATTCCGAGCAGACCGCAGATTTTATCAACTGTGTGGCATTTGACCGCGCAGGAGAGTTTGCGGAGAAGTATTTCCGTCAGGGTATGCGTGTGCTGGTATCCGGGCGCATCCAGACAGGAAGCTATGTGAATAAGGACGGTCAGAAGGTATACACCACCGAGGTCATCCTGGATGACCAGGAGTTCGCGGACAGTAAGGGCGCGGCTTCTGATATGGGCGGATATGGACAGTCCGGCTACGGACAGTCTGCGCCATCTCAGAGACCGGCTCCTACCAGCGCGATTGGTGATGGGTTTATGAATATTCCGGACGGAGTTGAGGACGAAGGACTTCCATTCAACTAGACCGGGATTTTTCACGGTGAATAATAAAGGAGGACAACACCAATGGCATTTAACAAGACTGAAAGACCAGAGGGCGCTAAGATGAGAAGACCAGGCGGTATGCGCAGAAGAAAGAAAGTCTGCGTATTCTGCGGCGACAAGAACGGCGTAATTGATTATAAGGACGTAAACAAGCTGAAGAGATACGTATCCGAGAGAGGAAAAATTCTTCCCCGCCGTATCACCGGCAACTGCGCAAAGCATCAGAGAGCGTTAACGGTAGCAATCAAGCGTGCACGCCACATTGCTTTGATGCCTTATACCTGCGAGTGAAATTAAGTAAAATCAAGGGTTTTCGGGCCTCTGGGTAAGTATTTTACTCAAATTTTTACTCCAAAAAGTCTTATAAAAATTTTTGAAAAGACTCTGTATTCTATGTGGTACGGGGTCTTTTTTGCGTGTGGAAATATTTTTTTATATGGAGACAGGCAGAGGTATTAGTGGCAATATCTTATAAAAACCCCTTGGCCCGGGGGCATCAATGCGCTATAATAAATCTGTCCGGGCAAAAGTCCGGCAGGAACAGGAGAGGAAACGAATGAAAAAGAACAAAACAGCGGCATTTCTTGCTGCACTGATGGTATCTGCCTGTGCTCCCCAGACATTTTTGGGCGCGTCTAATGTGATCGTAGCGGAGGCGCATAGCGGCCGTACCGATGCAAACGGAGGCCACAGGGATAAGAAAAATGTAAGCGGTCTTGGATCTTACCACTACCACTGCGGCGGTCATCCGGCCCATCTGCATACGAATGGTGTCTGCCCATACGGCAAGAATACAGGCGCCTTGGGTTCTGCAGCAGCAGCGGCGGCGCCGGCTCCGGCTAAGACTAAGACAGAGCCGGCTGTACCGGAAAATATTTCTCTGGTATTTGACGCAAAATACTATGCGGATAACAATTCAGACCTTTATGCTGCGTACGGGTATGATAAAAGCAAGCTGCTGAATCATTTTCTGACAGACGGTATGAAAGAAGGAAGAATTGCCTGTGAGGGATTTAATGTGAATACTTACAAGGAAAATAATGCGGATCTGGCGGGCGCATACGGAGATGATCTGTCTGCGTACTATACCCATTATATGAATTGCGGCTGGGCTGAAAATCGGGTTTGCCGCTGAAGCAATGGGGCTGAAAAAGGGATTTTTACCCATATGTTTTACAAAAACTCAATGTAAGCAAATGTAACATTGATAAAAAATGCACAATACTACGAAACAGAACAAATTTTACAAAAATAATGCCATGATTTTCATATTTTCTACAAAATAAAATATTTCTATTTAAAAAGGGTAAATACCTGTGGTAAAATAGAAAGCAAAGATTGTTCACAAAGGAAAGGAGAACATTTATCATGGCACTTTTAAATTATGACGTGTTGAAGAAATCCGGCTATGACGGATATATCCTGGAGGATGCCCCTGTAAAAGTCCTTCAGTTTGGCGAGGGAAATTTCCTCCGCGCGTTTGTGGATTACTGGTTTGATCTTGCGAATGAAAAGGCCGGATGGAACGGAAAGTGCTGCCTGGTACAGCCTATCGCTCCGGGCCTGGCAAAGATGATCAATGAGCAGGAAGGTCTGTATACTCTGTATCTGCGTGGAAGCGAGAACGGCAAAAAGGTAGATGACAAGCGTGTGATCTCCAGCGTTGCAGGCTGCTTAAACCCATATGAAGAGGCTGATTATGAGAAGATGATGGAGGTCGCAGTAAGTGATGACCTTGAGATTATCGTTTCTAATACCACTGAGGCAGGTATTCAGTACGACCCTTCCTGTCAGAAGGATGACTGCCCTCCTGCAAGCTTCCCTGCAAAGCTGACCCAGGTTCTGTACCGCCGTTATCAGGCTGGAAAGTCCGGCATTATCATGCTGGCCTGCGAGCTGATCGACAATAACGGCAAGGAGCTGTTAAAGTGCGTAAACCAGTATATCGAGCAGTGGGGCCTTGAGGACGGATTTAAGAAATATGTCAATGAGGACTGCACGTTCTGCGGCTCTCTGGTGGACCGTATTGTTCCTGGACGGATTCGCGATGCCGAGGAAGTAAAGGCGCTGGATGCCAAGAACGGTTATGAGGATCCTCTGACAGACGTTGGTGAAGTATTTGGCGTATGGGTAATCGAGGGTGATGAGAAGTTAAATGACGTTCTGCCTTTTAAGAAGGCCGGTCTGATGGACAAGGTATTCGTAGTGCCTGATATGAGCCCATACAAGAAGAGAAAGGTACGCATCTTAAACGGCGCACATACCGGCTTTGTTCTGGGCGCATACCTGGCAGGCGAGAATATCGTCCGCGACTGTATGAATGATGAAGTGATCAAGGGCTTTATGAACAAGATGCTGTATGACGAGGTGATCCCGACCCTTCCTCTGGATAAGGATGATCTGTTAAAGTTTGCATCAGCCGTATCCGATCGTTTCAACAACCCCTTTGTAAACCATGAACTGATGAGCATTTCCTTAAATTCCACCTCTAAGTGGAAGGCGAGAAATATGCCGTCCTTCCTGGAGTACATCAAGGAGGAGGGCAAGCTGCCTGAGTGCCTGACCATGTCCCTGGCTGCGTATATTGCATTTTACAGCAATGATATTCAGGCTCTTACCGAGGCCGGTCTTGTATGCAGACGCCCGGCAGGCGATGAGTACACAGTAAGCGATGACCGCTGGGTACTGGAATTCTACAATAACCACAAGTCAGATTCTGAAGAGGCTCTGGTACACGCTGTCCTGACCAATGAGAAGATGTGGGATCAGGATCTTACAAAGATCGAGGGCCTGGAGGCTAAGGTAGTAGAGAACTTAAAGAAGATCCACACAGAAGGCGCAAGGGCTGCATACGCAAGCTGCCTGTAATCCACCGGATTCCCTTTGCGGGGAACTGTAAAATAAGTACCGCAGAAAGCAATATAAGCTGCTTTCTGCGGTATTTTTAATTAGCCAGTTAAAAGTGCCTCAGCGTTTCCGGCCGTGAAATGTTTGGATAGGATGCCATCAGACTCTCTTTCATCAGATTATGTAAAAGTGTTCATTATTCCCCTGCATAATTGCACGAACAGGTTTGAAAAAAGGGAAACAGGGATATCCTCTGTTTCGTTTTTATGGTAGAATATACGGGAGGAAGCAAAGGAGAAATGGAGGATGAAAAAGAAATATTTTACACGGGTAGACCGGCAGGTTGCAGTGCTGTTGGGGGCGGTACTGATCCTATTCAGCATATCCATATTTTGGGTAAGCACTCAGATTTATTATGACACGATCCGTAAAAACCTTACCAGTCGTGTGGAAAGCATTCATGCGTATATTGAGCATCAACTGACCCCGGAAGGGATTCTGGAAATTGATGATCAGCAGGATATGGATTGCGAGAGCTACCTGAACCTGAAGGAAAGGCTGGAGGAGATACGGGAGATTGGAGATCTGATGTATCTGTATACGGCAAAAAAGAATGAGGCCGGACAGCTTGTATATGTTGTGGATGGACTGCCTGAGACAGCTGAGGATTTCCGATATCCCGGCGATTTGATTGAACCTGAAATACAGCCGGAACTGGAACGGGCGCTGGCGGGAGAAACCGTATTGCCTGAGAAGATTCTTGGAACCGGATGGGGAGATATTTTTATTGCATACTATCCCCTGCATGACCGTGAGGGGATGGTAGTGGGAGCTCTTGGCATAGAGATCCGGGCGGATGTGGAGGCGGCTGCATTTAAGCGCCTGACGGAAGCAGTCTGTATGACCTGCCTGCTTTTCTGTACCATTGCCTTTGGAATTTCTATTTTTGTTTTCCGAAGGATATCCAATCCATTATACAGGGATATGTCCAATACGGATTTTATGACAAACCTGAAAAATCGAAATTCCTATGAGACAGACCGGAAGAACCTGACTGCCCGAAAGAAAATGAATGATATGACGGTGGCAGTGGTGGATGTGAATAACCTGAAACTTGCAAATGACCGGCTGGGACATCATATTGGGGACGAATGTATCATGACTGCCGCAAAGCTGCTGCACAGTACAGAATCAAGTAAAATCACAGCATACCGCTATGGCGGAGATGAATTTGTAATACTGATGGAGGACCAGCCAGACCCTGAGGAGCTCTTTGGACAGATCAGAGAAAAATTCCGGGCCTATGCAGAGAATCTGGAAGTACCGGTCGCTTTGGCAGTGGGATACGCGGCATTTGATGAAAAACTGGATCGTGATATAGCGGACACACAGAAACGTGCGGACGAGCGGATGTATCAGGATAAAATGAAGATAAAACAGGAAGAGGAGAGAACCGGATCGAAATGATCCGGTCTTTGCTTTTTTGAAAGCGGTTAGCCGCTTGTCAGAAAAATCCCATCCCATATTGAACTGTTTGATTCATATCAGATTTATCCTGGCTTTAAGATGGCGGGAGATGCTGACATTATCTGTGGGAGGGACGCACAGATTAAAAAAAATTAGCACTCACCTATTGTTAGTTGTGAAAGGTTTTCGTCTTGCTTTATATAGTGGCGTAACGCCCTATTTTTAAGGATTCTGTTATATTTGAGATTTTATGTATAGATGTTAATTGTTGTCTAAAAATGAAGAAATGGTGTAATGAATGGTGTAGTGAGGTGCCTGACAATATCTTCATCGTAAACGTTCGCAGGAATGTGGATCTACAGGTAGTAGATGATTCGGGTAATACATTATAATGAGAAAAGGGGCTGTTGGTGCAGCCCCTTTTAATGTTCCTTTGCATCCATATTATCCAGAGCATACTCACAGGCTTGAAGAACAAAGCTTGAAAAGGTTACATTTTGGTTCTGAATGGCGTTTTCTATTCTATTGATTAAGGGAATAGGAAAACGAATCGTTTTGTTTTCCGTTTCTTTTTTGTTTTGCTTTAATTGAAACGACATATGCAACACCTCCTGTAATTTATATGGTATTGCAAATAAAAACATAAATATGCATTGCATTTTGCATTTTAAAATATATTGCCGATATGGAGAGGACGTGATAAAATGTCAAATATAGGTATAACATAGGCAATGCAAAAAAATGCATTTAAAATATGCAGAAGTTTTTATGTTTTTCTGCGAGGGAGGGTAAAAATGAAATGGGCTTTGATAGGATTTTTTAGACTTGTAGGCAGGTCACTGAGGAATATGAAAATTCAGACCAGCAATGCAATATATTCGTTTGCTAATAGCCCTGTTGAGAATCTTAGTATACTTTTATCTTCAGCGGCATTTCTGGTGTCGCTGGTTGCGTTTATTGTTGCTCTTATTTCTTTTATCTGTAATGGCGGATATAGGACGCAGCTTGAAGCGATAAGAGAAAGCGGACCTTTGGATTACAAGTTGAGCGCTGGAACTGTTAGCATTTTGACTGGGGGAGTATTTGGTACTATCATTAAAATACTTTTGGTTATGGGTTTTTTTCTTCTGCTGGTTCATTTTTGGAGAAAATCACGATTGTTTATGCGAATCCCCAGTATTATTGCATTGCTGTTAAGCGGAAGCGCTATGGGGCTTATGGTATGGCTTCATGGAGTACTGTATGGCAGAATAAATCCTACTGGGATATGGTTTTCTTTAGCACTGAAAATTTTGGGAAATACTGCCGATACCAGTACACTTTTTAATAATTTAATAGCGGTATCTCTGGTGGCATTTGCGGTATTATTGTTTATACTCGCCGTTTCAGAGTGCAGGTTTCTTTTTTGGCATACTTGCAGAGCTACAATCTTTTCATTGATTGGAATACCTTTTGTGCTTTTGGTAGCTGAAAATGTTGTTGCGTTGATAGATATCGTTTTCGTTGCGATTATGCTCATGCTTTTCTTTAGATTTTTATTAGCGATGCTGGTGGATTCTAATCAGGAGTCAGGTAGTGCGGGGACTTCTGCAAAGCAGAAAATGAAGACAGAAAAGGCAGAGCATGAAGTGAAACGAGTGAAAACCTTGAAATTTTCAGCTGAAACCAAACTTTTTATTGCTGAAGGCGGCGGGGGAGTTGCTCCATTAGGAGCAAAATGTATTTTTGCTGAAAGTTCTCGCAATGCGAAAGAATATGTATGTACATATAAGGACTATAAAGACCAAAATGTAATTATTTTTATTGGCGGAAAACAATTCATTGGTCTGTAAGCTTTAAAGGAGGAAAGATAAATGAGAAATATCTGGGTAACGAAAAGGAGTATAATTTTAGGGTTGATAATGGTATACACTGTTATGACAGGATTAACAGCATGTGCCGGAAACGAATCAGATAAGAAGCAAATAGCGAGGGAAACAACTAGCGATATTGTGGTTGATGCTCAACAAAATGTAGAGCAAGGTAATTCAAATGGAAATATTGCAAATAGTGGAATGCTCATGAAGCAGGGGGATTGGATTTATTATGGATTAGAAGATGGTTTATATAAATGTAAAGAAGACGGGACACAAAAGGAAAAATTACTTAGCATAGACAGCGGTGGAGGAATTTTTCATATCAATGTAATAGAGGAATGGATTTATTTTGGAAAGTCGGGGCTTTTCAGAATTAAGACGGATGGTACAGGTTATGAACAGATTGTTGCTGAAAATATAGAGGGTGGTAATCATTTTATAGGAAATGAGGTTTATAAGGGAAATGAATATAGAATGAAAATAGATGGTTCAGACATAGAGCAAATATACGATAAAAACAGTGCCTACGGTTATACACTAAATATTGTAGATGGATGGATATATTTTTGCGATAGAGATTCAGAGAAGAAGGGCGGAATATTTAAAATGAAATTGGATGGATCGGATTTAGAAAAAATCTTTGATGGAGATTCAGACCATATGATTGTTGATGATGAATGGATCTATTTTGAGAACCAAAAAGATCATGATTATCTTTACAAAATGAAAACCAACGGCACAGATCTTCAATTGCTTGAAGATTCATCAGTAAATTATTTGAACGTGATGGATAATTGGATATATTATAGTGGAGCAAATGGGTTAAGCAAAATAAAAAAAGATGGTTCGGATAATCAAGTGTTGACGGATGATATTGCGTCAAATTTACACATAGCAGGTGAGTGGATTTATTATTATTGTCGGACTGGTACGGAAAATAATTTATATAGAATCAGAACAGATGGTACAGAAAAGCAGTTGTTTGCCGCATGCGGAGAAATTGAGATAAAGGAAGAAGATACTGATGAAATATCTGATACCGCAAAAGATTTGATTACTTATAAAACAAAGTTTGGAGAAGTGGAAATGGTGGAGTGTCCAACATTTTATTTTGATTATCCGTCAGATTGGCACATAACCAGAGAAGAGGTAGAGGGAGGCGATCCTCAAAAGGTTTTTGGAGAAGTAGTTGCTGTTTCCAATGACAGGGGAGTAGAGGTTACTTATATGGATTTTAATGTGCTCTCGATTGGAGGTGGAGGCCGCACCATGAATAGATATGATGTTTCAGAGGTTGCGGATGCTGATTTTAAACCAACGATTCCGGATGGAACAGATAGCGACCTCTCTTACCTTGGTAAGTTCATGGTAGCCAAAATTAAAGTAACAGGTACATTGGACATGGACACAGATACAGATTACACACCAACAGATGCAGAAGGAAGATGTTTTTATGCGCTTCTTCCAGAAAGCTATATTGGGGTACATGATTATGTCATGGGATTGAGCGGTTTTTATGAAGAATTTTCTTTTAAATATCCTGCTCCGTATGCATTTATTGCGGAATCACCAGATGGATTATTTACGGATGAAGAAGAAAGAGAAGTAATCGCTATTTTGGCAAGTTTTAGAGATTTGCCATAGATGTTTAGGGCTATTCTAGACCGAGACCATTTAAAATTGATTTGAAATGATATTCTTGTTTGAATAAAAATAGAATTTACATGAATCATGAAAAGAGGAATGGAATAGATCCGTTCCTCTTTTTCGCTATTGAGATAAATAATTTTCAAGTATTTGTATAAATAGTTTTCCAAGAGAGTCTTTTTGAATATTTAACCAAACTTTTGCAGTGAGGACTTCAAAACTATAATTCACAATGTAATCAATGAACCGTTCATAACTTTCTGCATTTTTGCTTGAAAGCTGAAGCTTCTCAAAGATTGAATTGTCAATACATGACTTTATATTTATTCGCGCATCTAACTTGTGCGATGCAAATGAGATAGTCTCCGTTGGTAGTGCAGAACAAATATATTGCTTATATGTTTCTTTATTGTAGTTGTTTATCGAAGTAAATGCTTGATACTTTTGAAATGTGTTAAGTATAATGGTTTTCAGCGGCTCATAAATTGTATCACTCTCTTTTTGTGACAGAAAATCTTTCCATGAAGTTAATGTTGTGGAGTTGATTAGGGCGGAACAATTATCTGGATGCATAAAATAATTAAGAAAATCTAAGTAATCTGCATTCTTACGTCCATAATCTATTATATCAAGAAGAATTCCAGTATAATGAGATGATATAACAGAAGGACTAAAACCAATAAGTTCCTCTGCGCCAAGAAGATTGTCAATATTGCATTCTAGTACATTGCAAAGTTCAATACATTTATCTATGGTTGGGCTAGCCTTTCCTAATTCCCAATTTCCTATTGTTCTTCTTTCAACTCCGATAGCATTAGCAAGAGAATCCTGCGACTTACAACAGGCAAATTTTTCATAAGGGTTTGGAGATTCATTTTGATGTTTTTTATACAACTCCCATCTCGATTTTCGTATATTAGTCAAATGATCTCCAAAATGTGATGAGTCATACTTTTTATTGTCACACATAAACGACATATTCCTTTCGGATGATTGGTGTATTTGGCATAATTTATGGTGTGTATTTATGACATTATATCATGTATAATTGGAACCATCAAGAAGCTGATTGAAATTTATGCCACTTATTCATGATATAGTGGAAGGAAGGAGAAAAAACATGAAAGCAAAAATTGTGGGTATTCAAGAGTTAAACTTTCAGACGGACAGAGGTGAGAACATTGTGGGAAATAATTTGTTTATTCTTCATGAAGATGAAAACGTGACCGGACTGAAAGCATCTAAGGTTTTTGTAAAAGAGGGTGTTAATCTTCCAAAAGATGTAAAACTGAATGATATGATCGATATTTCGTTCAATATGAAGGGAAAAGTTGAAGCGATTTATAAGGCGTGATTGACATTGTCATTGAGTAGCAGAGGGATGGAAAATCCCATCCCTTTGCCATGCTCGGAAAGGATAATACAAATGAAAAATTCACAATATAATCAAAATAGATACAATAGAAAAAAGCAATGGTATCGCATTCGGTTAGGAGCAGAACAGTTTTTTAATTATCCTGTTCTAAATCTTATTTGGCTATTATTTGCCATAGGAATTGTATTTTGGGCAATAGGCGGAAAGAAGATGATGGCATCTTTTGATGTACAGCCGTTTCTTGAGCCTATATTTATAAGCAGTATGATGTTCTTGCTTATATTTTTTCCAATAATTTGCTTAGCAGGTATTTTGCAGTTTGTTGGAGATATTACGGCAAGAAAAGATGAGGGTAATATATGCCTTGTATTTGGAAATAGGCGGGATACAGAACAACAAGTTCCAATATTGATTTCCAAGAAGAAAATAAAAACAAAAAATGTTATTGTACGGGAATTTTACACTACGATACCAATGGAACGATGGCAGGAGAAAAGAGAAGATATTGCGGATATATTTAACGTAAGTATCATTGGGGAAATCGAATATGGGGGAAAGTATGACGGAAACAAAATTCGTTTGAGAACAGTTCGTGGACGTAAAATAATTAAAAAGGATGTGTTGTATGATGACATGTTCTGATAATTTGCTGATAGGTTATGATTATGACGCTTGGTACGGGTATGCAGATAAAATTCCAATAACAACGGATATATCTACAAAAACCAATAGCCAGACACTTATATGTGGAATGTCGGGAAGCGGTAAGTCGTATTTGATGAATCAATATTTTGCTCGCCTGTGTATGCAAGGCGGAAAAGATGCAAAGGTCTATTTTGCTGACTTTAAACAGGATGATACGTTTGCATATTTGCGCAAATGTCCTCGATATTATGCTTATGATAAATCTATTGAGGCGCTGGATATTGTGTATGAGATTCTCCATAACAGACAATCTGGAGAAGATACCTCGCATAATCCAGTAATGCTTATATGGGATGAGTATATGGCTAACATATTGGCATTGCAGGGGATTGACAAGAAAAAGGCAGATGGTATTATGCGGAAAGTATCGGAAATACTGATGCTCGGACGTTCGCTTGCGGTTCGCCTTGTTATTTCCTGTCAACGTCCAGACGCGGCAGCTTTCCCGACAGGAAGCAGATTAAATTATGGAGTGATAATTATTGTAGGCGCTCCGATTAGAAGCATCTATGAAATGCTTATTCCAAAAGAGTACATGGACAAAATTGGAAACCGGCAGTTTAAGACGGGCGAGGGGATTGCATTATTGCAAGGAGCGGAAATGCACTATATAAAAGTGCCTGTGATAAGGAACGAAACAAAAATGCAGAAAATTTGTATTGATGCTTTGACAAGATAGGCATCCCAATAGCGGCGCGGCGGCGAAGCCGCAAGCGTCCGCTAGGTTGGCATAGTATTACCCAACCTAGCACAAACAGGGAAAACACCAATAAATACAAGGCTTTTTGCCTTGTTCACATTATGGCACAAAATGCACAAAGGAGTGATTATCATAGCGGACACACAAGCGTTGATGTATCAATTAACAATCAATAACCCACTAGAAAAAGGATATATACACGAACATATATTTGGTATTTTTCATAGGAATTTTAAAACATTTGTTTATCTTTGCATGGCAGACGAAAAGGGAACATTGTTCCATACGCATATTTTTGTTGTGTTTTCGTCCAGAGTGCGATTCAGTATGATAAAGCGATATTTTCCAGAAGCCCATATAGAAAGGTGCAGGGGTACGATTTCCGATAATATTGCTTATGTGAGCAAGTCGGGGAAATGGGAAAATGATTCAAAACAGGAAACGAAAATAGCGGGGTCTTTTGAAGAATATGGAACACGTCCGCCAGACAGCAGAGGAAAAAGATATGATATGTCGGAACTGTATCAAATGGTACTGGATAATATGACAAATGCGGAGATTTTGGCGGTCAATCAGGATTACATTTTGCAGATTGATAAAATAGACAAGGTGCGGACTACCATTCTTACAGAACGCTTTAAGGATTCTGTCCGGCTTGATATGGAAGTGTGCTATATAAGCGGTCATACTGGCACCGGCAAGACAAGAGGTGTATTAGAGACTCACAATTTTACAGATGTTTATCGTATTACCGACTACAAAAACCCGTTTGATGGATATCGCTGTCAGCCTGTGATTGCCTTTGACGAGTTTCGATCTTCCCTCCGATTGAAAGAAATGCTTCTATACTGCGATATTTACCCATTGGAACTCCCGTCCAGATATGCTAATAAGTATGCCTGTTACAATAAGGTTTACATAATATCAAACTGGTGCTTGGAACGGCAATATCCAGAAGCACAAAGAGAGGATAGGGAATCATGGGAAGCTTTTTTGCGTAGAATCCATAAAGTGATAACGTATGATAAAAAAGGAAGAAAAACAATCTATCCATCTGTTCAAGCTTATCTTGAAAGAGACACTTCTTTTCATGTTCTGACAGAGGAAGAACAGAAAAGCTTACCTTTTATGGAAAAGGACGGTGATTCTGATGCATAAGACAGGAAAAAGGCAGACAGAACACCCTCTGACAGTTGATATTGAACAGTTGTCCGCTATGCTTTCCTGTGGTCATGCTACCGCAAGAAAAATTGGGGAACAGGCAGGGGCGAAAGTGGTAATCGGGAGACGGGTTTTATATTCAGTGGACAGGGTAAAAAAATATCTGGATTGTCTGGTGGAATAGGAAAAAACTGATTTTATCTACTATCTGGAATGGTTTTCTGGTATAATAGCTTTATGAAGCAAGTCGGGAATCATTCCAGAACAAAGAAAGGAGTGCCACAATGAAAGGAATGATTTGATTATGGCAAGAAAAGACAGCAGAGGAAGAAATTTAAGGACAGGGGAATCAGAGAGAAAAGACGGGCTTTATATGTACCGCTATACGGATATTAAGAGCGGCAAGCGTCAGACTATTTATGCCGGGGATTTGCCGGAACTTAGGGAAAAGGAAAAGCAGATTGTTAAGGACTTAGATGATAATATCTTGACAGATGCGGCAATCAAGAAAATGACGCTGAATATGCTGTTTGAAAGGTATATGCAGACAAGGCGGTTTTACAGTTCCACAAAAATCAACTATAAAAATATGTGGGAGATTCATGTGAAGAGTAAATTAGGGAATATAAAGGTCGTGCAACTGCGTTCCTCGCATATCAAGACATTTTACAATAAAATGTCAGAGCAGGGATATGCAAACAATACGATTAAGTATATTCATACGCTGTTATATCCGACATTAGAGTTGGCGGTAGATGATGATATTATTCGTAAGAATCCTGCAAAGAATACGCTGTCCAGCGATTATGGAGAAGCCCCAAAAGAGAAAGATATACTGACAATAGAACAGCAGGAAAAACTGTTCGCTTTTGTTTGCAGAAGTACGGTATACAATGCCTACGTTCCCATGTTGACCGTTATGCTTGAGTTGGGGCTTCGGTGCGGCGAACTGATCGGTTTAACATGGTCGGATATAGATATGGAGAAAAAAGAGGTTTCAATAAATCATCAGTTGATTTATAAGGATTTTGGAGACGGTTACAAGTTCCATATCAACAGCCCTAAAACCAAAGCCGGAAACAGGACAATTCCCATGTCACAAGCTGTACAAAGGGCGTTTACAGAGCAGAAAAAGATAAATTTTACACTCGACAGACATGGCATAGAGGCAATTGAAGGTTATTCCGATTTTATCTTTCTGGCAAAAACAGGCAGACCGCTCATGCCCAGTGCAGTCAATAACGTACTTTATAATATTATTGACGCATATAACAAAGCAGAAGCGGAAAAAGCGAAGAGAGAACACCGAGCACCTGTATTTCTTCCTAAAGTGTCAAGCCATAGTTTGCGCCATACCGCGTGTACAAATATGGCGAAGCATGGCATGAATATTAAAATCTTACAATATATCATGGGGCATGCGCATAGTGATGTGACAATGGATGTATACAATCACATAGCAGGCATGAAAGATGTTAAAGAAGAAATTGTAAAATATGAGAAAGCTATCAATAATTAGTACACCCAAATTAGAGAAAATGGTGTAGTAATGGTGTAGTAATGGTGTAGTAACAGAAAAAGCTAAGTTAAAAAAAATTTAGAAGCGTGCAAAGCCTTGATTTTAGCGGCTTTGCAAAAAAAATCAAAAACTATTAGCACTCACCTATTGACAGTGCTAATAATAAGTGTTATATTGCATATAGAACAAATGAAAAGGAAATGAAAGAAAAAAATCGTTTTCTTCCCAGAAGTTCCCCTTTCGGATCTGTGAAGGATCCGGGAAGGATAAGAAGGTACACGATAGTAAACAGGTTTCAGGAAAAAGGAGAGATGACTTATGTTGATGCCTAGTATTTTTGGAGAAGATATGTTTGATGATTTTATGAGAGATTTTCCGTTTTTTGATGACAGAGATGAGAAGAGGGCAGAGAGAAAGCTTTACGGGCGCAGAGGCAAAAATCTTATGAAAACTGATGTGAAGGAAACAGATCAGGGATATGAATTGGAAATGGATCTTCCTGGCTTTGCAAAGGATGAGATCAGAGTTTCTCTGGAAAATGGATACATGACCATCAGCGCTGCCAAGGGCCTGGATCAGGACGAAAAAGAGAAGGATTCCGGCCGTTACATCCGCAGAGAGCGGTATGCAGGCGCCTGCCAGCGTTCCTTCTATATAGGAGAGGATATTACAGAAGAGGATATTAAAGGCGAGTTTAAGCACGGCATCTTAAAGCTGTTTGTGCCAAAGAAGGAAGCAAAGCCGACAGTAGAACAGAAGAAGTTTATTACGATTGAATAAAGGCAGAAGGATGGTTGGCGTCACTGCTGAGCCATGGAAAGAGGGATCGGCTGCTTTCGATATCAGGGTTTGTATCTAGTTTACTCTCTACTGGACAAAAGACCAGGGATTTGATATAGTGGAACAAGATAAAAAGAGGGAGGGGAAACCGTATGCCGAGCCCCCCCATCAAACAAAAAGGAGAGTATCACAATGGCAAATCCAGTTGTTACCATCACAATGACAAACGGCGATGTGATGAAAGCAGAGTTATATCCACAGACCGCTCCCAACACAGTTAATAATTTTATCAGTCTTGTATCTAAGGGGTATTATGACGGTCTGATCTTTCACCGCGTCATCCGCGGTTTTATGATTCAGGGCGGCTGCCCTCAGGGAACGGGAATGGGAGGCCCAGGCTACTGCATTAAGGGAGAGTTTTCTCAGAATGGATTTAACAATGATTTAAAGCATACAGAGGGCGTTCTCTCCATGGCAAGAGCCATGCATCCCGATTCAGCAGGCTCTCAGTTCTTCATCATGCATGAGACCTCCCCTCATCTAGACGGCGCATATGCAGCATTCGGAAAGATTACCGAGGGTATGGATGTGGTGAACCGGATTGCTGGAGAGCGCACCGATTACAGCGACCGTCCCTTAAATGAGCAGAAGATTCAGTCCATGACCGTTGAGACCTTTGGGGAGACATATCCTGAACCGGAGAAGTGCTGATATGATCCAGGAGCGGAGGATTTGGATTGAGGGAACAGAGTACAGACTTCTAATATCAGATGAACCGCAGGCCCTTCTGGCAGCCCAGGCTGCCGGAAGGGCTGTTTTGGGTGTAGAGGATCCTGCTGCAGAAAAATGGACTATGCGGGGAATCCCCTATGTGGTTCCAGGCTGGGAGGAGATTACAGAGGAACTGGAGGAGATGGTTCTGCGCCGCCGCCTGGGATTTCCCTGGATCATAGCTGCTTCGGATCGTTTGACGATCCGGGAGTTTGTAAAAGCGGACGCAGGGCAGATACCTGTAGAGGAGTGTACTCTGGAGGAGGAGCACTTCCGATCAGAAGAGGCCATGGAGCAGTACATTAGAAATCAGTATGCTTTTTATGAGTACGGCATTTGGGCGCTGGTGGAAAAGGAAGATTCTAAACTCATCGGAATGGCGGGGGTGACGGCTCCGGGGGAGAAGATTTTCAGAAACTTTAAACTTGAGCCACTGCCTTTCCAGGAGCAGTGGCTGGAGCTGGGGTACCATATTTTTGAACCATACAGGGGAAAAGGATATGCAAAAGAGGCTGCTGCCATGGTACGCTCCTATGCTCATGATGTGCTGTCAGCCCGTCTCATTGCTGTGATCCACGAAAAAAATCAGGCCTCCCGCGCAGTGGCGGAAAGCCTGAAAATGAAGCTGATTCCTGAAAGGGATCCTGGGTGCGCCGCAGCTATTCTCCCGCAGAACGGAACAGATACTCAATGGCAGAACGGACATCTTCTGTATGGTGAGTGCTGCTTATCACTGCCAGATAGGGAGGATTCATGACGATTCCTGTGTCGCTGTGCAGTGAGGAGGTCTCCAGAGAGACAGCTGCGGGAACCGTAGAGCCATCTTCGTCTGATACATAGAGAAGCTGATTTTCCAGCTTTTTATAGAGATCTTCCGGCAGAAGTTCTCTCAGATCCATATAGGCATCCATATTTTCATAGTGGCGGATCGTGGCTTCGTCTGTAATCATAATGTCTAACATCCCTCCGGATACCAGGGCTGCAATTTTTGCCATGCTTGCATAGGAATACTGGGACATGGTTTCTTCGTTGGTATCAAGATAGAGACCTTCATTGATTTCAATGATGTCTTTTTTTTGGCAGTTAAGGGCATTTCTCAGTCCTTCCATCAGAGGAGCGGTGGAAGAGGCTCCGCCGGAGCGGTCATTGATGATAGCCATGGAGAGCCGTGTGGTAAAGGACTGACGGTACAGTGAGGTGCCTATAACCCACAGGATGACAAAGGCAATCAATACCAGGAGCATATGGAATTTATAATATTCCCAGACGTACCAGATCCGGTCTTTCCAGGACATATATTTGAGTTTTTCTTTTTCTGATTTGGCTTCTTGTTTTAAATTCATGGGTTCCAATTCCTTCCATATATAATGCGGACATAGCTGTGTGAGAACAGCCGTCCCGACGCTTTGGATAATTATCATCCATTATAGGCTATTTCCTATCCCTGTGCAACTATCCCTTTGCAATTTTCAGCGAATATGGTACAATGTTTTGTAATATCGTTTAGAAAGAAGAGGATTCATCATGCTTCAAGGCTTATTTAATTATGACAACCCGGTATGGCGGTTTATTGGAAAGTTGGGGGATCTGATCTTACTGAATATTCTCTGGATTGTCTGCTCGATTCCCATTGTCACTGCAGGCGCCTCAACCACAGCTGTATACTATGTGACCTTAAAACTGGTTCGTGATGAGAATGATTCTACAATTAAGAACTTTTTTCACTCCTTTAAGGAAAATTTTAAGCAGTCCACCATTATCTGGCTGCTTCTGATGGCGGCGGGGACTCTGCTGGCGTTTGATTTCTGGTTCTTTCTGACCGGTCAGATGCACAGTCTTACCGGGACGCCGAAGCTGCTTATGACGGCAGTATTCGGAGGCCTTCTGCTGGTGTATCTGTTTATTGCGACCTATGTCTTTGCTCTTCAGTCTCGTTTCTACAATCCTGTGAAACGCACACTGTTTAATGCCTTTTTCATGTCTGTGCGCCATCTGCTCCAGACCATTGGAATCATTGCCATTGATGTGATCGTAGCTGCGCTTTCTTACTTCGGCCTGTATTTTCTGCCTCAGGTGGCCATGCTGTTAGTGCTCTTTGGTTTTCCGCTGATCGCATTTATCAATTCATACTTTTTTACATCTATCTTCCAGAAGTATATGCCTAAGGAGGAAGAACATAAGGAACACGATATAGTACCTTTGTTAGACGATGAAGATAAAGACGTAGAAGAGGCCATCAATCATTTAAAAGGAAAATAATGGATTGCTTTAATCACTGCACGGGACGTTTCTTGGGAGGCGTCCCGTGCAGTGGTTTATCAGAAAAGGCCGTCAGAGGCGTTCATTCCCTGTCGCTTCGTGGAGATGTCCAAATAAAAGGTCATTTTTTGTATATTTTACATATTGAAAATCGCGCCATTTTATTGTATACAATGTTATGTATTATAAAAACAGCAGCAGGAACAATAAAGAAAAAGGGAGCAGTGGGAATGATTGCGCATTTACGCTTAAAGGCATACGGAAAGATCAATCTGGCTCTGGACGTACTGGGAAGAAAGCCGGACGGCTACCATGAGGTCCGCATGGTCATGCAGACGGTAGGGCTCCATGACCGGATTGATCTGTACCGTACCAGAGAGCCGGGGATCCGGCTGGAGACCAATCTGTTTTATCTGCCGGACAACGAGCAGAATCTGGCATATCGGGCGGCAGCTCTGTTGTTTGAAGAGTTTGGAATCAAGGAGGGTCTGTCCATCCGTCTGAGAAAGTTTATCCCCGTATCCGCAGGGATGGCCGGCGGAAGTACGGATGCGGCTGCGGTACTCTATGGCGTAAACCGTATGTTTGGTCTGGAGCTTACTCTGCAGGAACTTATGGAACGGGGGGTAAAGCTTGGCGCGGATATTCCCTACTGCATTATGCGCGGCACAGCCCTTTCTGAAGGAATAGGAGAGAAACTGACCAGACTTCCGGCGATCCCCCAGTGTCAGGTGCTGATCGCAAAGCCAGGGATCAGCGTTTCCACGAAAACAGTGTACGAAAGTCTGGACGCCATGGATCTAAAACCAGAGGATCACCCGGATATCGACGGGATGATCGAGGAGATCCGCAAAAAAGACCTCTACGCAGTGGCGGGAAAATTTGGAAATGTTCTTGAACGGGTGACGGCAGGCCGTTATCCAGTGATCGGTCAGATCGAGGATCTGATGAAGGAACAGGGAGCGGTGAATGCCATGATGAGCGGAAGCGGCCCTACCGTGTTCGGATTGTTTACCAATCCGGCGGCGGCAAGAAAGGCCTACCAGGTTCTGCGCTACGGTGAAGGCTCCGGTCTGGCAAAGCAGGTATACCTGACGAATTTTTTTAATATTGGAAAAAGCACGGCCGGCAGGCCGCGAAGATAAGGGGAGAGTAAGGTCATGGACAACAATTTCAAGGTAAATATGAACGAGTATCTGCCGCTGCGTGACGTGGTGTTTAATACCCTGCGTCAGGCGATCTTAAAGGGTGAGCTGGCTCCGGGTGAGCGCCTGATGGAGATTCAGCTGGCTGAGAAGCTGGGCGTAAGCCGCACTCCCATCCGCGAGGCGATCCGCAAGCTGGAGCTGGAAGGCCTGGTGCTAATGATCCCGCGCAAGGGAGCGGAAGTGGCAAAGATTTCGGAAAAGAGCCTCAGAGACGTGCTGGAGGTGCGCCGGTCTTTAGAGGAACTGGCGATTGAACTGGCCTGCCAGCGGATGACGCAGGAGGATCTGGTGCAGCTGGAGCAGAGGCAGGAGATTTTCTGCAGGGCCATCCGCAGCGGCAGTCCCATGGAAATGGCAGAGAGCGACGAGGCATTTCATGATGTGATTTATCTCAGCACGGGAAATGACAAGCTGGTGCAGATGCTGAATAATCTGCGGGAGCAGATGTACCGCTACCGTCTGGAATATATTAAAGATGCAGACAAGCGCCAGGTGCTGATGGTAGAGCATGAACATATTTTAAATGCCTTAAAGGGCAGAAATTTAAGCGAGGCCAAGCTGGCGGCCAGGGAGCATATCGATAACCAGGAGATCACGGTTTCAAAGAATATTAAGGAGCAGGAGGAAAATATTCTTCCTGGCCGCGGGAGAAGGTAAAGATGGAAGAGAAGAATTTTAAGGAACGTTATCTGGCGGGAGAGATCGGGTTTGAGGAAATTGACCGCTATATCAGCCGGTGGAACAACAGCGATGATGAGAGAACTCTGGCCAACTATCTGGGACTGAACGAAGAGGAAGAGGACATCTGGATCGATGACAGCGATGAAGCGCTGCAGGAAATGCTGGACCGGCAGAAACAGTAGGGCAAAAACAAGAGCGTAAGACAAGGCAGGCGCAGAATTAAGAATCTGCGCCTGTAATCAGGTCTAAAAGCCGGAAACGGATCTCTACTTTGGGAGGCTCATGGAAAATGGTTTCGTAGTCCTTTGAATCCATCATATGGGCCAGCTGGCTCCTGGAACGATCAGGAACTGTGGCTGTGAGAGAGTCTGTAAGGCAGAGGCTGGGATAAAGGACGCACCACCAGTTGCGTCCTTTTCCATTACCTATGGTGACCCGAACGGCATCATACACACCGCAGGGGAAGGAGGCCTGGCCGTAGGTTTTGGTGGGAAAATAGTCGCGGGTCAGGGAAAGGGATACGGGAGCCGGGGCGTCCTGAGAGGAAAGCCAGTTTTCCGCAGCGCAGATGAGCTGAGAGCGGTGCTGCGCGATCCAGCGCTCTAACTGGGGTTTGGAAGCGTTTTTGGGGGCGGAGGACTGGATGACAGACAGAATGGTGTCGCGGACTCCCAGCTTGAGGGTCTGGTCTTTGGAAGAGTTGCTGGCAGCCAGAACGTGAAAACGCAGAATATCCGGGGCGATCCGGGAGGCCATGGCCTCCTGAGAAGCGGTTCGGGCAGAAATAAGGAGAAGAAAAAGGGTCAGGATCAGGGTAAGTACAGAGGTCGATGGTAAAAAGAGGGAACGTTTCATATAATTGGGACTCCTTTCGTTGGGGTATTTCTATTTATCTCCACATATGCTATACTGTATACGTTTGTATTTTAAATAAAGGAGTGAAAACCAGATAATGGAAAAGAAAACAGCAGCAGTGATTTTTGGCGGACAGTCATCAGAGCACGTAGTTTCCTGTATGTCAGCTGCAAACGTGATTGACCGCATCAATAAAGATAAATATAATTTAGTTCTGATCGGAATTACCCAGGAGGGCCATTGGGTGAAAGCAGATTCCGTAGATCAGATCCGGGATGACTCCTGGAGAGAGAGCCCGACGTCTGCCGCTATTCTTCCCGATGCTGTGAAGAAATGCGCTGTGTTTGTGAAAGATGGAAAGACGGAAGAAGTTAAACTGGATGTGGTATTTCCGGTGCTTCACGGTCTGTACGGTGAGGACGGCACCATTCAGGGCCTTCTGGAGCTGGCAAAGATTCCTTATGTGGGCTGCGGCGTTCTGGCGTCTGCAGTTTCTATGGATAAACTGTATACCAAGATCATTGTAGACGGACTGGGGATCCGCCAGGCGGCATATGTTCCGGTCATGAGGGAGCAGCTGGCAGATATGGACCGCACAGTGAGCCGGATTGAGAGCCGTTTTTCATACCCGGTGTTTATTAAACCCTCCAATGCAGGCTCATCTAAGGGAGTCAGCAAGGCGGAAAACAGAGCAGAACTGGAAGCTGGCTTAAAAGAAGCGGCCCGCCATGACCGCAAGCTTCTGGTAGAAGAAATGATCACAGGCCGCGAGGTGGAGTGCGCTGTATTCGGCGGCGGCAGCGAGGAGATAAAGGCCTCCGGCGTAGGAGAGATCCTGGCAGCGGCTGATTTCTATGATTTTGATGCAAAATATTACAATGCAGAGTCAAAGACGGTTACAGATCCTGAACTTCCCGGCGACGCTGCAGAGCAGATCCCCAGGGCGGCGGCCGCTATTTTTAAGGCAGTTGACGGCTATGGTTTATCAAGAGTGGACTTCTTTGTGAAAGCTGACGGAGAGGTTGTATTTAATGAGATCAATACAATGCCCGGCTTTACGGCGATCAGTATGTATCCGATGCTGTGGGAAGCAAGAGGTATCGGAAAGGAACAGCTGGTAGATATGCTCTTAGAGCATGGTTTAAAACGCTTTTCCTGAAACGTGCGGCGCCATAGTGCAGACGTGTGCCCGGAAGTCTCAGAACCTGCGGTCTGGATGTGCGGCAAAAGGGCAAAAGAAGGAGAAAAACATGACGAAAGACGTGCTGGTCACCATAAACGGCATCCACACCATGGATGAGGAAGATAATGATGTGGAAATGGTCGTCCGGGGTGATTATTATCAGAAGAACGGAAAGCACTATATCCTCTACGAGGAGGTACTTGAAGGAATGGAAGAGACGGTAAAGAACGTGATCAAAATTTCAGACTCTTCCATGGACATCATCAAAAAGGGAGCAGCCAACAGCCATATGCTGTTTGAGAAAAATAAAAAGAACCTCTCCTGTTACAGCACCCCCATGGGGGATATGATAGTGGGTATCCAGGCGAACCGTTTTCGGGTAGAAGAAGGGAAGGACAGCCTAAAGGTCCATGTGGACTATTCTCTGGATATCAACTATGAACATATGTCGGACTGCCGCATCTGCGTGGATGTACAGTCCTGCATGGTTCAGGACTGAGAAATAAAACAGCTAATACGGAACAAAAACAGCCGGTATCTGAGAAAACTCAGGAGCCGGCTGTTTTCGAAATTATTGCTTTTTCTTTTTGAATTTTGCAAAAAATCCCTTTTTCTTTGGAGGAGTAGGAATAGAGCCTCCCCGTACGCTCTTGATCTGGGTAATGTAGATACCGCTTAAGACTACCTTTGCCTCCGTCTTTACAGGAAGAGACTCGAATACTCTTGCATCGGCGATCAGCGTCATCACCTTGGGACCGATCTTTGCCTTTACCACAGGAACCTTGGTCCAGCGCATATACTTGGGCGTCTGATCCACCACCATCTTAGGCAGTCCGGCCTGTGTCAGCTTCAGCTTTTTCTTGTCGATCACCAGCATGGATACGGTCTGAGCGGCGGCATCCAGCATCTGCTGCTGTTCTGCCTGACGCTTCTGCAGCTTGTTTCCCAGGAAATAGAGGACTGCAAGCACAACAGCCGCGATGATCAGGAGTACCAGCAATACGTTTAGAATGGTTTGTACCATATCGGTATACCTCCAGATTGTAAATAATTTCCTTCTCCTTTGCAGTAAAAAACTGTCATACCTGCCAGAAGACATTCTATAACAGTATATCATTTTCGTAAGGAAAAAGCAAGAAAAAATTCTTGACACCTTGACATAGCTATGATATTATGGAGTGTGCACTATTGTGGCGTCGTGGGCTTTTTGCGCCCATACCGCGACGTCCGATTACCGAGAACGACAGTAATGGCCCAAAGTGCTGGAAGAGACGCCTGTCCTCCAGACGAACGGGATATTGCAACCAAATTAGAAAACAGGGGTGAAACGTCAATGGAGAAAAGCAGAATACGTCCGGTACCAGCCGGGAAAAGCGTAAGAATGAGCTATTCAAGGCAGAAGGAAGTCCTTCAGATGCCAAACCTGATCGAGATTCAGAAAGACTCCTATCAGTGGTTCTTAGACGAAGGCCTGAAGGAAGCGTTTGATGACATCTCTCCGATCACAGATTTTGCAGGTCATCTGAGCCTGGAATTCGTTGACTTTACATTATGCAAGGATGATGTCAAGTACACCATCGAGGAGTGTAAGGAACGCGATGCCACTTACGCGGCACCACTTAAGGTAAAGGTTAGACTGTACAATAAAGATAAAGATGAGATGAACGAACATGAGATATTCATGGGCGATCTGCCTCTGATGACAGACACGGGTTCCTTCGTTATCAACGGTGCAGAGCGTGTTATCGTCAGCCAGCTTGTGCGTTCCCCTGGTATCTATTATGGCATTGGTCACGACAAGGTAGGTAAGGAACTGTATACCTGCACCGTGATCCCCAACCGCGGCGCATGGCTGGAATATGAGACGGATTCCAACGATGTATTTTATGTCCGCGTAGACAGAACACGTAAGGTTCCTGTGACCGTTTTGATCCGTGCCCTGGGCTTTGGCACTAATGCGGAGATTCTGGAACTGTTCGGTGAAGAGCCGAAACTTCTTGCCAGCTTTGGAAAGGATACTTCTGATAACTATCAGGATGGTCTGTTAGAACTGTACAAGAAGATCCGTCCCGGCGAGCCTTTATCCGTTGACAGCGCTGAGAGCCTGCTCAACAGTATGTTCTTTGACCCCAGAAGATACGATCTGGCAAAGGTTGGCCGCTACAAATTTAATAAGAAGCTTTCCTTTAAGTTCCGCCTCAACGGCCAGACGCTGGCTGAGGATGTGGTAAATGAGGAGACCGGAGAGATCCTGGCTGAGGCAGGCACAAAGCTTGACAAAGAGTCTGCCATGCGCATTCAGAACTCCGGTGTTTCATCCGTATGGGTAGAAGGGCCGAACAGAAAGCAGAAGGTTCTTTCTAATATGATGGTAGAGCTGGGAGCTCACGTTTCCTTTGATCCTGAAGAGGTTGGCGTTACAGAGTTAGTATATTATCCGGCTCTGTCTGCTATCCTGGAAAAAGCAGGCTCCGATGAGGAGATGCTAAAGGAGGAGATCCGCAGGAATATCCATGGTCTGATTCCGAAGCATATCACAAAGGAAGATATCATTGCTTCCATTAACTATAATATGCATCTGGAAGAGGAAGTGGGAACCTCAGACGATATTGATCATCTGGGCAACCGCCGTATCCGTGCCGTGGGAGAACTGCTTCAGAACCAGTACCGCATTGGTCTGTCCCGTATGGAACGTGTGGTAAGAGAGCGTATGACTACCCAGGATGTAGACGGAATTACACCACAGTCTCTGATCAACATCAAGCCTGTGACAGCGGCTGTGAAGGAATTTTTCGGAAGTTCCCAGCTGTCTCAGTTCATGGATCAGAATAATCCTCTTGCCGAGCTGACACACAAGAGACGTCTTTCTGCCCTGGGCCCCGGCGGTTTGTCAAGAGACCGTGCCGGATTCGAGGTGCGAGACGTTCACTATACACACTATGGCCGTATGTGTCCTATCGAGACCCCTGAGGGTCCCAATATCGGTCTGATCAACTCTCTGGCAAGCTATGCGAGAGTAAACCAGTACGGCTTTATCGAAGCGCCTTACCGCGTGGTGGATAAGACAACAGACCCTGCGAACCCCAGAGTTACTGATGAGGTTGTATATCTGACTGCAGATGAAGAGGATAACTTTATTGTAGCCCAGGCGAATGAGGCGCTGGATGAAGACGGTCACTTTGTTCACAACAACGTTGCCGGCCGTTTCCAGGCTGAAACCTCCGAATTCCAGAAACGCACCATTGACCTGATGGACGTTTCTCCGAAGATGGTATTCTCCGTGGCTACCGCCATGATCCCCTTCCTTCAGAACGACGATGCGAACCGCGCTCTGATGGGATCTAATATGCAGCGTCAGGCCGTGCCGCTGTTAAGCACTGAGGCTCCTGCAGTAGGAACCGGCATCGAGGCGAAGGCTGCCGTTGACTCCGGTGTCTGCGTAGTGGCAAAGAATGCGGGTGTGGTAGAACGCTCTGCTTCCAATGAGATCATCATTAAGAGAGATTCTGACGGAAACCGTGATGTATATCATCTGACGAAATTTAAGAGAAGCAACCAGAGCAACTGCTATAACCAGAAGCCGATTGTTTATAAGAATGACCATGTAGAGGCTGGCGAAGTTATTGCCGACGGTCCCTCCACTGCCAACGGCGAGATTGCTCTTGGCAAGAACCCGCTGATCGGCTTTATGACCTGGGAAGGCTATAACTACGAGGATGCGGTTCTGCTTTCCGAGCGTCTGGTTCAGGATGATGTATATACCTCGGTTCACATCGAGGAGTATGAGGCGGAAGCCCGTGATACCAAGCTGGGACCGGAAGAGATCACAAGAGACGTTCCGGGCGTAGGCGAGGATGCATTAAAGGATCTGGACGAGCGGGGCATCATCCGCATCGGCGCTGAAGTGCGTGCCGGAGATATCCTGGTAGGAAAGGTAACTCCCAAGGGAGAGACGGAGCTGACCGCAGAAGAGCGTCTGTTAAGAGCGATCTTTGGCGAGAAGGCGAGAGAGGTTCGCGATACTTCTCTGAAGGTTCCCCACGGCGCTTATGGTATTATCGTTGACGCAAAGGTATTTACAAGAGAGAACGGCGATGAGCTTTCACCTGGCGTAAATCAGACCGTCCGCATCTACATTGCTCAGAAACGTAAGATTTCTGTAGGTGATAAGATGGCTGGACGTCATGGAAATAAGGGTGTGGTTTCACGTGTGCTTCCTGTAGAGGATATGCCGTTCCTTCCGAATGGTCGTCCTCTTGATATCGTGCTGAATCCTCTGGGCGTGCCTTCCCGTATGAACATCGGACAGGTGCTGGAGATCCACTTAAGCCTTGCTGCCAAGGCCCTTGGATTCAACGTTTCCACTCCGATTTTTGACGGTGCAAATGAGAACGACATTCAGGATACCCTGGAGCTTGCAAATGACTACGTAAACAGCTCCTGGGAGGATTTTGAGGCAAAATACAAAGATACATTGAAGCCTGAGGTAATGGATTATCTGGGCTCCCATCTGGAGCACAGAGAACTGTGGAAGGGCGTTCCGATCAGCAGAGACGGAAAAGTCCGCTTAAGAGACGGCCGTACCGGCGAGTATTTCGACGGAGCCGTTACCATTGGACATATGCATTACCTGAAGCTGCATCACCTGGTAGATGATAAGATCCACGCACGTTCTACCGGCCCATACTCCCTGGTAACTCAGCAGCCGTTGGGTGGTAAAGCCCAGTTCGGCGGCCAGCGTTTCGGAGAGATGGAGGTTTGGGCGCTGGAGGCGTATGGCGCTTCCTACACCCTACAGGAAATTATGACTGTGAAGTCCGATGATGTGGTGGGACGTGTGAAAACATACGAAGCCATTATCAAGGGCGAGAACATCCCTGAGCCTGGCGTTCCTGAGTCCTTTAAGGTGCTTCTTAAGGAAATGCAGTCTCTGGGCCTGGATGTACAGGTGCAGAGAGAGGATGGAACCGAAGTTGAGATGACTGAGAACATTGACTACGGCGATACCGAACTGCGGGCCATGTTAGAGGGCGACCGCCGCTTTAATGATCAGGAATCCCTTGCTTCCTATGGTTATCAGGAGCAGGAAATCAAGGATAATGAATTTGTAAGCGTAGAATCGGCTTCCAGGTCTGCAGATGATGACACAGATGATCTGTATGACGCGTATACAGATGACGGTGAAGACGAATAATAGAAGGGAGTAAGAGCTCATGCCGGAAACAAATGAAACTTATCATCCAATGACATTTGATGCCATTAAGATTGGTCTGGCTTCCCCTGAAAAGATTAGATCCTGGACCCACAGGACCCCTGAACCTGCCGACAAGCCCAGTGAGCAGTGGAAAGAATGGTGGGAGCAGGGCGCTATGCGCAACCGTATGCCTGAGCCTTCAGGCGCTCCCTCCAAAGAGTGGAGAGAGTGGTGGGAGCACGGCGTTGTAAAGAAGCCGGAGACCATCAACTATAGAACCTTAAAGCCAGAGAAGGATGGCCTGTTCTGCGAGAGGATCTTCGGACCCAGCAAGGACTGGGAGTGCCACTGCGGCAAGTACAAGAAGATCCGCTATAAAGGCGTGATCTGTGACCGATGCGGCGTTGAGGTTACAAAGGCCAGTGTAAGAAGAGAGCGTATGGGACGCATCGAGCTTGCTGCTCCTGTTTCCCATATCTGGTACTTCAAGGGTATTCCCAGCCGTATGGGCCTGATCCTTGATATCTCCCCAAGAACACTGGAAAAGGTGCTCTACTTTGCATCCTACGTTGTACTGGATCCCGGCGTGACCAGCCTTCAGTACAAGCAGGTGCTTTCCGAGAAGGAGTACCGTGAGGAAGTAGAAAAGTATGGCGGTTCCACCGCTTTCCGTGTGGGAATGGGCGCTGAGGCGATCCAGGAGCTCCTTATGTCCATTGATCTTGAGAAGGATTCCGCTGATTTAAGAAAGCAGCTGGTAGACGCTACGGGACAGAAACGCGCAAGGGTAATCAAGCGCCTGGAAGTAGTAGAAGCATTTTTAAACTCCGGAAACCGTCCTGAGTGGATGATCATGGACGTGATTCCCGTGATCCCGCCGGATATCCGTCCTATGGTACAGCTGGACGGCGGACGTTTTGCGACTTCTGACTTAAATGATCTCTACAGAAGAATTATCAACCGCAATAACCGTCTTGCAAGACTGCTGGAGCTGGGCGCTCCGGACATCATCGTCCGCAATGAAAAGCGTATGCTTCAGGAGGCGGTAGATGCCCTTATTGACAATGGCCGCCGGGGCCGTCCGGTAACAGGACCCGGAAACCGTGCGCTTAAGTCCCTTTCCGATATGTTAAAGGGTAAGCAGGGACGTTTCCGTCAGAATCTGTTAGGTAAGCGAGTAGACTACTCTGGACGTTCCGTTATTGTCGTGGGGCCTGAATTAAAGATTTATCAGTGCGGTCTGCCGAAGGAAATGGCAATCGAGCTGTTTAAGCCTTTCGTTATGAAAGAGCTTGTATCCAACGGTACCGCTCACAATATCAAGAACGCAAAGAAGATGGTAGAGAAACTCCAGACGGAAGTTTGGGATGTACTGGAGGATGTAATTAAAGAGCATCCGGTTATGTTAAACCGTGCTCCTACGCTGCACAGACTGGGTATTCAGGCCTTCGAGCCGATCCTGGTAGAAGGTAAGGCCATCAAGCTTCATCCTCTTGTTTGTACCGCGTTCAACGCCGACTTCGACGGTGACCAGATGGCGGTTCATCTGCCTCTGTCCGTAGAGGCTCAGGCGGAATGCCGTTTCCTGCTCTTAAGTCCTAACAACCTGCTTAAGCCTTCTGACGGCGGTCCTGTGGCTGTTCCGTCTCAGGATATGGTTCTGGGCATCTATTATCTGACTCAGGAGCGTCCCGGCGCAAAGGGTGAGGGAATGGTCTTTAAGAGTGTAAATGAAGCAATCCTGGCGTATGAAAACCAGGAAGCAACTCTCCATTCCAGAGTGAAGGTAAGGGTCACAAAGACTCTTCCAAACGGCGTTGTTAAGACAGGTGTGATCGAGTCTACCATTGGCCGTCTCATTTTCAATGAGATCATTCCTCAGGATCTCGGTTTTGTAGACCGTTCCATTCCAGAAAATGAGCTGAAGATGGAGGTTGACTTCCTGGTAGCCAAGAAGCAGCTAAAGCAGATCCTTGAGAAGGTTATCAACGTACACGGCGCTACCCAGACAGCCGTTACACTGGATGATATCAAGGCCATCGGCTACAGGTTTTCTACGAAGGCAGCCATGACTGTATCAATTTCCGATATGACTGTGCCTGCAAGCAAGCCGCAGCTGATTGCTGATGCTCAGGCAACTGTAGATCACATTGCAAAGAACTACCGCCGCGGTCTTATCACTGAGGAGGAGCGCTATAAAGAGGTTATCGAAACCTGGAAGACCACGGATGATCAGCTGACCCACGATTTGCTGACCGGACTTGATAAGTACAACAACATCTATATGATGGCGGATTCCGGTGCGCGAGGATCTGACAAGCAGATCAAGCAGCTGGCAGGTATGCGAGGACTGATGGCAGATACCACTGGTCATACCATCGAACTTCCTATCAAATCCAACTTCCGTGAAGGTCTTGACGTACTGGAGTACTTCATTTCCGCCCATGGAGCACGTAAGGGTCTGTCCGATACGGCTCTTCGTACAGCCGACTCTGGTTATCTGACCAGACGACTGGTAGACGTTTCACAGGATCTGATCATCCGTGAGGTAGATTGCTGTGAGGGCAGAGATATTCCATTTATGGAGATCAAGGCGTTTACAGACGGAAACGAAGTGATCGAGGATCTTCAGGAGAGAATTACAGGCCGTTATATTGCCGAGGACATTATCGATCCCGATACGGGAGAGGTAGTGATGAAGGCCAACCATATGTGTACACCAAAGCGTGCTGCAGCAGTTATGAAGGTGCTTGAAAAGCAGGGACGCAAGTCCGTGAAGATCCGTACTGTCTTAAGCTGTAAGTCTCATATCGGTGTATGCGCTAAGTGCTACGGAGCCAACATGGCCACAGGACAGCCTGTACAGGTAGGCGAGGCAGTCGGCATCATCGCAGCACAGTCTATCGGTGAGCCTGGTACACAGCTGACCATGCGTACCTTCCATACGGGCGGCGTTGCCGGCGGCGATATCACACAGGGTCTTCCTCGAGTAGAGGAGCTTTTCGAGGCCCGTAAGCCGAAGGGTCTTGCTATCATCACTGAGTTTGGCGGCGTGGTAAGCATCAAGGATACAAAGAAGAAGCGTGAGATTACGGTAACTGACAATGAAACCGGCAATTCCAAGACCTATCTGATTCCTTATGGATCCAGAATCAAGGTTATGGACGGTCAGGTGCTTGAGGCTGGCGACGAGCTGACCGAAGGTAGCGTAAATCCTCACGATATCTTAAAGATCAAGGGCGTCCGCGCGGTACAGGATTATATGATCCAGGAAGTACAGCGTGTATACCGCCTCCAGGGTGTAGAAATCAACGATAAGCACGTTGAGATGATCGTTCACCAGATGTTAAAGAAGATCCGTATCGAGGAAAGCGGCGACAGTGATGTGCTGCCGGGCGTATCTATGGATGTTCTGGACTTCAATGAGATGAATGAACAGCTGATTGCAGAGGGCAAGCGTCCGGCAGAGGGCAAGCAGGTTATGCTTGGTATTACCAAGGCATCTCTTGCAACTGACTCCTTCCTGTCAGCTGCATCCTTCCAGGAGACTACGAAGGTTCTGACTGAAGCTGCGATTAACGGTAAGGTAGATCACCTGATCGGTCTTAAGGAAAATGTTATTATTGGTAAGCCGATTCCGGCTGGTACTGGTATGAAACGCTACAGAACCGTAAAGCTGGATACAGATGATGCGTTTGCAGCAGAAGCTGAGGACGAGATTCTTCTCTCTGAGGATGAGGACGGAGCGGAAGCTGAGGATAACAGACTGACCGAGGAAAATGTAGCAGAAGAAGTCCTTGATATGGATGAAACCGCAGAAGAGGACGAGGCTGCAGATTCAGAGGCGGAAACTGATTCTGAGGATACAGATGAATAAAATAAAAATTTGGTTTTATGCTTAAAACCGGATATAAAAAACCCCGGCAGGTCGGAATGGTTCGGCCTGCCGGGGTTTTTGCATCAGCAAATATACATATTGTGGTAGAATGTATTTTGAATCAAACGTGCTGTGTTCGAAGCCACTGAGCCCAGATGGTGTAGTATTTTCCCATAATGTGAGCGTTGTCTACCGAATATTTAGAATCCAGATTCCCCTGTCCGTCATCAAAAAGCCCATTTACATCTACGTAACCACAGCCTTTGTCCACAGCGATCTGATAAATAGCGTTGTTTAATGCGTTGAGTTTCCCGTTTCCGTACGTGGGGTCAGAATCAGATTTTTTCTTTGTTACGTGCAGATTGGCTTCTAGTACCAGACGTGCATTTGGCTGGAGGGCCTGAATCCGATCCACAATAGCGGAATATTGCCTGATTACAGTAGATGAGGGATATCCCAGTTCATTGATACCAAGCATGAGATAGATCCGTTCATAGCTTCGCTCAGACAGCAGTTCTTCCAGAGTCTTTTTGCTGCCATCCTTTAAGGTCAGACTGGCAGAGAGAAGGTTAAAGGTACTCATACCGGAATTGGCAAAAAATTCCGCCTCATTTAAACCGCCGTATTCCTTTAAGCCCTCAGTACGCGAATCTCCAATAAAGAGGGTAGAACTAAAATCAATGGGTGCAGACGGAGTTTCGGAAACGGTTTCAGCCGGTGAAGTGCTGGTGGCGGCTCCGCTCACAGGGTCATCTGCAGGCACTTCTGTTCTGTCCTGTGCCCCAGTTTCTTCTTCCGGTGTTTCGAGATCAGAAGAGGAAGACTCACTGAAAACTGTTTCCTGGTCAGAATCGGTTGACTGGCCGGGGAGACGGGGGATGGAAAACTGGCTGTCTCCTTCATTTCCGGCGTCGTTTTCAGCAGAAGAGGAGAGGGGGGATGCAATGGCTGCAGGTTCGGCTTCAGAAAGCAGCTCCGGCTTTCCGTTTTGATTTAAAAGGTTTTCCAGTCCGGCCCCTTGAGAAATAAGAGTTCCGCCTTTAACGGCGATCAGACTTCCTGCCAGAATCATAGTATACCAATATTTTTTCATCATAAAAGTCACTTTCTAAATCATTAGAATCGGAAGTATAAGAATGGGTCATCCATTCCCATTTTAATGCAGTATATACAGATCCAAAACAGAACGACCAGCCCAAGGGCCGTAACAAAGGTAGTTCTGTAGCGGTTATAGATCCGTCTTGGCAGATCTGTCACAAAAATCAGACCCGCAATAAGGGACAGGCCGTAAATCTGTCCGTATTTCAGATAATCTCCTGCAAACCATGTATAGGCTCCCGGTGCGTTGAAAAATGGAAAAAGCCGCTGTAGGTAGATCAGGATCTGAGCTGGCTGGCTTATGGCAAATACCAGCCAGTTTAAGGGAATTACGAAGGCCATATATATATGCCCCAAAGCCGGAAAACGGTTTAAGAGAGTTCCCAGTCCCAGCTTTTCAAGAGAGATAAGCACAAAAAGCAGCAGCCCCCACAGGAGAAAATTCCAGTCTGCTCCATGCCAGAACCCGGTCAGCAACCAGACAGCCAGAAGATTGCGCACCATTATGAAAGTTCCCCTGCGATTGCCGCCCAGAGGAATATATATATAATCCTTAAACCATTTTCCGAGAGTCATATGCCAACGCCGCCAGAATTCCGTCATAGACAGGGACTGATAAGGATGTGCAAAGTTTCTGGGAATCTGGAAACCAAGGATCCATCCAAGGCCCTGGGCCATGAGGGAATAGCCGTAAAAATCAAAATAAAGCTGCAGACTGAAAGCGATGATTCCCATCCACGCCAGAGGAGTGGAAATACTCTCATAACCAATGGCGTTTACCTGATTCCAAAGTCCTCCAAGCTGATTGGCAAGAAGAACCTTAAGGCTTAGGCCAATCGTAAATTCACGAAGTCCCGTTTCAAGCCGATCCAGGGATAGCTTTCGGCCAAGAAGCTGGGGACGTACCTCCTGATACCGGGTGATAGGGCCGGAGGTTACCTGGGTGAACATGGTAAACCAGGTGCCAAAGCGCAGAAGAGAACTTTCGCTGCGGATCTTCTTCCGATATACATCCGCCAGATATGCAATTGCCTGGAAGGTATAAAAACTGATCCCCAGGGGGAGTGCAGGGCGCAGTACGGGCAGCTGCACAGACAGCCCCACATATGTCAGAAGCGCATTCGTATTTTCTGCAAAAAAGGCGCTGTATTTAAAACTCATCAGCCACAGCAGGTTATAGATAATGCCGATTGTCAGCCAGACGGCCCGTTCCGGCCCGTTCCATTTTCTTCCAATTCTGCGGCCGATAAAGAAATTGACCGCCATGGAAAGGAGAAGAAGCCAAAAATAAAGGGGCAATTGTCTGGAGCCATAAAAGTAGAATACGAGGCTTCCGACAAAGAGACAGAGATTACGCTGTCTTTCTGGACATATAAAATAAAGAAACAAAAATACCGGCAGGAACCGGAATAAAAAGTCAAAGCTGCTGAATACCATAGAAAATCCGTCCTATCTGATCGTGGTATCTGCAGTAAGATGAGTACCCCTCAAAGCTGCCATACGGGCCGCATAAGGGCAGACTCTTATCTGCAGATCGTACATATTATATACATTGGACGGACAAAATGACATAAAAGTTTCAAAAAATAAAAAAAACTTAAGAATCACACATGATAAAAAAATATGGAATTTCCGGCTATTTGCCGCCCACTAAAAAAATACTTGACAGATTTGGGCCTTATGTTATAATGAAAAAGTGTGTTCAGAACACTTATGTTTTGGTGCACAAAAGCTGAAAGACACAGCAACCAACAGTCAATATCACAGGAGGTGAAAAGGATGCCAACATTTAACCAGTTAGTTAGAAAGGGAAGACAGACCAGCGCAAAGAAGTCTACTGCACCAGCTCTGCAGAAGGGTTACAACTCTTTACAGAAGAGAGCAACAGACGTATCCGCACCACAGAAGCGCGGCGTATGCACCGCTGTTAAGACTGCTACCCCTAAGAA
>OCAS01000172.1_pt1 | contig 67652 bp, 59 predicted proteins | sample 1550751 | NCBI WGS metagenome assembly OCAS01 (sample SAMEA2580301, study PRJEB22360) | human gut metagenome | biome: human gut; feature: human-associated habitat; material: faeces | place: Denmark | collected 2008/2010
GTCCGACTATCCGCAAACGGCTGTCAGCCACATCGTCCGAACACGGCACTTATATTTTGCGCAGCGGGATACCACCCCGGCCTGCTTCGGACCTTTTGTGACTATTCTTAAATTGTTACTTAATCAACAGAGATTTTCCTGTCATTTCTTTTGGCTGCTCCATGCCCATCAGTTCAATGAGGGTCGGGGCGATGTCTGCCAGGCAGCCTCCTTCTCTTAACTTGTAAGACGGATCTGCGTTAACCAGAATAAACGGTACCGGGTTGGTGGTATGAGCGGTCCACGGCTCGCCGGTGCTGTAATCTACCAGCTGCTCTGCGTTTCCATGGTCAGCACAGATAAACATGACACCATTCACTTCTTTGATGGCATCTACTGCTCTGCCCACACAGGCATCTACGGCCTCAATTGCCTTGATGGCTGCGCTCTCTACACCGGTATGTCCCACCATATCCGGGTTTGCAAAGTTGATGATGATAACATCGTACTTGCCGGACTTGATACAGTCTACCAGCTTGTCGCAGACTGCCGGTGCGCTCATCTCCGGTTTTAAGTCGTAGGTGGCTACTTCCTTCGGAGATGGAACCAGAATGCGGTCCTCGCCCGGGTTCGGCTCTTCCACGCCGCCGTTAAAGAAGAAGGTAACGTGTGCGTATTTCTCAGTCTCGGCAATACGGGCCTGCTTTAAGCCATGGGCTGCCAGGAACTCACCGAAGGTGTTGGTGATGCTTTCCTTCTTGAAGGCCACCAGCTTATTCTCGATGGTCTCATCGTAATCGGTGAAGCAGACGAAGGTGGTCTTCACACGCTCGCCGCGGTCAAATCCGGTAAACTCATCATCGCAGAAGGCACGGGTCAGCTGACGGGCACGATCCGGACGGAAGTTGAAGAAGATCACAGAATCACCAGTCTTGATGGTTGCGACCGGAGCTCCATTCTCCGTGATTACGGTCGGCATCATGAATTCATCGGTCTTGCCGTCATCGTAGGAAGCCTGAATCGCCTCTGCTGCATGCTCTGCGTGATTGCCCTCACCCTTTGTCAGCGCATTGTAGGCTTTCTCCACGCGATCCCAGTTTTTATCACGGTCCATTGCGTAGTAACGACCGGAAACCACACCAACTTTACCAACGCCAAGCTCTTCCATCTTTGCTTCCAGAGCCTCCACGAACTCCTTGCCGGAGGTCGGCGGAGTGTCACGGCCATCTAAGAAGCAGTGCACATAAACCTTGGAGAGACCGTTTCTCTTAGCCAGCTCCAGCAGTCCGTAAATATGGGTGATGTGGCTGTGCACGCCGCCATCGGAAACCAGTCCGAACATATGCAGGGCAGAATCATTCTTTTTGCAGTTCTCAACAGCTGCCATCAGCGCCTCGTTGGAGAAGAAATCTCCATCCTCGATGGACTTGGTGATGCGGGTCAGCTCCTGATATACGATGCGGCCGGCACCCATGTTTAAGTGACCTACCTCAGAGTTTCCCATCTGGCCGTCCGGCAGTCCTACTGCCAGGCCGCTGGCCTGTCCCTTTACAAACGGGCACTGGCTCATAAGCTGGTCCATGATCGGGGTCTTGCCCTCGCAGACTGCGTTGGCCTCGCAATTGTCATTCAGTCCATATCCATCCAGGATCATTAATACCACTGGTCTTTTTTCCATGATCGCTTCTCCTTCTATATTAACGACCGGGATTCCGGTCCGATCATTGCGGCATCCACATCCTGCAGAGCGCAATGTCTGGTCCCTGCATTTCCAACAGGGTTTGTTTAAAAATTGACGAATCAAATATATTGTACTTCACACAGAACAATTTTTCAAGGTGCAATTCCGCTTCTGCGAAGCTTTCTCGCTAAGTTTCCCTGCAACATTTTTTGTTCATGCCTTCTTTTCTTCTGTCCCGGTCCTTTTTCCAAACTGTTCCTCAAAGATCTGTTCCGACGGGGCCGGAATCTTTCCTAACCGCACCTGTTCCAGATACTCTGCCAGTTCCTGTTCCACTCCCGCAAACAGATAATTCTTCCCCGGCTTCACCAGATTGCCCCGGTCCTCCTCAATCTGACGGCTGACACGCTCCATGTCTTCCTCCAGGTCATTTGCCGACATCAAGAGGCAGCCCTGACTCCTTATGATGACCTGCTCCAGACCATCCGAGGTAGCCACCGTCACCCGGTGTTTCTTTCCCATATCATGGGCGAATTTTTCAATGTACTGATCCGCGGTCTCCGCTTCTTTGGTGTAGACCACATGGATATTATGGTAATCCTGCGCGCTTCCTACTCCTCCGGCAACCTTGTAGGCATCAAACACCACGATCAGGTTGTATTTGCGGTAGCCCTGGTAATTGCAGAGCATGTCCATCAGGCGGTGGCGCGCGCCGTCCAGCGTAACCTTCATCAGCTCCCGCAGCTCGTCCCAGGCGTAGAGAATGTTGTAGCCGTCCACCAGAAGGTACTCCTCCACCGGCTCTTCTTTTTTGGCCCTTCCATACTTTCCCGGATCATATACAACCTGGCGCGGGCCGCTGTCGTAGGAGAGCTTGCGTTTGCTCTCGCCGTAGGTGCGGGTGAAGATGGCCTCCAGCTCCTTTTCGTCAGCTCCGAAGGAGGAAGAGGCACTTCCGCTGCCAGCACGGCTGTCTCGGGTTCCTGTCTGTGACGCGGATGTGCCAGACTGGCGACCAAAACCAGCTCCAGTATTGCCAGCTGAACCGACCCAGCCGCTTGCGTCAGATGCTCCTCCAGCGCCCGCCGCATTCCATCCGTTCCCCTCGTCATCCGCGCATGCTTCCTCTCCCAGCACCGGAATCCCGGTCTGGATGTGCATGTAATGCTTGACCTCATACCACGGCACCACAAATCCGGCTCCGTGGGCGCAGAATACCGATCCGGTCGGGTCTGCCAGATCCAGTTCTGCCTCGTAGCGGGTATTTTCCACCACTTCCACCGCGTTGTGGCAAGGGAAATAGCCCTGCAGCACGCAGCTTAAACGGCCCCGCCCTTTCGTGTAGGACACGACCTCCCGCTGGTAATTCTGCATGGTGGCCACCGGCACAACACCGCTTAAGACCATATTTTCTCCGTCCACTTCCGGCGGCTCAAAGGTTCCTTTCATGCGTTCTAAATCCGTCATGGCGCGGCCTACATATTCCGACGGAACCTCCAGTTTAAAAACATAGTACGGTTCCAGAATCTGCACGCAGCCCTCCGCCGCAGCCTCACAAAGTCCCTGGCGCACGGCCCGGTAGGTTGCCTGACGGAAATCTCCGCCCTCGGTATGCTTCTGATGGGCACGCCCGGCAATCAGCGTAATCTGCATATCAGTAATCTCCGATCCGGTCAGCACGCCCCGGTGGCGTTTTTCTTCCAGATGGGTTAAGATCAGGCGCTGCCAGTTCCGGTCTAAAAAGTCCTCGCTGCACCGCGCGGAAAACTGCAGTCCGCTGCCCGGCTCCCCCGGTTCCATCAGAAGATGCACCTCCGCGTAGTGGCGCAGCGGCTCAAAGTGGCCCACGCCCTCCACCGTGGCGGTAATGGTCTCCTTATACACAATGCTGCCCGCATCCAGGCGGATCTCCACACCAAAACGCTCTGCCACCAGGCTTTTTAACACCTCAATCTGTACCTCGCCCATCACCTGCACCTGAATTTCCTGTGCCTGCTCATTCCAGGTAATGTGAAGCTCCGGTTCTTCTTCTTCCAGCTGCTTTAAGTCGGCTAACATCTTGTGGGCGTCGCATTCCTCCGGAAGCTCCACCCGGTAGGTTAAAACCGGCTCCAGCACCGGAAGCTCGGACTCTGCTTCTGTTCCGATTCCCTGCCCCGGATAGGTGTTTAAAGGTCCGGTCACAGCGCAGATCATACCGGGGACAGCTTCATTTACTGTCTCATATTTCGTACCGGAATAGATACGGATCTGATTCACCTTCTCCGGTTCCTTGCCTTTTTCCTGTAAAAAATCTTTGACCTTCAGACTGCCGGATGTAATTTTCAGGTGGGTCAGGCGGCTGCCCTGTTCGTCCCGGGAGATTTTGAAAACCTTTGCGCCAAATGCTGCGTCGGATGCACCGGTCTCTGTGCGTTCCGGGCTTCCGGCATCTGCCCTCTCCTGCTGCACGACGTGCCAGCCCTCTGTACCAGCAAACATCTCTTCACTCATCCACCGCTCCAGCCCGGCCAGCAGCTCCTCCACGCCCTGCAATTTCAGTGCTGAACCAAAATAACAGGGGAACAGCTTCCTCTGCCGGATCAGCCTGCGGATATCTTCCTCCGCAATGCTTCCACTTTCCAGATACCGCTCCAGAAGCTCCTCATCCGACATGGCGATGGTCTCCCAGACCTCCTCCGGCACCTCCGCATCCGCATCATCCAGCAACGCGAAATCCACGCAGGACTCACTCAGACGCTTCTGCAGCTCCGAAAGCAAAGCTTCCCGATCTGTGCCCGGCTGATCCATTTTATTAATGAAGAGGAAGGTCGGAACCTGGTAGCGCTTCAACAGACTCCACAGCGTCTCCGTGTGGCCCTGCACGCCGTCCGCTCCGCTGATGACCAGCACCGCGTAGTCCAGCACCTGCAGCGTCCGCTCCATCTCCGCAGAGAAATCCACATGGCCCGGCGTGTCAAGCAGCGTGACTGTGGTATCGCCTAGCTGACACACCGCCTGCTTGGAAAAAATGGTGATGCCCCGCTCCCGCTCCAGGGCATATGTGTCCAGGTACGCGTCCCGGTTGTCCACGCGCCCCAGCTTTCTTGTAGTTCCTGTTGTATATAAAATCGCTTCTGACAGGGTTGTTTTCCCCGCATCCACATGGGCCAGCAAACCCACACAAACATATTTTGCAGTCTTTTTTTCTCCGTTCTGACCGCTCATAAAAATCTCCTCCCGTGAAAGCATACTTCTGATTAGTATAACACAAGAGAAGATCAGTTTGTATAAATTTATATGGATCCACATAAATTAACAAGGGTATGTTCTCCTTGACAAACTTATTTGGAAAGGTTATGATGTACCTAGTGATCGCACTATGGAAACTTGAGAAGCCCATAGTCTGGAAGGCCCCTGCGGGGGCCTTTTATTATTTATGCACATGAATTTGCAAAACTAATGAATAACGGGGGAAAACTTGGGGGAAAAGCGCTTTCTAACATATGATGAACAGATTACCTTTCTGGAAAAGGAGAAGGGCTTGATAATTTCTAACAAAGAATACGCCAAAAAGATATTGCTAAAAATCGGGTATTTTCCACTGATTAATGGGTATAAAGAAATTTTCAAAGAGCCGACCAATAATCAGTTTCAGAAAGGTACATCATTTGAAGATATTTATGAATTATATGACTTTGATAATGATTTAAGAAACATTTTTATCAAATACATATTGCTGGCAGAACGAAACATCAAATCATCGTTATCGTATCATTTTTGCAAAGAATATGGAGATTTGCAGTCAGATTACCTGAATGTGAACAATTATGAACGTTTGCAAATTCCTAAGGAAAAAGGTCGTTACACATATGGTAAGAACGATCTCTATGCACAGGTTATTATTTTAAAGTTACTTTTATCAACCGAAGATTTTCATAAATTCTTTCATGATTTAAAAATGTGTTTTAAAAAGCATTCAATACACAAGGAAATCCTTGGGAAAATGGGATTTCCAGAGAATTGGCAAAGAATTGGACGAATTAAAAACTATATAAAATCAGAAATTCTATAAAGGAGACTCCCGTCACCTTTTTCCATATTCCACCTGGCGGAGCTGGTACACCGGGCCGCCTGGTTTGTTTTCTTCTATGACCATGGCGGTCAGCTTGTTTCTGGCCACGCAGCCGGTGTCAAGGCCGATGCAGCCGCGCTCCGGCAGCGGCTGCGTTCTGCCTGCGATAATTGCCTTGCAGGTGGCATCTCCCGGCTGGTAAAAAACTTTTTCCGTGGGAGTGTGCCCGTAAAGCACCAGCTTTCCGCTGTAGGTGCCGTCCTCCGCCAGCTTCCGGTCCCAGATGGCAGTGTGGCGGTCGGTGTGCTCCAGGCCCTTGCAGGAAATGGCCGCGTGCACGCAGATGTAATGCTCCGTTTCATAATAAAGCAGCAGCGTCCGGAGATACGCAAGAACCGGCGGTATCTCCATGTTATATTTGTAAAAGCTCTTCCGGGTTGTGGAACCACCGTTATAGTTCCAGAGTGACCGGTCAAAGCTGGCATAGGCATCCAGCATCATGTCCTCATGATTGCCAAGGAGCTGGATGAACCGCTCCCCCATGTCACGTTTTAAGATCTGGCATTCCTGCAGAACCAGGGCAGAGTCCGGCCCCCGGTCGATCACATCTCCCAGAAGGATCAGACGATCGGACTCCCGGTCAAATTTAACTTTTTGCAGCAGTGCCTGAAATTCCCGGAAACACCCGTGGATGTCTCCGATCACGATGGTTCTCACAACGCTCACTCCCTTGTTTCTTTCCAGAGGTAGCCCTTCTCCACATTCTGCAGCGTCCGGTTGCCGAGATACTGCAGCAGGTTATCGTAACAGCGGTGTTCCACCGCCTCCAGGCTGGCCGGATCACAGATGACCTTCACCAGATGGTAATGCTCTCCCAGCGCGGCTGCATTCACCATCTGCTCATTGGAAATCCGCAGATAACGCCGGTACTGGCTGCGCACGGTACTGGTTTTCACCTCATAAAAATCCACGCGCTCCGCGGCAGGCTGTTCTTCTTTCTCCGGCTGTGTCGTGCGTACCCGGATATCCCATCCGGCCTGGTGGTAATCGGTGCTGTCGGGCCGGTAGATCTCTGCCGTGCGCCCATCTGCCGCGGACAGCTGACAGCAGTGCTCCTCTTCTCTGATCACATCATATCCCTGCTGCCGGAACCCGTCAATCAACTTCTGGTTGAAATACTGTTCTCCGGCCTGACCGATCTCACGGAGCTTTTGCGAAAATTCCTCATTGGAAAGATCTCCGTCAAACTCTTCCGCGTCAAAATCCACATCCTGATCTTCCCCATAAAACAATTCCTGCTTCGCTTCGCTGGAATGCGTTTCCGCATCCTGGATCAGCTTCTTTAACTGTTCCAGCGACTCCACGCCTGTATCTTTCAGCAGTGTCTGGAATTCCTTCACCTTGCGGTTCATCTGAACCGCCGCTCTGGTCGTGAGAAGCTTCATCCGGTCTTCTTCCGTGCAGTAGGACGGGAACAGTTCTTTCACCTCGTTCTCATGTTCCCCAATCCAGCCAAGCAGACGGCTGCAGGCATCCTGGTACTGCGGCTCCGCCAGGGAAAGACTCTTCTCTGACAGAAGCTTCTGAACCGCTTCGTTGATGATATTCGCGGCATTTTTATCCCGCATGACATACATTTCCCAGCGCGGCAGGCAGACCCGGCGGTCCACCAATTCCTGTTCCAGTTCTGTCTCATGCTTCTTTCTGTATAATACCCCGGCAAGAGCCCGGAGTTCCCCATCCACCTGATCTTCCTGAAGATTCATTGCCCTGCAGAAAATTCCTGCCTGATTCAAAACAAGTTCCCGCTCCTTCAGCTTATACAAAGGCAGATAATCTACTGCTGCCCGGTAAAAAACATTTAACCATTCCAGCACCGCACCTTCCCCCAGCCCAAGACCGCCGCGCAGCGCATCCAGTGTAGCACATCTGCTGATCCAGTCACTCAGTCTCCAGAGCACCGCACAATACACGCCCCTCCATATAGAATCAGAAAAGCGTGAATCCTTCACCGGCTCTGCAAGTATGGAAAGATCGGTTTTCCAGCAGGCCTCCATAATCCGTTTCAGGTTCTCATCCGGCCCGCAGGCAATCATGATCTTCCAGAAATTTTCCCGGTATTTACTGAATGTTTTTGTATCAAGCAGGCGCGTGTTCTGAACATTTGCATGGCCGGTAAGATAAGCTACCAACCGCCCGATCTCGTAATCTTCCGGCTGTTTTCCCGGAAGGACCGGGAAATCCGGGTGCAGAAGGCATGAACGGATATGAAGCCGGTCCTCCTCCTGACAAAGTATCTCCACACAGTCAGACGCATCCTTCAGACATTCCGGAATATCCGGATCCACCTTCACCTCAAAAAAGCGTTTCAGGGTAAACTGCTCCGAACGCCCATATTCCTGATCCAGAAACACAGGATGCGTTCCCGCCATGATCTCATTTGCCAGAACCGGTGCCTCCATGGCCGCACGGTACAGCCGCCCCACCCAGGAAAGCACATCCTGCCGCGCGGTATCCAGGCGATACTTCGCATTGTGCTCCGCATTCTGCAAAAGCCGCTCCAGGCTGATCCATTTATCCTTCTCAAGTTCATATCCAACCAGAGCCAGATCCCAGTCCGTATCATCCACCGGAACCAGCAGATCCTTAAATGGCTCTGCCAGCTCCTGCACGGCCTTTCGCTGCTCCTCATTCCGCTCCCGGATCAGGCAGAGTTTTCCCTCCGCAAGGCTGCGTTTTCCAATCCTGGTCGGGAAAATGGGTTCCCGTTTCATACAGCCAAGACAGCCATTGTAGAGCCGTGCGCGCACCCACTGTGCCGACCACTCTTTATTCTCCGGGCAGACCGGCATGGCCACCGCATTCTGCAGACTGCCAAAATCCTGCTCCACCAGATTGTGTAAAAACTGCCCGTACAGAACCACCGCCTGTTTCATGAGTTCCTTATTGCGCAGGGCATCGTGGGAATTAGGATTATCCACCAGGCTGATGCCGCTGCGCGGTTCGTTGGGACACAGAGCCCGGCAGTTGATTACTGTCGGAAACGGGAACTGTTCTGCCCCGATCAGCGGAAAGTCAATGTAGAGTTTCGGAGTCTGTTCCCCTATAGGAAGAATCTGTCCGTCGCTGTACTCACAGGCCACCGTGATCCGCTCCGCGCCCTCTCCCGCAGACTGATACACCAGATGACGCGTGCGATCCCCCTGCAAAAATTCCATGCTGTACAATCCATTTCCCAGTTCCACCGGGGTTCCGTTGGTGTAAATAATCCGTTCCCTGCGGAAATCCGTCTCATAAATCAGCTCCACTGCCCGGATCTGCGGGGAAAATAACAGCGTATACAAAATCGTGTGATCCAGGTCCTCCATGCCGATCCGGGCAATCTCCCGGCTGCGTTCCTGATCGAGATGATACAGAAAGCTGGTATTGTAGCCGGTCAGATCAAACTCCTCGTCCGGGATCCCCTCTGCCTGATCTGCCGCCATAAGCTGTGCCATGGCCCGCTCAATGGCATCCAGAATTTCTTCTTTATTCAGACCACTCCGGTCCAGACAGACGGTAAACGGCAGATACGGATTGTCATCATTTTTCAGGTACGACGTTAACTCTACTCGTTCACTAAGCTGATAGGTAGACATGAAGCCCGTTCCAAACTGGCCAATGCCCTCACCCGGCTTCTTTGAGGATACCTGATAAATGATAGAAAGAATGTCCTTCACGCTGAATACCTTTCCGTTGTGGGAAAATACCAGTTCTGTGTCCGACAGACGAATGCAGATGGATACCGGCTCTGGTGTCCCATCCGGCTTTTTGTAAGCCAGATCCCTGGCATTCTGCATCAGCTCAATCAGAAACCGCCGCGCCTGGTTCACATCGGACTCATTGCGGATCCGGTTGATAAACTGCAAAATCTTATTGGCCGCATTGGTGCGGTAAATTCCGGTAATGCTGTCCTGTAAAATCTTTGCGTAAATTCCCATGTCCCAATTTTCCTCCAGCTTTTCTATGCTTTGCAATACCCCCGCAGCACCCGCTCAAATACCCGGTAATTGTTTTCGTCCCGCGGGGTGCAGTATACGGCAAATTCCAGGTTGCAAAAGGCGTGGAGGTAATCTTTCAGCACATTCTTTGCTGCCATGGCCACGACTTCGGGATTGTTTTCGAAGGCACCGCATCCAAATGCGCCCAAGATCACCGTTTCCGCTCCTTTTGCCAGTGCTGTGTCCAGCATCCGGCGCAGGCGTTTGTCGTGGATAGCCATCAGTTCCCTGCTTTTCACGGAAACCGCGCGGTTTCCATCCCCGGAGTTGTAACGGTTGCTGGGCTTCGCCCGCAGGTTCGGTGCAGCGCAGGTGATGACATCCACCGCATACCACTCCGCTTCATCCATGCGCCGCGGCACGGCGGTATCGGTCTTAAACACCAGCACCTCCGGCGTGTAGATGATGTCATCGTTATGAATCGGATTCTGCGCCTGGCGGTGCGGGGTATAAAAACGATTCTGCATCTCCTGGGTTTTCAGGCAGAAATACAGGGTGGAGCAGCGGCAGATGCATTCCTCCTGGGCGCCCGCTCCCGTGGTGACACCGCCGCCCGGATTGGTGGCGGACGCGAAATTGTGGACCGCTACCTTCTGGCCTGCATACCCCCGCGCCGCCTCCAGGGTCCGTTTTTTGGAAACCACAACCTTGGCCGGTTTCTCATACCGGTTTTTATCCAGATCCGGCAGCGCATCCGTTTCCAGGATCAGCTCCTGGGCTGCCTGGGATGCTTTCAGGCTCTCCGCGATTTTTCTGTTCGTGCGGCACCACGCCTCCGTATCCTCAAACACCCGAATGTTATCTTCTCTTGCCATGTTATTCTTCTTCCTCCTCTGTCACAGCCATCAGCGCATGGAACATCTCCACCGCCTGTTTTGGCTCATAAATCGTAATCTTCTTTTCGCCCGTATTTACCTCAATTCCAAAAAGGGTAATTTCCGGATACTCCATCACTTCACAGGATTCGTCATGATTTACTGCCAGCGCAAACCAGGAATCCGACGACGATCCACTTAAAACATCATCGAGAAGTTCCTCAAACGTGGGATATTTCACACTGTTGATCTGCCGGTACGTCACCCTCCCGACATCGGTACTGCAGATATACAGCGGAATTCTCCTGTGTTCAAACGCATCCGGGAGATACCTGCATTGATTCACGACAGTATACTCCTTCAAAGGTTCCCCGCGAAGCTCACATTCCAGCTGGCGGTCTCCACCCTTGAAATGCAGGATAAAATCCTCAAACTTCTGTTCTGTTTTTAACGGACAGTACACCATGAACGGCTGATCCTTTTTCGCCTGTTCATAGGCCAGTTTTTCCCGTTCTTTTGTCATGTCGTAAGAATCCCACCGCGCATGGCTGGCAAAACTGTAAACTTCACCCATTGCCCCCTGATATACCTGGTCTTTATAGACAAACTCGACATTTTTCCAGCCAGTCATTCCCGGATATACCGTCTCCACACACATGAATACCTGATACCCTCTGTCCTGGCGGATCAGCCACTCCCACACATTGTCTCCGGCCGCGCCAAATTCCGTGATCAGCTTTGCCGGGCCCTTCTTTTCATAATACAGGACGATCAGGCCAAACTTGCAGCCGGTTGACAGGCAGCTGATGCTGCTTTCCCCAAACGGAGTCACCACCCCGTAATCGCCCTGTCTTTTTGCGGAATCAATGTCCTGCATCAGCGCCAGGCAGTCCGCGTCCCGGAACGCGTTCCTGTCCCGGCTGAATATCCGCAGAAACTCCCGTTCCACTTCCATGGTTTTTGTCAGAAAAACCGTTTCCTTCCCATAAAACGCTTCATCCAGCAATATCACTCTCAGCATATTAGTCCCCCTGTCTGACAACGACTCCGGCCTTCGCCTGATTGTACAGTTCATGGAACCGTTGTACCGCCTGCTCGCTCTGTTCGATCAGGATCTTCTTTTCCTTCTTGTTAACCTCAATTCCGTACAAGACCCGCTCTGTATAGTCTGACGCCTCGTATCCTTTGCCATCTTTGGGGGCATCGTCCACCACCAGGACAAACCAGGAATCATACCGGTCACGATACCGTCCACTAAAAAGCCGTCCCGGACCGTACTGCATACCCGTCATAACCTCAAGATACAGAATCTCTAAAAATGACGAATGTCCTCCGCTCCGTCTCTCCAGAAACTCAGTTCCTGCCGCATTGCTCCCGCAAATATAGAGCGGATAATCTGGACGGTAATTTCTGTCATCCAGGATGTACGGACAGGAATTGACCACCGTATAATCCTCAAAGTCCAGCAGGATCAGTCCCAAATAGATCTCTGCATCCGAAAATCTGCCCGCAAACTCCGCGATCGGAACCTCTTCCTGCACCGGGAAGCTGACATAAGCATCCCGCATGTCATTTTTCCATACGAACTCATGGGAATAATTTTCCTGGTTCTTTGTCATCTTCCATCCGGCTTTTTTCCACTTCTGAAGAATCTCCGAAAGATTTTCCTCATAGCTCCCATACGTTTCAATTCCATCCGTAATCGTGAAATTCTCTATCTCCAGCAGTTCCGGTCCCAGATCCTGTCTTCTGATGTATACCGTTTCTCTTATATTTTCGGAAAGCCATTTCCACACATCAATTCCGACTGTTTTCAGATAAAAACGTCGGCACTGGTATTCCCGCTGATTCCAGTGCAAAAAGGTAAGGCCCAGCTTACAGTCAATGGGCAGACAGAACATCGGCATTTCCCCCTGGGGCGTCACAAGTCCGTAATCGCCCTTCCGCTGTGCACCGGCAAATGTTTTCAGAAAATCCAGGGATTTTTCATCCCAAAACGCGTCATCACCATCCGTAACACCAGCAAATGCTTTGAGATTATTATTTAAGATCCGCAGGAAATCCTGCTCTACGCTGTAGGAGTGCTCATCGGTAAAATCATCATAAAAGAAACGGTCTGTTACGATAAAATCCAGTCCCGCCGCGTCTGCCTGCTCCGTCAGCCTGATTCTCTTTGCCTTCATTCTCCGCGTTTCTTCCCGCTGCTCCTGCTGCCATTTTTCAACCGGATTCAGACCCCAGCACTCCACCAGACTGCTGATCCAGTCAGAAACAGCCTCCGGCGCCTCCTCCCGGTACATCCAGGTTGTCGTGAGAAGCACCTGAAGCGGAAACGCTCCCATATTCTTCAGTCCGGCGATCGAAACTTCATGAAAAAGTCCTTCTTTTCTCAGGAATTCCACCAGGCTGTCTCTCACCTGCAGCGTGGTCCGCGCATCCTCCCCGCAGACCAGCAGGTCAATATCCGAGGTCTCCTGATACTCCTCCGTGAGAAAACTGCCGTAACAAAATACAGTAAACCAGTGCTCCTTCGGAAGCGTATCCAGAAATGCCCGGATCCTGTCCATGATTGCCCGGCGCTTTTCCAGGGTATCCCGCTCTTTATAAGGAAGGATCCGGCAGTCTTCCGGCAATGCCTGGTAATACCGTTTGGAAACAATACCGGAATTTTCTCCCAGTCCATCTTCCCATAACGCGTCAAAGCAGCTACGCATGGCCCCCGCTATATCCGGGAAATTTTTCTTTGCCTCCATGAGCAGCGGGCAAAAACCATCCCGGACCTTATTGTATCCTGTTTCCGCGCCGATAGCGCTTATCACCCGTTCCTCATCAAAGCTTATGGTGACAATTGCCCCTTCTTCTTCCCCCATAGGCATCCGGAAAGACTTTTCCTCGTCTATGTCTGTCCCTTTCAGCGTCGCATAGATATGTACCAGCCACTGGACTGTAACCAGAATGTCATCAAAATACAGCAGAAGCAGGTTCTTTTTCTCCTCCCAGCTCAGCATCTGGCAGGCACTGCTTTCGTTCTCTTTGGAACGGATCGTGAAGCAGGCCGATTCGTAACGCAGCTGTTCCACTTCGTTTTCCAGCTCTTCCAGTCTCCCTTCCACCCGCTCACGGATGGAAAATCCAGCCGGTGCGATTCCCTGCTTTTTCTGCTCCGCTTTCAGATTTTCGATGACCTCCTTTAAATTCTGCATATTTTACTTTTCCTCCCGTAAGTAACCAGTTTTGTTATTTTTACTGTTTCCAAGAGATCTTAAGGGATCCGCATAATCGTGAATGCTTTCTATTTCCATTGTCTCAGGATTGCAGATCAGTTTGAGCAGGTGGTAATGCTCTCCGGAATGACGCATTTCAGCGTCAAACAGGCGCACAACATTTTTATACCGGCTTCCGGAGGTGCTGATCTTGATTTTATATTCGATACGTTCATCATCTATCTCTGTATTATCTTCCCGGTGACTATAACATGCCCGAACGTCAAAACCTAAACTCCGCGAGCTCATCCGTTCTATTTCTATCAGATACCTGCCATTTTCTGTTACCATAAAACAAGAATCATCTTTTCTGTCATACTCTTTATATCCTTTTTTCTGAAACTGGCCTATCAGCCAATCAAAGACATATGTTTCTCCCACATTTCTTATCTCACGGATTACGCTCTCTTTTTCTTCCTCTGAAAGCTTTTTTATGCGGTCATCACCCTCAAAATCCACATCTCTTTCGAAGTCATAGTCAATCCCGCTTTTGTCTTCAAGCTCCTGTTCCCCTTTGTATTTCTTTCCACCGGCCAGAAGTTCCAGCAGTTCATCGACAGAATCCGCATTGAACTTTTCAAGAAGTTCATGCAGCTGATCTGCCTCTTCGCTTGCTTTGGTTATTTCCTGCATAGTCAAAAGTTTTATCCTGTCTGCTTCGTTATAAAATTCGGGGAAAAGATCCCAAACACCATGACCATAACGTCCAATCCAGAAGTAGAGCCGTCTGCAGGCATCCTGAACTTCTTTTTTCTGCGCTGAAAGCGCCCCCGACACGAACAGGTTTGCCAGAAAATAATTGATTTCCTTTGCCAGATCGCAGTTGGTCCATTCTTCTATGGGCCAGTCCCGAATTTCCAAATAATCTGTAGGCTCCCCCAGCCATCTCGGAGTTATCATATCCTCACGGTACTCAGCGCAAAGGTCATCCCTGATTTTCAGCAGTTCTTCATCCAGAAAGCCTTTTATAGAATTCTCCAGCCTCACAAACTGTCCTTCGTGGTTTAATAAAATGCCCTGTTCTTTCAGTTCATCATATGGCAAATACTTTTTGCCCAAACACCAGACACCTCGCAACCAGTCACAGGTTTGTTGTTTTCCTATTGCCAGCACGCTGGAAAGTTTTTCCAGGCATTCACATCTCATAATGTCGTCCATCATAACGTGTAAAACTGCAGCATATGTTTTTTCCCACATAGACTCTGGAATCCGTTCGTCCTGGATTGGCTTCACATCAATCGGAATTTCCAGATCCATTGCTTCTGCAGCCAGATTTCTTATCTCCTCATCCGGTCCGCAGGCCAGAAGAATTCCCCATATCTGATTGTGAGTCTGTACAATTTTTTTCTTCAGTTCTCTGGCTTCCTCATCATATTTTGCGTACCGATACCCATCAAAATAAAACTGAGGTTCTCCAATCGCATGGATCAGACGGAGCATGTCATAGGATTCTGGCTGCTTCCCTTCCACTATAGGGAACAATGGAGAAATCAACACCGAACGAAGCGATAATTTTTCCTGATTGAAATTCAGTTTCTCCCGGCTTTCCTGGTCGAGATCCAATTGATCCAGGATTTCGGATACATCTTTCAGACATTCCGGAATTCCCGGATCTGTTTTCACTTCCGTGATTCTTTTCAAAACAGGCGGATACACCTGATTCACAAAAACAGCCACCTTACCCGCCATGATCTGATCTGAAAGTTTCTCATTTTTCATGGCCGCCTGATACAGTTGAAAGACCCAGTCCGTGTGATCCGGTCCCGGATTCTGTTCTATCAGATAATCCAGAATTTCCTGGGCATGCTCCAGAAGATAAGCCAGACTGATCTTTTTCTCTTCCGGAACCGGATAACCGGAAAACACCGATTCCCAGTCCGTCTGATCTACAGCAGGCAGGAACAAATCCACCGAAGCCAGAAGTTCCTTTACCAGTTCTTTTTCCTCCTCTGTCTCACCCACCACAATACATACCCTGTCATCGTTCAGGCATTTCTTCCCGGTTCTGGTGTAGAACAGCTTTTCCCGGCTTATCACCTGCAGACACTGCTCATAAAAATTCTGCTGTTCATATGGTTCTGTCCCTGCGCCCACATGGTTCAAAATAGGAATGCGGACTGTATGTTCCAGTCCTTCCACGCCCTCTTCCACCAGGTTATGAAGGAAATGGCTATACAGCCTTACTGTCAGGGGAAGAATGTCTTTATGCTTCTTTATACAATTCATTGGCATCCTTTTTGCCTCCTTTCTGCTGTTTTCCTCAATAACATGTCCTTACTTTCCGTATAGATACCCTGGCTGGTATCCTGTACTCTAACCGGCTACAATAATCAGGATTTATCTCCTTAATAAAAGTAACCAACAGGTATCCATCTACGCTGGTGACCTTTCCCTCTATCGTTACCGTCTCCAGCGAAGCCAGGTGATTCTGCATCTCTTTTTTCTCCATGACCTCATAAAACAAGTCAGGGAGACGCGCCGTTTCCTGCTCAAGCTCATAACCCGGCTCATAGCACACCGTTTCCAGCTCACCTTTCTTTAACTGATGACATGGATTCGTATATTCTGTCACTTCAATAGCTTTGCCCGTCTCTGGATCACAGACCACCCGCAGCCGGTTTCTCTGAATGCCCGCGCCGCAGAACTCACCCTGGATCGCGATATTTCCACTATGATGCTCTGCCACCTTCTCCGGAATGCTGTGCTTATGGGCGTAAATCCACATTGCGCATTTTTCGTTATCCACGTACTCATAGTTTCTGCCGCACACGCCAAAATGTCCGTCTTTCCAGTACATGGTCACACTGGTTCCGTCCATCTTGGTGCTGATGTAATAGCCCTTCACCTTTTTAAATTCGTTGATCAGCTCCGGGTATGACTGCACTCTCAGCTCATTCGTCTTCGGAATGTCACCAGGGAATCTATGGAGCACCGTGCCATTGGTCAGCACCGTCTCGCCCACTTCCCATTTTCTGATGCCAAGGATTTCTGTCACATCGTCACCGACCTGATACTCTCCCTCCGGCAAAATGGACAGCGGCTGCACCAGGCCCTGGGAAATCTGGCCTCTGAATTTTCTGGTTTTCAACCGGAAACCGGCGCCAAGCACCTCATCCTGTTTGAAGCTGGTGTCCCGCAGAAACTCAAACTCGTCACACACCGGGAGAAAAGAATCCACCTCCATGTAGACGCACTTGTCGCCCACCTGAAACTCACCCTTGTTCGCCACGCACTGCCATCCAAGGACATGCACGCACTCAATCATATCCGCACCCTCTCTTTCCTCTTCCAGTAAGAGTTTCTCCACTCCTGGCCACGGATAAATGCTTTTGCCTCTGCAATATCCATGGTCTTTTTATTTACCACAAGCTTCGTCGGAATAAACCGCGGCTTCCCATTCTTCTCGTAGCTTTCGCCCTGCATTACAACGACTTTTGCTTTATATTTGTCCGCAATGCGCTCCAGCACGCACTTCATATCGTACTCATTGCTGATGTTCCAGCAGGGCTTTTCTGTCTGATACCAGATGGCAAGTTCTCTCTGCCGCCACTCCGGTTCCCGCTGTCTGGAGCTGCAGACCACGTAGTCAAACCCATGCAGTCCATGAGGCCCGTCCCCACACGGCTCCCCGGCCCCCTCCAGATTGTAGCGGGTCGGCAGTTCACGCTTCACCGCAAATGTCATCGATGCCTGCGAAATGTCTGCCCTGACCCAGCGCGGAACCCGCGTAGAATAACAGTCTGAATGACCGTGGCTCATCCAGCGCAGACGGTTCACGAAGCGGCTGTGCCAAAAGCGCTGCAGGAACGTCCTGCGGTGTGCAACATAGAAAACATAAGGTTTCACGTACTTTACTTCTGTCATCTTTCTTCAGCTCCTTTACTTTTATTATACTAGACCCAATACTCCCGGTCTATAGTTTTTGGTTATTTCAATGTCTCTTTCAATATTTTATTAGCATAAAATGTGACATCTCAAGATAAAAAAAGAGAAAACCATACCACGAACGATTTTCTCTTTCCGTACTTTTATAAGCTGGTGATTCCGAACATATCTGTTTTGTCTCTCAGCATTTCTCCCTTTCCATCAATGGTAATGTATACCTCCACGATCCTTTCCGGAGATATTTTTCTCTTCACTTTGTAAAAAGCAGTGTACTCCCCCAATGCGCAAGAGCGGACCATTACGCGCTCAGCAATCTCATACAACGGCCTGCTGCGCTTGCTTTTCTCTTCTTCATCCCAATTGTACAGATCCAGGGCATACTGCATCTTTTCCCGCAGATAAATATCTGTCGTATCCCAGACAAAACGCCATCCAGCCCATTCATCCAGATAATCAGAAAGCATCCGCACTCTTCTTCCCACGGTCCGGTTTGATTCTTTTATATAATGTTTCAGTTCTTCTGAAAGATACACATACTTTTGCCCGCTGTATAACTGGCTCTTTTCAATCATATGTTCCCTCTGGTCATCTACAGACAGAATGCTTAACAGCAACAGAAGCTGCCAGTCATTCTCGTCGAATTCCAGATACTGAATCAGATGCAGCCTTAGATATTCTGTGAGTATATGATCCTGCATTTTTCCTTTAAGAGCCGCAATCTGTTCCGTCTCCTCATATCTTTTCGGGCAATCATCAAAAGAAATCGTTCCCTTTGTAATCCATGCGCCCCACTTATTTTTTAATGCGGAAAACAGAGCCATCCGCTCCGAAAAAATCTTGCAGGCTTCCGGATCTTTCATAGCTTCTTCATAACGATTAGCAAAACTGTCCCTCAGACTGTCCAGAATCAAATTCTGTTTATCCACGGGAACATACCGAAACTTAGAGAGAATTTCCTGCTCATGCGGTTTTATTGTATAAAAAACATGAAAATAATCCAGCAAAAGATCCTGTTTCTTCGGATCCAGTCCGGCAAATAATCTGCAGACAGCCTGAGAATAACTCTCTTTTACAATTTTCCCGGCTATTTCTATCATTTCCGGGATACTTCTCTTCACCTTTGTACGCTCATATTCTGCTATTCTCTGTTCTCTGATCAGTTCTTTCACCAAATGCAGAATCTTTTCCTGCTGCTCTGTATCTGGAACCGTTTCCCCGGTAACATATCTGCTTACCGTGCGCGCAGTTACACCGAGCTTTCCTGCTACAGCCGGTCTGCCTACTTTGTTGCTTCTCATCATGTTTTTCAGTTTTTTACCAAATTCGTTATCCATAAACAGCTGATCTCCTTCTCGCTTTTGCGTGTCGCTTTTGTATGTCTCTTTTTTATCCTTATTGCATAGTATGTTTTTTATGCTGAACTGTCAACAGAGACTTCCCTGCTTGCTCCAGATGCCGTCTAACCGTTCCACCAGCACAGGAAATAGAATTTCTCCGAACATGGCACTCTGCATGGGCAATATTCTGTTGTCTGCTAGTTCACAGGCCACAACAATACGGTTTTTATCTTCTCCTACCGTTTCATACAGCAGAGTTCTGCTGCTTTCCCCCTGAAAAACATCCATCTCCTTCAGGCCGTTTTTTCGTTCTTGTACGGTTCCACGCTTACAGACCATACTCTCCTTCCGTTCAAAGGTATCCCATACCATTTCCACAAACTGAATCTGAGGCATCGTTAAGAGTACAAAGGGTACCTGATATCTTAACACTTCACACAGTGCTTTCGCCTGTTTGTAATAATTTTCCGATCCCAATTCAAGACGGATTTCCGTATGGAAAGCAGAATCATTAAATGCCTCCTCCGGTTTTTCTTCCGCGACTGCCTCCAGCACTTCCCTTTTTGCCTTTTCCAAAAACATGAAAATACCTTCTTCCCGGCCAGTTTCCAGGCCCTCCGCATTCATGGAAAAACGTTTATACAGACCACCCTCTTCCAGATAAGAAGAAATGGTAATACCACTTCCATAAAACGGCGATGTCTGCCAAACTGCTCTCATATCATAGAGCAGATCGAGCAGTTCTTCCAGCCGGAACCCTCTCCCATTATGAGAAAGCTCCAGCCTTGTATCCGTAAGCCTGCATCTTACAGCAACCTGTTCCATTCCTTTCTCTGTTTCGCATCCCATTGCTGTTGCTTTTTTCAGAAACCATTTCAAAATCTTTTCTGCCATCTTTGTACGCCTCCTTAGCACAGAAATGTTACCTTTTCTCCCATAAATGACCGTATAATTTTTATTCTACATATTAAACAGCTTCCTGCATATCCGGCTCCATCAGATTTCTGGTTTTTTCCTTTAATATTCTGGTCTTTTCCCGCTGCTCCTGCCGCAGCTTATCCATGGGATCATATCCCCAGCGGTCTACCAGCCTTTTTACCCACTCCCCAAAACAAAGCCGATTCGGGACTTCATCTTCATACAACCAGGTACTTGTCAAAAGAGCCTGTAATGCAAATGGACTTGTATGTTCCAGTCTGGTCACTGGAAGTTCATGAAACAGTCCTTCTTTTTCCAGGAACTGAGCCAGACGGCTCTGTACAGCTAATTCTGTTGTAAAACTATCCGCAATAATCAGCAGATCAATGTCCGAAGTTTCCTGATATCGACTCGTCAGAAAGCTTCCATAACAAACTACGGTAAACCATGCATTCTCCTTGCCTCTGGGCTGTAAATTTTTTCTTGGAATGGAATCTAAAAATGCTTCTATCTTTTTCATAATCTCACGGCGCTTTTTCAGCGTATCACGCATTCCATAAGGAAGCACATAGTAGTCCTCCGGCAGCTTTTTATAGTACTGTGCAGAAATACTTCCCGGAATATCCTCCAGTCCAGCCTTCCACAATTCCCCGAAACATTTCTTAAACAGTCCCATCATATCGGGGAAGTCCACATTATAATCCATAATCACCGGGCATAACAGATCACTGGTATAATTGGGCATACGAAGTAATGACGCCGCCTTCCGAATTCTTTTCTCAGAAAAACTCATGAGAATAATACTCTTTTGCTCCGGTGACACATCATAATCAAAATCATCCGGTCCTTTGATGTTCTTTCCCTTTAAGATTCCAAAAAAACGAACAAGCCACTGCACATCCCACATAATATCCGCAAAAATCAGTAGCATGTCACTTTCTGCCATTTTCATGTCATCCCACACATCCGGACTGATTCTGTCAATATTAAATTCGCCGCTGTGATAAGCCGCCCCGTAACGCAGCCTGGCTATGTCATATTCCAGCTTATCCATCGTGCCTTCCACACGATTGCGGATCGTATATGGCGCAGGTATGATCCCCTGTTTTTCCTGTTCATCTCGTAAATCTTCAATAAACCAGCTTATTCTTTCCATGTTCCGTTGCCTTTCATGTATGTAAATGCTCCGTTTCCTGAGTGTCTGCAGCTCATGCTTATACTTTTATTATAGTTAATCTGTTCTCTCTGGTCTATGGATTTTGGTTATTTCATTGTCTCTTTACCATATTTTTTCGACCTATAATATGACATGATAAGCACATCTTCTCCTATCATTTCACACAGCAGGGTTCTGCTGATTTTCCCTGAATATCTTTTCACGGGAAATTTAACTTTCCACCCACAAATAGCCGTTTTCTTTGTTTTTCAGACGTTCTCCCAGATATCTCAACGGATTCGCGTAATCGCGGATGCTCTCCACCTCCATTGTCTCCGGGTTGCAGATCACCTTGACCAGATGGTAATGTTCTCCACAGCGCGCAATTTCGCACAGCTCTTTGTCAAACAGGCGAAATACCTTTTTATACTGACTGCCCGAAGTGCTCACCTTGATTTTGTATTCACGATTCTCATCATACGTATCCACGCCGCCATCCATATGTGTGCACAGAACATCCATATCATAGCTGTCGTCTCCATGGCTCATATTTCCTGATTTTATCTCCACCATATACCGGTTGTTTTTTGTTGCCATGTAGCAAAAATCGTGATCCTTAATTTGGGTTTTATAGCCTTTTTTCCGGAACTGCCCGACCAGCCATTCGAAGACATAATCTTCTCCCGCTTTTCTGACCTCACCAATGACCCGGTCTTTTTCATCCTGCGAAAGCTTTTGAATGGTTTCGTCCCCTTCATAATCCACGTCTTTTTCGAAATCATAGCCGAGCCCGCTTTTGATCCCAAAGGCATGCCCGCTTTTGAATTTCGTTCCACAAACTACAAGGTCCAGCAGCTCATCCGCGGAATCAACACCCGCTGTTTCGACAAGTTCACGCAGCCGGTTCGCGTCCTCATTCATTCTGGCGACCGATTTCACGGTCAACAGCTTCGCGCAATCTGCCTCACTCCGAAATTCAGGGAAATAATTCGTGCGCGCTCTGCACGTTCTGTTCGTTTCAAGCCAGCCATACAGCCGTCTGCAGGCCTCCTGAACCTCTTCGCTCTGTTCTGAAAGGGGTTTCGAGGCAAACATACGGTTCAGGCCGTAACTGATCTGCCTTGCCAGTTCAAAGTTGTCTATCTGGCGTATCGGCCAGTCATAAAGCGCAGACTCTACCCGCATATGCAGCCGTTTTGATTCCATATTGGAATACGAAGTATCTATCCCGAGGCCATCCCTGATCTGTACCAGTTCGTTGTCCAGATGTCCCAGGATTGCATTCTCCGCCGCGATGCATTCCCCCGCGCGGTTCGGAAAAATGGCCTGGGTCATCAGGATTTTCATTGAAAAATACTCCCTGCTCACATCGTAGAGATGGTCAAGCCACTGGAACGTCCGTAGTTCATCCATCTCCAGCATGGCGGAAAGCCGCTCTATGCAGCCGCAATCCCGAACGCGTTCCATCATGCAGCACAAAACTCCCATGTATGTTTTCTCCCACATAGATTTCGGGAGCCGTTCATCCTCGATCCGTTTCAGTTCAATCGGGATTTCCAGGTTCATTCCCTCTTCTGCCAGTTTTTTTATCTTCTGATCCGGTCCACAGGCCAGAAGAAGCCCCCAGATCTGGTTGCGGGTCTGCAGAAATTCTTCCTCTGCCTCAACTTCCTCTTCCTCGTCATCTAAAAGATAAAGTGGAGGATCCCCGATGGCGTGGACCAGCCGGTCCATTTCAAAAGTCCCGGGCTGATCCCCTTCCACCATGCGAAACAATGGCGAAAGCAAAACGGAACGCAATGCTAATTTTTCCTGACCGAAATCCAGCCGGTCCATGGCCTCGGATATATCCTTCAGACATTCCGGAATATCCGGGTCCTTTTTCACCTCCGTGATCCGTTTCAGAACAGGCGGGTCAACCTGGTTTACAAAAATGGCCACATTGCCCGCCATGATCTGATCCGCCAGCTTCCTGTTCTTCATGGCCGCCTGGTACAACTCATAAATCCAGACCGTGTGCTCCGTTCCAGGATCCTGCTCTATCAGGTAATCCAGAATTTCCTGGGCATGCTCCAGCAGGTAAGCCAGGCTGATCTGCTTCTCTGCCGGAACCGGATAGCCGGAAAACACCTCTTCCCAGTCTGTCTGATCCACCGCCGGGAGAAACAGATCCACGGAAGCCAGAAGCTTCTTTGTGACTTTTCTCTCCTCCGCCGTCTCCCCCACCACAATGCAGACCCGGTCATCGTTCAGGCATTTCTTTCCGTCTCTGGTGAGAAACAGCTTCTCTCTGCTGATCAGTTCCAGACAACGCTCAGAAAACTCCTCCTGCCCACAGCCTTCTTCCCAGGCAGACACTCCTTTCCGTTTCGGAATGCGGACCGCATTCTCCACACCCTCAAAACCCTCCTCGACCAGGTTGTGAAGGAAATGCCCATATAACCTCACCGCCAGGGAAAGGGCATCCTGATTATCCATACCCGCGCCGGACATGGCATGGGGATTTTTGTAGTTAGACATTTGCATATTTAGCGTCCTCCTTTTGTGTGGTTAGACATTTTTTCTGTGGTTTCTCGTTGGTTTATTGGTTAAAATTGTTGTTTTAGACTTATTTTTGTGGTTTTATATTGTTTTCGTTGATTTAGACATTTAATTTTTGCAGTTTGATATGTCTAATATTATGTCTATTTTCATCTTTCTTAGACTCTATTTTAGAACGTAGATGTGGAAATGTCAATGGGGTTTTGAGAATTTTGATTAAACCGGTGGTTGAAAAAAGAGGATGACATCACGGCGGAGGTGATGTCATCCTCTTGGGGAGGGGAGTATTATTTTTTTAGTTTTTCCTGATTCATCATAATCATAGCATTCTTTTCTTGTTCCAGGGAAATAATCTATCAGTGCTTTAAGAATTTCCGGTTCTTCCGAAAAAGCTGTCATCCAGACCGAAACGAAACCATCCTCCGCAGCAGTCATTAAGATTTGTTTTTTCATATCCTCTTTAAACAAGTCCGGAGCATCTTTAATATGCTGCCAATGAGTGAGGGACTGCAGTGCCCTGTGATAAGAAGCATTTCGATTCAAAAATCTTCTGTCTTTCTCACCACTTTCCCGGGCAGGCTTATTGCCTAAGCCAACGGCCTCATATGTATTAACCGCCCTTTGATAAATAGTTCCAGTTGGATCAAGATCTTTCAGTTCTGTTTCATTGACCATAGGATATCCATTTTTATAAGTATAGGCAATGGCTGTATTGTCTTCATCCGGCCATAAATACCATTTTTTATCCTGTGGCGCTACCTTGTCCTTCTTTCTGGTATTGCAATACTTGCAACTCAGAAGAAGATTTTCCCATTCCGTCAATTCTCCTCCGAGGCTTTTTGAAACCTTATGTTCTACCTCCGGCACATGTTTAATTAACATTTCACAATATGAACAATATAAACCTATTCGTTCCCGCTGAAATGGGATTGCGTCCTGATACCTGTTTATATTTTCATAAGGTGAATCCCCTTTATCTACTGCTCGCATTTCTTCGCTTTCCACGCTTTCTCAATATACTGCTGATGCACCCATGCCATATAGGCAGGGTTTTCACTATATTCTGCTTCTAATCTGGCCAGTTCTTTTCCAAGCTCGTCAATTTCTTCCTGTGTCCGTGCTTCTTCTAAAGCGGCAAAATACTTTCGGGCCGCCTCATAAATTTTCCGCTTTTTTTCACTATACTGCGGCAGAACAACTCCCATAATCTCCTCAGCTATATCTTCCAGTCCTTCTCCGGAATACTCGCTGTCTAATGGCTGATCCAGTGTGATCAGTTCTCCTTCTTCCAGGGACTGAATGATAAACGGAGAATGGGTCGCGCAGATAAACTGTATCTTTGGAAACTGTTCCTTTAAAATTCTGATGATACGTTTCTGCCAGGTTGGATGCAGGCTCAAATCTACTTCATCGATCAGAACGATTCCCGGCGTTTCTTTCAAAGCTCTTTCTTTTAAATAAGGATTCAAAATACACATTCTTGTGGCAATATCCAGCATAATCTTGATAACATTCCGGTATCCATCACTCAGCATCTGAAATGGAAGAACCGTTCCTTCTTCAGTTTTCAGCGCAATGATATCCTCCTCAAACTTCGTCGAAAATATAATTTCTTCTCCTGGCTTCAGTTCCTCCCGGAATGCTTCATTGACAGCCTGCTGAATGGCCTCATATGCCGGAAACAGCTTTCCGTCATTTTCTTCCATGGCAACCGTCTTTAATGTCTGAATATAGCGGAATGCAAGATCCAGTCCATGCTGCACATCCAGACAATGGCTATACGCATCAGTCCTGCTGAAAACACCCTTTTTCACAGACGTTTTATTTCCATCTTTCCATAATCGTGCACTGCTCAGATACAAAACCAGTGGAAGAACCACATCTTCATCGGAATGGTCCGCCTCTGAAATCTTTCGTTCCCACTCTACCACAGTCGGCTGCATGGGATTGGAACCGCCAAATTTCGTGCGGGCATCTTCTTTCAACACCACCCTCTGAAATTTGATAGGTTCTTCTGATTTATCCCATTGCGCCGTACAGGAAACTCCACTTGGATACTGCGGAACCATTCCGGTTGTAAGAATAGTATTATCATCTGAAATCTGTGCTTTCCACCGTACATCTCCGGTCTTGATGTTAAAAACAAACCGGGACGGCACATAAGTTTTAAAAGCTGCAAGATACGCTCCCAGCATTACATTCGCGGCCTCTAATACAGTGGTTTTTCCAGAGCCGTTTTTCCCTGCAAATACATTCATTCTTGGATTTAACGTAAACGTCTCGTTCTCAAATCTTCTGTAATTGGCAAGATTTAATTCCTGGATGTTAAATTCACACATATTTCTGCCGCCTTTCAACTGGTGTCTTTTTGATTTTAACTATAGCATTTTCATGGGGCGATTGTCAATTTTGTGGTTTGTGCAGAGCAAATGTATACATATATACTCACGATAAACGCACACATCATCTTTTGATAATTTCTTTCACGATTTCCAGTGGAATATACTTCTGAATATAATCATCCCACTCTGGCAATTTTTCTGTTTTTCCTAAATTAACATCTGGATTCAAATACTCATATCCAACATCAACAGAATCTTTAATCTCCAGTTCATCCAAACCTGAAAGATTTTGTGTATCTTTTAATTGTTCTATCAATTTTGAATAATTTTCTATCACAGGTCCCAGGCTCGTCCTTTTCCTGCCATTTTTCCAGATTTCTTTGACTTTTTCCTTATCAACTTGAATTTTGTAATGATATTCTTTCTCTCCTTCCTTACCACATGCTACTGCAATAGCACCTAAAACATCTTCATGTGTATCTCTGAATTCTTCTTTTTTCTTGCAGAAAGCTTCTTCATCCTCACGTTTTTCCATATCTTTATTTTTCTTAGCAAGCAGATCACATACTTCTTTTATAATATCTTCCGCTTCTTTCTTTTCAAGTTCGTTAAAACGCTCCTTCCATACTTTCCTGTCCGTGCTTTGACTTTCATTCTCAAGAATAAATATAATCAAATCATCCTTTATCTTTTTCTTTTCAGTATCTTTATTCTCACAATTCTCCAGCGCTTTCTTTACCGCGTTCTTAAATGAATTTTCAGATGAATTTTCCTCTGAAATCTCCATTTTGCTGACAAGCCCTTTTTCCTGGTAGTATTTCACTATTTTAAGTTTTCCAAGAATAAAACGATAATAGACAGTAGTATCATATGTTTTATTCACAATAAAATTATAAATAAAAATTTCATCCTGCTGACCTACTCTGTCGATTCGGCCTATACGCTGCTCCAGTATTGCCGGATTAAAGGGAAGATCATAATTAATCAAGACTTTTGCGCATTGAAGATTTACTCCTTCCTTTAACATATCACTGCATACCATAATTGCTTTTGAAGCTTTCTTAAACCGTTCTATCACCCCTTCCTGTTCAGTCAAAGTGCTCAATCTTTCTTCATACTTTTTTTCATCCTCCCTGCCTTCTTCCGGTATCTTAACCGGAATGGAGAACAGCTTATATTCTTCACCCAAATGCTTAAATAAATATGCGCAAAGATGCTTACACGTTTCCAGATAATGTGCAAACACGATAATTTTATCCTGATCCAGCCTTCTTATTTTCTCCACTAGCTTCTTCGCTTTACTATCATCCTCCTCATCTAATTCCTCTATTTTCGTATCATCACACTTCAATTCTTCATTCTCATCCCATATTTCTTCAAAATCTTCTTCTAACCCATTCATAAACTCAATTTCATTATTATTGTAACATTGCTGCAGAGCATATAAACTGCTTGAACCTATATGCCTATACACAGTCTTGCCAAATTCGTCATCACGGACCGAATCTGTGGTGTCATAAAATTGCTGTTCTTTTTCATTTAAATCACAGTAAACACTCTCTATTTTTCTTATTGCACCACCAGGAAATGCCTCTGCTTTTTTGTTATGCACAACAACAGGCGTTTCACCAAACAGTTCCATTTCAGTTTCCCAATCCGCATAGCTGTTATTAATCGGCGTTGCTGACAAAAACAACTTATGACAACCATTATTATTTCTTAATAATTCGTTTAAGTATCGATACCTCGCTGATTCCCTGTTTCTGTAATAATGTACTTCGTCAACTATTATCATTTCAAATTTTGAATTAGATTTTTCAGAACATTTCTTTAATTGAGATAATGGTAATATATATACCTGATAACAGCCACGATCAAGCTCACCATTTTCTGCTATCTTAGCTGAAATATGAAATAATTTTTGTAATTGTTCCTTCCACTGGATACACAAAAACTTGGGCACTATGATTAAAATTTTTGCAGAATTGTCGTATTCCCTTTCCAGTTTTTCCTTAATAATAATGCCTACCTCAATAGTTTTACCTAGTCCAACATCATCTGTAATGAAAATATTTTTTTTATTTTCTTCCCAGTAGCATCTATACGCATCATATTGAAAAGGATTAAATCTGATTGGACAATTCAGTAAAGCATATGGAAGTGGAAATTTTTTTGGGGCAGATTTATCACACATTTTCATTTACTCCATTCGTAGAAATTCCTTTTTCCCATTTTTCTAATAAATATCTATGTATCAAACTTGGTTGAAATCTTATTTCATATGGCTTATCCAAATATTTTTCTTTAATATAAAATTTTAATGTTACATCGTCATTATTGCTGATAAATTCTACTTTCTGCGCATAATAAAACAAATCCGCGCAGGAATTGCAACACAAAAAATGATATACTTTTTTTCTTTTTTCATCTATAACACGTTTTATTCTCATGGTTGAAAGTTCTGTAATTACTAACCTTTTACATAATGGACAAGTTCTCGCATATCCGGCAAGAAATTTTTCTCCTGTATAACAAGGTTCCATCAGCAGTTTTTTTCGTTCTTCAATGCCTTTACTATTCCAGCATTCCTCTGCAAAATTATCTTCATTCCATTTTTCCTTTAACCTTTTATATTCATCCTCCTCTATCTCCTCCACATTACAAGACCATGTATCATCATAGGTTGTCATTGTATATTGACGTTCTTCCAATGTTATGTCCAAACAATCACTCAGATATTTTTTTATACATTCACGATATCTTCTGGGATCACGCATACCAAACAGATATACCTCTTTTTTATCCTTATTCATTTTCATTACTGTATATCCAATGTCACGCTCTTTTATCTCTCCAATCTTAAAATCTGTATTCTCAATGTACTTATCAAGATTACCCTTAAGTCTTAATTCTTCTTTAATATCATCCAGTACTTCTTTCAGAACATCATTTTCAGAACCATCACTTGTCCTGAGTTCATCACACAAAACAATCAATGCAGCTGCCTTTGATATCTTATTAATAATGTCCGAATACTTTTTAAGATCACCTTCTTTCAATTTCAATTCCAATGGGTCATTGACATTTTGTTCACTTCCATTTAGACGATCCAAACAATCCATAATTTTTTCTATATAAGTTTCCTTCATATCCTGATTACAGATTTCTACCATACGTTTCAAGATTTTCCAACGATTTTCATCAACTTTTTCAAATCCATAATGCAAAAGAGCAAAAGAATTTATAGCTTGTAATGAATCTTGCTGGAGAAACTCTTCAAAACTTTTTCCTCCACATAACTGCAAATAATCGCTATCGGGTATTTTATCATTTTTATCATAATACTCTTCGTCTACAAAAAATTTTTTTATCTCTTCGTCGGGAGGATTGGCATCAAATTTTTGTCTATAAAAAATCATGCCTTTTGAATATTTAAATTCCCCGCTTAGCAATTTTAATGGTATATTTTTTCCTTCGAGACTTTTATCCTTTTGTTCACTTTTCTCCTTTCTCCAAAAGCGCTCGTATGTTAAATAATCTAATGCTTTACATAACTCTTGATCTTCTTCTACCTCCTTACTAAGAAGGTCTTCCGCAACATCATTGAGTTCTGATTCATCTTTTAAATCTATAAGCTCCGTCGGTATTTTATAGCTCTGATCTCCTTGAATAAACTCTTCAAAATCCTTTCGTTCAACGTCTTTGAATTTATCAGGCTTTTCTATTTCTTTGACAATTCCTTTATTCAATAATATTTGTTTCACCTGCAAATCAAAGTCTTCTAGAAAATACATTTTCATAGCATCCAATTACTAGCCCTCTTTCTGTAAGTCATAAATCTCTCTAAGAATTCCCCAAAAATAATCTGAATATGCTTCTACACTGTCTAATTTCTTTTTCAAATGTTCAATAATTACCTTCTTACCAAATTCTTTAATTATTTCTGTCATTCCTGCTCCGTATAAATAATCTCTTACACGTTTTTTTATTTTTATTTCTTCTTCTGTTTCTGAACCTTTAAGGCAATTTTTATCAATCCATAACAAATCAATAATCCTATAATATCCCGCTGAGTTCACAACATTATTGTCTAAGTGATAATACCAGTCGACGTCCGCTATTTTCGAGAACATTCTCTTTCCTTCTTCTATTATATAAGGATAAATAGGACAATTCTTTTTTCCTTCTCCCTCCGGAAGACTCTCAAATATACTTTTCCACAAATTCTTAAAAAACTTAACAAACGAATCTGAATCATCCTCTGTTTCCGGAAGTTCGTAAGAATCTTGCAAAACATTTTCAAACCATTTTTCAATGCATGATATAGATATAGCCTCATTATCTTTTCTGTCTAGCTCTATTTCTTCAATTGTGTAGTGGTATATATTTTTTGTTTTAACTAAGATGGCGCCTGGTTTTCCTGCCATGGCAATAATCCCATCAAGTAATTTTGGTAATAACTCCTCAGACTTCACTTCAGCTTTTCTGGGTATTGAGGCTTTAAATGATTCTGACTCCAATTTTTCTATTAGATCATATATTTCGGGACATCCAATGTATAAAATATCATTTAAAGCCATCTTGTCTTTGATCCAGCGTTCATCTTGCTTTACCCAACAAGTAAACAATTTTAATTCCTGAATGGACTTACGTATTGAGGTGCCATCTGCATATGTACAATTTTTAAAATAAAATAATATTTCTCCTTCCAGATCTGAAAATTTTATTTTGTTTCCATTTTCAACCTTATAAGCGTTTCTTATTGCTTCAGCAAAATTTTCCTTAATAAACTCATCAAGATCTTTATTATAAGGAGACGGGATTCTTATGTTTCTTGCTATATCCATATCAAACGGCGCATTAATAATGATTGAATTTATATCTTCATCGTCATCAATGGGTAATGGTAATGTAGCATAATATTTAATTTTTTTAGTTTTATCTCTCCAATCTTCTTTAGATTCTTCTTTTTTAACAAAATAATACTGCACTTCTATTTTTTTTGCTATTTCATCCAATCTTTTTTCATACTCATCTTCCTTTTCTCCTTCTCTACATTTCCATTTTTTTCTCTTTTTCATCCAAACTCGTCTACTATTTTCGTTTTCAATCATCTCATAAAGAGAAACAGAATAACAGTAATGTTCTTTTCTCAACTTATCTAAATCAAACTCTGCCGGTGATTCGTTGCCATCAAATTTCAAAATAACTTTTTGGCAATTATCTAAACACATATACGAGTCTTCTTTTTTTATTTCTTCTATTATTTTATCTATTTTATTGTCACTGTTCTCTTCTTTTTTCAGATATAATTTAATTATTGTTTTATCAGAATATATTTCCGGGCTTTCATCTATCCATTCTGGTATTGTGCATGTTTTTATTATATCATTTTTATCCTTTTTATCATTTTTATTTCCTATCGAAAAATGGAATCCATTACTATGTATTTCCACGTTTTTGGCCCACTGAAATACACTTTTAAAACCTATTCCTTTTTCTCCTGTAAAAGTTACCTCTCCGTTATCGTCTTTCTCAGTATTTCCCAGATCCGTAATTCCCTTTACATCTTTATACGAAAAACCTCTCTCCTTATAGCAAAGTTCAATGAACCCTTCTTTCTTATTTATCTTAACTTCTATAGGATCGTTAGGATCATTTTTTATTTCATTTCTTGCGTCATTGATATTTTGAAGAATTTCTAACCAGGTATTACTACTGTGTACTATCTGATCCGCAATATTATCTACATCAAAACCCGACTCACACTGAAATTCTCGTAATTCCTTCAGAAATTCAATAAACTCTTTCTTTTTGTCATCTGGATTTTTGTCAATATACTCATTAAGTTTTCCTAATCTACTATAAAACGCTAATCTAGCTCCTAACTCTTCTTGATCTTTTATAGCATCCTTCACATAATCCCTAAGACTTTCATCTAAATTCTCCAGCAAGCAATAGACTTTGTCATTTATAATCGCATAAGTGAAACCATGCCTTTTGTTTTCATCTGAAAAATGTACCTTTATATAGGTCTTTTTTAAATCCTCACTTAATTTTTTCTCATCACAATATTCAACTATAACTTTAATCGAACGATTATCTGGGATATTCACATCGTCCTTGTTATATAATTTATCCCCTTCATTTTTTACATTAATTTTCAAAAAATGATTTATTTTTTGGAAACACTCGAATTTCTTCTCATTGCGCGCTTTTTCATCAAACTTTTTCAGATAATCAGCAATAGCCTGAAGGATTTCTTCTATAGAACAGGTTATTTCTAATTTAGATTCTTGTTGTTCCATATTCGTATTTGATTTTAATATTGCCTGCAACGCACCATCCAGATGTTGCTGCACAAAATTGGGATCTGCCGTCGGATTTGCAATCCATTTCTCAACAATATAGTCACTTACTTTATCTGCCTCTTTTTCTGCTTTCTTTCTGAAGCATTCCCACACCTCATCATCTGGTTGATTTTCTAAAGGGAGTAAAAAAGGAGCATATTTATCTTCATCAATTTTAAACTTGTAAGCTCCAGAAAATCCAATCTTTTTAAGATCTCCAGCTCCTATCATCCACCCTCTGCATCCACTCAATACGGCTTGATAATAGTTTTTTATATCATCTTCGCTTTTTTTGGAATATTTCTTTATACTCTCATCGAGTTTCTCTGCCATTTCAGCCTTTGTTATAAATAATTCATTAGGCTTTTCAAAATCCCATTGCGGTATAAGTTCTTTTACATTATATATGCAACCTGTACTTTTCTCCCCGTCACCAACTACCAATAATTCATCCGGAGAAAACGGCAAGTCCTTTTCGCTACGTATTTCATCTTCCCACAAAAAAATCTTTTTATCACAAAGAATACTACGACCAGTTTCCGATTTCGGTAAAGCTTTGAAAAACTTATTAGCCTTTTCTTTTAAATAGTTTACAATAGCTTCTTTATTTTCCACATTCTCTACATATTTATTCCACTTATCCCATGCATCTTTTACCTTTTGAAATTGCAATTTGTCACAATCACAATAAACCTGCGATGCCAACACCTTACCGGGAGCAATTAAATCAGCCATCTTGTCCACTTCCGGCATATCATAAAAATATGATTCCAAAAAACATGCATCTGAATAAGATGTATAGGTTTCATCATTTTGATATGTTTTAAAGATTTGTATATCCGGTTTTATCTCCCATAGCTTTTCTCGGTAATTTTCTTTGTCTATTTTCGAATTATTCCCAATCTTTGTATAACCGATAATCTGACAAATCTTTTTTTCGTTTGTTTTCAATGCTAATAAAAATTCTGCAAAACAATCTTTTACTTTATTTAAAATTTCAATATTCCAAAAAATTTTGTTTTCATTATCTGGCATATCAATCTTAGAACGTTCCTGATTGAGCCAAAATGGAGCATCAACAGAAAATGGCATCTCTATTTTTTCTTCTAATGGCAGTGTAGTATAAAAGCATCCACTTTCACAATTTTTTTCTGAATCTTCCGCCACCGTTATAAATGAAATATTTCTAGTTTGTGCCTCCTTTGCAGCCTTATATCTTTTTTTACATAACTGCGCAGAAACCTTAACTGTTTTTACATATTTTATCAATTTGATTCTTTGTTTTTCTCTTTTTATATCATTTTCTTTTTCGTATACACAAAATTCAAATTCATACGTTGCGCTGCTTATTTTTTTCCCATTGAAGAATATTCCTTCTCCGTCAAGTAAATCTTCATCTGAATAATTCCAATCCTCATCTACCGGACTGATGTTTTCATTTTCAATTGCAAATATATATTCCTTTTCTTCGTTCTTTAGTGTAATTTCTCTAATATTCCGAGTAAATAATATATTATTATTAACAAGTACATTTCCAATGCTATTGTCTTCGTTTAAACAAAAATACTCTTTTTTTAAATTTTTTTCTAACTCTTTTATATCCATTTCATCTTTTAAATATACAGTAATTGATGTTCCTTCTCGCTGATCCTCGGGTGAAACATCCAGCCATTCAGGCATCATCGGTGTATCTGCTGATAAAGCAAAATAAAATCCATTACTCTTTATTTCAACTTTCTTGGCAATCTTATAAATTGCCTTAAATCCTACTCCTTTTTCACCCGTTTTATATAGGCTATAACATCCCTTCGGTATTTCTTTCATTTTTCTTAATTCAACATTACCATTTTCATCAACTCCGTTTTTTGTACTTCCACCATAACTACATATTCCACGCACGTCCTCGTATTCAAAACCCTTTTCATTATAATGCAATTTTATACATTTCTTTTCATAATCAAATTCTATAGAAACAATCGCGTGGCCATCATTTTCTGTAAATTCACAATCATCAATATTTTGTATCAATTCACAAAAGCATCTAGTTACACTATAGTTATCTTCCAGATTATTTTTAACTTGTTTAACTACCTCATTATATCTGTCCATTCCTATAAGTGTCTGATACGCAATGATCTTTACATAGTCTTCTTTACTTGACTTTTCTTCTTCAATACGCTTACGTTTCGCTGCATAATTCTCAATCTTTCTTTCATCCAAATACTTTTTTAACTCAACTTCCATTTTATTTATCTCATTTTCATTCATCGATATGTATACAGAATCAGGCAGATACCTCTATCCCCTCTGCATTTGCCTGACTAACTCCTTCCGTTTTATTTTCTTACTTTTCTTTCACCCATCAGCATATCCCATACCCACTCAAATACTGCTTCTCTGCCAGCTTCTCCAGCCAGCACATTAACATATACACTTCATCCCCCACAATCTGATAATCTCGGGTATAGTTGGTTCCTTCATCCTGGACATATATAACCTGGATATAACTCAAAAATCGCCAGTCTTCTACTCTGTAGTTGATCATGTCTACCAGCCGTATGCCAAGCCGCTGAATCTGGCCCAGTTCCAGACTTTTGTCAGCCAGTTTTCTGGCAAATTTGCTTTCCAGTTCTGTCTCTTCTTCCAGTTCTGGAATTTCCAGATATTTATCCCGGCTTTCCGGTTCCCACTGGTACTGTGAAATCCGATTGCAGACCTCTCCGTATTTTAAAGCCCGGTACTGCTCCAATGCATCCTTTTTTTCCTGATCTTTCCGCATTGCCAGAAAATAAGCTACGTCCATAATGACCTGCTCTTTCTCTGCCGGAATACGTCTAAAGTTATCTACCATCTCCATTTCATACATTTTCAGCTCTGCATACAAATCAAAAAAATCCAGCATGAACCTCTGCTTTTCTTCCGGCAGCAGGGCAAAGACGCGAACAGCCCATTTTTCTGCCTGTTCACGCCGTTCCTTGTAAGCCTCTCTGCGTGCGCTTCCGAGCGTTACCGTTTTCAGTTCCCAGACTCTTTTGATTTCCTTTCCTTCCGCAACAAGCTCTTCCGTAGAGTAACCGGCAATCTCCGAAACTGCCTGAAGCACCTGCTCCTGTATTTTTTTCTTCGGTACAACCTCGCCATTCGCATAGCGGCTCACGGTTTTCTGGGACTTGCCGATACGGTCCGCAATTTTCTGACCGGAAATCCGGTACTTTTTCATTAATGATTTTAACACGCTTGCAAAGCTCTGCTCTTCTACAATGATTCCACTCATAAGTTCATCCTTTTCAAAAGTTTAGTTTGGTTAAGTCATTTTTCAGGTTTATTTTGACTGTTTTATGATTTTATGGTACATTTTTGTTCCGAGTTTGTCAATCGCAAAGAGAAGAATTTTCTCACGCAAAAAATCCTGCTGCCATCCCGCATCATGCAGGCAGCAGCAGGATCGTCCTGTTCCTTCTATTGTAGTCCCCGCCGTTCCATCCGGCAATAAACCAGTGGTTTCATTTCCTACAGCTCCAGCCCCTCCGCAATCCCCTTCAGCGTCTCCGCCGACTGGATCAGCCGGGTCGTTTCGTCTTCGTTCAGGGAGATCGGCACATGGGTTTCCACGCCGTCCAGGCCCAGCACCGCAGGCATGCTCAGGGCGATGTCGCGGATGCCGTATTCTCCGTGCATCATGGAGGACACCGGCAGAATGGACCGCTCATTGCGGATGATGCAGGCGCAGATGCGCCGCACGGACATGGCAATGCCGTAGTAGGTGGCCTGCTTTTTGGCGATGATATCGTAGGCGCTGTTTTTCACGGACTCCGCAATCTCATCCAGCTTCATTTTCGGATTATCGTAGCCCCGCATCTCGCAGAAGGTGTCCAGCGGAATGCCGGAAATGTTGGTGCTGCTTAACACCGCGATCTCGCTGTCACCGTGCTCTCCCACAATGTAGGAATGCACGCTGCGACTGTCCACCCGCAGATGTTCCCCCAGGGCATACTTCATCCGGGCCGTGTCCAGAACCGTGCCGGAGCCGATGACGCGGTTTTCCGGCAGTCCGCTTAAGCGCAGTGCCACATAGGTTAAAATGTCCACCGGATTGGACACGATCAGCAAAATGCCGCCAAAGTTCCGGCTGGCGATCTCCGGGATGATGCTCTTGTAGATTTCCACGTTCCGGTGTACCAGATCCAGCCTGGTCTCATCCGGCTTCTGGTTTGCCCCCGCTGTCACAATGATGATGGCCGCGTCTGCGATATCGTCGTAGTCTCCCGCGTATATCTTCATGGGTGCCGCAAAGGGAACGCCGTGGGAAATGTCTTTTGCTTCCCCGTCCGCCTTGCCGGTATTGACATCCAGCAGCACCAGTTCGGAAAACAGCTTGCTCTGCATCAGGGTAAACGCTGTCGCAGAACCAACAAAGCCGCAGCCAATGACTGCGGCTTTTCTGGATTTGATCACATTGCTCATAAGACCCTCTCTTTCTGTTCTGAAACATGGTTCACGCGCCACGCATAAACCTGTCTCTGTCATTTTTCTGTGTTTTCAAACGTTCCCCTGCAACTGTCTTTGCAGGAAAGCTTTCGATAACACATCTTAGTCTTTGTGAGAAATGGACTCTGTATACCAGACTTATGAAATTATATCTGAAACTCAATGCTCCTGTACCAGCTTTTCCGCGCCCCTCATCCAGTCCACGCGGAAGAAATAGATTGTCATGCCAAAGGCGCAGAGCACCCAGGTCAGCGGCCATCCCGCGATCACCACAAGAAGATTGTGCGTCATTGGTACGGTAATGGCCAGATAAATCTGCCGGATCACAACAAAGCAGCTAAGCATAAAGAACATGGGAATGCTGGATTTTCCGGCCCCACGCAGGGCACCGCTTAAGATCTGGACCACCGGAAGACTCCAGTACGCGTAAGAAAACAGCTTCAGCATTGCAGCGCCGTTGGCAACAACTGCCGCATCGTCAGTAAACAGACTCACAAGCAGTGCACCTTCCCGATTCATCCAGACGCTTCCGGCCACAATAATGACAGAGCACATGAGCCATGCAATAAAAATTCCCCGCTTTACCCGCTCAGTCTTTCGTGCGCCGATATTCTGCCCGACAAAGGTGGTGATCGTCATGTTAAAGCTCTGCAGTACAAGCTGTAAAAAACCATCGATCCGGATCGTAGTAGAGTAGCCTGCAATGGCTGCCGTTCCAAAGCTGTTGATATATGACTGCACCACAACGTTTGAAAAAGCCGTAATGCTCTGCTGCAGTGCCGCCGGAAGTCCGACCATAAGGATCTGTCTTATCATCTCCCGGTGAAACCGTATCTTCTTCAGCTCTACGCGATAAGCCTCGCTGGTCCGGATCAGCTGACGCATGACCAGATAAGCGCTGACCGCCTGCGCGATCATGGTTCCCAATGCAACTCCAGCTACGCCAAGACGGGCCACACATACCAGAAGCACATCCAGGATCACATTTAAAACACTGGCAACTGCCAGATAGATCAGCGGATCCCTGGAATTTCCGATTGCTCTGAGAATGCCGGAGCCCATGTTATAAAACAGAAGGAACGTAATGCCGGCAAAGTAAATGGTCAGATAGAGGGTAGAATGCGGCAGCACCTCCTGCGGTACACCAATGGCCCGCAGAAGCGGACGTGTCAACGCAATGCCGGCAACGGTAAACAGGACGCTCAGCAGCACGGTTAATGCCAATGCACTGTGCACAGCCTGACTCATCTTTTCTTTTTGGCCGGCGCCAAAATACTGGGCAATGACTACACCGGCACCAACCGACAGTCCCATGAAAAAGCCTACCAGCATCTGGATGACCGATGCCGATGCGCCGACGGCCGCCAGCGCATTCGTATCCACAAAGTTTCCAACCACATAAGAGTCTGCCGTATTATAAAGCTGCTGAAAAAGATTTCCGATCAGCAGCGGCACGGCGAAAACCAGAAGGGCCTTAGAGATATTCCCCTCAATCAGATCTGTCTGTTTCCCCAACACGTTTATACCCCTTATTTATCCGCCTGATGTTCTTTTAAGTATTCCTCGGTCAGTGCCACTGCATCCATAATACACTGCGGACAGCTGCAGAGTACCTTGCCGGTCTCAACACCCTTTAACTCGCGGCACAGGTAGGAACCGTTTTTTTCTTTGAATTTCTGTACCTGCTCCTTTACCTGCTTGTAGGTGCTTCCCTTCGTCGGCATGCCTTTCTTTAAATCTCCTACGCTGCCCGCAAGTCCGATCACCATCATCATGCCGGACAGGGCGCCGCACATCTCCATCATGCCCATGCCAAGGCCAAAGCCTTCGGCAATCCGAAACATCTCCTGCTCGTCTACCCCAAATTCTTTACAGAAAGTACAGGCCACTGCCTGGGCGCAGTTATACCCCTTGTCATGTAATGAAATTGCGTATTCTGCTTTTGTACTCATGATATTCTTCCTCCGTCTGATATTCATTTCAGTCTGTAACTGCATGTTTTTTCTCAGTTATGAACTGTTCTGATATTCAGTATACTCCGAATCCGGCAGACTGTCCACAGGGCAATTGCCTCACTGTTTTAGAACGTCAGACGCATCTGATGCCAAACCACCGTTCAGTGATTTTCTGTTACAGGTTATCCAGAATCGCCTGCACGCCGGAAAACTCCGAAAACCAGACCGGTGCCTGCATCTCATCTTTATGCTCCCCGATGACCTTTTCCATCCAGACCATATTATACCAGCGTCCGAATTTGTAACCGCACTGATAAAATTCACCGACCAGACGATACCCGATATGTGCATGGTAATCCTCGCTGTTGCGGGTCAGATACTCATCCTCTATCTGCGGCACACCGATGCATGCCTCCATATTCAGGATTCCCATAGCCCCGCACACAGCCTCCAGCGCGCGGTTCAGCTTTCCTCCCACACCACAGCGGCGCAGATTTTCCTCTACATAAATGGAAGTCTCCACGGCCCATTCGTAGGCTGCGCGGTCATGAAATGGACCAACATATGCATAGCCGAGGATTTTCCCGTTCTGTTCTGCCACCAGATACGGATATTTCTGTAAGGTATGGCGGATCCGTCCGCGGAATTCTTTCAGTGTCGGTACCTCATATTCAAAGGTGATGGCCGTTTTGATCACATACGGCGCATAAATAGCTAAAATTTCTTCTGCATCGTCCTCCGATGCAACACGGATATGGATATCGTTGTTTTCCATAAAAGATGTCTCGCTTTCTGTCTGATTTCCATGGCAGCTGCATGAAATATCATCTCCTGTAACACCAAAAATTCCTGCTGAACGCACAATGAGGAAATCCGAAATTTTCACTCATTATACATCAACAGGAATCTATTGTCTATCTTACAAGCAATCTTATTTTTTATATGGAAATAATTCTTCCCAGTTCCGCCATCGTTCTATGCGATATGGAGATCACCATGCGGTCCGCGGATACCCGTTTCAGTGCCTTCAAGACGGCCTGCTCGGTTTCCACATCCAGGTTCGCGGTGATCTCATCCAGAAGAAGAAGTTCCGGGTCCGCTGCTGCCGCCCGGGCGATGGAGAACAGCTGCCATTGTCCCTGGGAGAATAGCTCCGGCGTGCACTCCGTATCGTAGCCGTGCTCCATCTGCATAATGTTCTCGTCCAAGCCGGTCAGAACCGCGGCCCACTTCACCGCTTCCATGGAAATGTTTTTATCAAACAGCGTGATCTGTTCTTTGACTGTGCCCGGCACCCGGTGGAAGGACTGCTCCACATAGCCGAACAGCTTTACAAAAAATCTTTGCAAATCCTTATTTTATGCGGGTCAGAAGCGCAATAGTTTCGCAGTTTGCCGTTGACGGAAACATGTCCACAGCGCAGGCCTTCTCCAGTTTATATCCCCGTTCCTGTAATACCACCAGGTCTCTGGTCAGGCTGGTCGGCTTACAGGAAATATAGACCATGCGGTCTACACCAAAGTCGATGATCTTATCCAGAGCCTTCGGGTGGATACCGTCACGCGGCGGGTCCAGGATGATCAGGTCCGGCTTGTCTTTCAGCTCTCCGATGACCTTCAGCACATCTCCGGCAATGAACTCGCAGTTTTTCAGCCCGTTTCCGGCCGCATTCTCTTTCGCTGCCTCCACAGCCTCCTCCACGATTTCCACGCCCACAACCTTGTCGGCCACCGGCGCAATGATCTGGGCGATGGTTCCGGTTCCGCTGTATAAGTCGAACACGACTTTATCCTTCGTCTCACCCACGTAGCTGCGGGCGGTCTCGTAAAGCACCTCTGCTCCCAGGGAATTGGTCTGGAAGAAGGAGAACGGAGTGATGCGGAATTTTAATCCTAGCAGCTCCTCGTAAAAGAAATCCTGTCCATAGAGAATGGTAGTCTCGTCACTCTGTACTACATCGGCCAGGCTGTCATTGCGGATATGCAGGATGCCTGCAAAGGTTCCTTCCAGTTCCAGCGCCTGCATGCAGGACAGCCATCCGGCTAACAGTTCCTGCTCGGATACCGGCGTGCTGCACTCCTCTGTCACGCCCAGATTTTCCGTCTGTCCGGAAGTAACCAGTGCCACCAGGATTTCCCCGGTCTTCACCGCCCGGCGCACCAGCAGATGGCGCAGATAACCGATATGCTGCATCTTCTTATGATAGCTGATATGCTTTTCTGTAAAGTAGTTCAGGGTGGCTGTTAAAATCTTGCAGAAATCCTCATGCACGATCTGGCACTGCGGCGTATTCACGATATCATAAAAGCTACCGCGGCGGTGCATGCCAAGAGCCAGCGGACCGTCCTTATACTCATCCCCGAAGGAGAACTCCATCTTATTGCGGTAGCCTTCGGATATCGGGCTGGCCTTGATGCCCTCAAACTCGTAGGAATCACAGACTTCATCCAACAGGGCTTTGATCTGGCTTTCCTTGATTTTTAACTGCTCCTCATACGGAAGGCTCTGATACAGGCAGCCTCCGCAAACACCAAAATGCGGGCAGGCATCTTCTGTTCTCTCCAGCGGTGACTTTTCCAGTACCTCTAAGAGACGTGCCTCACATTTGCCTTTTCTCTTTTTATTTACCACAAACCGGATCTTCTGCCCCGGAATGGCATTCTTGACGATGACCCGCTCGCCATCTACATATAACATTCCCTTATTGGGGAAATCAATGGTCTCTACGACCGCTTCAAACATATCTCCCTTTTTCACGTTTTCACTCCTGTACAAAAATGTTAAAAAGATTCACGGGATACTTTCCCGGTGACACAAGAAAGGCGTATCCCGGTCTGCGAGACACGCCTGATTCTGATTATTTTCTGATTTGGTTTCCGGCCTTGCCGGCTCAAGCATCCTGCTGATTATTTCTCGTCATCCTCATCCTCGAAGAAGTCATCGTCGAAATCGTCATCGAAATCATCCTCGAAATCTTCCAGATAATCCGGGGTGAAGAAACGGTATACGCCGTATGCGATGGCTGCAACTGCTGCTACCACGCCGATGATGGCAAGGATCCAGAGAATACAGGTTTTCTTTTTCTCCTCTTCCTCTTTTCTGTGTAAGAACTCATTTAACTTGGTGGAATTCATGATCTCCTCCACACGTGCCATTGCGTCTTTGCTCATGTTATCAAAACGATTCATACTGCCACGTCCTTTCTACCATATTCCTGGCTTTGTGTGCAAAGCCATACCATTACTAGGATTATAACATTAATTTTCTGTTTTTACTATCCCATTTTATTCAAATTTGCATTTTCTATGCGCGGCTTCGCGTGATTCCATTTATCTGCAATCAGCCACGGAAGCAGTTTATACCTTCTGCAGCTTTGCGAAGGACGCGAACATCTTCTTGACTCCGGCCGTATCAAAGTTCACGGATACCTCAAAATCCTTTGCACCGTCCTTCACACCGAGCACAGTTCCCTCGCCAAATTTTATGTGACGTACCCGATCTCCCACGCCGTAATCCAGGGATGCCGGTTTCTGCACGGTAAAGGCCTTGCCAAATCCCGGATTGGATGGCTTTGCACTCGGTCCTGCTGATGAGCTGTTCGCCGGTTTCCGGTCGAAAATGCCACTTAAATCCCGTCCTGCTGCCCCGCCAAAGCTGGAATACGCGCCGTTTCCGGTTCCAGATACATAGGATGCGGTCTGGGATGCGTAGGAATTGGATTTCATTCCAAACTTGCTGACGCCCAGGCGGCTCTGATTCTTGTTCCAAGGCAGTGTATCGTCATCGAATTCATCACTGCTTACTCTGCGGCCCACTCTCGGCTCCAGCTTCTCCATCTGGATCAACTCTTCCGGAATCTCATCCACAAAGCGGCTCACCTTGGAATAATGGGTCTCTCCGTTGATCATGCGCATGCGGGAAGCCGTGATGACCAGCCGCTCCTTTGCCCGGGTGATGCCCACGTAACACAGACGGCGTTCCTCCTCAATCTCCGTCCGGTCATCCGACATGATAGACATGCGGCTTGGGAACAGGCCATCCTCCAGGCCGCTTAAATACACCACCGGGAACTCCAGTCCCTTGGCGCTGTGCAGGGTCATCAGAGTAACCCGGTTTTCGGAGTCATCCATCCGGTCCACATCGGCCACCAGCGCCACCTGCTCTAAAAATTCATCCAGGGACGGATGCTCCACTTCTTCGCTGTAGCTGACTGCCTTGTTCATGAGCTCCTCAATGTTCTCCATGCGGGTCTGGAACTCAACCTCGCCCTCAGCCTCCAGTTCTTCCTTATAACCGGTTTCCACAAGAATCTGCTCCATCACCTCACGAATGGTAGCGCCGCCATTTAAAGCATCCCGAAAATCCTCAATCTGACTGGTAAACACAGCCACCTTGCCGACGGCCTTTCCCAGTCCCGGTACGGCCGCCGCTCTGGCACAGGCATCGTAAAAGCTCATTCCCTGTTCCGATGCCCAGGCCGTGATTTTTCCAATGGAGGCTGCGCCAATGCCGCGCTTCGGCACATTGATGATACGCTGTACAGCCAGGTCATCCTGTCCGTTGGCAATGGTTTTTAAATAGGACAGTACATCCTTGATTTCTTTTCGCTGATAGAAATTCACACCCCCCACCAGACGGTACGGCACATTGTGCTCAATGCATTTTTCCTCCAGCAGACGGGACTGGGCATTGGTGCGGTAAAGTACGGCATAGTCCTGATAATCCCGGCCATCCTTTAAGATATCCCGCACAATGCCATCAGCCTCCTCGTAGGCCTGCTCATACTGGTGGAACACCACCGGCACACCTTCGCCATTGGCCGTCCAAAGAGTCTTATTCTTCCGGCCCTGGTTATTGCGGATCACCGCGTTGGCCGCATCCAGAATGTGACTGGTGGAGCGGTAGTTCTGCTCCAGCTTGATGACCTTTGCGCCCGGGAAGGCACTCTCAAAGTCCAGGATATTGCTGATATTGGCACCCCGGAACTTGTAGATGGACTGATCATCATCGCCCACCACGCAGAGATTCTTATATTTTCCGGCTAACAGCTCAATGAGACGGAACTGGGCCGTGTTGGTATCCTGGTACTCATCCACCATGATGTATTTGAAACGCTCCTGATAATACTCCAGCACATCAGCATTGGTACGGAACAAATCCACGGTCTTAAAGATCAAATCATCGAAATCCAGTGCGTTGTTCTTCTTTAACTCTTCCTGATACTTCTGGTAGACCTCAGCGATTTTTTTTGCGCGCCAGTCCCCTTCCGCGTTGATACGGAACTCCTCCGGACTCATCAGCTCATTCTTGGCACTGGAAATAGCGGAAAGCATGGCCCGGTCACGGAAGGTTTTCGGATCCAGTTCCATCTTCTTTAAAATCTGCCGCATCAGCGTTTTCTGGTCATCGGTATCGTAAATAGAAAAGTTTGTATTGTAGCCCAGATGGTCAATAAAACGGCGCAGAATCCTCACACAGGAGGAATGGAAGGTGGAAACCCATATGCTCTCAGAGCCAAAGCCCACCAGCTTATCCACACGCTCCCGCATCTCCCCGGCGGCCTTATTGGTAAAGGTGATGGCCATGATGTTCCATGGATTCACATCTTTCTCCTCAATCAGGTATGCAATACGGTGAGTCAGTACCCGGGTTTTTCCGGAACCGGCTCCGGCCAGGACTAAAAGAGGGCCATCCGTGCAAAATACAGCCTCCTTCTGTCTGTCATTTAAAGTATCATAAACTGCCATTACGCTATTATCCTTTCAAAAACATTCATAAACGCTCGTTACATCTTATCACAAAAAAACAGGCACCGCAAACCTTTGTTTGCGATGCCTGTCTTAATTTTCTGACTGTAGTAAAAAATTACTCAGCGTATGCAATAGCCTCGATCTCTACCAGTGCGCCCTTCGGAAGTGCTGCAACCTCAAAAGCTGCTCTTGCCGGGCAAGCGCCCTCGAAGAAAGTAGCGTAAACCTCGTTCATAGCACCGAAATCAGCGATGTTGTTTAACAGAACGGTGGTCTTTACTACATTAGCCATGCTCAGTCCGTCGCTCTCAAGAATGTTCTTGATGTTGGTTAAGGACTGCTTGGTCTGTGCTGCGATGTCTGCGCCAGCAAACTCGCCGGTAGCCGGGTCGATTGGGAGCTGACCGGAAACAAATACAAATTTGTCTGCGTGGATTGCCTGGGAATATGGTCCGATTGCGGCCGGAGCATTGTTCGTTGCTAATACTTTTTTCATAAGAAATCGTTCTCCTTTGTTTAATCTTTGTAATTTCTTATTATAAACACTTCGGATAAAAAATTCAATCCCTTTTCACAATGATTATAACTTTTTGTTAGCTTTATGACTTTTCGTTTTATCTCAATCAGTGCTTTTCCTCTTGCCATCTGGTTTTCAATACTATAACCAACTGGAACATTTTATATCTTTTTTGCTTGTTTTCCTGTTGTTACAGGGTACATTTTACCGATTTTAGACCCTGTTTTTTGTGTTTGATTCAGATTTTAGTATCATTTTAGTATCACGAAACAAAAGCACCCGAAAATCCTATGGTCGTGGATTCGGGTGCTTTTTAAATATACGCTTTCCTGCAATATTGTACAGTTCATATTATACTGCATTTATTACGACATCGCAACAGCTACAGTTCCAGAGCCACCCGCTCCGTTGAACTTGTCCAGGTGCGAGCAAAATGTCCCACACCGCCGCCGATCAGAGCGTTGTTATAGATCCAGGAATCCGCTGGAAGAAACACACGCAGCAGCTTGCCGTTCTCGCCGTTTCTTAAGCTCCACAATGCCTTATCGTGCTGCTGCCTTGCCGCGGCCACAGTGAGGCCACAGGAAGCAGCACACTCTCTCAGCGTGAACTTTCCCTGGTACCTGCTGCGAATCACTTCCGCCTGGATCTCCGGCAGACTATCCACACAGCCCCACAGGGTACGGCAGAGGCTTTCTTTCTCCATCCGGTCCAGAATATCCTCTTCCTGGTTGCCTGCTACTGCCACCAACTCCCCCACCGTGGTATCTTCTGTGCCATCAATTCCCGTAACAGGTGCGTCCAGGCTTCTCAGGATCACCATACAGGCATTTTCCTGTATCGCCCTGACTATCCCATAAACCAGGCTATTTCGACCGCTGAGGGCTCACGACCATACTTCTTTAGATAATCCGACTAGAATTCCTTCACCTTCCAGATCTATTCTGGAAACTGCACTTGGATATACTTACAAATGCCCTCGTTCCGCGGATTGTCTAAATAACTACATAAGCACTTAAAAGACAAAACATTTTTTCATCACATGACTGCTGTAAAATGTAACATCATACAGGTGTCTGTTTATGCTAATATCTCAATCCGTAAAACTTCCAGTATTTATAGCACTAGACGATTTTTAAATATAATTCACATTAAAATAATCAATTAAATATCGTGCCGCAAAACGTATGTCTTTTTCAAATTGGACATCATCCTCTGACATTGTCCTACTTCTTTTGGGACTATTTTTCACCAACTTGCATTCTAACTCGTTAATTTTTTGCTTAAAATACAAATTTTCTGATCCTCCATACTTTTGAGCTGCTTCCATGCATGAAATTGCTTTTTCATATTCGTGTTCTGATTCGTAAACTTTAGCATAAGTTAAATGTATATTGAGTGGCTGAAAAGATGAAAATTTCATTAGCGTTTCATCTGATACAAAAGGTTTTGATTTTTCAAAAAAATTTATCGCATATTTTCTAAAAAAGGCTCCTTTCGTTACATAAGCAATAGATTTTGAAAATTCGTCAAGCGGATTATCCGACAACTCTAAGAGTTGGATTATCATTTCAAACAAAACATATCTAGCCTTATACTTCACAATCCAGCTTTCGTTTGCAAGGCCGATCCCTCTTAAATCCATAGGATATTTATTTCGTGTTACCTTCAAAGCATGATAGATGGCTTCCACCTCATGCGTGGAATATTTTTGTGTGCAATACTTGCCATTTTCTACTACACTTTTCCTCGGATCTTGTATAAATGAAGAATCCGCTACATACATTGGTATATTTTTCATTTTTAGTAACTATTCTAAGCCGATTTGGGCTTTTTGATATAATTTTCCGTCCACAAAGTATAACTCTGCATTTGCTCCGCTGTATTCATCGGCGTACCACATATATGCTGTCATGCTTGTATCTATAATTTCAGACTCAGCAAGCGGAGTTCCCGCAGATCCAATTATTTTCTCACATTGCTCATATGTCATTCCAATTTCACACTGATTAAACGCTTCCAACGTAATTTTTTTGTCGTGCATAATGGAAGACATATTATTCATGTAGAAAAAGAATGAACCCAGCAGAATAATGAATGCAGATATCCAGCATAATGCCTTTTTTCTTCCTGGCATGTAATTATATGCAGATCGGCAATCAATTCTTTCATACTGTTCATTCAGTTTCACATCTGGATATCCTATTTGTATGGTATCCAAAAATTCTGATACCTGTTCATTTTTCTTTTTCCGAAACAAAAATGTCTCAACCGAACCGTTTTTTCCGTGGAACCTTAAATATCCAAAACTTCCATGATCCCCATAGCAATACGTTATTTCTTTTATTTTTCTAAAAGAATGTGCTTGTGATGGCATAAAAAACTCAGATAATAAAAAACTCTTATCAGAGTATAAAAGTTCCTGCCGGATTCCCTTTACCGTGGTATTCATTGAAAACCTCATTTTTCAAATATGCATACTTTTAATCACATATTATCACAAGTTTACGCAAAAGAAAAGCATCCGTCCCACATGACAGATGCTTTCAAAAAATAAAAAACTTTGGATAATGCCGTCATCTTGGATCTATGATACCTTATCCTACACCATTGATGCTATTGTAGGAAATATCCGTATAAAGGTAACGGTGGTTTTCCATTCTGACCACGCCTGGAACTGCAACCAAAATTTCAAATAACATCACACTGTCACCATCCTTACACCTACACGCTGTTTTTCTTCATTGTTTGCCTTGTACACTGCCTGTCCAAAACGCCGACCGTCCACTTCCATGATAACCGTTATGTCCCGACTACCTCCGCTTTCTGCCAGAGCTTCCTTCAATGCCTGTTTTATCGTGCTTAACGGGGAAACAACTTCTGTCTCGCGCTTGTTATCACCAAGGATAGCCGCAAACTCACCAGCGCGTGGCGGTACCACGGTTCCGGTCGCAAGACGTGGCATATTGTACGTTGCCGCTGCGGAAGCGTACTTTGCATATCTTCCGCCGCCTGCATTGCTGTAAGTAGACTGCGTCTGCCGTTTGCCTGCATTAATCGCAATCATTGCCGCTCCTATTCCTGCCGCAATAGATGCTCCCATAGCCAACGCACCTGCAGCACCAGAAATCGCACCAAGGGCAACTGCAAGAATTCCAGCCGCAGAAGCTGCTGCCAACAGAAAGCTTATCATTCTTTCTGTCGGAGTCATTTTGTCCCAGCTATCGTATAAAATGGCTGCAAGTGTTATTATTGCCCATAAAGCCAGTTTAACCGGTGTTATAGAATCCAGGACTTTGCCCATTACACTAATAAAGCCTTTTAATGCGACAAACAACTTTCCAATATCAGATACCAACTTTATTATTGTCCAAGCCGCAAAAAAGCCAAGTATTGCATATGTTATAGTTCTTACAAGTTCTTTATTTTCACTAATCCAGTCAGAGAACTTTTTCAAAACATCTGTAAGCAATTTCAGGGCGTTAATTATAATTTCCCCTGTCCATTCCCCAATAGGCTGCAAAAAGCTATTCCATAACCATTCTCCAACCGGTTCCAAAGCTTCTATTACTGCGCAAAGGGTATCAAGTGCCGCTGCTATAAGTTCAAACACACCGGGCAGAGCCTGTTCTAAACCCCATTTTGTGATAGGCAGCAAAACATTATTTAAAAGCCATAGCAGCAAATTTCCAATAGCCCTTACAACTGGATTTACGGATGTAAGCACCTTATCAAAGGATTTCAGTAGCGGAGAAAAGTCCAAGTTTGCAGCCCAATTCTTGATACTTTCTGATGCTGAGCGGAAAAATCCTGATAACGTAACCAAAATATCCCCCAGATGGCGTAATATCTTTGTCCCGGTATCGCCTGAGACCCAAGCTTTATCAAACTGCGTTATAAGATTCGCAACAGTTTGCGCCAGATTGGCAAATGTTATAAGCAGATTGTCCGTTATGGTCTTTCCGTACCCTTCAACATTCCAAACCTGCATGAATGATGCACCTACGTCCTGTGCAAGCTGTTTTGCGGATGTAAACAGGTTTGTGAGAGACTGCATCACTTCCGGGCCATTATCAAGCCAGGATTCTTTCAGCGGAGCAAACAGGCCGGAGAATATCTCTTTCACTGCATCGGCACGGGCCTTTATGTCGTTTGATACCTCTTCCGTGGTAAACATCTGATCTGGTGTAGGTCCGACATATCCGGTCTTGTCCTGATCTGATTTGTTCCCGGCCTGGATAAGCTCATCAAACGAATACGTCAGCTTTTTATTCGCCTTTTCCTGTGCCTTTATCTGCTTGTTACTCTCTTTTAAGGCAGCGCCGTAGTCTTCCTCTACCTTCGTTGCTTTGGTATATGTATCTTTTCCGGTAAGAGCCGCAAAAAACTGAGAAGTCCACGTAACTGCTTCTGAAAGCAATGAGATGAACTCTACCAATGCAGGAGAAGCATATTCTGCAATAGGAGAAAATGAAGTAGCAAATGAATTTTTCAGCTGCGTAAGAGACGAAAGCACATTTGATATGGCCTTATTCGTCTCAGGCGAATACTGAGCAATATTCTCCATTCCCTCGCGTGCCGAACGAAAAGCTGTGAATATAGCAGTGCGAAGAATCCGAAAAAGAATAAGCCTTTTCAAGAGTCCGGCCATATTGGATCCAAATTTCTTAGCGGATTTTCCGCCCTGATCCACGCTTGTCTTCATCTGCTTTGTGGATTTGCTTGCCTTTTTCGTATCTGACGCATAGGCATTAATCTGAGCACGCAAATTGCGGATTTTCGCCGCATTGCGGTTATATTCTTTGTATCCTACACCAACTCCAGCCTTTTGCAGATCCTTTTGTCGGTTTTCAAGAGCTTCCAGTTCCTGCCGGAGCTTGACGATATGAGCATTTGACACCTTGGCATTTTCGCCAATCTCCCTAAGCCTTTCGGATTCAGCGGCAGCAGCGGCTTCTTTTTCTTTTGCTTCTTGCAGCTTTTGGTTAAGCTTTTCCTGGGCTTCCTGCTGCTTCCTGACTGATTTCGCTTCTTTTTGACGCTGTTCATCAGTCTTGAAAAGCTCTGATTTGTATGCTGCAAGGGCTTCCTGGGCACGCTTAAGAGCTACCGCGGTTGCATCATATTCAGAATCTCCAAAGCCTTTTCCTTTATCCTCCAGATGCAAAAGCTCTTTTGAGAGCTGACCTATCTTTCCAGACATTGTGGATACATCAACAACCTTTGGAGTTGCCGCAGGACTGACAAGTTCTTTTTTATAATCTTTTAATGCCTGAGTAACCTTCTGAAGCTTAATGTATGTATTGTCATAATCTTCATCACCAAAATACATACCATCTTGCTCCATGTCCTTTAAGGCCTTTGACAGGCTTTCAATTTCCCGCTTATAATCATTTGTCTGATCCTGTAATGACGAATCTAGTTTATTTAATACCTGTCCGGCTTGTTTCCCATACAGTTCTATCGCATCTACATAATTTTTAATATTTTGGGCAGCAGTCTTTCCAAACACCTTCTCCATAGCTTGAGGATCATAAGTGAAAGCCCCAGCTTTAGCAAAAGCCTTTTTTACCTTATCCGCTGCTTTCTCCGCATTATCTATTACCCGGCCCAGTTCCTTTTGTAGTTTTCTCCCACCTACACCAGCGCCATCCGTATTGATCTGGGTATCAATAATAATTGATCCATCACTCTGCTGCATCATAAATCACCGCCTTATATAATACAAAAAGCCGATGATTCTCATTTCTGAAAGTCACCGGCACCATTTTGCCATTAACAGATACCATTCTATCTGCCTGAGCTGTATGCAATTTTTCTTATTACTTCAAGTACTACTACATCCTCCTTCCTCTTTTTAACCTCTGCTGTATTGCCTCGCCCCTGAATTTCTTCAATAACACGTAATATTTCTGTATCGATAGTTCGTCTCCAGTCTACTTTTTATATTTATCTGTGTATTTTCCAATACGGCTTTGAGTCGCTGCGCCAACCTCTTCATTCACCATCTCAAAAGCTGCCTCAAGAAATGCCTCAAACAACAGCTTATGATCTTTTCCCACAATGGAAAATGGAGATTGTCCGGCAAATACTACATCGTATACATCTGAATTGAAAATATAATTCAGTTTCTGCTTAATGAGATCATTAAATTTCTCTAGTGTTGCGCTTGCTTCTTCCAATGAGCTCATATCATTAATGGCCGCAGTTCCATCTGGATTCAGTTGTATGTCCGCCATAGTTTCTTTTTCGGACTGCAGTTCTTTTATTGCCTTTGCGAAACGCTGAACAATGTCTGCGTCCGTTGGGTTAAAGCTGATTGTCCTGTCCGGATCATCATTAATGGAAAAAGTCTTATAACCGGTCTCAAATCTAATGCTTTTCATTCTCTGTTTCCTCCGCCAAAACCTGCTGCCTCAGAAAAATTTCCTGCTTGACTCCCTGTTCACACCCTTCTCCCAAATTCTTAATCAACGCGCCCGCTCTGCGAAGTGCCTGTAAAGCATTTTCCGTCTCGTTTTTATTTTTCATCTGCATGATCTCCTTTTTTTGTTGTCATATCATCATAAATAGCCGCAAGTTCACAGACTATCAAAAATAAGAATCCGCTGATTATTATCACACCAAACATTCAGTTCACCTTCTTTATACCATTATTCAATTTTCACTACGCTTTCTTCACTTCTTTTGATATCATGTATAACTTTTAAAATCTGCGCGGCAGCAGGTTTATCCAGTTCATACCGCATACGCCGTACCAGAGTATTTTCCGATATACCTAATGCATCTGCCAGGCGCCATTGTGGTATCTTACATTCTTTCAAGGTTTTCCGTATTGTTACATTATTCATGCATCCACATCACCACCACCATCATCATAATCATACTATATCATCCGCATTCAATGCGGCTATCCTCGTTTATTAAAAAAAATGGGCGTAATATAAATTTCTATGGTTTTCTCTCACATAAGCAACAATACACAGTTCATAAATCAAAACCCATATTTACTGCAAAATCCAGTAAAAGTTTTTATGCAAGCGGTACGATAATCTCTCTGCATCTTTTTTAATTCCGACACCAGCTTTTCATACTTTTCATATCGCATATACGCGGGCTTGGGTGGAATAGAAAGGTCCGCAATGTAATCGCAGATATAATGCCATCCATAATAGCCCATTTTTTTCTCCACAATATTCTCCATCTTCATGCGAAGTTGTTCTTGACCGCTGACCTGTTGGGACCTGTAATTTAATCCCGAGCATAACCTACACTGATATGTACCTTTCCGGCTGTCACGATACAGATACCGGACACGCCGCTCACAGCATGGACAATAAAAATACAGGCGCTGTGATACTCCATCAATATTCTTTACCCTTGAAACCTCCAGCGGATAAAATGCACGGTTCTCCAGAATCTCCATTTCTCTGCTTTGTGGATAATATCGAATAACCGTACCGCCGCTGCGAATATCCACTTTCTCTTTGTAATGAATATACTTGTCATACTGCAGAAAATTATATACCGCGAAACTATCTACACGAACACTTGTTTTTTCTTCAACCTGCTCATGCTTTTTATTGTGGCCGCCGCTCCCAAAACCGCCCATACTATTCTCACTCCTTTATCAAACACGGAAATATACCCGGCTCGCCGGGATCTGGAATCAAAACTTCCATTTCCCATTTAACCGGATACAGCCTTATATGATCCAGTAGCATTCTCTCCATTGTTTCTACATTACGAGAAAAAAGCTTCATACCCGCGGTCTTTGTGTTATCATGCTCATAATGAGCCAATGATAATAAAGTCTCCAAAACTTTATTTTTTTCGTCCCATCTTACAGAAATAAAACTTACTTTCAAGGTTGTCCGCGTATAATATGCTTTGGGCTTAAGCGTGATTTTTCTCATTGCAAGTTGCTCCTCCTCTATGATTTTCACCATAAATCATACAATTTCAACCTGTGGTAAAACTCTGCTTTGACCTTCCGGCGGTAGCCGTAAAAATCATCGGTCTTAGCCGGAATATCACGCCCGCGGCGAAGCAAGCTATAGTACCCGGCTTCTTTCGGATCCTTGGCCGTCAGACTTTCATAAATAACTAATTCCATGCCTGGCGCTTTTGATATTGCACAACTAAAAAGAATGAACCGAATATCTGAATCCAGCTTTTTGCAATATTCATCAAGCCTCGCTTCATCCTCTTTCGGTACATCATAATCAGATAGTTTTGCATCGCGTGTGCGCATGATTTTCCTCCCTATGTCCGTTTTCCAACTGTCCACAATTCTACCTACTATTTTCCACCAAATGCTATTACTCCAAAAAATTTATTGAAAAACAAAAAAGGGCGAAGAAATGACAACGAATATCTTCGCTCTCTGTCATTCCCACGCCCTTAAAGGACTTCCGAACATGTTCATATGCCCAGGGTACTACATATTCTTTTTGCTTGCTTTCACTATGCCAATTTCTAAATATAATCCCATCTTTATTTTTCTATTAGGCGAAATTTGCCTAAATTAATCATAAATCCGCAGTTTTCTGCAAATTCATATGTACCGCCGCAGATGCTGTGATTCACTCCGTTTTTATATCCACGTAGGCCCGTCTGTATTGCCCGTCCTTGCCCTTTTCTGCCTTATACGCCTTAACTATCGGTCGGAGCAATTTGAGCACTGTATCAAGCTCCTGTGGCTTCTCATAGGATATTCTAATCTTTACAGACATATTATAATCCAATCGCCTCACTTTTGCAAATTATCTATTTCACATGCTGCCGATCGTTTCCCAATCGGCAGCATCTTATCATTTTACGCACACTTAGACCGGTTCAGCTTGCGGCGAACTCTCGCCACACGCGCAAGTGCGTGAAAAATCCCCAGCAAGATTTCACTCGTCACAACCTCATACAGTTCTTTCCGGACTTCATCGTCCTCCTGCTCCAGATACGTAACCATCAGCCTTACAATTTCCTCCTGACAAGGCATAGTGCTGTTAACGATAATAATATCGGCAGAGCTGTAGCAAATCTGAAAGTTATTTGCTTCTCCAGGCATCTCAGTGGTAGCGATACGATGTTTTTCATTTAAAATTTTTCCCATTATTCTTGCCCTTTCTGCCGGTTCTGTGCTACTATGTAAATGGTTTTGAGTAGCTCCGGCTATGCCCGCCCTATAAGATGCGTCAACATCCTATAGGGCTTTTCTTTATACATTTCCAGATTTTCCCTTGTTAATCTCGGCCAACTGGTAAATTTTCAGCATCTCTAATGCTTCCTCCTGTGTGTAACCTTCCTGAATGGCCGTTACGATCATTTCGGACTGCGCACGCAGCCAGGAACGGAAGTTTCCGTCCACATCCGTTTTCTTTGACCGGTCAATCAATCTCAGATTCATCTCCCGCAACTCTCTATCTTCGCCTGGTGTGAGTTTCGCATCATCTGAGGCCAGTACAACGCCCTGACGGGTCAGAATGACATATGCGTCTACCAGTTCGCAACTGCTGCCCTTATACTTTTTATCCACCTGTCTCTCCTTTCCGCTGTTAGGCTCTTAAAATTTTTCGCAGAATTTTTTCGTGTTTTTCCTCAGCCTTTTTCTGCCGTATGCTTATTTCCGGCATAGCTACGGAAACACACATATCTCCAAGCCGACTTGAAATACGACCATCACATTTCAACGCCTCCATCGGAACATTTGATGTAATGATAACAGGCTTTCCTTCATTTGCACGGTGATCAATCAAACGGAAAAGTTCCTGATCGGCCCATTCACTCTGTTTTTCGCTCCCAAGATCATCCAGCACAAGTAAGTCACAGTTCATATAACCGAAAACCCGATTCGGCACCTCCGGCCCTTGTTTGAAACTTTCCTTTACCGCCTGCAGATACTCTACTGCCGATACAAACTTAACTGTCTTTCTGAATTTCGCTTGAATGGATCCCGCCAGGCAGCAGGCCAGGAAGGTTTTACCGCTCCCTTTTATCTTGCTCCATATGTACAACCCAATTCTATTTTCTTCCATTTCCGGATATTTTTCCCAGAATCCTGTTACGATATCTCTTACAGAATCCACATTACAACCATACTCATTAAAATCAAACTTGCTCATATCCGCTTCGCTGTAAATACTCGGAAAAACTGGATTTCCCAAATCTGCGCGTCCTCTGCATTTTGGACATGGAGTTCCTATTTGAACCGGTGTATCTGGATCATAATCAGATACAATAATATTGTCTACTGCATATCCAGTACCGTGGCATATATTACACAACGCCTTCACGTTTGAGCCGTTCATAAATCTCATTCCCACTTGATACACGATATTGCTGCTTCTCTTCTGCTTCGCCTGCATCGTTTCTCACCTCCTCTTTCTTGCTGTTCTGCTGTCCGTCCTTCTGGCTGCGGTTCAGCCAGCCATTAATAAACTTTTCTATCCCCCTACGGGTCTTTCGCTTCGTGGGGTTCGCATCACACCAGGAAGCCATACGGTAAAGTTCACGTTCTACATCAAGTTCCGGATATGCCTGCTGCCACATTGTCAACTTGTCCGGTAACACATCATAAAAGGTTCCATCTTCCAAAATTATGAAAATTCCGGTTCCGTTCTTCGGTGTCTGCTCAGAAGTATTTATATTGTTGTTATTATTAATATTGTTATTATTTGTTTGCTGGTTTTCCGTAATACGGGAATCGCCATTTTCTGTAATACTGGAATCCCGTAATGTTGATTTTCTGTAATACGGATTTTCTGTAATACCGGAATCCTGTAATACAGAATTTCCACAATGTTGATTTTCTGCATCGCATATCTTGTAAATTACGGGTCCCCTTACTCCACCTTTTCTTCCAACGCGCTTGACAATCCCCGTTGAAATCAAGATATTCAAATACTTATACAGGCGTTCTACAGTAATACCTAATGCTTTCCGCATAGTTTCAATAGTTGGGTAACACTCCACCTCATCCCCTGCATATGCACTCAACAACGCATATATGGCTTTACACTCCACTGGAATTTCCGGGCTTGTTAAAACGCTTCTTGATACAATACCATAGCCTCCTTCTATTTTTCTCACTCACTGCCTCCCGGCTGATAGCCGTAATATTTCTTTCCGAAAAAGCCCTCCGGGATTTTACCGGCTATGGTTATGTACCCTGCTGCTTTCAGTTCCGCATTCATTTCACGAATAAGGCCGTAAGCCTTCGCAGTAGATACGCCAACCGTCTCCGCCACTTCCGCAGCGGTTAAATACTGCTTCATGGTATTCTCCTTTCTAATGCCCTCTGTGCATCCCAGACGCCCCAGCCCGGCCCGTCTTTTAATCTTCGATAATTTCAGTTACATCTACTCCAAGTGCATGGGCAAGGCGTCCAGCACATACGACAGTCACTTCGCGCTGATTCAGGATCATGTTCATACGTGTGCGACTTACTCCGTAGGCTTCCGCAAGACCAGAAACCGTCATGCAACGATTTGCTCTTGCAAGGTCAATTTTATTTTTCGATACTTTCACTTCCATCACCTCCGTTTATACACCATTTTGGTGTTTACTATTAACATGTTAACACCATCTTGCTATATTGTCAATGTTTTTGTTGACTCAAAAACACCATTCTGCTATTATCTATTTAAAGGAGGGCTTATTATGACAGGCTTATCTGACCGAATAAAACATTTGCGAATTGAATCAGCTATGACGCAACAAGAACTCGCTGATGCAATAGGCGTTTCGCAAAATGCCATTTATAACTGGGAAAATGGGAAACGTGAACCGAATTTAAAAACGGTTGAAAAGATTGCTAAAGCATTTCATGTTTCCCCCTCAAAATTGTTGTATGGTGAACTAGATTCAGAAACTGCTAAAAACCTTGACACAGTTATATATAATATCAATAACAATATCGACGATGCTTATCTTGTTAAATATAATGCAGACAATGCCCCTAAAATCGAGGAATCAATCAAACTGCTTGATGATTGGAGAAAGATAATATGGAAAAATGAGGGATTTAACTGGCCTATAGTAATTCAAACCTTAATAAGCCATTTTCTAAAGCTGAACGCCAAAGGTCGTTCAGAAGCCATCAAGCGAATTGCTGAACTCACAGAAATAAAGAAATACATAGATCCAGATGAAAGCACTAAAGAATAAATAGCACCATGACAACATAATACACTTAACCGGGGAGCCGGGGGACGCGCTGCACCCGTTCCGAGCCTGTCGGAGGTGGTGCCAATGAGCACATATGAGAAATTACAACTTGTAATATCTGTTGTATCGCTGATTGTGGCAATTCTTACATATACGCATAAAAAATAGCCGTCCTGAACTTTGGCGAGTCTGACGGCTATTTTTTAATAACTAGATTTTTCGCCGGGGCGGGGAGGTAGGGCTCCCTTCCGGCTTTCCTGTTAAGTGTATTATAAGTCATTCCGTTTTATTTGTCAAATACCTACACCAGGTGCAGAGCGCCCAAAGCGCCCCTGCTGCACATTGAAAATTATAATACACTTACCCAGGGAGCCGAAGGGGCGATTATGTCAGCCGCCGGACGTTATACGGAAGGAGACCGGTGCCAATGGTTACATACTCTGATTTATTTCAATTTGTAATTATGCTTTGTGCTGTAATCACTCTTGTCGCTTATTTTACACACAAAAAATAGCGCCCTCGCTCTGGTAAAGTAAGGCGCCATTTTTTGAAGTTATGCTTTGCCGGCGGCTAGGTGTATTCTAGCTTTCGACTCTCTTGTTAAGTGTATTATAAGTCATTCATTTTTATTTGTCAATTATCCTCTGTTTGTCCCAGACGCCCCAGCCCGGCCAGGAACAAAGGAGGGGCAACACATGCCTGTATATCAAGACAAGACAACGAAGACCTGGTTCGTGAAGCTGTATTATACCGACTACACCGGAACCAGAAAGCAGAAGCTGAAACGCGGCTTCAAGCTGCAGCGTGAGGCGAAGGAGTGGGAACGGCAGTTTCTGGAGCGGCAGCAGGGCCAGCCAGACATGACCTTTCAGACCTTATACGACCTCTATGCCGCCGATCTGAAAGCCCACGCGAAGGAATCCACCTGCAGGAGCCGCCTGTCCATGATCCGCAACCATATTCTTCCGTTCTGGAAGGACCGGAAGCTGTGCGAGATCACCCCGGCAGACGTCCGGAGCTGGCAGGGCGAACTAAAGGCATCCGCCTTAGGCGAATACAGCCAGTATATGGTGAACTGCCACTTGTCCGCTATGTTCAACTTTGCCATGCGCTACTACAATTTGAATTCCAACCCCTGCCGGTTGGTTAAAGCAGTTGGAAAGGTTCACAGAGGTTTAAACTTCTGGACCCTGGACGAGTTCAAAGCGTTTCTTCCTACCGTGGAAGACGCAATTCTGCGTGCTGCATTCCTTACGCTCTTCTATTCCGGTATCCGGTGCGGGGAGCTGCTGGCCTTGACGGTAAAAGACTTTGATGCAGCAGGCAAAGCCATTACCATTTGCGGCACCTTCCACCGATTCAATAAGGTGGACACGATCACAACGCCGAAATCAGAAAACAGCAAGCGCTCTATTCCAATTCCAGGCTTTCTGGTGGAGGAAATCCAGGGCGTGCTTGCAAAGATCTACGAACCGGATCCAGATGAACGGATTTTTCAGACGGTCACACCCTCCCGGCTCTACACTGCCATTGAGAAGGGTTCTGCTGCCGCCGGAATCAAGCGCATCAGGGTGCATGATCTTCGTCACAGTCACGTTTCCCTGCTGATCAACATGGGATTTCCGCCCCTGCTGATTGCGGAGCGCATCGGGGACACCGTGGAAATGGTCAACAAAATTTACGGCCACCTATATCCCAGCAAGCACCGGGAAGTGGCCGACCAATTGGAAAAATTAAATTTTTAGTATCATTTTAGTATCAGAAAGGCTTAGCCATATGGACTATTTCGCATGGTTAAGCCTTTCCCTCTTGCCATCTGGTTTTCAATACTATATAATAAGGTGTAAGAGGTGACATCATGAAAAACAATTCTGAAAGACTATCCGATATCCTGAGCTGGTTAGACTCCATCTCTTATATCAAAACCGAAAAGATCCCGGAAGTGGATTTATATATGGACCAGGTGACTTCCTTTGTGGATGAGCATTTAAAAAAGACCAAGCGCAGCCCGGAGGACAAGGCTCTTACCAAGACCATGATCAACAACTACGCCAAGAACCGTCTGCTCCCAGCTCCTGTCCGCAAAAAATACAGCAAGGAGCACATCCTGCTGCTGCTGTTTATTTACTACTACAAAAACCTGCTGTCCATCGGCGACATTGAGCAGCTGTTCCGCCCGGTCACTGAGGCGCATTTTAATGCGGAAGACGGTCTGAATCTCAGCGGCATCTACGAGGAAGTGTTCTCCCGGGAAGCTCTGCAGATGGAAAACTTAAAAGAAGACATCCGTGCCAAGTTTGAAGACAGCCGTCTGACCTTCGCTGACACGGACAGTGAGGACAAAGAATATTTACAGCTGTTTGCCTTTATCAGTGAGCTTTCCTTTGATGTCTATTTAAAAAAGCACATGATCGAGATGCTCATTGATGAACTCCGGGAGGAAAACACGCCTGACCCGAAAACCAGAAAAGCAAAAAAGTGATGCCAGGACGGCATCACTTTTTTTGTGCTATTCTTCTGTCGGTGTTTCTTCCGCCTCATCACTCTGTGCATCAGATTCTGCCGCCTGCTTTTCCGCAATTCTTGCAAAAACCATATCGTAGCCATCATTGCCGTAGTTTAAGGAACGGTTCACGCGGCTGATAGTTGCGGTGGACGCGCCGGTCTTGTCCGCGATTTCCAGATAAGTTCTCTTTTCACGCAGCATTTTAGCTACCTCATAGCGCTGGGACAGGGATAACAGCTCGTTGACCGTGCACACATCCTCAAAAAAAATGTAGCATTCTTCCGGAGTTCTTAATGTTAAAATGGCCTCGAACAGATGGTCTACAGCCTCTGTCTTAATCTTCTTATTCATTCTATATGATTCCTTCCTGAAATACAAAGTTCTGCGGTTTTTACTTTTAACAGTTTACCACACTAAATTTTTAAAGTCCATAGTTAAGACAAAATTTCTCCACCACATGTGCCACACCGTCATCGTTATTGGAAAGAGTTACGTAATCAGCCGCATTCCTCACCGGGCGTACTGCGTTTTCCATGGCTACTCCGAGTCCCGCGAACTCAATCATGGACAGGTCATTGAATCCATCCCCGCAGGCAATCATCTCTTCACGCTCCATGCCAAGAAGCTTTAACAGCTGTGCCAGACACTGGGCCTTGTCAATGCCCCGCGGTAAAATTTCCAGAAAGAAGGGTTCTGAGCGGTAGACGCTGAAATTCTTTCCCAACGCCGCTTTGACCCGTGCCTCCACCAGGGCCAGATAGTCTCCATCGTCCAGCATGAGGAACTTGGGTACCGGGAAATCCAGATATGCTTTTAAATCTTCTATCTGCTTTAATTTCAGGTGATTGATTCCAGACTCGATTTTCGCATAGGGATTGTCCTGATTGTTGGTAAGAATGCGCGCACCCTGGTAGGTGAGGATATCCACCTGCTCTTTCTCTGCCAGATCCAGGATTTTTCTGTTTGCCTCAACCGGAAGCTCTTTTTTGAAAATAACCTCCCGGGTTCGGCAGTCCATGATGATGCCGCCATTAAAAGATAAAATATACCCCTCGTATTTTTCCAGTTCCAGTTCTTCTGCCAGCGGCATAACACCATAGGTTGGCCTGCCGGATGCCAGAACTACTTTGATTCCACGCTTCTGAGCCTCCATCAGACTCTGCTTTGTTCTTGGCGTGATTACTTTATCCCTGTTTGTGAGAGTTCCGTCCAGATCCAGAACGATCATATTATAGTTCATGCTTTTTACTCCCGTACAAATTGCGCTGCTATTTGCCCGTTGTGCCGTCAGCAGCCGAATCATCTCTGCTCATCATACCACGAAAATGTCCGTTTGTCACGGACATTTTCGTGATTCAGCGTATGAAACTGCAGCGTATTTTTTACTTTCCTGCCTGCTCTGCGAATTCCGTTGTTACCAGATCCTCATAAGGAACCCGCTCCGGCAGCTCTCCGGCTTCCTCCAGAATGTTTTCCAGAAGCTCAAAGCTGGATTTTTCAAACACAAGATTCTCTTTCCAGGTATCCTGTTCCTGATACCGTTTCACAATCTTTGTAATATTTTCCAGCGGAGTTTCCGCAAATTGCGGCTGGATGGTCTTTGCGATTTCCTCTGCCGTATGGGAATTCACATAATCCATGCCCTTTTGGAGCGCATTTGTAAATTTCTGAATGAGATCCGGATGCATGGCCAGATAACTCCGTTTCGCGCAGTACGCAGTATAAGGTACATATCCGGAGTCCGTCCCCAAAGATGCCACCACATATCCGTTTCCCTCCAGTTCCAGCCCGGTGGCAAATGGTTCAAACTCCACCGTATAATCCGACTGGTCACTGGTAAAGGCTGCTGCGGTCAGACCAAACTGAATGCTCTGGTCAATGGTCAGATCTGTTTTTGGATCCATGCCATTCTTCTTTAAAATATACTCAAAAACCATCTGCGGCATACCTCCGGCACGACCGCCAAGCACCCGGCTCCCCCTTAATTTCTGCCAGGAAAAGTCCAGATCCGGCTGCCGTGCCACCAGAAAGTTTCCAGCGCGCTGAGTCAGCTGCGCAAAGTTGACCGCATAATCCTCCGCGCCCTGGGCGTAAGTATAGATGCTGGCCTCCGATCCCATAAAGCCGATATCCGCGTCTCCGGCCAGCATAGCCGTCATGACCTTATCCGCTCCGGCCCCGTTTACCAGAGTCAGATCAATGCCCTCTTCTTTAAAATAGCCAAGTTCAATTGCCGCATACTGTGGCGCGTAAAAAATAGAATGGGCCACCTCATACATCGTCACAGGTGTCCCTCCGGAGTTTTCCTTTGCACAGCCACACAGCGCTGCGCACGCAAGGCAGCCCGCAATCAGAATCCGCCATCGTTTTTTCATCATTTTAAAAGCCTCCCGCAATTGTCTTAATCCCTATATTGTATGAAAATACTTCCGTGACGTTTCCCCTTCCATAATCTTTATTCCAGCACTCCCAGGCTCCAGACACGAAACAGCATACAAAGATAATCAGAAAAGCCTGCCTTTTCCACACTGTCTGCCGTCAGAATATCTACCTCGCCCAGCGCCTTGCCATTCAGTTCATAACGCAGTACCCCGGCCTTCTCTCCTTCTGTCACCGGTGCCTGCATCGTTTCCGGGAGCAGCAGTTTCTTTTCTATGGAAGAAAAATCTTCCCCTCCAAGCCCCAGATAGGAAAATCCGCCCGCATACTGAAGCGTGACAGAAGGCTCCACACCATCTGCCACATCCAGTTCCGGCAGCACCGGCATTTCCTGGTCTTCGTACAGACGGCAGCTGGCGTATCCATAATTTAACAGTGTCTGGGCGTCCGCAAAGCGTGCCTTGTAATCCGGCGCCGCCATAATCACGGCAATCAGCCGTACACCGTCCTTCTCTGCTGTTGCGGACAGACAGTACTTCGCCAGAGAGGTGGAACCGGTTTTTAATCCGGTCACTTTAAAGTTTGTGGCCATTTTTAAAAGCTTATTGGTATTGGAAAGCCCGAATTCCTTCGTTCCCTGTTTTGTCACATGGGTAATGTTCTCCATCCAGATTGTGGAATACGCATGGATCTGCGGATATTTTGTAATCAGTTCCCGGGACATGATGGCAATATCCCGCGCTGTGGTAAGATGCTCCGGTGATTCCGTCAGGCCGCAGCAGTCCACAAAGTGTGTTCCCGTCATGCCCAGTCCCTTCGCCCGCTCATTCATGATCTGGACAAAGGCATCTTCCGAACCGGCTATATACTCTGCCATGGCTACCGACGCGTCATTGCCAGACGCAATGACAATGCACTTAATCAGAGTCTCCACCGTCTGAACCTCCCCTTCCTCCAGAAACACCTGGGATCCACCCATGGATTTGGCATGGGCGCTGGTCACAACCTCGTCACTCAAACGGATTTTTCCCGCGTCAATGGCATCAAAGATAAGAATCAGCGTCATGATTTTGGTGATGCTGGCCGGACTTCGCCGCTCATCCGCATTCTTTTCATAAATGGTCTGCCCGGTAGAAGCCTCCATCAAAACCGCGCAGGGAGCCTGCACCTGCACGGACAGACTGTCCCTCTCCCCGGTCTGCTCCGCCTGGATCATTTCCGCCTGTTTTTTCCCATTACTGACCACAAGCTCTGTCCAGCCCCATGCTTTCAATCCCGCCGGGTTTATCAGATTTACCAGTAAGCTGGCACATAGAGCTATTACCGTTTTTTTCATAGGATCCCCGCCTGCAAACCGCAACCTTTTCCTTATAATCTATGGCTATTTTTCTGGTTCTATGCTATGATGAGATTAGAGGAATCCATAGCGGATTCCAGAACAGGAACGAAAAATCAAGGGAGTTTTACATATGCATGAATACTATTCCGGCAGGTCCTACAGCCGCAGGCGGCGCCCATCCAGGCTCCCCCGTTTTCTGGCTGCCGCAGCCTGCATCGCACTGATCGGCGCGCTTGGCACCGGCCTTTTTTTTCTGAGGAAGCAGCATCACGGCAAAACTCCGGATACCTCCGGCGGCATTGTCATCTCCACAGATGCAGATGGTTCTGAAGCAGAAGCCCCCACTGAGGGAGACGGCTTCGTCATGCCGGACACCCCGGCTGCGGACCTGCTCCACCAGGCCTACCTGCTGGCTGCTGGCTATGATTACGACGCGGCCATAGAACTGCTGAAGGGTTCCGAAGAGTTTGCCTCCGATCCGGAAGTCATCTCCGCTATTGCCGAATATGAATCCGCAGAAGCCACACTGGTCCGCACCCCCATCAGTAAGATCACACACGTATTCTTTCACACGCTGATTGCAGATCCATCCAAAGCTTTCGACGGCGACGCAGACCAGAACGGCTACAATCAGGTTATGACCACTATCGATGAATTCAACAAGATCCTGGAAGCCATGTATGAAAAGGGATATGTCCTGGTAAAGCTTCACGATATGGCTTACGAAACCACAGACGAGAACGGAAACACCGTCATGAAAGCCGGAGATATCATGCTCCCGCCGGACAAGATTCCTTTTGTCATGTCCCAGGATGATCTCTGCTATTATCCTTATATGGATGGAGACGGCTTCGCAAACCGCCTCGTGATCGGTGAGGACGGCAAGCCCACCTGCCAGATCACTCTGGACGACGGCACGGTCACTACCGGAGACTATGACCTGGTTCCGATCCTGGAAAAATTCTGTGAACATCATCCGGATTTTTCCTATAAGGGAGCACGGGCGGTTCTGGCCTTTACCGGCTACGAGGGCATTCTCGGCTACCGCACTTCTTCTGCCTACACCGGCTCCGAAACCTACGAGCAGGACCGCCAGGCCGCCGCAGAGGTAGCCCAGTGTCTGCGTGACAATGGCTGGGAACTTGCCTCCCACAGCTGGGGCCATCTGGATCTCGGTACCGTGGAATGGGACCGTTTCCAGTCCGACACGGACAAATGGGAATCTGAAGTAGAATCCCTGATCGGTCCCACCGACATCATTCTCTTCCCCTTCGGCGCGGACGTAGGTGACTGGCATCCATACACCATGGAAAACGAGCGGTTCCGTTATCTTTATAATGCCGGTTTCCGCTACTTCTGCAATGTAGATTCCAGCCAGTACTGGGTACAGCTTGGCGACGACTATCTCCGTCAGGGCCGCAGAAATCTCGACGGTTACCGGATGTGGAAAGATATCACCGCGGAGGCAGAAGGCCGGCCCCGCAAATTAGACGATCTGTTCCGTGCCGAGGATATCTTTGACAAATCCAGACCGACCCCGGTTCCGGAAATGTAAGCAGGAACAGGCAGAAGTTCTGACCAATTTAAAAGCTGCAGATGATTTTACTCACCTGCAGCTTCTTTTTTACCCGCCTTTTCTATTTTCAGTTTTCCAAAAAACAGATAATAAATAACAAACAGCATTGTTGTAGTAACCCAGGTCAGGGGATAGCTGAACATGATCGTGTAAATATCCCGTTTAAGCGGCACCGCGATCAGAATCCAGCCCACACGCAGCACGCAGACACCAAGCAGACTGATGATCATAGGGCGCCAGCAGTCTCCCACGCCCCGCAGGGCACCGGACAGAATCTCGATGGCAACATATTCCACATACAGAGGTGCCAGATAACGCATCATGGCAATGCCGATCGTGATGACATCCTGATCTGTGGTAAACAGCTCATACCCATAAACTCCATAGCGGTAAATGAGAAACGACATGCCAAGAGATGCCAGAATCGTCATAACCATGCAGGTCCGCACGCCGCGATGCACGCGGACCATCTTCCCCGCTCCGTAATTCTGTCCCACAAAGGTAGTCACGGAAATACCAAAGGCATTGATCATCATCCAGAATACGGAATCCAGTTTGCTGTAGGCAGCCCAGGCCGCTACCGTGTTGGTTCCAAGGGAATTGATTCCCGACTGGATGATGACATTGGACAGGCCGTACATCACCGACTGCATCCCCGCCGGAAGTCCAATGCGGATGATGCGCTTTAACATCCGCCCGTCCAGACAGAGTTCTTTGATAACCAGGCGGTGCATGTCTTTTGTCTGCATCAGGCAGGCCACCACCAGAAACGCACTAAACAGCTGGGAAAGGATTGTGGCAAGGGCTGCTCCCACCACCCCAAGACGGCAGAACACGACCAGCAGGATATCCAGCGCGATATTGACCAGACAGCTCGCCGCCAGAAAATACAGCGGCCGCTTAGAATCTCCCACTGCCCGCAAAATCGCCGCCCCTACGTTATAGACCAGGTTGGCAATGATACCGGCAAAATAGATGCGCAGATAGATCACGGAAAGCCCCAGTACATCCTCTGGCGTTCCCATGGCCTCCAGCATAAACGGTGCCAGCCCGATACCGGCAAACATGATCACGACGCCGGAAATGATACTGAACATCAGTGCCGTGTGGACCGCATAGCCCACCATCTCCGGCCGTTTTGCCCCGTAATACTGGGACACGATCACGGACGCGCCGGATGAGAGACCCACGAAAAAGCCCACAATCAGCTGCGTCAGCATGCTGGTGGAACCTCCCACCGCTGAAAGTGCCTCTTTTCCCACAAACCGCCCCACGATCATGGCATCGGCCGCATTATAGAGCTGCTGAAAAAAGGTACCAAACAAAATCGGGAAGAAAAAGAACAGCAGCTGCTGCCAGATGATTCCTTCCGTGATCTGATTTCCCTTTGTCTTTTCTTTTGTCATACCCAAAAACCTCCCAAAAACACAATATCTCCGAATGATTATCTTTTCATAATAACGTATTTGGGACTTCCCGTCAATTCCTGGCATGTGCAGGAACCATTTTTTAAGAAGTAATCCAAAATTAAAAATATCTTAAAGCTTTTTTGATCCATACTTGCTATAATGACAGAACGATTAATTTGGGAGAATTATTATGCAAAAATACCACAAATTTCTAGTTCTTCTGGCTCTGTCGGCCACAGCTCTGGCTGTTACCGGCTGCGGCGCAGCCAAAAACACTGCCGAAAAAACCGCAGATACCTCCGCTGCCAGCGTGCAGGCAGACCAGGAACCCTCTGATATGATTTTTTTAAACAATACCATGTATTATGACGCAGGACGCACTGTGTTCATTCAGCCGGATCACACCGACGGCACCATTCAGTCCATAGCGGCAGCCGGACAAAAACCTGCCCGGAATGAAGAAGCCAGTTTTGACTGCCTGGGCGCTCCTTACTGCATTCTGGCTGATGGCGCGGCTGCTGTCCTGACCAATGAAGCATCTGGTGCCTATGAACTGTTCCTGTCTGATGACACCGTAGAGTTCCAGGGCGTGTTCAAAAAGAAAAAAGAGCTTTCCGATGACACGTTAAAATGGCTGAACTTCTATTACAGCCTTTCCGAGTCAGATCGCAACGCTCTTTCCATGATTCCTTCCGAATTTGCCGGACAGATTCCAAGCGGCAGTGCATCTGTCAATGAAACCGCTGTCTCCGGAACCTCTTATCTGGAGGCTCTTACCCAGGAGGAACTGGATGCTACCGAAGCACTTGCCCAGTATTATTTTACAGAAGAAGTAACTTCTTTTGAAGGCGTTGACCAGATCTACCCTGCCGATTCCTCCGACCCACAGTATCACAACAGCGGAATCGAAGACGATTACGGCCCCGGAAATATCATCATCTACCGGGTCCTGACCAACCTCGACCGCCGCGACGGCAACCCCTTCCGCTACATCAGCATCGCAAGAAAATCCAAGTCCGACGACTGGAAGATCATCAACAGCGGATTCTAAAATAACAATATTGAGACAGAACCCACTGCAGGTCCGAAGCCGGTTATCCCGGCATACCGCTGCGCAAAATATGGGTATTGTGTTCGGACGATGCAGCTGACAGATGTTTGCGGATAGTCGGACTCGCCGTCCGCCTCCCTCAAACACCAGTCGCTGCAT
>OCAS01000177.1_pt1 | contig 66326 bp, 71 predicted proteins | sample 1550751 | NCBI WGS metagenome assembly OCAS01 (sample SAMEA2580301, study PRJEB22360) | human gut metagenome | biome: human gut; feature: human-associated habitat; material: faeces | place: Denmark | collected 2008/2010
GTCTGGTGCGCCCCCCCGGCCACGGGGCCGCCCAGTCCGCCGGCGGCCGTCGTCTTTCCCTTTCCCTCGCCGCAATAGATGTGTACACACGAATCCATGTTATGCTCCTTTCTACTCCCGTCCCAGATACTCCTTTACAAACCGGGACACCTCCTGTTTCTTACTGTACCGCTCGCTCACGTAATTGACGTGGAGCCGCTCCTTCGCCCTCGTCATGGCAACGTAGAACATGCGCCGTTCTTCTTCCATATCCGCGTCCAGAACCGCCTTGTGGTGCGGTGTGACGCCTTCGTTGGCATCGAGGATGTAAACGATCCGGTACTCCAGCCCCTTGGAGCTGTGCATCGTCATGAGGGAAACTCCCTCCGTCCGCTTCTCCCTGGATCGGGCCTGAAGCTTCAGTTCTCTGGCATACTCCTCCATATGGGCGAACCATGCCTCCACCGTCTGAAATCCCGCGGCACTCTCCGCCAGCTGGTCCAGAACCTCGAACAGCTCCTCCGGCTTCATACGGCGGTACTCGGCGTACTCTCTGATGTAATCGTCATATCCCACCGCTTTGCGTATGTAATTCACCGCGGCGGCAGGCGCCAGCTGCCTCAGGAATTTCAGATCGTATTCCAGCTGTTCGATCCGCTCCACCATCCAGCCCTTGTCCTGATAAAAGGACTTGACCGCCTCCCAGCTCACCACCGGCAGTTCCAGTGCGTCCCGGCTGATGTACCGGTTCGGGCGGTTAATCACCGAGAGAATGCAGGCGCGGCTTAAATCACCGGCAGCGGCATTTAAATAGGCGATGATATTTTTCGCAATCCAGTGGTCGTAAAGATTCGGCACGGCGTCCTTCATGCAGAAGGGGATATTGTATTCCATCAGCTTCTCGATCAGCAGACGCGGCCCCAGATTCGTCCGGTACAGGACTGCGATATCGGACCAGGCATATCCGGCTCCGGTGTAATCCGTGATTTCGTGGACGATCTCCAGTGTCTCCTCCTGCGGATCCTTCCAGACTCTCGTAACCACAGGCTTTCCCCTGCCCTGCTTCGTGATGATCTCCTTCGGAAAACGCGTTTTATTATGGGCAATCAGCTTACCCGCCGTATCCACGATGTCCTTCGTACTGCGGAAATTGATATTTAAGAGAACCCGCTCGGCATCGGGATAGTCCTTCTCAAAGCCCAGCATGATCTCCGGCTTCGCGCCGCGGAACCGGTAGATGGACTGATCGTCGTCTCCCACAATAAACAGGTTGTTCTCAGGCGCCGCCAGCATCCGCACGATCTCATACTGAACCCGGTTGATGTCCTGAAACTCATCTACCAGTATGTACTGATATTTCCTCTGCCATGCGCCAAGGATGTCCTTCCTCTCCTTAAACAGATCGTAGCACATGACCAGCATATCATCAAAATCGATTAAATTCGCTCTCCTCAGCCGTTCCTCGTAGCCCGAATACAGCATCTTGAATATCTCTTCCGAACAGTTCTTCGCATAGTAGTGGTTCAAGTGGATCATTTCCCCTTTTACGGAGCTGATCTCTGACAAAATGGAGCTCACAAACTCCGCTTCATCCTCCACCTCAACATGGTTTGTCTCGATCAGTTCCCTGATGTACTGCATCCGCTGTTCATCACGCACGATGTTGCGCGCGTCATACCTGTATGCAAATTTTAAGATTCGGAAAAATATGGCATGAAATGTGCCGAAACTGACAGATGACGGTCCCCCGCCGCACAGACTCTCATATCGCTCTTTCATCTCCGTGGCCGCCGCCTTCGTAAAGGTGATGACCAGGATACTGGACGGATTCACTCTGCATTCCTCCGTCAAATACTTAATCCGGTGGGTTATGGTAAATGTCTTTCCCGAACCCGGACCGGCCAGCACCAGCATGGGACCCTTATCGTGAGTCACCGCCGCCTTCTGTGCACCTTCAAATATTACTTCTGAACTCATCCGGATTTCCCTTCTCTCAGAGGGAATTAGAGCGCGTCTGAAACGTCTGGTCAGACACGCTCTAAACCCTTATATCTTCTCTTTACTGACGGCTTAACAGTTCGATTCCCGTCTGAATCCTTGCAATGGATTCTTCCCTGCCAAGCACTTCCATAATCTCCGTAGCGCCTGCCGGTGTCATCTGCCTGCCGGAAACTGCCGTACGGATCGGCCACATCACAAAGCCGGTCTTATAGCCCTTTTCCGCCACATACGCTGACAGCGCCGCATATAAGGCGTCGTTGCTGAAGTCCTCCTGTGCTTCCAGGATCGGCAGAACTTCTGTGAGAACCGTCAGAGCGGTCTCCTTATTCGTCTTCATCTTCTTATGAACGTACATCTCCGGATCGTACTCCGGAAGCGCCTCAAAGAAGTCGATATGGTCTGCAATATCCGGGAAAATCTCGATTCTCGTCTTCACCATGGCCGCGATCTTCTCTAAATCGAGATCCTTCGTGATGACCTTCCTGATATGCGGCTCCGCCATCTCAAAGAATCGGTCAAACTCCATGGCCTTCATATATTCGCCGTTCATCCATTTTAACTTCGTCATATCGAATACGGCCGGAGACTTGCTGATATTATGGTAATCGAATTCCTTTATTAACTCTGCCAGAGAGAAAATCTCACGGTTGTCCACCGGAGACCATCCCAGCAGTGCCACGTAGTTCACTACAGCCTCGGAGATGAAGCCCTGCTCGATCAGATCCTCGTAGGATGCATGTCCGCTCCTCTTGCTCAGCTTCTTATGCTCTTCGTTCGTAATCAGCGGGCAGTGCACGTATACCGGAACGTCCCAGCCGAAAGCGGCGTAGAGACGGTTGTACTTCGGTGAGGAGGAGAGGTATTCATTGCCGCGGACCACATGGGTGATTCCCATCAAATGGTCATCGACTACATTGGCAAAATTATACGTTGGGTATCCATCCGACTTGATCAGTACCATATCGTCCAGCTCGGAGTTGTCCACTGTGATGTCACCGTAAATCTCATCGTGGAACGTGGTAGTTCCCTCGGTTGGATTGTTCTGGCGGATGACGTAAGGCATGCCGGCTGCCAGATTGGCCTCCACTTCTTCCCTGGATAAGGAGAGGCAATGCTTGTCGTAGGTCATAATCTCCTGGCCTTCCACCGTCTGCTTTAAAGAATCCAGACGCTCCTGCGTACAGAAGCAGTAATACGCCTCGCCCTTTTCCACCAGCAGCTTCGCATACTCCAGGTAAATACCGGAAGCCTGACGATCACTCTGAACGTAAGGGCCCACGCCGCCATCCTTGTCCGGGCCTTCATCATGAATCAGTCCGGTCTCCTCAAGCGTTCTATAGATAATCTCGACAGCACCTTCCACATACCGTTCCTGGTCCGTATCTTCGATACGGAGAAGAAACTCTCCGTCTTCATGCTTTGCAATTAAAAATGCGTACAACGCGGTCCTTAAATTGCCGACATGCATGCGTCCCGTAGGGCTCGGTGCGTATCTCGTTCTTACTTTGCTCATTTTGGCACACTCCTAAATTATTATTTTACGCGTACCCTATTATATAACGAAGTACTGGAAAAAACAATCATTTCATCGAAATTTGGCAGGAAATCACAGGTTCCTCCGCCGTATATGGAACCGGCGGAAATCCGTAATAATCCTAAGAATCATTATGGCTGCGAATAAAAGGATCGCAGTTTTACACAGCTCCTGTTAAGCTGTCCCCAACTTTTTCTTCCCTTACGGAATCGGCGGGAACACAGAGATAATACCCAGAATAACCGCTGCGATAATAATAATCGCCGCCAGACGCCTGTCCTTTAAAATCAGAGGATTCCTCCAGCCGTTTTCACCCTCCTCCTCTTCCGAGTCTCCGTCATCGTCCAAATCTCCCTCCGCTTCCGAATCCTCAGCAGCCACATAATCCTCATCGACCTCCGCGTCCTCCTTCATGCTCTCCCACTCCTTCAGATATCCCTGGGCAGCCAAAAGATCGGAGGCGCGCACATAGATCTTTTCCCCAAAAATCGAGTAGCCCATGTAGACCCTCATATATTCGCCGCTCTCCTCATCCACGGAGTACGATGGAATTCCATGATTCTCCAATATTCCCTGCAGTAGCTTCGCCTCGATGTGATCGCTGACCGTCGTCAGCATCTCCACATCGACACCCTCAGACCCAAATTCCGCATTACCGTTTTTCCCCTCCTCTTTTTTGACGAGTGGGGTCTGGCAGTCCGTGCATACCTCTCTTCCATCGAAAAACTCCGCGCCGCAATTGGGACACTTCATCGTCATAGCACATACCTCCCTTTCCGGGCCACTTTCGGCATACAGGCGGCCATTCTTTTCATCCATTATACCATAAAATCCCTGTATATAAAAACTGTTTACATTTGTCTCCGCATCGTGTAAAATACTTTATATCCTACTAAACAGATAAGAATGATAGGAAGGAGAACGACACCATGAAAATCTCGACAAAGGGACGGTATGCCCTTCGTATGATGCTGGAATTCGCTCTGCATCCGGGTGAATGTACAAAAATCAACCAGGTAGCCGAACGCCAGCAGATATCAGACAAATATTTGGAACAGATCGTGACGATTTTAAGCCGCGCCGGCTATGTTAAGAGCATGAGAGGCGCCCAGGGCGGCTATTATCTGACGAAGGAACCTGCCGATTATACGGTTGGCATGATCCTGCGTCTCACCGAGGGCAGCCTTGCCCCTGTAGCGTGTATGGAGGACGAATTAAACCAGTGTGTGCGTTCCGGCCACTGCGCTACCTTAACCGTGTGGAAACAGCTGGATCAGGCGATTAACGGGGTTGTAGACAGCATTACGCTCGCCGATCTGGTGGAAGAACAGAAGAAACTGGATGGTGACAGCCATGATTCATGAATTCTCACGGAGCGAACTCCTTCTTGGAAAGGACTCCATGGAAAAGCTGGCAGGCTCCTGTGTCGCCGTCTTCGGCGTCGGCGGAGTGGGCTCCCACTGCATCGAGGCCCTGGCCAGAGGAGGCGTCGGCCGTCTCGTCCTGATCGACAACGACACCGTCTCGATCACCAACATCAACCGGCAGAGCATCGCTTATCACAGTACCGTCGGCCTGTACAAGACTCAGGTCATGAAGACGCGGATTCTGGACATGAATCCACAGGCAGAGGTATTTGCATTTGAGACCTTTGTCCTGCCCGATAACATAGAAAATCTGTTTGAACAGATTCCCTGTAAAGTCAACTACATCATAGATGCCATCGACACCGTCACAGCCAAGCTGGCCCTGGCCCAATACGCCATAGGCCACGAAATCCCTTTCATTGCCTCTATGGGAACCGGCAACAAGCTTCACCCGGAACTGTTTGAAATCACGGATTTATCGAAAACATCGGTCTGTCCGCTCTGCAAAGTCATGCGCCGGGAACTGAAGAAACGGGGCATCACTTCTCTGAAAGTCCTGTACTCCAGGGAAGAACCGCTGAAGCCGCTGGAAACCAGCACAGAAGTGACCTCGAAGCGTGCCGTTCCAGGCAGCGTCTCTTTCGTTCCCCCAGTCGCGGGTCTCCTCATCGCAGGGGAAGTGATACGCGGGCTGACAGGGAAGAATTAGACGCAGGACAGTAAATCCTGCTGCAAACAAATATGTAAAACAAAAAAAACGGAAGCATTTAAGGGCCGCTCATTATATCCCGGCCTCTCAAACGCTTCCATTTCTTAACTCCAGAACTTGGCAATATACCCCTGAATAAAGATTACCAGTACGATCAGAGGCAGGACAAATGTCACATATCCTCTCACCCATCTCGGGAACTTAATTCCCTTTCCTTCGTTGGCTTCCTTCATAAAATTCTCAAATCCCCAGCCGTATCTTGTGGTACAGAAGGCCAGATAGATAAGACTTCCCAGAGGAAGCAGGTTGTTGCTGATAATGAAGTCCTCTAAATCCAGGACATTACTGCCTTCGCCGAATGGCATGAAGCCGCTCCACAGATTGAATCCCAGCACACACGGCAGGGAAAGCAAAATAACTGCAGCCATGTTGCACAGTACGGCTTTTTTGATGGTGCAGCCCGTCAAATCCGTGGCAAATGACACAATATTCTGGAACACGGCAATAACCGTGGATACAGCCGCAAATGACATAAACAGGAAGAACAGCGATCCCACCAGTCTTCCGCCCGCCATATTATTAAATACATTCGGCAGTGTCACAAAGATCAGCTTCGGTCCCTGGCCCGGTTCAATACTGAACGCAAAGCATGCAGGGAAAATGATCAGTCCGGCCATAAAGGCTACGAAGGTATCGAGAATCGTAACGGAAATCGCCTCGCCCATCAGGCTGCGCTCCTTGCCGATATAGCTTCCAAAAATTGCCAGGGCGCCGATTCCCAGGCTCAGCGTAAAGAACGCCTGTCCCATGGCTGCGAAGATTACTTCTCCCAGTCCGGCTTCCTGAATCTTTCCGAAGTCAGGCTTTAAATAGAATTCCAGTCCCGGTCCGCTGTTGTCCATCATGACCGAGTGTACCGCCAGAATCACCATCAGAACCAGCAGGCAGACCATCATCACCTTGGTGATCTTTTCTACGCCGCCCTGCAGCCCCTTCGCGCAGACCGCGAAGCAGCCGATTACCACAAGAATCATAAATACAGCCATCAGAACCGGATTTGCCAGCATTCCCTCAAATTGCGCGCCGACACCGGCAGCATCCAGACCCGTAAAATCACCTTTGGCCATCTTGAAGAAATATAAGATCATCCAACCGGCGACCGTGGTATAAAACATCATCAGGATGTAATTTCCTGCCATGCCCAGATATTTGGCGTAATGCCACTTCGTTCCTTTTGGCTCCAGCACATCATAGGACAGCGCCACACTTCTCTGGCTTGCCCGTCCCACTGCAAATTCCATGACTACGATCGGAAGGCCCAGTATCACTAAGAATACCGCGTAAATTAATACGAATGCCGCGCCGCCGTACTGGCCTACGATGTATGGAAAACGCCATACATTGCCGAGTCCGATTGCGCATCCCGCTGAAATAAGAATAAAGCCCAGCCGGGATGAAAATTTTTCTCTCCCCATACTCTTTCTCTCCTGGTTGTTTAAATTCGATCCGCCGGATCAGCCAAAATCAGCTTCCTTCTGACCAAAACGGCAAAGATTCTGTACCATTATAGCACAGAATCTCTGTTGTGGCTACTTCATATTATACTGTATACGATACCATTTCTAACGCCGGATGGAAGCCGCCATCCGGTGGTACGTATGGCGCACTCCGCGGATCACCTTTCCATATTCCAGGATATTTTCAGGCAGTGCCATGCCGCCGTATCCGGCGTCTCCCAGGTGATGCATATCCGTTCCCGTCATCTTGCACATCAGCGCAATCTCCCGGATGGTAGCCGGATCTGAGCCCTCCTGGGAGGTTCCTATCGCCGTCAGCGTCAGAGCCCCCAGCTCATGAGCACAGGAGACCAGCCCCCGGATATACTCCATGGTAATTCCCGGGACCGTCCCCGGAGCCGGCATAAGAATTACATCGGCTCCCGCTTCGCGAAACAGCTTCACATCCTCCCGCGTGATGATCTTCTCTCCCGCCTCAGAGAGAATTCCCGCCGCATGCATCTTTCCGGCCACCAGGACAATGGTGTCACCGAATTCCTTCCGGTAAACCGCCAGCGTCTCCTCGATGGCCCGGTTGGTGACACCGACACCCGGATTTCCTGTCAGGACGATGAAATCGACACCCATATCGACCGCCTTCCTCGCATTTTCCAGCGTTCCCAGACGGCCACCCGTGATTCCCCACATGGAGTCCGCCTCCACCGAGCTTTCCACGCCCTGTTCCTTTGGCTCCAGGTTGATACCCACAGGACGCCCGGTCAGCTCCTTCACCTTCCGGATCAGATCCCCTTTGTCAACAGGCGGAAGACCGTTGATTACAGGGTTATCCACATCAAAGATATTTAACAGAATCACATCGGCGCCCATGGCCGCGGCCAGCTCCGCATTGCTCACATCTCCCAGCATGGGCTGTAAATTTCCGATGGTCTCACAGACCAGCACCCGTCCCTCACTGGAGGCAATGGATTCCACCAGTTCTTTTCCGTTCATTTTCTCAAAATCCGATGCATTGCAATTTAAAAAACGTTTCACTGCTTTTTCTCCTTTCCCGTTGGAAATGATTGGTTCCCGTGCTTCACCTTATATTTCCCGCTGCTGAAATTCCTTCCGTGAAACAGAAGCGTAACAAACACGATACCGAGACAGACCATCTGATATCCCATCTCCAGTTGAAGCGCCCCCAGTGCCAGACAGGCGGCCGCATCCACGAGAAACAGCACCCCTTCCACCCTGGAAAGACGTTTCATATCGTAGTCCTTCTGTTTAAATGTCGTTCCGTTAAAAATCAGCATGTCCTTCCCCAGAAACATGAAAACTGCCTCCCCCAGACATATCATACCCGTAAACAGAAAAATAAAATCCATACATCCCCGCCCCCTTTATATTAATACTTGATACTATTATAAAGGAAGAATCCCCATAATACAATTATTTTGCATAGCCTGTTTCATATACTGCAACAGCCAGGCAACTATTTCCGTCCATATCATCTCTGTAAAATTCCATCTACCTTACTTTACCTGACACCGCGCAAAAGCCCCGAAACCATTTGCGGTCCGGGGCTCTATTATATCATGTTCCTGTATTATGTTCCTGTATTATGTTCCTGTTTCGTACTCCTGTTATATTATTCCACCGTCATATATGTCCCCAGCCCATCAAACTGGCTGCTATAGCTGACTGCCTCCTCATACTGGTTGGACTGCAGCGCCAGACTCACGGTATTGCAGATGCATCTCTGCAGTGCTCCAGGCTCCAGTGTTCCCTCCTTCAGCTCCTGACGGATATTGTCATGGTCTGCTTTCACGCCCGGCATTACCATATCATTGCCTGCCCGCATACAGCCCGCGGCCGTGCATACGCCTGCGGTGGAGGCAGTGGTGGTGGTCCAGTCTGTCATGATTGCGCCTGCAAAGCCCCACTCGTCTCTGGCTGCCTTTGTGCAGATATCGTAGGAATTTGCCGCATGGACGCCGTTGATCTGGTTGTAGGACGTCATAATCGACATGGGCTGCGAATTCTTCACTGCGATTTCAAATCCCTTTAAATAGATCTCGCGCAGCGCTCTCTCGGAAAGGACAGAATCAGACCCCATACGGTTATCCTCCTGATTGTTGCAGGCAAAATGCTTGATCGTAGTTCCGCATCCCGGAATCTTCTGAACCCCGAGAGTGATTGCGGACGCCATCATACCGGACAGAAGCGGATCCTCGGAATAGTATTCGAAGTTCCGGCCGCAGAGCGGATTCCGGTGAATATTCATGCCTGGCGCCAGCCACAGCGTCACGTTAAACAGTTCCATCTCACGGCCGATCATCTCCCCAATTTCCTTCAGAAGACTGACATCCCATGTCTGTGCCAGAAGCGTACCGACCGGGATTGCGGTACAGTACTGATAGTAGGTTATGCCTTCCATTTCTTCCGGTTCGGCAAAGAAGCCGCCCTCAAAGGCCTGGAGGAACCCGCCTTTTTTGATCATACCGTCCACTACCTGATACGTCTTATGGAGCCTTAAACCGGCAGGTCCGTCTGCCAGTACCATGCTGGCCACGTTCCATGGAGAATCTATTGCAGCGGAGGATGTCTCAGCTGCAGCTCCCGGCACCGTAAGTCCCGCGGAGCCAAGGGCGCTTTCCTGGCCTTTTCCAGGATCGCCTGTGGCAAGTGCAATCAGCTGTTCCTCGGATAAGGTGCTCACGATCTCTCCTGCTTTTCCTTCCGTCACGCCTAAGTGTTCCGGATATACGGCGGTTTCTGTCACGATCTGGTCCGCACAGACCGATATGCCAGGAAGCTTTAAGGATTCCGCCAGACTCTTCCACGCTTCCTCTTTTGCCTTCATCTTACCGGCATCCGGCACCAGTTCCGTTAAGTCTTCTTTTCTCTCACAGATCGTTTCGCACTGCACCATCACGGCGTCCGCATCGAGACAGATCGTAGCGGATAAGCTGGAGGCTTCCAGGGAATTCCCCACCCAGATGCCATATGTACCCGCCTCCAGGATCCATGCCGCCTTATCTTCATGATAGGAGGCCAGCTGATACAGCGGGAAGGTAATCGTTAAATCCTGGGTCTCGTCAGGAGATAAAAGCGCGGTCTTTCCGAATCCGGCCAGACGGCGGAACTCTTTTGGCATATCATTCTGCGGACAGGATACGTAGACTTCCACAACTTCCTTTCCGGCATACGTATGTCCGATATTCTTCACGGAAGCCGTAACCGAGATTTTCGGCTGGTCTGTACCCAGACCGGAAGCGCTGATTCCGGTTCCCACAACGGAAAATTCCGTATAGGACAATCCGAAGCCGAAGCCGTAGCGAACCGGCACATCGAAGGTATCGAAATAACGGTATCCGACGAAAATTCCCTCTTCGTACTTCTCCGTCTCTATGTTGCCGTTCTTATGGCTGAAGGTCTGGGCATTGGGGTAATCTGCGTAGGTATAAGCCCAGGAATCCGTCATTTTTCCGCTTGGATTTACGGCGCCGGAAATGATATCCGCAAACGCCGAACCGCCTTCCTGACCGGCCTGCATGAACTGCACGATGGATTTTATATTTGCAAACTCCTCAGTAAAGGCCAGGTCAATCAGACCTCCCGTATTGATAACGAGAACTACGTTGTCATAGGAAGCAGAAACCTGTTTCAGAAGCGCTTTTTCTTCTTCTGTGATGAAGTAATCCCCTTCCGTATCGTGACGATCCGCATTTTCCCCCGCAATACGGCTGAGCACAAATACCGCGGTATCGGCTCCATCCGCCTTTGCAGCCTCCTCGTCAATCGTATTGCCGCATGGAACGACAAACGGTGTGGTGGAGTACGCCTGGAAAAAGTTGCCGTCATACTGTTTCAGTTTATCCAGGACTGCCTCTTTCCAGGCCTGTCTTGCATCCGCGTAAATGGTCTCATAAGAGGAGAGCCATGCATCGCTGGTCACTTCATAGCCTGCGGCCTTTAACCCCTGATAAATGGAAACACAGTCCCGCTCATTGACATCGCCGGAGCCGGTGCCCCCTTTTATGGTCTTGACTGCCCCTGCTCCGTAAAGCCCGATTTTTCCCTTTGCAGCAAGCGGCAGCAGATGGCCGTCATTTTTTAAAAGTACAAATCCTTCGGAAGCCGCTCTGCGGGCGATCTCCCTGTTTTCCTGCTCTCTTTTCGTTACTGCGTCTGATGTAGAACCGGTAAATGTCCTGTTTTTTAACTTCATATCTGACCTCCAAATGATATCTGTCTGTTTTTCTCTATTATGCACGATTGCCTCAACGGCCGCTAGATACTTTTTTAACCTTTTATAGGTTGATATTGATATAATCGCAAACTTTTAGTAGAATAAAAACAGATATTCCTGTCACTATTGATATACAACAGAGAAAGGAACGCAGGATGGACCACATCATTCACGAAGAAGTTTCCGAGAACATCAATCTGCCGGCAAAACTGGAGCTCGTCCATTGTATGCCCATGACCATACCGGCTCACTGGCACGAATACTTAGAGATCCTGTGCCTGATCGATGGGCGGCTGACGGCAGTCATCCAGGCAGAAACGTACCAGCCGGAGCCGGGAAGCCTGCTGGTCATCAATTCCAACGAACTTCATATGACACAGACAGCAGGCCTTACCACCTATGTGCTGCTTCAGATTTCAGCGGAGCAGATGAGACGCTTTTTCCCCAATTTTGAGGCGCTCCATTTCCAGACACTGATCACGAAAGTGATCCAAAGCCCGGATCAAAAGGAGATGTTCTTCCATTTGGACGCCATGGTAAGCGAATACGAAAAACAGACGGACGGCTATCAGCTTCTGGTAACTGCACATCTCTATGAGTTTCTCTATTATCTCTACCGCAGCTGTTCCCATTGGAACGAATCCGGAAGCGATGACGATTCCAGCCGGGATATGAAGCGGATTGCCGGAATTATGGACTACGTCCGCCGGAATTTCCGCAGGCCGCTGACGCTTAACGATGCCGCCGCTTCCCAGGGCCTGAGCCGGGAGTATTTCTGCCGCCTGTTTAAGAAATATACGGGCCAGACATTTCTGGCATACGTAAATTCTGTGCGCACCATGAATTTTTACGAAGAGCTCCTGAGATCGGATGAAAGCATTACGCAGCTGATGGTACAGAACGGACTTACGAATTACAAGGTCTTCATGCGGGTTTTTAAGGAAATGTATGGGACAACTCCGCAGAAGATACGGAAATCTGCTGCAAAATCCGCAGCAAAAAATGCCGCAGAATCACTTTTTACTCCGTGATCTGCGGCATTTTATATTTACTGAATTATGATATATTATGCGATGGTCTCCGCATACTTCCTGATGTTGGAGGCATTGGCGATCTTCTTCACCTGGCCATCGCTCACGACTACCAGGGTAGGCGCCTGCATGATGCCAAGCTGTTCTGCCAGTTCTGCATTCTCCTCTGCATCCACCACCTCATAATCCACATCCTTTAAGAACTGCTTTGCCATCTTGCAGTTTGGACACGTCTTGGTCGTGAAGAGGTAGGAACCAGCCGGAATCTCTGCGTTGTGAACGGCTTCCTTCACCGTCTCCGCACTCTTGTTTCCCTTCTTCAGTACCGATCCGGTGATGTCGTAGGTGGTACGGTTCTTGTATTCCTGCGTCTTGCCCTCGTTCCAGTTCTGTACCGGTCTGTAGTAGCCGGTGATACGGCTGTAGATCTCAGCGCGCTTTCCGCAGATCGGGCAGACGCTGTGTTCGCCGATCAGATAGCCATGCTCTGCACAGATGGAATACGTCGGTGACAGCGTGTAATACGGAAGCTTGTAGTTCTCCGCAATGGTGTGCACCAGTCTCGCCGCGGCCGCCCAGTCAGGAAGCTTCTCGCCCAGGAAGGCATGGAATACGGTTCCCGATGTGTATAAGGTCTGCAGCTCATCCTGAATATCCAGAGCATCGAATATATCCGCCGTATAATCGACAGGCAGATGAGAGCTGTTGGTGTAGTAAGGCGTATCCCCTTCGGCTCCGGCCGTCTTAATATCCGGATATCTCTTCCTGTCATGCTTGGCCAGACGGTAGGTCGTGGACTCCGCCGGTGTGGCCTCCAGATTGTATAAGTCGCCGTATTTCTCCTGATAATCGGAAAGGCGCTCTCTCATATGGTTTAATACGTTCTTTGTAAATTCCTGTGTCTGTACACTTGTCATGTCTTCGCCCAGCCATCTGGCATTGAGGCCAACCTCGTTCATACCGATTAAGCCAATGGTGGAGAAATGGTTTTCAAAGGTTCCCAGATATCTCCTGGTATAAGGGTACAGTCCCTGGTTCAACAGCTTGGTGATCACTTCCCGCTTCGTCTTTAAGGACCTTGCGGAAACGTCCATCATATGGTCCAAACGGCTGTAGAAATCAGCCTCGTCCTTTGCCAGGTAAGCGATTCTCGGCATATTGATGGTTACGACGCCCACCGATCCGGTACTTTCGCCTGATCCGAAGAACCCGCCCGTCTTTCTGCGCAGCTCACGGAGATCGAGGCGCAGACGGCAGCACATACTTCTGACATCGCTGGGTTCCATATCGCTGTTTATGTAATTGGAGAAGTAAGGCGTACCGTACTTGGAGGTCATCTCGAACAGCAGTCTGTTGTTCTCGGTATCGGACCAGTCAAAGTCCTTGGTGATGGAATAGGTCGGGATCGGATACTGGAATCCGCGTCCGTTGGCGTCTCCCTCGATCATCGTCTCGATGAAGGCCTTGTTGATCATGTCCATCTCTGTCTTACAGTCTTTGTACTTGAAGTCCGCTTCCTTACCGCCTACAATAGCCGGAAGCTCTGCCATATCGCCCGGCACGGTCCAGTCCAGCGTGATGTTGGAGAACGGCGCCTGAGTACCCCAGCGGCTTGGCGTATTAACGCCGTAGATGAAGGACTCGATGCACTTCTTCACCTCCGGGTAGGTTAAGTTATCTATCTTTACAAAAGGAGCAAGGTAGGTATCGAAAGAGGAAAATGCCTGAGCGCCTGCCCATTCATTCTGCATTATGCCTAAAAAGTTGACCATCTGGTTGCAGAGCACGGATAAATGCTTTGCAGGGGATGATGTGATCTTGCCCGGAATGCCGCCCAGACCTTCCATGAGAAGCTGCTTTAAGGACCAGCCCGCGCAGTAGCCTGTCAGCATGGACAAATCGTGGATATGGATATCCGCATTCCTGTGGGCATCCGCGATCTCCTGATCGTATATCTCGGACAGCCAGTAATTTGCCGTAACCGCACCGGAATTGCTTAAGATCAGGCCGCCTACGGAATAGGTAACGGTCGAGTTCTCCTTGACACGCCAGTCCTCCACCTTCACATAGCTGTTCACCACATCCTTATAGTCCAGGATGGTATTCTTCATGTTACGGATTTTTTCTCTCTGTTTTCTGTATAAAATATAGGCCTTTGCCACATCCGTGTAACCGGTCTGCTCCAGGACGTGCTCAACGCTGTCCTGAATCTGCTCAACCGTTACCTGGCCGTCTCTCATCTTTTCCTGAAAGTCCGCCGTAACACGGAGGGACAACAGCTCCAGAATCTCATTATTAAAATCCTTCTTTGTAGCCTTAAATGCCTTCTTTATCGCTTCCGTTATCTTATTCAGACTGAATTCAGCGACCTCCCCATCTCTTTTCAATACTGATATCATTTATACCTGACTCCTTTCCTTTTACAACCCTGACACCGCCTTAACCGGTGCATTGTTTATTATAGCAGAAGAGAAACAAAAACACAATATCTGGTTTCGCAAAAAACATTAAAACCATATATTGTGTCTTATTATGTTTTCTTATAAGCTTCGAGTCACTTATCGCAAAACTGCGGACTGTCTGTCAGTATAGCACACCTTACACAGTTTCTCAACCACCAATTCGACCGGTGTGCTCCGCAGCCGTACATTTATGCTTTTTGCCATTTTAAATCAGGTTTGCATACATCTCCGCAGGCACATAGGCGCTGACAAAAATACCGTCGTCCCGGTACTCTTCCTTCAGAAGCTGGCCGTATTTCCGGATCAGCTGTATCTTTCCGGCATCCTGATAGGGGTATATCCGCTCCAGGAATACTTTCCTGCTCCTTAAAATACTCTCCAGCAGATTCAGGAGCTCGTCCAGTCCCTCCCCGGTCTTTGCCGAAATCTTCACCTGGTAATCGGAAGATAAGTCGCGGGGAATCCTCATCTCACCTGCCGCGTCTATCTTATTAAAGACTGTGATCACTTCCTTGTCGTGAACGCCCAAATCCTTCAGCGTCTCATAGACCACATACATCTGCATATCCATCTGGGGATTGGAGCAGTCCACCACATGAAGAATGATGTCCGAGTACTTTGCCTCCTCCAGTGTGCTCTTAAACGCCTCGATCAGATTATGGGGCAGCTTCCGTATGAATCCGACCGTGTCAGTCAGAAGAATCTGCTCCCCGCCGGGAAGCTCTAAGTTTCTCGTTGTCGGGTCCAGCGTGGCAAAGAGTTTGTCCTCCGCCAGAATTCCGGCGTCCGTAAGCGTGTTGAGCAGCGTGGACTTTCCCGCGTTGGTGTAACCCACAATGGCTGCCACCGGAGTATGGTTCCTTGTCCGCTGCTGCCTGGCCACGTCCCTGTGGCGCTTCACATCCTCCAGTTCCGCTTTCAGCTGGCCGATCCGGTCGTGAATCAGACGACGGTCCACCTCCAGCTTCTTCTCGCCGGGACCTCTCGTTCCGATTCCGCCGCCCAGACGGGAGAGCGAATTTCTCAGTCCCACCAGTCTGGCCGCCCGGTACTTCAACTGGGCCAGCTCCACCTGGATCTTACCTTCCCTGGTTGTCGCCCTGGAAGCGAAAATGTCGAGAATTACCATGGTACGGTCCATCACCTTCGTATCCAGTGCATCCTCCAGATTCCGAAGCTGTGCGGGCGACAGCTCGTCATCGCAGACAATGCCAGTGGCATTCAGCTCCCAGACGCGCTCCTTCACCTCTTCGATCTTTCCCTTGCCCAGATACGTCCCCGGATGAATCCGTTCCCGGTTCTGGATGATCTTGTCCACCGTGACGGCTCCCGCCGTCTCCACAAGCTCCTCCAGTTCATCTAAGGAGGCTGCTGCCAGGCTTTCCTCTTCCGTACTCACGGCCACCAGAATGACCCGCTCTTCGATTTCCTTTAACTCCACTAAATCAGCCATTGATCTCCTAATCCATTACCTTGTTTTTATTTCAATCCTCATTTTGGGTTCCTGTACCACTCAAAATGACACAGCAGCTTATCTGCTTTTTAAAAACTCCAGTTCCCGCGCGGCTTCTTCGTCTGAGCTGTTTCCTGCCACATACTGCTCCATCAGCTCCCGCGCCTTGTCAAAGTCTCCCTTGTACTCGTATGCAACCGCCTGATTGTAGATCAGGTCCGGCACCGAGGCGGCGTCCGGCTTTAATAATCCCTGGGCGAAATAGGTAATAGCCGTCTCATAATCTTTTTCCCCGAATTTGCAGAGGCCCATCCGGTTGTACAGCTCGGCATTTTCGATTCCTTCCGCCTGGGCGCTCTCATAGAGCGTCATGGCCTCGGCGGATGCTCCCTGGTTCTCCAGCGCCGCTCCGGCCGCGAGAATCGCCTCCGCCCTGCCCGGAGCATTCTTCTCCGTATCCAGTTCGGCTGCACGCTTATAATCGTCCAGCGCCCCGCTTAAGTCTCCCGTCTGCGCTTTGGAGACGCAGCGCATGTTCAAATATTCCGGCCGCTCCTTATCCACCTGGATCAGGATACCGTAGGTATCCGAGGCAGCCTGGTAATCTGCGGCACGGTATTCCGCCTCCGCACGGTATTTCAGTACGTCAATATCGAATGCGCCCACCAGCGCGTTGGAGGCATTAATCGCCTCGTCGAAAGAAGCGATCGCACTCTCATAATCCCCAGCATTCAGCGCTTCTATTCCCGCATCGCGGTACGTATATTTATTTTCACTCTTTCCGCATCCTACGGTTAAGCTCATGCATACGCCTGCCGTCAGGACGAGAAGCTTTAATCTGGAACCCATTTTTACTCTGGAACATGTTTTCATCTTAAATTCTCCATCCGGGGAGGTTACTGCTTTCCGGTACTTCCGTGGCCTCCGCGGTCCTCATGGTCAAGCCTGTCCGTTTCCTCAAATGACAGTTCCGGCTGGTGCTTCATGATGCGGAACTGGCAGATTCTGTCATTGGCGTGAATCACCGTGTCACGAAGGGCATAAGCCGGGAAAAACCACTGGTCATTGTCCCCGCAGTACGTCTCATCGATGACTCCCATGCTGTTCGTCTGGATCACACCGTAATTCTTAAACGTGCTGCTTCTCGGCACCACATGGGCCTCATAGCCGGCCGGCAGCTCCATGGCGATTCCAAGCGGAATCAGCTGAAACTCTCCCGCCTTCAGTTCAACCTCTTCCGCCGCACGTAAATCGATCCAGTCGGATTTGCCTCCAATGTAGCATAAACGCTCGATTTTATCTGTAAAATATTTTATTCTGATCTTCTCTGTCACTGTATGTCCTCCTGATTGTGAGCACGAAACGACTGTCTCTCAGCCGCCTGCGTGCGGTAATTATTCTGTGTTTCCATCGTCCTCACGGGTTACAGCCGCTTCCGCGATCCCGTCTCCCAACTCGGTGAGGGGGATTTCCTCCAGAAGCGCCTCATCTTCGGGGAGCAGCTCTCCGCTTCCCTTTAATTCCTCCTCCACCTCCATGCGGATCTCGGCAGCGGTTTCGGGGTCCGGAGTGGGAAGGTTCTGAGTCGAGCCGATTCCGAACCGGCGAAGGAACTCCTCCGTTGTAGCAAACAGTGCTGGGCGGCCCGGAGCGTCGAGGCGGCCCACCTCGTATACCAGGTTGTATTCCACCAGCCTGTTCACCGCGTGATCGGACTTGACGCCGCGGATCTTCTCGATCTCCATCTTCGTGACCGGCTGCTTATAGGCGATGATCGACAGCGTCTCCAGGACCACATCCGTCAGCACCTGTTTTTTGGGGGTGGCAGCCACACGGATGAGATTCTCATAATACTCCGGCCTGGTGCACATCTGGTAGCTGTTCTCCAGTTCGATAATCTGCATCCCCTTCCGTCCGGCCTCGTACTGCTTCATGAGCCGTTTTACGGCGGATCTTGCCGTCTCCTCGTCCTGTCCGATCGCGGCTGCCAGCTGTCTCACCTCGACGGAATTACCCATGGTAAATAAGACCGCTTCGATCACGGCCTCATACTCCCGCTCTTCATTCGTAATCTCTCTCAGTTCCTCAATCGGCAGCGACTCCTGCGCTTCCCACTTCTTCTTCATCTTTTTTATACCCTTCGATATCTTCCTCTAACTCCGATAAGTCCAGATCCTCTTCCTCGCCTTCCGGCTCCAGCGTCTCAATAAACATATCGTCGAATAAATGCTCCTGGGTCAGATGAATCTTACCGATCTTCATCAGCTCCAGAAGCGCAAGAAACGTCACCACGACCTCCGTCTTGTCCGCCTGCTTTTCGAGCATTCCCCGGAAAGAGAATTTGCGGTGCAGCCTGGCATAACCCAGAACCGAGGTGATCTTGTCCTCCAGACTCACCGGTTCTCTCGTAATATTACCGAACCGGCTCCTCACAGGGTCGATCCGGTCCTCTGTCCTTTTCATCACGGACTTGAAAATCTCCTGAAGCTTTGCCAGCGTCAGGCCGTCCAACAGGCTATCCAAGTCCACCGGCGGCTCATACTTCGCCACCTCCGGAGGCACCGTAGGCCCCTTAAAAAGCAGGCGGTCCGCGCCGACCTCCTTCTCCTTCAGTTCAAACGCCATGTATTTGTAATACTTATATTCCAGAAGACGCGCCACCAGTTCAGCCCTCGGATCTTCCTCCTCGCCGTCCTCATTCACTTCTCTCGGCAGGAGCATGCGGGATTTGATGTCGATGAGCGTCGCCGCCATCACCAGGAATTCACTGACAATGTTTAAATCCTCGGTCTCCATGTGGCTCACGTAATCGAGATACTGCTCCGTAATCGTCACAATAGGAATGTCATAAATATTCAATTTATTCTTTTCAATCAGATGGAGCAGCAAGTCCAGAGGACCCTCAAAATTCTCCAGCTTATAGGATATTCCCATAGTTTCCTCCCGGCATCAGAAAGTAAGCGCTACCGGTTAGTATATCAAATCCACCGGCTTCTGTAAATATTTAACCTGTTTTTCTCTTTGATTATTATTTCAATCCACGCCGGTAATTTCACAGAGTACGGCTGCATCTTATTAAATCCACCACCACAAGCTGCGGTTTGTTGTTCAGCCTGATATTGATAGAATGCGTCCCCAGGCCGCGGCTCACGATCATGTACTTCCCGCTCTCCTCAAATGTTCCGGCGCACCACGGCAGAAAGAACTGAAACTGAGGGGTCATAACCCCGCCCAGATACGGAAGGCGTATGGTTCCCCCATGAAAATGGCCGGACAGCGTCAAATCCGCGCCCCATTTCCGGCTGGAATCGAAAAAGAGGGGCGAATGGCAGAGCAGGATCTGAAACCTCTCCCGTTCAGCCGGGCCCGCCAGCCTTCCAATCTCCTCCGGCCGCAGATGGTCGGGATGGAACTTCTTATAATACCGTTCCGCCAGATCAATTCCAGTGACAGCGATATCCTCCCGGAACTCCATTGTCCTGTTGGAAAGGTAACGGACTCCCATTTTCTTTAGCTCCCTCACATAGATGTCATACTGCATCCCGAAATTCTTCCGTTCCCGGTTCATCCGCGTCTCATGATTTCCATTGCCGTAATAGACGGGGCAGCGTTTCGTCAGTTCCCCAATCAGTTCCAGGGATACCCGCAGATCCGCGCTTTCCCTGCTGACCATCATGTCGCCCCCGATCAGGATCACGTCGGGTTTTACCTCATCGACTGCATGGAGCAGGCGTTTATTATGATCTCCAAACTCATGATCATGTAAATCAGAGAGAAACACCAGCCGGCAGTCTCTCGTTATCTTTTCCGTCAGAATCTCCGTCCTCTCTACGGACAGCTGCTCCCTCTCATACTGGGAGCGAAGCAAAAGTCCCGCTCCTGCAGTGGCGGACAGCACACCGGCGGCAAGCCACATATCATTCTTCCTCATCTTTCACCAGTCTTCCACTTCATTTTATTTAATATTATTTCATTTTATTTCTTTTGATAGCTTTTGATTTTGTATCATCATACACTGAAAAAGTATGCCGCGTCAAGGCAAAGCATACTTAAGCTTTCGCGTTTATCCGAACGGGCTTTCCTGAATGGGCTTTCCGTAACGGACCTTTCCGTGAAACGAAAAAAGCCGCTGTACCCTTTTGTGGTACAGCAGCCTATTGGGAACCGGCTTATGCCAGATGATGCTTCTTTTCCAGTTCCTCTCTCATGGTTGGTGCTTCCTTATCGATATTCATGAAAAATGCCGCCAGCAGCATCAGCGCCGATAAAATAGCTCCGAAGTAGCCGAATGCAAAGACAATTGCATGTTTCGCAGTCTCTGTCTGGACCGCGGCCAGACCGTCGTAACCGCCCGCCGCGATGATCCAGCTGGCGATGGCCGGCCCCAGGCCAAGCCCCACCTTCTGACCAAAGCTTACGCAGCTGTTGATTAAGCCCTCAGAGCGGATCCCCGTCTTCCATTCTCCGTAATCGACCACATCCGCAGCCAGAGCAAACGCACAGGCAAACAGCACGCCGCTGGCCAGGCCCTTAATGATAAATCCGGCAATGATGACCGGCAGCACGTTTCCTCCAATCCCAATCAGGAAAAAGCCCAGGGTATTGCCGAATGCTCCGGCCAGCAGACAGTTTCTTCGTCCGAAACGCTTTGTGAGAGCAGGAACAAAGAAGTTGATAATGACCACGGGAACAATTCCGCAGGCCGAAATAAAGGACAGCAGCCCCAGATTGTTCAGACAGACATTGCAGTAATAATAGGTCATGGATCCGGGTCCGGCCGCCTGCGCCAGAATTAAGATGAAAAGCGCAGTCAGCAAGAAAAAGTATTTATTCCTCATCATCGCCGGCAGAGCCTCTTTTAACGGCACTGTCCCGGCCTTCTTCCCTTCCTCCGGGGCAGCATCCAGGAGACGTTCCCTCGTTCCCCAGAAACCAATCCAGATCAGCATCGTAGCGATCACACCGTAAATGACGGCGGTCATCTGCCATCCGAATTTAGCCACGAGCACTACCATAAAGGTAGTTACGGCAAGCCCTCCCGCCTGGTTTAAGATCTGATTGATCGACGCCATCTTCTGACGTTCCTGACCGTTTAGCGTCATGCGTGACAGCAGTGCCGTATGAGATACCATGTAGGCGGTAAAGCAGATACAGTTAAGGAAAATATAGGTGAGATACGCGTATACCAGCTTAGCCGCATCACTCATGGAGGCCGGCACGCTGAAGGTGAGAATCAGAGACACCAGTGTAAACGGCGCGCTGATCAGAAGCCATGGACGTGCCTTCCCCCATCTGGTCTTCGTCTTGTCAATGATTCCTCCCATAATGATATCGCTGGCCCCGTCAAAAAAGCGGGCCACCAGCATCATGGTACCGACCGCCGCGGCTGCTATCCCGACGGAATCCGTTAAATAGGAAGTCAGAAACATCCCTAAAATCTGTGTGATAATGTTGCCGCCTCCGGATGCCAGGCCGTACGATATCTTTTCTCTTACAGGCACCGCCCCGTTGTCTTTTCCCTGATAATCCATTTGAAAACCCCCTCATTTTTATTTCATTCTGATTTTTACCGGATTATAGACGATATTTCCATGTCCGGGCTCTGCCTTACGGTCCGCAATCAGCCCATGGTTGCCCCGGAACTCCATGGGTTCCTTGTCGGCCGTTCCGCTTAAAATGCGGTGGCATAGGGCAATATTCTCATCCATGATCTCCTTTGCCAGGCGCCCGTCACCGTGAGAAGCCAGCACTGTATCAAACATTCCCCTCACCTGTTCTCTCAGCCGGATTAACCCTGCTCTGTACGCTTCAATAGAAAGCGCATAATCCTCGAAGAGAAATGTAAATCCGTTGCACGCGTCTCCGAGTATAAGCATCCGCTCTTCCGGAATCAGCATGACCAGACTGCCCCTTGTGTGGCCCGGGCAGGCATAAATCCGGATGGTAACTCCGCCCAGATCGAAGCTGTCCCCTTCCTTTAAGTCATGGTATGCTTCGATGGGTACCACCGGTGTAAAGTCCTGTTCCGTCACGTCCTTCCCCAGGCTGCCCATCAGAAACAGTCCTGCCCTGCGAAATTCATAGGAGCTGTGTTCCCTGTATATGTAGCCATCCTCCTGATTGATATAGACACAGTCAGGTGGAAATTCCGATGCCCCCATCGCGTGGTCCACATGTCCGTGTGTCAAAAGAACCACCAGAGGTTTGTCGGTAAGCATTTCGATCAGAGGCCTGACAAAGCCGATTCCGCTTCCGCTGTCGATAAGAGCCGCCCGCTCTTCGCCTTCCACCAGATACATCAGTTCCGATGAAAACGCATAAATCCTTGTTATCCTGTCACTCACTTTTTCATATTTAAAATTCAATTCTGCCATTTTCATTCACCTCCCCCGTGTGGATAAATCATTTATATATATTTATCCATTTTTTTGATAATCGCTGTCAAATTTCCCCTTCGCAGCGAAGCCCATGGAAAATGATGCTGTTATCAACAGCTTTATGCCTTTCCATATCTGTATTTTAGACAAAATTCCTTGTAAATGAAATATCATTCTGCTATACTTTTAGTGACATATTTCTATTTCAATCATACATAAGGGGGATTACAGAATGGACAGAATGACCTTTCGGGAGATGATTCGGCCACTGTCCTCATATGAGGAAGAATTGAAGCGCACACAGAGCAGCAACCGGCTGATGGAGCAGTCCATTCAGTACGCCTATAAAAAAGATAAGGATGGATATTACTTTTTCACCAATCTGGCCATGTCAGACCAGGGAGGCCATACACCGGATCCGATGCACGCCTCCCTGTCTCACACGATTTTAAAGGACAAGCTGCGCCTGATCATACACGCCCGCTTCTCCGCACGCCCCTTCCATTACGATGAATTTATCAGTGTCAATTACGTCTATTCCGGAAGCTTGACGCTCCGTTTTCCTGATTCCACGGTCATTCTAAAAAAGGGCGAGTTATTCTTAATGAACACGGACGTAGTCCACGCCTTCGAGATCGAGAGCGAGGAGGACTTGATACTCGGAATTCAGATTGAGCGGGAATTTCTGAGTAAGGAGCTGCTCTACGGCTTATCCGACAACGGTCCCATCACCGACTTTCTGGTCAATACACTGGCCGGCAAAGAGAGCGTATTTTCCTATCTGATCGCAGACTGTGCCCAGGATGAGCGCATGGCGACACTGTTCGAGGACCTGTTCTGTGAATACTTCGAACCATCCCTGTGCAGCTCCGCCCTGGTGGAAAACTACGTGAAAATATTTTTTATTCTGCTGATCCGCAGCTCCCACAGCCGCATCAACATGAACACTAAGGCGGATATTCTGGCAATCCTAAACTACATTGAGGCCCACTGCGCCGACTGCTCACTCCAGTCCCTGGCCGATGAATTTAACTTTAACCCAAAATACTTAAGCGCGCTGATCCGCAAAAAAACGGGGCGTTCCTTCTCAGATCTGCAGACGGATGCGCGTATGCGTTCCATCTGCTATTATCTAAAGAACTCCGGGATGACAATCCGGGAGATCGCAGAGCTCTGCGGGTATACGAATATGAACTTCTTTTATCGGAAATTCAAAGAAATGTATGGTATGAGCCCGAAGCAGTACAGGGGCATTTAAGAAGAAGGCATGCCGCGGTTACCCGCACATGCCTTCTCACCGGAAGCTTCAGCTGCATGGTCATCACGCATGAGGACGCCTCTTCTGCCAGCTGTATATTGTCAGATTTGCACGACTCGTTCCGTAGCGTCTGTTCGATGAACCGCAGGATGTCCTCTCCCTTTTCAATAATAATTTTAAAATTTCCTCTTGCCATCTTACCCGTAATTATAGTAGAATATACGCAAGCACACCTCTTCATTGAAACCGCAAAGGCTCTGTGAATAAGAATCCCGTTATGTAACCCTGATAAAACTCATGGTTGCGAAGACACTTATCTTACAGTATGAAGCAGGTATGCTTGGGGTCCGATAATCGAACCCAAGCTATATGTATCTACCATAAAGAGATACAATACTCTGTTCGCAGAGGCCTGTCAGGCATATCCAAAACAGGCAGGCTGCCGTCAATCAGCCTATTGTAGCCAATGTTTGAGGTAGGAGACAAGCATAGCATGTCGTACTACGTGTAGTTGAGTTACAAGCCTATGCCTGAACCTGCCCCGCTTTATCGGGCATTTGACATGGGCAATTGACAACCAATAAGTCCGCCGCATAACGCGGCGGACACCAGCCTCAGCACATAGATAAGCTGTTCCATGACAAATTCGTTCAAATTATCACCTCTGTCCGGATCGTCCTGTATGGCGGATTGTCTTCTACTTCACCCATACGCCGGACGCATCCAGCGTATATCCATCCGGAGTCACCGTATTCTTCATCATCGCCCCATCGGCGCCCAGGTAAAACCATTGGCCGTCGGACTCCACCCAGGTACTGGAAGCCATAGCGCCGCCGGACTTGAAGTAATACCACGCGTCGTTGGAATAATGGCGCCAGCCCGTAGCCATGGTCCCGTCGGAATCGAACCAGTAATCAGCCCCGTCTATCGTCATCCACTCATTGGCGGCACGGTTTCCGTCGTTCTTTACAAAGTACCACCTTGCCCCCTCCTGCTGCCACTTTGCAGTCTGGGAACCTCCGCTCTTCAGCGCAAAACCGTAGTCCAGCAGAGCCGAGGTATCCGTATACTGTGTAGACTTGCTCTTCATGATAACCGCGATCAGACGCACGCCGTCCCGCTCCGCACATGTCACCAGCGTGTTGCCCGCCAGTGAAGTATATCCGGTCTTTCCTCCGATAACGCCCTGGTAGTATCTGGCGTCATTGGGATAAAGCATCTTGTGGCCCAGGGATATCGTGCGGGCCGCCGCCTTCTGCGTCGCCGGAATCTGGTAGCTTAAGGTCGATGCGATCTTGCTTACCGTACCATTCTGAAATGCAGCCCGTGCGATCAGCGCCATATCATGAGGCGTCGTATAGTGGTTGGAATTGTTAAGGCCGTTCGGATTGACGAAATTCGTGTTCGTACAGCCCAGCTCCTTCGCCCTGGCATTCATCATGTCCGCAAACTTGCTGATACTCCCCGCCGTATGCTCGGCCAGACCGTTGGCCACCTCGTTGGCAGATTTTAAAAGGAGACCGTAGAGACTCTGACGCACCGTCAGCTTGTCCCCTTCCACCAGTCCCAGTGTAACAGCGCCGGACTCCAGATTCGTAACCGCCGTCTTGGAAAATGTAACCGTATCGTCGAGACTGCACTTTTCCGCTACCAGAAGAGCTGTCATCAGCTTCGTGATGCTGGCCGGATAAAACTTCGTCTCTGCCTCCTTCGAATAAAGCAGATTTCCCGTGGCCGCATCCATGAGCACCGCACCCTGAGCCTGGATCTCCGGCTGTTTTAATGTGTTCACCACATTTCCTCCGGTACCGCTTCCCTGAGTGGCCCCTGGGCCTGCGGAAGTACCCGGCCCTGTCGGGTTTCCCGATCCAGTGGAAGTTCCCGTTCCTGTCGAGGTTCCCGTTCCCGTCGAATTCCCTGTTCCCGTCGAAGCTCCCGGGCCGCTCTGGGTATTATCCCCACCCGGTCCCGCTGTCTCCGGCCCTGAAATTCCGTTATCCGATCCGCCGCTTATGGGCGGGACGATCGGAATATCACCGAAGGCCGGTACCGAAGCCAAAAGGCTTAAGGTGATTGCAATGCTCCATATTCTGTTAAAGCGTTTTACCATGTCTGTTTCTCCCCGTGTCATCCTGTATTCTGTATTATGTACAATAACCTTTATCCTGCATCGGCACACAGCACGGTCCGCTGTCCCGCCTTAGGCCGGACAACTGCCAGGTAAAATCTTATATGCCGATTTTTATCTGTAGTATTTCCTTGTTTCAATCCACGCTCGATAATTTCACAGAGTGCGACTACATCTTATAGATGCGCGGCTTGACTTCATGTCAGCGAGGGATACCGATTTTTCTCTGCCCGCCACTGCCGTTAAGCTTGTTTTTGGCGTTTCATCCCTCCACCTGCAGAGGTGGGGGAATTCTCGCTTGTTTCCTTAAACAGTATAGCACAAAATTGCACGGATACGGATTAAAATTTTCTTACAATAAGAGCGCACGCCCGGCGGAGGCCGGAACCGGATAATCCGGTCCCTGTCTGCGCCAGGCGTGCTCATTTTATGCCTTATCTTTTTTTACTTTCTGCCTTATGGGCGTTTTTCCACATGGCCCAAATCACGCTGGCCACGCAAATAGAAGAAAAGCATCCGCTCACAAGTCCGAATAACAGAGGCAGGGAGAATTCAAAAATGGACTGGATCCCAAAATGCCACGATGCAATCACCAGGATCAGTACGCTGATGCACGTCGTCAGCGAGGTATGCAGCGACCGTCCAAGACTCTGGGATACGCTGGTATCCACCAGCTCGTCGATATTTTTACACTTATGAAGATTCATGTTCTCTCTGATCCGGTCATAGATGACGATCGTATCATTGATGGAGTAACCGATGATGGTCAGTACCACCGCCACAAACGCGTCATTCAGCGGAATTGCAAAGATCAGGAACGCGCACAGCACGATCAGCACATCGTGGATCAGCGCGATCACCGCAGATACTCCCGCAGAAAGGCCCGAAAGGATGGAAAACCGGATCCAGACATACACCGTTATCAGTACCGCCGCCAGAACCATGGCGATCACGGCGTTGTGGAGCGTCTTCTGCCCCATATACGGCTGAACCGCATACGTCTCCGACAGGGTCGCCGTAAAGCCCTCCTGATAGCCGTTTAAGATCTGCGTCACGTATTCCTGGCTCTCCGGGCTGATGCCTTCCTGCCCTGCAAAGGTCAGAACCATAAACTGTTTTCCAAGGCCATCCTCCTTTGTCAGGCGGACATTTACATTTCTTCCGGTTTCGCCGGATACCTTGGCAGCGACGGCGTCGGAATTCACATCGGCCGCGCCCTCGATCTCATACTTTAACGTCGTTCCGCCCGTAAACTGGGTGTCCAGGCTCACTCCGTTTTTCATAAATCCCAGCACGCCGGCCAGGAGCATACAGATGGAGATGGCAAACCATATGTATTTCCGTTTCATGATCGGATAAATCTTCTGGTTCTTCTTCACCTTATACCACTTCAAATCGTGGAATCTGCCTTCCCGTATGATGGAAAGAAGCACAGTCCTGGAGAACCAGACGCCCACCACCAGGTTGATGATCAGGCCCACAAGCAGCGTATAGCCGAAGCTCAGCATGGTGCCTGAACCGAAGAACATCAGAATTATCGCCACGATAGCGCTCGTCAAGTTTCCGTCCAGCACGGAAGAGAATGCCCTCTTGTATCCCCGTTTGACCGCCTCGGTCAGCGAAACGCCGTTTCCAAGCTCCTCACCGATACGCTCGCTGATGATAATGTTGGCATCCACCGCCATACCTATGGTCAGTATGATACCGGCGATACCGGGCAGTGTCAGCGTATACTGCGGGATCGAGATCGCCAGCAGCTGTATGGAGGTCTGAAGAATCAGGCCAAAGCATGCCACCATTCCCGGCAGGCGGTACATGGCGATCATGAAAATACAGATACAGAAGAACGCTACCACACCTGAAAATACCATGATATTCAAGGCATTGGAGCCCAGGCTCGGGCTGATGGTGCTGAAGTTCTTCGTCTCCATGGCATACGGCAGGGCACCCGCATTGATCTTGTCCGATAAGCTCTTTGCGGACGCATACGACTCCATGCCGTTGATCACGGCGTTGCCGCCCGTAATCTTGTCCTGAACCACCGGATTGGAGATCAGCTCCTCATCCATGTAGATTCCCATGCGGCGGCCTACCAGTTTACCGGTGGCATCGGCAAATTTGTCCGCGCCGTCCTTTGTAAACTGCAGCTCCACCTCATATTTTTTAATTCCGGTCTGGTCCGAATACTCTACAGGCCGGCTGGTGGAGATGTCCCTTCCCTCCAGCATTACAGTGCCGCTCTCATCCCGGAAGGTCAAATTGGCCATGTCGCCCAGTTCCGCGATGGCAGCCTCCGGCTTAAAATCCTTTTCGTCGGATTTCCACGGAAAACGGACGATTACATAACCCTTTTCATTATCCGTTGTCACCTCGCGGTCCGTGATATTCTTATCATCCAGTCTCGTCTCGATTATATTCCTGGCCGCTTCGATCTCATTCGGCGCGGGATTCCGGTCTAAGCCCACTGGCTCGAATACGGCCTCGACGCCGCCCCGGATATCGATTCCAAATCTCATGTCCCCCGCGCCCTTAATGTCTTTTCCAAGGCCGAAGCATGCGGTATAAACCGCAAGGATGACGATTACCGTCAGGATTCCAAGTGTTTTCTTTCCTGGTTTCATAGTGCTCTCCTTTTCGTCTCATCGTAGTCTTCTTATCGTCATTCATTATAGACTGTTATGAGAGAAAATGGTGCTAAGAAACCATTAAGATTTTCCCCGGTCCCTCCACCAGCGCTCTTCTTCCAGTTCCTTCCGGATCTCCTGTATGAATAAAAGCAGCACAACGATGGATATGGACCCCATGATCCCCATCAGAATCTTCACTGACACATCACCTCTTTACAATTTCATAATATTTTTTAGAAGTAACCCCATAGATCACCCCGTAAAAGACAGCAAACAGCAGTACCGCCCCGGCCGTGGACACGGCAAACAGCCCGACATTCCGCAGATTCAGCAGTGCCAGCAGCCTTGCGATCATCGGAAATGCGAAACAGATATGGACAGCAGCCGTAACCAGAGGCAGAAAGAACATGGTGAGCACCTGGGAACGGATGGCGCTCTTGATCTCGCGGGCCGACAGCCCCACATTCTGCATGATTTCAAACCGCTTCTTATCCTCGTAGCCCTCGGAAATCTGCTTGTAATAGATAATCAGCACCGTCGCCATCACGAACAGCGTTCCCAGAAACAGTCCGACGAAGAACAGCCCTCCGTACAGGGAGAAAAAAGGCCCCCGCTCCATGGCTGCGGATTCGAGGCGGCAGGTCAATCCCAGACCATTTAACCGTTCCTCCAGATCTTTGTACAGTCTGGCAGAACCCTCTTTGCCGTCTCCGGCGTCGAAGGCCACATAGTAAACGGGTCTGGATTTCGCCTCCCCGTAGGCCTCGGCCTGCTTTTTCTCCATCTCCTCCAGCTGGGAAAAATCCGGCAGAACGATATGAAGACTTCCCACGGACCCCATGGCGTCCATACCGTCCTCTACGGTCTGGCCTTTTAAGCCGGCGACATCGTACCGTCTTCCGAAGATGGAAAATGTATCCCGCTCGTAACGCATCCCATCCGCAAGCACCATCACCTGATCATCACGCAGGCTGACATTTTGCCCTGAAATCCGGTTATAGTCCTCCAGAGTCATGAAGAAGAGATAGTCCAGGCTGTTGTAGTCCGCCAGATTCTCCTCCCTTACCTCGTAGCCGTCTCCCGTATCCACCGCGGCAAAGCTGACATAGCGGTAGCTGACAAGCCCCTTTGCGGTCTCCCCCGCATCCTTTAAGGCACTCTCCACAATCCCGTCGGTCTTCGCGGCCGTATCGTCGGAATAATCGTACACCGTCACCACGTAATCCCGTTTAAAACGGTTTCTCATCACATCGTCCAGTCCCACATAGAGGGAAACCGTGGAAGAAAGCATGACTAAAACCGCTGTGGACAGAAGGCAGATCACAGACAGACCGGCCGCATTCTGTTTCATCCGGTATATCATACCTGAGACGGAGATGAAGTGGCGCGTCTGATAATAATAGCCTTTATTCTTTTTCAGCAACTTCAGCAGCGTAACACTTCCCGCGGTAAATAAGAGGCCGGTACCGGCAATCACGAACAGTACCGCGATGAAGAAGGCAAAAATGATCATCGCTGTCCGCTCCGTCGAGACAGCAATCCAGTACCCCGCCGCCAGAGAAATGACACCCAGCACAGCCAGCAGCCACGGCGCCTTTGGCTCCCGCTCCCCCGCCTGCTTTCCCGCCAGCATCTCCACCGGCTTCGCCTTTGCGACCTGCCATATATTATAGAAGAGAATCACCAGAAATAAGACGCCAAAGAGCTTCACACACGCAAAAGCCGCCTCCGGGACGAAACTGAAATCCCAGGAAATATCCAGTTTCATCAGGCGGTACAGCAGCAGCGCAAAGACCCGGTACAGCAGAAAACCGAGCAGAATCCCGGACACCAGGCTCACCGCCGCCGTAAGCAGCGTCTCGATCGCCATGATCCGGGCCAGATGCTTTTTCCCCATGCCCAGGACCTGAAACAGCCCGAATTCCTGCTTTCTCCGTTTCACCAGAAAGCTGTTGGTGTAAATGAGAAACATTACGGAGAACACGGCCATGACCACGCAGCCAAGTATCAGAATAAATGCCATGGAGCCGCCTCCCCGCATCCGGGCGAAGCCCGGATTCACCGTCAGGGAAGAGATAATATAATACATCATCACGGAGCCGATGCAGGTCAGAAGATACGGAACCGTGACGGCTGAATTTTTCTTTAAATTCTGAATGGCCAGCCTTGTATAAAACAGGTTATTCATCGCGGCCACCTCCCGCCTCTAAGACGGCCAGCGTATCGGAAATCCGCTGATACATCTTCTCCTCCGTCATTTCGCCGCGGTAGAGCTGATGGAATACCTCTCCATCCTTGATAAACAGCACCCGTTTTGCATGGCTGGCCGCCTTGACGCTGTGGGTTACCATCAGGATTGTCTGCCCCTCCCGGTTGATTTCTCCGAACAGATCGAGAAGCTGGTCGGAAGCCCGGGAATCCAGCGCGCCCGTAGGCTCATCCGCCAGAATGATCGCCGGGTCCATCACCAGGGCCCTGGCAACCGCCGCCCTCTGCTTCTGGCCGCCCGAGACCTCATACGGAAATTTCTTCATAAGCTCCTTAATCCCCAGCTTTCCCACGATGGGGTCCGCCTTCTGTTTCATTTCCCCGTAGCTCTTCTTTGCCAGTACCATGGGCAGATAGATATTGTCCTCCAGAGAAAACGTATCCAGCAGATTAAAATCCTGAAACACGAAGCCTAAGTGTTCTCTGCGGAACGCAGCCAGCTCTCCCTCCGGAATCGTTTTCATATCTCTTCCGTTTAAGAGGACGGCGCCTCCGGTGGGTTTGTCAAGAGCGGCTAAAATGTTTAATAGTGTGGTTTTCCCCGATCCTGACTCTCCCATGATCGCGACGTATTCTTCCTTTTCCACCGTAAAACTGACTCCGTTCAGTGCATTTATCTGATTTCCTCCGAAACGGGTGGTATAGACCTTTTTTAATTGATTCACTTCAAGCAATGGCATAATGCTGCCTCCTTTCCTATGACAGCAGTATATCAGACGGGAAAGAGCGGCCGCCATCGATGAGGCTTACATTTTTCTGCGTATCCTTACAAAAATGTAAGGGAAGCTTAAAGACTGGGACCGCATTCGGTGGTATACTGAAATCACAAACAGATCGTTATCCATGCAGCGGAAGGAGGTATTTCCATGTACAGCAGTTTTGAACAGCGCGCACGCCAGAGGGGCTCCTACACCATTCAGGAATTTGAAAACACCCATGGACGCCCTGGCAAATCCCGCACGCCCATATCCGGATATAACCCCAAAAAAGCCATGAAACAGGCGGAAAAAGCGTATTTGGAATCCATGGGAATCCATAAGAAATCCCTGTTTCAAAGGATTAAGGGGCTATTTATTTCATAGGCCAGTTTCAGAAGCCTCTCTATTCCGGTATAAATTTCGTCATATCCAGGAGCAGCTTCACCTTCGTCCCCACTCCTGGTTCCGATTCGATCACCATCTCGTGCGCCAGACGGGTCATGACCTTTTTGCACAGATAGAGGCCGATTCCCGTCGATCCCTGACCCGCTCGGCCGTTACAGCCCGTATACCCGTTCTCGAACACCCTGGGGATGTCCTCCGGGGTGATTCCTCTTCCCGTATCTTCGATCACCAGCGTCCGTATGACTTCCCCCGCCTTACGTTTTGCCGAGCTCCGTTCGGAGGGACTTTCCGTCTCCTGATAGACCGAGATTCTGCCGCTCTCCGTGTACTTTAACGCATTGGACAGAAGCTGTTCTATGACGAACAGAAGCCATTTTTCATCGGTCCGCACCAGACAGGCTGCGGGTCTGTAATCGAGTGCGATCTTTTTCCGGATAAATACCGGAGCATACTTGTGAATGGCTTTTTTGACGATGGCGTCCAGCGAGCACTCCCGGATGACCAGATCGGCGGAAGGGCTGTCCGCCCGCAGGTACTGAAGCACCATTTCCACATACTGTTCGACCTTAAAAAGCTCATTGGACAGCTGGCTGTGGTCCGTTCCTCCGCCAGGGTGTGTTTGAAGAATCAGGTTCATGGCCGCGATGGGGGTCTTTACCTGGTGAACCCACATGGTATAATAGTCCTTCATCTCCGTCCGCTTCTCCTCTTCCTCCCGAAGCAGCCGGTCCCTCTCCTCATAGGAAGAGGCGAGAAGCCTCCGGTACAGAAGCTCCAGCTGATCGGAGGTCTCCTCAAAGGGTTCCGCATACCCCGTCTTCTGGGCCGCCATTCGCTCTAAGTCCCCGCATTTTTTGCAGTAACGGGAAAAGCTTCGTATGGACAGAAGGAGCCCCGGCACCGCTCCCAGAATCCAGGCGTAGAGCACCGCCTCCACGGGAAGACGGTACAGCCAGAATACGGCCGCACACAGGATTCCGCCGCAGACGCCCGCCGTAATTACCGTACGGTTCCTTTTTAAATAGAGGCCTGTCAGAGACAGCAGCTTCCTTCCCTTCATTTTACCATGTACCCCATGCCTTTCTTCGTGACAATGAAATCCTCAAGGCCAACGCCGTCCAGTTTCTTCCGGAGCCGGTTCACATTGACGGTCAGCGTATTGTCGTCCACATAGCTGTCCGTCTCCCACAGCCTCGTCATCACCTCTTCCCTGGAGACGGTACGCCCCGCCTGTTCCATTAGAAGCTTAAGAATCCGGAATTCATTCTTGGTCAGTTCCACTTTCGTCTCCTGATGAGTCAGAGTGGCGTCATTGATGTTCAGGACTGCTCCGCCGTGTTCGATCAGGTGGTGATCCCCTGCAAAATCATACGTCCGCCTGAGCATAGCCTGGACCTTGGCCGTCATTACATTCAGATCGAAGGGCTTTGCTATAAAATCATCGCCTCCCATGGAAACCGCCATAATAATATTCATGTTGTCGGACGCCGAGGACAGAAAGATCACGGGCACATTGGAAAGCTTTCGAATCTCTCCGCACCAGTAACAGCCATTAAAGTATGGCAGCAGGATGTCCATCAGGACGAGATGCGGTTCGAAGGCCGCAAATTCGGCCAGCACATGCTTCAAATCCTTCACACAGGCCGCCTCATAGCCCCACTCCCGCAGGTGATTCTGCACGGTTCTGCCGATTACCTCATCATCCTCGACAATCAATATCTTATACATTAGCCGCCTCCTCATTTACTTTCGTTCCCTATTCTACCAGCCAAATCTTAATTTTTTCTTTAAATATTTCAGAAGCTTTGCTAAGGAACTGTTCTGTTTTAAAACCGTATGGATTATTAATGAAAATGTAAAGAAGTCCGAAACCGGAAGTGGTATACTGAAACTAAGAAGAAAGGGGGATTTGACCATGATTACCATATTTAACCGCAAAGAGCTGTACTCCGGTTTTTCCATGGTGGAATGCTCCCGTATCGGACGGATTCTGAAAAAGAATAAGATTCCTTATATCATAAAGGAATGCGATTTGAATCCGATCAGACCGGGATTCATTTCCACATCCGCCCCCATGATACAGACAAAGCCCATAAGAGAATACTATTTATACGTAGATAAAAAAGATTACGAGGAAGCCAGCTTTCTACTCACCTGTGAAGAGGGCTGCGTCTGACCTCCCCAGCCCCGGAACGTACTGCATGAATCACGCAGTGCCTGATAACGCCTTTCATACAAAAGGCCGGGAAACCAAAGTATGCTTCTTTGGTTTCCCGGCCCTCTCTCTGCCTTGCGGCAGCGGTCTTTTGCCTCGTCATTCCAGCTGTTCGCGGTACTCCTTCTGCATCTCCTCCAGACGGTCCAGCGCCGTATTTAAAATATAGGCGTGGTCGAAAGCCAGCGCTTCCGTGTCATTCACATCGATCGCAGGCAGCAGTTCCGCATGTATATCCTTCTTCCACATGAGTCCCATGTGGGTATATCCTTCCGTAATCCGGTATCCGATAAAAATATGGCGTTCCTCGTTCTCCACAGTCAGGGCGTATGTCGCACCATCTGCCAGATCCGACAGCTTCTTTTTCTTAACCTGAAACCACACGGCCTCCTTTGCATCGTCTCCTGCGACCGGATTCAGTTCGTCCTTCGGCACAACCGCCATATACGATACAGAGATAATCCGCGTCCGCGGGTCACGTTTTACACTGCCCCATGTATAGAGCTGTTCCATGCAGACACCGGTGATCCCGGTCTCCTCCTCCAGCTCTCTGGCCGCGGCTTCCTCCAGCGATTCGTCCATATTCACGAATCCGCCCGGCATGGCCCACTGGCCGATACACGGATGGTTCCTTCTGCGGATCAGCAGAAGCTCCGGGTCCTCATCCTCTGCCTCCGGATCGACTGCAAAAATCAGCATATCCACAGTCACCGACGGCCGCTCATAATTTCCTGGCCTGTACTGTGCTAAGAATTCTTTCTCGGTCAGCCCATCTTCATTCTTCAGTTCCATAGGAATTCCTCCTCCCCGGTCCCTGCGGCCCGGCTTTAAAAAATAACAGAATTAAGCGCTCCCAAAACGCCCACACTGGCCAGTCCCATAATGACTCCGGCAAGAAGTACGCCTCCCATGACTGCGAGGATACTGGATTTGAAGTCGATGTCGAGAAGGCTGGCTGCCAGCGTACCGGTCCACGCGCCCGTACCTGGAAGCGGGATTCCTACGAACAGCAGCAGAGCGACAAACAGCCCTTTGCCTGCCTTCGCCTGCAGCTTCTCGCCGCCGTGCTTTCCTTTTTCCAGACACCACGTGAAAAATCCGCCGATCACGGGCTTGTCCGCTCCCCATTCTAAAACCTTTCTGGCAAATAAATAGATGATCGGAACCGGGAGCATGTTTCCGATAATGGCGATGATATACGACTCTAAAAGAGGCAGGCCCATCACCCCGGAATAAGGAATGGCGCCGCGAAGCTCAATGAGCGGTACCATGGAAATAAAAAAAACCATTATATAACGTTGTAACATCCTGATATTCCTTTCCTATAAAAAGTCTGCCATTATACTATACACAAAGATCGGGATCCTTACAACCTTTTTAGAAAAAGATAATAAATTTATGCGGAAAATTAATACGGGAAACCGCTGATTCAGCCGTTCCCCGTAGAGACGTATTTCAGATTTACCGCTTATTTGTAACCCAGTCCCGGCAGGATATTTTTCGGATAATCCAAAAACAGCATATCCGCCTTGTCGTCCAAATAGTGGCGGTTCGGATGGATAATCACCAGCCACCGTCCGGTAAAATATTTCACGTAGTTTCCGAATACCTCGGAGTCCAGCGTCGTTCCGAGAAGCAGAAGGACCTCTGCCTTCGATATTTCATTGGAGGTCTTCGTCATCAGGCGGCTGTCCACCATCTCACCGAACAGCGATACCTGCGGGCGGATCGGGATGTCGCACTTGTCGCAGAGAAGTATCTTTTTCGCATCCCGCACCTGCTCCATGGTGTATTCCCTGCCGCAGTGCGGACATTTATTCTCATAGATCGTCCCGTGAAGATTCACCACGTTTTTGCAGCCGGCTCTCTGAGCCTTTGCATAAATGTTGCTGGTGATGAGACACTGCAGCTTCCCGGCCCGTTCCATCGCTGCCAGTGACGGACCGGAATCCGTGTCCTCCGGCGGATTCTCCAGCATCTCTTTCTTATAGAATTCAAAGAAAAACTCGGGCCGTGTATTATAGAAGGCGCTGGAAAAGATCTCTTCCGCAGAATATCCGTACTTCGTCTCGATATCATAGGCTTTATCGGGATTCTTTACCCCTATAAAGCCGCCCTCCTCCATCATGCCGGAGCCGCAGATGGCCACCGTGTACCTGCTCTCATCGAGAATTTCCCTCAGTTTTGAAATCTTACCTTCCATAATAAAACCCTCCCTTCAAAGCTTCTTGTACTGCTCTGTTTTATGATAATATTATACTATAAAATAACAGTATTTTCCATGTTATATTCTATTTATTTTCTCTTTTTTCTTCCCATACTTTATTCGTGCGGCAAATCCCTGTTTTCCATACAATTGCACAGTGTATTCGATCCCTGAAAATGCAAAATGCCGATACCATGGACTAATTTAATCTTATCCATGGAAATCGGCATTTTGCATCGGCACATTTAACCTCTTACATCGGTTTTCTCTTCGTATTCGGTCCCATACCTTCCCGGCGTGAATTATGGGTCTGATTCTGGTTTTCCGTCTTTACCTTCTCGGTAATGCTGTTGAAGGTCTCGTTCGATTTCTTCCGCGCCAGTTTTTCCTGCTGGTCCTTGTCCATTTTTATCACCTCACGGATAGTATGAGCCGGACAGGAACATTGTACTCATGACCGCAGAAATGGGAGCTTAAACTTTCGTAATAAAAATCTTAACATTTCGTTAATGAATGTTTTCAAAGAATGCCGTAAAATCAAGGGTTTCCGCACGTTTTTGTTACTAACGTGTTACTAACCGAGTGCTTCTAATCTTGCTTTTTTATGGTAAAATAAAACGTTTTTTATATATTCTTTAGTTTCTTGTCGAATATATGTTCTGTGAAAATAGTGATTTAAACGAGGGAAAATACTTCCGGGCATATACCAGCGCTTTTGTTTTTGGCAAATCTATTGCGGCTAACAGCAAGGATAATACTTTTGATTTTAATATCAGCGCTCGTGGATTTGCTACAAAACCGGGGATATTTATTTTAGTTCCAGCGGTTGCTAAGTTAACAAATATACGGTATGACTATGACAATTCTACTGCTCAGGTAGCTAAAATTATTTTTGACAACGAAGGTGCCCTTATTTCTGCCGATACATATGTCCGTGTGGGTGTAATTGCAATCGAGTAATTGATCATTTTTTACGTAAATACACGGCAGTAAAACTGTATACCTTATCTTTCGTATTAAGTTTTGCCAGATCAGGATTATAGAGCTTTATTTGCCCAGCAGCATTGAGATTTGCAGTGATATACAAGTTCCCATCTGTACAATATAATGGTAATGGCATATCATAGTAAGACTTGAACCCCGGGAATGTGGCAACCAGTTCGCCCCATACTGGTGCAACAGAGGCATTATGGATAATTTTCCCGTATACCATTCCCAAATCGTTATTCATGACACGGTTTGAAGCCACAACGGTCCAATTCGTTGCGGCGACAGCATTACCGACGTCTCCCAACGCTAAATCACTATTTTTTCCAGTTGTATTTCGAACATTTGTTTGTTATGATAAAATCAAAGGAGAGGATATCATGACAAACATATGCACACTGGCACCCGATATTAATCAGTGTCCACACTATGACCAGCAAACGCAGACATGTATTGATGGACCGGAAGAATGCGGATTTTACAAAAAAATAGTGACGGTGAAGCAGCCGGAAGCACCGAGGCGCCAGAAATGGTTCGAGCAATATATAAAATAGGAACAGGGCGGAGCTAATGGGGGAGCTACCGCCCTGCTAAGATGAGCATATTTATATAACGTTTTTCAGATAAGATTGTGATGCAAAACAAAAAAATGGGAGTTGATAAATCAATTTCTTACTGTATATCTTCTCTATACTCTTTAATAAATTTCCATATCAGATCATGCATCCACTTTATAGTCGCTTCCAACCTCCTGTTTTCTTCTTCCAGTTTTTTCAGCCGCTCCTTGTAATCCTCGGCTACTTTGCATTTCTGACACGGTGCATCTGATAAAATATAATGCAATAATATTTCCAAAAATTTAGCATTTGTAGGTCTTTTCTCAAATACCTCTCCAGTCAAATCGTTTATAAATAATTCCTTACCCCCATTTTTCCATACCACCTCTGCAATTGTTCTGATATCACGCTCAACACAGTTTACCCCTGTTTTATACCTTTTCGCTACATCTGGGTATATGCTTTTTGTTATGTAGTTTAGACGGTCAGGAGATTCCATCGCCAGTTCCAGGCTATAGATGCAATATTGAAATCCCTTATATTTATTTCCAACACCTAAATCCCATAAAGCTTCCTTAATTTTTCTGTTGTTCATCGCATAAACCTCCCGCAACTTTACTAACTTAAGGATAATTTGGAATAATATGGAAATCAATCGTCAAACCACTACATTTATCGACATATTTATACTCTATTGTTCTGCCAGTCCCGGCCATCGCAGTGCACCATCCTGATCTGGCGTCAGCATCACCGGCTCCACGATCATGCGTCCGGCGTTATCCATGATGTACCACTTGCCGTCCGCCGTCACCTGACCCGTGCACATGGCTCCGTCGTCCCCCAGATAGTACCAGGCGTCCTCGTACCTGTACCAGGTGTTACGGACCATCATGCCGGCGCCGTCGAACCAGTACCAGTCCTGGCCGTCCTTGTACCATGCATTACGCACGGGCTGTCCGTTGTCGCCCAGGTAGTATCTCCAGCCGTCGTCCTCCTGGCTCCAGCCTGATTTAACCTCCACCGCCGGCCTCTCCAACGTTGCCTTGAACTCGCCCCAGGTATGCGCTGTCGTGTTGTAGACATAGGGATTCGGGCAGATCTTGCCGGTCACGTCGTAGTGCCGAATCACGTGGTCAGCAGGCACATGGTACTTGTCCATCAGCTCACGCGTCAACCGTATCGCTGCGGCCACTGTCGCGTCCTCAAAATACCAGTCGCGGCTCGTGTCGGCTTGGCTGCCTTTATTCCGCACACACATCTCAATGCCAATGCTGTTAGCGTTGCGGCACTCCGGATGTCGATAAGTCTTAGCGCCGCAGTGCCATGCTATGTTATGATCCTCTACACTCTGCCAGACGGACCCGTCAAAGTCCACAAAATAGTGGGCCGATGCTCCCCGATCCCCGCCGGCATACCACTGGCAATTGGCCCGGGCGCCACCCAGGGCACCGACGTAATGGATCACGATGTACTTAACCCGATCGATGCTGCCGGTGTTGTGGTTGTACGGTGTAAGTAATTTGTTGATCTGCATAGTTTATCCTCCTTAAAAGAAAAAGGCCCAGGATCTCTCCCAGGCCATAAAAAGTTGTGATATTACGACCGTTGCGATATCGCAACGGCTCCGGCTCTCACCCTGCCGGCCGAGAGATAAGCGGATCACCTCCGGCGTTACTGGCCGCCACCCTTTTTATATTTTGTACGCTGCCATATTTCCGATATTTTTTCCCAGCCCCCCATTGCTACAAGTGCCACCAGAAAAGCCACTATGATACAGGCTACAATCATATACCATACTATACGCTGATTGAAATATGTCATAATCATCACCAAGGCCAAAGGACAGAGCACTAATGACAGGACGATAACCACCGACGACGTTGGCAGTTTATCCAAACCAGGCCACGACTTAATTACCTGTGTAATCGCTGATACTATAAAAGCCATCACTCCGATAGCAATTAATAAGTACGATGCATACTGCATAATTGTATTGATTTCCATAGGTTATTCCTCTCTTTCTACTTATCAATGATAGATTCCAGGAGTTCATCCCGAATCCGTTTCATGTTCTCAATTCCATTTCCGGTTATCGCATGGTTAAGCATGGCCGCCAAACATTTAGATTGCTGTTTCTGCATCTCTTCTACGGCCTTGAGCCGGTCATAATCCTGCTTATCATGCTGTTCGAGGATTTCAACCCTCTTCGACATCTGGAAGGCCGGACGCACCACTTTCAAGATCACGGCCGCGGCGCCTCCCACAATGCTAATTGCACCACATATTGATAATAATGTCTGTACTGTCTCCACTGATGTCCCCCTTAGTAGTCCTGCCCGGTAATCTCCTTATACTCCTCGGCTGTGATCCAACGCCCTACCGCATTGCGTACCATGCCAATCGACCAGTACCCATCACCGTAATATCCCTTAACCTTGTTATACTTGCTCATATCACACCTCCTCTAAATCAATGCCGCCCATCATTGCCACATATGCAAGCTGTGCCTTTGTGGCTGCCAGTTCCTCCCGCAGATCGGGAACCCGGAACTCTGCAATCATCACCGTGCCGATCACGTCCCGTGTCTCTGTGATCGGATCGCGGGACTCAGGATCAGTCCCTGTCTGGACCTGTTCGGTACCCACGACGTAATTATCGTCTTTGGTAAGACGACCAGCATACACAAGGTCTGAGCGCGTCAGAATAGGCTCCCCGGCATCGTCCAGTACTGTAATAGCCTTCGCGGCCTTAACGTCAGCCTCTACCTCTGCAAATGTGGCCGCGACCGGCTGGAAGATCACCTTCCCGCCCTGGTCCCTCAGCTGGAGACCATTGACTACGAGGTCATACAGTTTCTCATTGATTTTGATTTTTTCCATGATTAAATTCCTTTCCGCCTGCCGGATCATGCCAGACGCAGGCAATAAAATAAGCCCTGTAAGGGGGCTGGTCAAAATGTTACACTCTCAAATTGTTATGATTTCTTTCCCGGTTAAATAGTGATTTAGATAACATAACAAGTGCTAACACACTACTATATACGTTTAAGTACTTACCTCCATCTTTTCTGGATAATCCCAATAGTCATTTTAAAGTATCGGGTTGGACTGCAGTGCCATATTTAAGCCTATCAAATACTGCAACTGGAGCGGGATGGGGGGTAATACTAGGTATTTATGATAATAATAATGGCACTCCCATGGGACGACAATTTGTGATAGGCACATCGAAATGTATGGAGCGCCGGTATCTTAACGGTACATGGCAAAGTTGGGTTGATAAGTGATCACTTATTAGGTTAAGCGATTTGATATGTTACAACGAGTCGAGCAATTTTTCGTTTTGTAAAATTGCTATCGGCAATTAGTATTTCTCCTGCGGTATTAATGTAGGCATATCCGACAGATTCTATCTTGTCAATTGCAGAGCCGATATAACACCCAGTCGCAAAGGCTAAAGTTGGTGCGTATTCGGCAGGAATCGAAGCAACTACTTCACCCGCGCCATATCCAGCATCTGAGTATACGCCGAGATTAACCGTTACAATTTTTCCGGAAAGTGTAATATACCCACGATTACCTTCTGACGAATAGCCAGTTTTGAATGTCGGGGTTATATATTTCCTTGTTAAATCACTATTTACATCATCAACCCGTTTGTTTACACTATATACGGTCGCTGCGCTGGCCGCCTTTGTAGCATCATTTATTATCTGATTTACTAAATCCGTTTTTAACAATCTTGCCGCTACCAATCCAGCCAGTGTATTTAACTGTGCATCCGTAATATCTGCATTGTCGTTCAGGTCCTTCACATCTACTGCTTCTCCATAAGCTGGCTTTTTCAAATTATAATGTTGTGTATAATCCATTTTTATAAACCTTCCTTCCTAATATTTAAGATCTTCCCATGTTCTCCAGAATACTTTACCCCATGTCTCTGATTTCAGGCTTCCCCACGTTTCGCCCCCAGTGCTAACAGTTTTAAGGGATCGTATTCCAGCCCATGTAAAGGCTTTGATATCTCCCCATGTATATGGTTTCAAATCTTCCCACGCTGTATAGGTATATTCGAATTCATAGGCAAGATGAGCCGGTTTCACGTCCTCCAACATAGTGATAAGCGCTTGCATGTTTCGAGGGATCCCTTTAATACCCACGAATCTGACAATAAAGCGATAGTTTGCCGCGTCCTCAATGATCTCCACTTCTCCGCCGCCGAAAGTCTCAGCAGCATTTTTAATCATCTGTACCGTTGATGTCCCAGAACTGCGAATCTTATTCTTTATGATTTTCCGGCGTTCTTCATAAGATAATAACAGGTTTGTCGTTATTCCATATTCTGCTTCCCAATATAGCAGGCCCCACGTAGCTGTATCCACGAAGCACTGATTCCATACCTCTTCCAAGTCGTGTTGCATTTGTCCTACAGTATAACCCTCTGTACGATATATCTCTGCCAGTTCGCGTATTTCTGCCAGAAAAGAAGGTGCATAGCTGGCTAGATCGATAAAATACTCAGACTGGCCATCTTGCGCGGTTTCATATCCATACTTTTCTAGTCCGTATAGCGACTTACCATACAATTATGATTCCCCCTTTAACTGTCCCCAAGTATAAGCGCCTTTAAGCTGGGCCCACGTGAATGCACCCTTTGGTACGCCTCCTGTAACATGCCCTTGCGCATTGACAGTCACACTCTGATAATCTCCTGCCACCACGCCACTATTAGGATGGGAATATTTCGTATCCGTGAATTTTGCACCAGCTGGAACAGGAGTTAGAACAGTGATATTTTTCCATGTCCCCCATGAATTACTATAATAATTCCTTTCAAATGTTTTCGGATTACTGACAGTGTACTCCACGATCCTCTGGTAAACCCCAGCGTGTTTTCCTACCTCCATGAAAAAAGCCATTGTTGTTGGGCTATTTTTAAATGTTGTGACAGTCGAACTCATTGGACAATAATAATAGCCAGGTGTTGTAATTGTATTAAGGTCTGTATCAGCCGCTATATTATTAACATTAAGGTAATTCGCATAATTTGCTGTACCGCCATTTGCCGGTAATGATGCTGGAAAATCAGTTATCTGTGATTTTGTGTGGGTATGAACTGGCAATACTGTCAAAGCACTATTCCATTTATCAAGCATAGCTTGCGTTATCTCATCTAAAATTGTTTTATTACTATGGGCATGACTCTGGCTCGTATCCACATCGGCCTGGGTAATGTATCCTGCATCATTCGTGAACTGTGATACTTTCGTTGGCATATCTGTGATCTGGCTTTTCGTATGGGTATGAGACGCTTTAGCAAAAGCCGTTGCATGATTGCCATCTAATAAATCAGCATCTAATCCTGAGCCCGTTCCGCCATTACCTGCGTGCCACACCTTATTCTGTTTAAAATACACATCTTGCGGAGTAATGTAAAGTGAACTGCCCTGGTCCCATGGACTGTCTCCAAAACCAATAAAAATTCTATTGCAAATCCCTTCAGCCGCCATGGAACCAATCCCACCGCATCTGTTATCATCATAATTATAAAACCACATTCCCTGTGCTGAATTTCCTGTAGCTCTGGCTTTTATACCTACAGATTTATTCTCGTCCATGGTTCCACCTGCCAGCGGCAGATAACTGTGCGCGTGAGAAACCGGAGCTGCGCCTGCCTGAGCAGCAGTTACTCCATGTGGATTACTTTTATTACTGACATGAGTATGGGCTGCATTCCAGTTCGTGCGCTCTGCCGCCGTGATGTGCTTCACCGCATCACTAATGTGTACATAGGCTGTACTCCAGTTATCCAGAAGGGCTTGTGTCACTTTATCAATCACTGCTTTGTTGCTATGAGTATGTTTTTTACTGTTTGCGTCATTCCAGTTTGTTCTCTCCGTCGCTGTGATATGCTTCACGGTGTCACTGATGTGCGTGTACGCTGCCGTCCAATTATCAAGCAGCGTCTGAGTAATCTTGTCTATTACCGTCTTATTCCCATGCTCGTGCCTCTTATTATAGGCATCTGTCCAATTTGTCAGCAACGTCTCCGTCAGCTTATCCAGCGTAGACTTATTGCTGTGGGTATGCTTCTTTGCGTTCGTATCATCAAGAGCCGCTTTATCCTCTTTGGAAAGAAGTCCGTCCACGCTCTGGGTCGCTTTTGGAATCGCGTTAGCCGAGATTGCAATCCAGGCCGTTCCACTCCAGCGATAGGTATAATCCGTATCTTTGACATTGACTGTCCAGCCATCATCCGGATGAGGGTAAGCAATCGAAAGGTCCGAGAAGGTATTAACTGCCTCTTTCCAATCAATGGCCGTTTCCAGCGCGGAAAACTTATTGTCTACCTCATTTTTTGTATACTTATCATCCCAGTTCGGCTTGTTGGTGGAGATTGTACTGCGTATATCATTCTCAGCGGCAGTAGCCCGGCTAACTTCCGCAGTTATATTTCCCTGTAGCTCCGCTTCCTTCGCTTTCGCCCGAGTAACCTCTGCTGATACAGAGTCACTATTGGTTTTCTCAGCGGCCTTTGCTCTCGTAACCTCAGCAGCAAGGTTATCAGCCAGAGTCTTTTCTGCCCCTTTTGATCGGGTTACTTCTGCTGTTAGGTTATCGGCATTCGCCTTTTCAGCGGCCTTTGCTCTCGTCACTTCCGCATTAAGATTACTCGTAAGCGTTTTTTCGGCTCCGGTTGCACGAGTAGTTTCGGCAGCAAGGTTATCCGTCAGAACCTCCTCTGCTCCAGTCGCCCGCAATATCTCTGCTGATAAATTATCAGTCAATGTTTTTTCTGATGTTTTTGCTCTGGTAACTTCCGCAGATAGATTATCGGTCAACGTCTTCTCAGCCGCCTTTGATCTTGTCACTTCGGCCGATAAATCAGTGGTGAGTTTCTGCTCTGCTTCAGTGGCCCTTGCAGCTTCGGCAGAAAGGTTTTCGGTCAACGTCGCCTCTGCTCCGGTTGCGCGTGTTATCTCAGCAAAAAGATCATCTGTCAACTTCTTTTCTGCCTCTTCAGCTCTGGAGGTCTCCGCTGCTAAATTATCTGATAATACTCTCTCTGCACTTTCCGCCCTTACAGTTTCATTCAAGATATCATTGGCAAGGGACGCTTCTACAGTTTCAGCACGTATCACCTCATCATTAAGTGCTTTTTGAGTTAATATTGTACTTTCCTGTAATCGGTTTACATCTTCTGCCTCCACAGTATCCCCATCTGTCTCATAGCTGATATAGACTCTCGGTACATCGGCATATAGCCGGATAATACGCTTCCAGGGTGTCGTACTGGGCGTCAGTAAGGCATAGTTCTGTATTCTATCCCCGGTAAGCTTAGGCCCCGTATATACAGATAAGGTAGATGCATTCACGTTATCATGGAGCAGTTCACCCTCATAAACTCCATTTGTAACCTGGACTACCTCCTCTATCACATAGACATTTCCATCAATCTTGTTGAGTTTTTCCTTGAATTGGCCTACTTCCACTACATCACCTCCAAAACCACTGAGCCAGCCACCGCTATTTCTTCATCCGTCAGCTCTATATTCTTCGATTGCCCATTCAGGGTGAGATCCGAAAAATCCTCCACCCCTGTTGTGTTCAATAAAAGATTCCCAGTCCTTGCCAGACTGACATAGGTGAGATCAAATGCCCCTCCACGAAGGAAATTTGTAAATTCACTTAAGAAAAGTTCTTGTGCGGTTCCCAAATTCACCCCATTTTTAAGCTTAACTTTTGCTGTTATACTTATTTCTTTTTCAACCGCTGATATAACTGACACAGCAGCTCCGACAGGACGCCTTTCTTCGATATAGTTCCTTACCAATTCCACCAGGGAATCCCCTGCAGCGGCCTGCTCTGAACTGGTTATCACAACTTTTACGGTTCCCGGCCCATTTGCCAGTGGGAAAATTTTAGCAGCCCCCACCCCTTCACACTCCATTGCCCAATTATAATAATCATATTTATTTCCACTGGTCGAAGGAAGTTTCGTCTTTGTCAGGATCCGCGCACGTAACGCCTCATCCGTTTCTTCCTCACTCCCCTCACGTATAATATCAGTCAGATTTGCCTGCGTCAGCCCCGCTATATAATCAATCGCAATTAATTTCCCGGAATAATCATTCCCAATGCTACCGGGTTCTTCGCATCTCATCCGATATGCATATCCTGTCCCAGTCTGCGCCAGAAACTCTTCAGCAACATATGTAACATACATATCCGCGTTGACTGTTGAAAACCTCGATCCGGTCGGTATTTTAATATCAAAAATACCCTTTCTTTCTGCATAAGCAGCCGGCTTTCTTTCAATATTATTCTGGCTGGCAATACGGTCAAGGTATTTCCCACAGGCTGTATCCGCATATATGCTGTTTAAAATAAAAGCCATATCGAGATATACACCTTCCAGGTACCAGCTTGCCGGCCCCAGCGCCGTTTGAATGATGGATCCTTCTCGTTTATCCAGTGAATCAGGTATACGGTCCATCTGACTTTTTAATATATTTGAATATGTCTTGCTTTCAAAGTCAATCATATCCCCACCTCCGCCTGAAAGGATCCATATACCGTATTCACGTCAAACACACAATACAGACTTCCTTTTCCATCTGTATAAAAAGTATAGTTCTTTACACTCCTGATACGCTTATCCACCTTTAATGCCTCTGCAACTCTGCGCTTTATCATGCTTGTTACATACTCCTCCGGTTTACCAATCAAGCCTCTCAGCTCAATACCAAAATCTGAGGAATAAATTTGATATCCGAACCGTTCTGTCTGCAATATGATTGATACAGCCTGTTTCATTGCTTCCAGGCCGCCTTCCACTCTAACAATACGCCCGTCTTTTATAAGATAGGTTTCTGTTACGTAAGTAAGAGGACTACCCTGATATAAACTATATTCTGCTGATTCCGGTAATGTAGCCACAGTATCACCTACACTTTCGCTATTACTAAATACTTCTGCCCTGCATCAACTTTTAAAACGATCACTTTATCTCCAATAACAAGACCAGGATTCAGTATTACCTTTTCCCCCTGTATTGTTACAGACTTATATCTGACATTGCTGCTCATCTCCGCTACCGGCTCCATAACTTCAAACCCCGTGTTCTGGATCCGAAGCTTCAACGGAGAGGCTGACAGGACTGTCGCATACCCTGCATCCAGCAGATCCATAGCATTTATACAATTCTGTATCGTGATCTGTAATTCTTCAATGAATTCCATCATGCCACCTGCCTTTCTATATGGTCAATACTTTCGCCTCCACATTCATTGTGTGGTCATCACTGGAAAATTTATGCTTTACCTTTTCCAACAATAAGAAGTATCCCCTTTGCAGCTCCGGTATCTCCGCAATCCTAAACATAGACATCATACCGGCCCGCAGTCCAACAACACCGGCCACCCCCGATGCTGAGATGGTTTTTAAAACTCTGTCATAGTAAGCCATCATAATTTTCCCCTGTTCACTGATTTGTGCTTCATTCAGATTCTCATCGACTTTTTCGTATTTTTGAAGCAGCCCCCATTTTGCTATGGTAACACTGTCATTAAATACGTAAGTATCTCCCTGGCCGGTTTCTTTGTTTGGCCTTACGAGTTTAATCTGGTTATAAGTATCCGAGTCAATATCCGATGTAAACGTATAATCAGTCAGTATGCTTCCATTCCCCAGCAACACATCTGACATCAGATTCTTTGCTTCCCGCAAACTCAGTTTTCCGAAGTCATCAAAAAACACAAAGGTTTTTCCAGTATTGTACTGGGTCAGCTGTAAACCGTATTCAATGATGTCAAGGCACTCGGTGTTTTCTTTGGTCAGCGTCGGAATTATATATCCTGTATCTTCCAGAGTTCCTGTCTGCAATTGCATATCTGTAGCAATCTGCTGGATTATCCCAGCCAGATTCTTTCCAATAAAACTATAGCTTGCCTTTGCTTTTAAATACCGGATCTGATCATAAGCCGTTATCGAAACCACTCCCCAGCGGTCTATTTTTATTTTGAAAACATATCCAAGGAAGATAGGCATTCCATCAACATAAAATTCAATTTTTGCCCCTTCCTCCATGTTAATGGGATGTTCCTGTATATAAGAAAAAGACAGTTCCCCAGCACTTCCTGACTGGTTCGTCGTATACGTTACCTCCCTGACAATGGGAGCATAGTCATACAAGGTGCTGTCCGTTGGATTATATACCAATAACTTATTTGTCATCCCGTCACCTGCAGCTGGTCTGCCTTAATCCAGCCCCTATTCCCACCGATCAATACCGGATATGGCCGGGAAGCATCTGGAATAATCCTGGAAACAGTTGTGGTTAAGTTGTTTGCTGTACCTGTAGGCTTATCTCCGTAACTACTGCTGAAATATATTCCATTCGCAATTACAGAAGCTCCTACCCTCAATACAGGGGTTGTTACCGGCCGTTCCGACTCCTCTGGAGCCGCAGCCATCGGCACCTGAGTTTCCGGCACTGGTAATGTTACCTTTACAGGGCCATAATCACGGTACTCCTTAAACGAGATTTTATAATAAACATCGCCCGCTTCCCCGCCGTTATCTGTAGTTTCAAATTTAGTTATGAGTGCGCTGATATTGGTATCATACATTTCACTTCCAGAAGCATCTCCACGGGAGATTACCAGATCACAGATCTCTTTATTTTCCATTGCTTCTTCAATCAGTTCCACGTAAGTTCCGGGTTCTTCCCAGTCATGTCCATTAATAAGAGGATCTGAGGAGCTTCCCGGAAAATAACATTCCCAGTATACCTCCATAAGAGAAGGCAGCCTGGGAACAATGATTTCTCCAGTATTCAATACATCATATGTCTTATGATCCGTAGGATAGGACACGGTAAGTTCTTTCGGATTCACTGGTAATTCTACAGTATCTCCTCCCAGATCCACATAAATTCTATATCCGTTTTTCATAAGCCCTCCTATGCCAGTACCACGTTACTATGGGAAGCATTCTGCTTTTCAAGTTCTGTTTTCAATATGTCCAGAAGGCCTTCTGCATCGGATCCCGGCCCACCGTTTACATTCTGTTCAACACTTAGATTTGTCTGCGGTATTGTGAGATTGACCATGGCAACATATTGGCGCTGGGAAAGATCATTGAGCAGTTTAATATTTTCATCAGCTATATTTACATCCTGTTCAATTTTTCCTACACTTCCAACTTTACCTACTTTGTCTATGTTACCACTTCCCAAACTGGACCCAAGACTTCCCATGGAACTGTTCAGCGAATCCATACTGAAACTCATGTTATCCATCTTCTTACCGAGACCAGCACCGATTTCTCCACCCTGAGCCGCTGTTGTTCCAGTATCCAGTTTCGCCATACGTTCAATTTTTACAGCATTCTCTCCAAATGTATCGTCAACCCAATCATTCATCTGTCCACGGAACCCGGCTATTGCCCCAGACATATCCGTGTCTAAAAGTGCATCAATCGCATTGGCTACAGTCTCCACAATACCAAGGATTGTATCAAGCAATCCGAAAAACAAATGTGCAATATTAGCCACTGGATCATTAAAAATATTAGCGAAGAACTCTGCGAAAACAGCAAAAAGATTCCATAAGTCTGCGACCAGGTTATATCCGATTGCGTAAATACCTCCAAATACTGTACCAATTACCTGCCCTATCTGCTCGAATGTTGCTCCTGCCTGCAAGGCTCCGTATACCGCAGCAGCCAACAGTGTGGCGAGCAGTACAAGCGGCCATGCAGCCGCTATCCAAGCCATCATGGTGCTAATGCCTGCCGCCAGCATATAAGCGCCTATCGCTATCGCCGCACCAATCAGCACGCTTGATACCAAATCCCAATTTTCCACCACCCAATCAGCTCCGGCTGCCAACACATCCACCGCCATAGAAGCGACATCAGAAAGTACCTCAAATCCAGCTATCAAACCTTCCATAATGGCCTGCCCGCTGTCACTGTTCAGCACCTCATTTAATTCTTCCATCACATCACTCATAGAGTCCGTGGCTGCATTTTTCATAACCGTCCAGGCCTGTCCCCAAGTCATCGGCATTTTCTCAAACTGCTTTTCTATTTCTTCAGTGGCGCCCAGCATGGCATTTTTCACAATTCCCGCTGTAATCTGTCCGTCTGCTGCTAATTCTCGAATTTCACCAATCGGTACCCCAAGATGATCGGCAATCGTCTGAATAATATTCGGCGCTGCTTCAAATACCGCGTTTAATTCCTCGCCACGGAGCACTCCTGAACCTAGAGCTTGTGTCAACTGTAAGGACGCTGAAGCAATCTCCTGCTGACTGGCGCCTGCAATGACAAACTGCTTATTCAAATTCTCCGCAAACTGAACAACTTCGGCGCTGCTGTCAAAAGCAGATCCCGCTCTCTGTCCCAGTTTAGCTACTACATCAGCCGTATCCAAATAGGATGTTCTGGTCCTCTGGGCTGATTCATAGATCATTTGGTTTAGCTGATCCGTCGTCTGCAATCCATCATTCATCAGGTTTAATCTTGCAGTCGTCTGCGTCATTTCATCAGACAGGCTAAGGATTTCCTTCCCTATTGTAAAACCCGCGGCTGCAGCCACAATCTTTTTTACAGTAGACAATAGCTTATTCGCCGAATTATCTGTCTGACGGACTTTCTTGTCATGTTCCTCCTGTTTATCACCTGCTTTACTGGTATTAGCAGCAATCTGTTTCAGTGTCTCATTGATCTCATTCATTCCCTGAGTCGCCACATAGCGGGAATTATCTCCCATCTCCCGAATAGAAGCATTGATGCGTTCCATTTCAGCCACAGAAGAGCTTCCCGCCTGCTTCATACCGGAGACAATCGCCGCCGCTCCTCCCACAGCAGCCTTTTTCATGGTCTGGTCCATATTACCGGAGGCCTGGCTGATTCTCTCTAATTGGGAAATAATCGCGGCCCCCATCTGTTCCATACTCGCCTGAGCTGTAGAAGCTGCACCTTGTGCTCCGCCGCTCACACTGTCTTCCATGTGATCAGCCTGTTGACTAATATCCACAAGCTGGGCGGCGGCGGCATCTCCCATGTCAAGGAACCTGGAAAAAGATGCGCTGAACTGATCAACCAGTATAAAATCTTCTCTTATCTCTCCCATAGTTCCTCCTTACTTTGGCCTGCTGTTAATCTCTTTTACAGCCATTTCATATATGAGAATCCTCTCGTCTTCTGACAATGCTGCTATTTCACTGGGGAGGCGGCCATGGTTGACAAACATATAGTATGCCAGTACCATGTCCCCATCCTCCCCCTTTAAGAGTTTTTTGCTTCTTTATGCTTCTCCGCAGATGTTTTTAAATCATTAAGCTTCATGATTTCTTCTGACAACAGTTTGTATTCCCCAATACTCAGCATTTTTCCAAGAACATCTTCCGGATCCATGGTACCGTAATACTTGCACAGCTCACTGTCTGCCAGATCAGGTTCTTGCACGCATGCTTTCATGAGACGTTTTGTATAAGCGATGTTGTCAAGAGTACTTACTACTGTGCCATTGACTTCTTTTTCTTCTCTTGAGAGTCTGGACAGTTCTTCGTTCTTCTCCTGGCTGATAGCCCGGATAACGAACGGAACCGGCTGACCGTCTTCTCCTTTAAACCGTTCGGAAACAATAACTTTATTTGTCTTACCAGCCACGGGCGGCTGCAGGAATGCTTTTAATGCGCTCATATAATTTCTCCTATTCTCCCAGCTGTGCCGGGGCATTGAATGCGTTTAAGACTTCTACATTTGTGTAACTGAACGAAACATCCATCGTAAGGTGTTCCGCATCAGCGTCAAGAATTGCAACAGGAAGCTTCTGAAGCTTCACGTTGTATAAAACAACCGTCTGTTTACCTACTGTGCCACCCTCATTCTCGTTTGTAATCTGAACCGTAAAATAAGGAAGCACTCCGGTCTTTAAATATGTTTTTAACATGTCGAGAAACTCCGGTGTTCCATAATAAACAGTAGCGCTTCCTGTCAGTGATACCCCTGTTGTCTTCTTCTGTATTAAATTTGTGCCAACAACTTTAAAATCTGCCTCCTGAAACTCAGCATCGCACTGTATTTTCTTCAGGCCGAACATTTCTACATTTCTGCCACTGATGGTCAAAAAAGCCCGTCCGGATTTACCATTTAAAGCGTCGCGTTCGAGTAAAAACATACCTTACCTCCTATTCATCTGTCAGGTTAATGGTGATATAGATCTTTTCAATGGCAGCCACGGGCTGGATTGCTACGTTGATCACGACCGAGTTCAGCGCGTTTCCGGATAAAGTTTCCACATCATCGGCTTCAAAATTCTGAATGCCTCCGTTGGCCTGCATTTCATTCAGATACCCAACAATCCACGCCTTTAAAAGAAGTCTCCCATCTTCGTTGTTCTGTACCCTGCCTATATAGTTCATGGAAAAATTCTTATAGATGTCATTTGCTGCGGTATCCAGAATGCGGATAACCTGGTTCAGTGAAAAAGCCTCCCCATGCTCAGATGTATATGTGACTAACGTATTAATATCTGACATGACTTTTACGCTGCCAAATTCTTCAAAAAATACAATCTGGCCGGATCCAAGAGCTGTATCAGTATCAGCACTGGAAAGGCGCGGTAACGCATCGACAGCGTCCGGATATTGTGCATATACCAGGGACTCATTGTAATTAGCCCCCGCCTCTGCTCCACCTACCCACCACACGGCATTTTTTGCAGGAACCTCTGTTCCATCTGACAGAATCACCCCATTTTTTACGGAAATTACAGCTTCAGAATTGCTCTGGACTCCAGACATAACAGCCTGGCACTTTTTTCCCAGATCATTCCGCATACGCTTGACAAATGCAGTGTATGCTGCCTGTACAGTACTGTCCTCACCATCATAGATCAGTATATTAAATGCATAGGATTCCAGCAGATTCAGGAAATCAGCATAAGCAGAACTGCTGACGGTACCATCTGAGCCTCCTGTCAGTGCAGTGCCCGCCCCCGCCGCCAGCTTTCCGGTTCCGGAGAACCTCACCCAGTCATTATCATGCAGCTCTGATACATTCACTGCTGCCTGGCTGTCCTGAATCATGCCTTTAACATACGTCTGTACGAGAAAACCACTTTCATTATCCGGATCCGCAGTCACAGATACAGAGATATCATTTCCCCTTACGCCAGAGTATATGGCGGTTGCCATCAACGGCGCAATTGTAGCGGTTGCTTTTTTTGCTCCATCTGCCTGCGGACGGTACAAAAGTACCTTTGCGGCTCCTGCCGTGTGGTCACTTCCTTTAAATATCTCTCGCAGAAACATATTCTTACTGTCAGTTTCGTCGTATCCTGTAATCTCTGTGTAACTGTCTCCCGAATTTATAGTTAACATAGTCCCTTCCGGGCCCCATGAAAGAGGCTCGCAGATTGCTACAACGCCCCGGTCTCCTGTTTTGACAGCCTGTTTCATCTTAGATTTAACGTTAATATATATTCCGGGCTGTTTCTTATTCTGACTTGTCCAGGTTCCTCCTGCCATCGTTTATTCCTTCCTTTCCGAAAAAGTTATCCAATACTTTCTTTGCTTCTTCCATTGTATACTCCGGCTTAACCAGAAGGGCCTTTGCAAAATCCTTCTGATATCCGGAGAACGTTTTACTCTTCAACAGTTCATCCGTCTTGTACTGTGTTTTCGGCATCCTTAACACCTCCCTTGTACTGTTCCATCGAATTAATAATTGGTGAGTTATCCGGGTTCGATACAATTACTTTAAGAGTAAACTGGTAATGCAGTTCCCCATCGTCAATCTTCCATTCCCGTTCAGAGGTCCAGAGCTCTGCTGAGTCTTCTCCGTTCACGTATGTAATACGTTCCATTACCTCATCCAATTTGTCAGCCACCGCATTCAGCTGGTCATATGCATCCGGGATATTACGCTTTGTCAGATATACGATGTCTATTCCGATTACTCTCCGGGTACGTCGGTCCATCTCGCTTTCCATACTGGAGGGCATGAAGAACACAAAAAAGCAGGGCGGCATTGTCCCCTGCTGGTTTGGATTGCTATAGGCCTTTATACCCGGAAAGTTCTGTTTCAGCATACCAATAATGGAATCTATTAGTTTTTCAAGAGTAAATATCATTTGAAATTCTCCTTTATCCGCTTATCCAATTCCATACAGACTACTTTGCGGTAGCGTCCGATCGCCGCCTGCTTCATGTATTTTCCTTCGACATACTTTGTTTTTGTTCCTACAACAAGTCCTTTATGCTTTTGGGGATCCATTTCCAACAATGATCCATTTTTTCCTAAACCGGGAACAAAATGTTCATCCACGTTATGTCCATCATTGACGTACGAGGCATACTGCATATTATTGGCAAGCACCGTTCTGGCACTTGCGGCAGTCATGATTGGCTTTGTGATACTGTCAACAGTCCATGCTTCCGATAATTCTCCCATTCTGGTCCCTGTACCTGAGATCGCCACACCATTTGGCGGAGTCAATTCCGTTGCCCGTTCCACTGCCGCAATCGTTGCTCCTTCCGCTACCTCTTCCATGATCTTTGGAACATTCTGTCCCATTTTCCGCAGCTGCTCAAAACGGTTTCTTGTCGCCTGCCCAAATGACATGAAATTCCTCCTTACTCAATGATCTCATCTGCCACCAGTACCACTTCCTGGTGCTCCAATCCGGAAAGCACACCGCCAACTGGATCATAATAGGGATGGGGCCGGTCGGCAAAATAGCGTTCCGGCTCCCCATGCATTCCCAACATACCACCACGGATCACATGCAGCTCATCTCCTACCCGGATGTCTACAGCCAGGTCACAGGCAAGCTTATCTACGGATTCGGATGCGGCGGCCGTCCGGCGCATCTTCGGTCCACCTTTCTGCTTATTGTAGATCCGGCAGGGAATCCGTTCTGCTATCGGCTTCCTCTCCTTTTTATCCACATTTCCATGAACCACATCAACATTTCTGTAAATGGTCATGGAATCCGTGTACCAGTTCTCAAACAGTGGATTATCAAATAACATAGCTTCCTCCCATCCCAATCATTCGAGCCATAGTCACCAGCTGCTGACCGTACTGGGTTGCGTTCCAGCTCCCCCATTTTGCCATTGCCTCCGTAACTGCTGTATTATCATAACTAATCGTGGTATCTCCCATTGCGGCCTCTCTCACAAGCCCCGTCTGCTGTCCCTTTGCTGCCGCCTGCGCCGCCGATAGTGACCCGTCAGAATAGGTTTTTAAGTACAAGGTACAAAAGTGGGCCACATAAAGCCCGGCCGCATACCTCCACATATCGCAGTAACGGCTGGGAAGTATGCTGCTGTTTGCGTTGCTGATAAACAATTCCAGCATGGATGAAGGCACGAGGCTTTCTTTGGGCGGCAGGTCTCCTGATTCATCTGGGGTCACTCTCTTTGTAAACTGAGGGAAATCTGAAAGAAACAGCTCTGTTGTATATGTTCCTCTTTCTCCTGACGCCGGCATGTTGGCCGCCGCCGCAATTACTCCGTCAAACTGTTGTCCATACATGCCGGTACCTCCTATTTCTTCGGCTGTTTCCCCTTCTCGGTTCCATCAGGTTCTTTTGCAGTTTTTGCAGCTTCCTGATCCTCCGCCGGTCCCTGATTTCCAGTTTCATCAGGACGCTGGTCATGCCCTTCTGCTTTTGCCGATGCGTTTTTATCAGCTTCCTCCATTGCCCTGTCTGACTGGCCCTCTGGTGTTGCAATAGATCCGTCGCTGATAGCCGCCTGAACCAGCCAGTGTGCAGCCGCCCAATCCGGAATGCTTCCGATAAAGCCGCGGGGAATAATAAGCTTTCCACCTTCCCCGATGATTTCAAAGTTCTTCTTGCTGTTAATAAACATATACCGACCCTCCTCTAAATCCCATCAACATAACGCATGATATTCTCGTAATACAGTTCTACCTCGGAGAGGTTTGCCATGTATGCGGTGTCGTAACACACATTCTCGGCATTCGGCTGGGTCATGGCCCTGCTGAGCGGCGCCAGTTCGTCCATTGCAACATAACGATCCTTGTTAATGTAAACGAGCATACGGTCTGTATCACCGGTTCCGGCTCCCTTACACCAGGAACAGCCGCCGATATATAAATCACTGCCGTTCGTCTTTGCCACGTTTATTGTCTAACAGGAACTGAAGGATTGTCTTCTCTGCCAGCTCCGTAACTTTCGTGGTTGCCAGGTAATTAATCTGCTCATACGGCATAATGATGTGGTTCGGCACCGCATCACGATCGTACTCAGCCGCCGCCCATACAGCCAGAATAGCGTCATTGATGTCCTGCAGGATCTGATCCGGAGTCTTGTCCTTGAATTTTGTGGAACCAGAAGCTCCTGTGGCGGCCGCACTGGCAGTTGTCACATTCGGGTTATTTAAAAGCCCGGTAGAACCATACCGTTTAATTCCCACATAGGTGTTAGCATCCATATGCTTATCATAAGTCATGCGGATACCGTCACGCAGAATACTCTCCAGGCTGCGTCCTGTCAGTTTCTCACGCTGCATATCCACCCACATGATCCGCATGCCAACTGAAAAGATATGAGTCTTAAACAGCCCTTTGTCGAAATTCGCCTGTACCATGGGGATCCCATTCGCACCCCCCGCGTGCACCGGGCCGTCTTCGCTGCCTCCGGTTACACCATACTCAACATTCATAGCAGATATAAACTCTGCCCAGCCTCCGCCGACGCGGATGGGCAGGTCACGGCTGTAGGTAAAACTGGTAAGCGGCTGCCTGATCACGTTGTCTTTCTTCTCCAGTTCAGACTGTAAAAACGCACCGTTATTCGCTATTGCTGCCGCATCCATCGTTTTAAACCGTTGGGATGCCATGGCGGTAGCCGGAGAAGAAGATATAACTCCCCCATCATAAGTTCCCATATTTTTAAATTCCATATCTGCTTCCTCCTATGCTCTGTTACATGTTAAAATTCTGAGTTCCGCTACACCATTGGCATCTTTTTCACCGCGCCACTGACAGTTTGTAAGTTCCATGGTTTTTCCTGTATCCTCTGTCGCCTCAAATCCTCCCACAATACCTGTTGGAATTGTCTCATTCTTGACAGTACGAATATATACCTTTCCGCCCAATTTCGGTGATCCTACATTGCACAGCACATTAATGCAACCGCGTTTAAATACACTGACAGCCTCGTCCGGCTGGTATTCCCCGGCAGACTGTGATAGATAGGCTGTGGCGCTCTTAAACTCCCTGGACGCGATTCCTACAAAATCAACGGCAGTGCTGGAAGCACCGAAGGAAACCACGTTATTGCTATCGTCATATACTAACGGTGTTCCAAATTTAACCGCCGTACTACCTCCAAGCGGGTGCGTATCTACAATCATATCTGGCTGCCTTGCATAATCGCCAGCATAGCCGTGTGTCATGTTCTTACCTATAACCTGTCCTTTCATTCCTTCGTACCTCCATTCAGTTTGTGTGGGTTCATCGCGTCATAGGCTGACTGATACGCTTCCAGATCCATCTCCGGTTTCTGGTCTGCCATCTGTGCAGCATTTTTCTGGGCTGCCTGCGCGATCTTTGCGATATCGCTGACCGCGTTTTGATCCGTCATACAGGCTACCAGAGAATCCGTAACGTTTTTCCTCGTAGCTTCATCCTTAATTCCTGCAATCGCCGGTCTCAGCTGTTTCACTACCGCTGCCATTACTGCACGGTCTGCCGCACAGGAAGCCTGGTCGAACTCGCCAGCCGGTACCACTTTGGATTCTCCCTCGGATCCTGCTGGCGCTCCGCTTCCCCCTGTTAATTCTTTAATCAGTCCATCGAGAGGGTCTGCATCATGCTCTGGAGCTTCAGGTGCATTCTGCTTCCCTAAAAGCTGCAGGATCATATCCAGCTTACTATCCAGACTGGCGGAATCCTGTATCTCTTCTTTTGGTGTCTCTTCTTTCGCGGGAACAGCTGGCGGTTCTTTCCCTGCCGGATCCTCATCTAAAGCCGCGGCTGCATCTGCCGCCAGCGTTTCCAGTTCTTCCGGTGATGCATCTTTTGCCGCCTTTGCAAATAATTTAAAAAACAGGCTGTTCTTTTTCATTTCTTTCCTTTCCGGCCTTGTGGCCTCTGTTTCTTTTTTTGAATCTAAAATTGCAACATTCTTTCCGGCTCTTCCCTGTGTTACCACGGCTATATGGTTTCCCCGGATATCATGCTGTGAATAGGTTCCATCTCCATTGTCTGTATAGCTGCACTCATAGCCGCAGCTGATCTCCCGCTTGCCCCCTTGTATCGCCCGGATCAGTTCCTCGTCCTGGATATGAAGATCGGCAACCACGCATCCTTCCCACTTCCCGTCTCCCTTCCTGATGTTCTGGGCGTGTCCTCTGGAATACCGGCTGCATGTGTCCGGTGTGAGAAGTTCGGGTGGGTGTTCATCGGTAACCGGTTTGCCTTCAAAACTAGACAACGCTGCCTCTGAAAAAACTTCATCAGGAGTGCGGCTGACCTTTACCATTTTAGAACTGCTTCCATCCGGCATCAGTTCACTTTCCAGATAATCCATTTCCCCGGTCCGGGCTATGGGCACATTGCGGCAAATTAAAAAGCCCTCAACCGTTTCCATCTGGTTGGGGCTTATGGTATAGCCATAATATGCTAACATCTTTATTTCCTTTCCGTTGCGATATCGCAATAAAAAACCACCTGCCATCAGTGACAAGTGGTATCTACATTCCCGATATGATTTTTTCTGCTTCCTTTTCGCTGATCTGCTCCACGAGATCCATCATACTGTCGTTTCCAATCTTATAAGGTGATCCTGACGCTTCTGATTCGTCATACCCCATAATCCTGTCCATCAGGATATTATCATGATCCACGATCCAGCCCTTCCCAGACTTATATAGATATGGAACATAGTCTTCCTCTTTTCCAACCATGTTTAAATCCTTAATCCGATAATATACCGTATTCATTGATTTTTCACCTCTTCAATATATGCTGGGATCTCCATTCCCTGGGACTGCTCCATCATCTTTTTTCTAAGGGCCCTTGCTTTGTTAGATGCCGGATCCAGTACACGCCATGCCTCATAATCCTTATGCATCCCATCTTTGATACTGTAACTTTCTGGAGTGTGGAACTGAACTTCAAACCTCTGTCCATCTGGTGTCTTAAATGTACAGTTGATCCCATTGTAAGGATTTCCCTTATTAGTCCAGAAATTTTTCACCTTTACCGGTTCATATCCCTTCTCCAGCATTGCCCTTGTAATCTCTTTGTAAGATCCTACCAAGGATACCGGATTGTCCGTATAGGTATAACGAATGACATCTCCAGTTGCACTGATCGTATCCCGAATCTTTTCTGCCTCCAGACTATTCCCGCTGTCTGCATTAACTTTACGAAGAAATGATTCTTTTGTTTTCAATCGGTGTTCCAGTCCGGCCATTTTTACGCCGGTTTTCTCTGATATCGCCTTTAAATCCCCGGTTATTGCCGGCTCTTTTGCAATAATCCGGTTGTATGCATTTGTTTTTCGATATACCGCCTGTGTCTGTTTCCACTTCTCAGTATCATTATACTTCATATCCCGGAAACTTTCAAAGGTTTTAGGCACGTCTTCACCGCACACCTCCCGATAGCGTTCATACTGTTTGTAGTCGCTGAGCAATTGTTGCCTATTCTTTACCTTTTCTTTGTATGCAGCAATCTGCTTTTTGGTTCGCGGATCTACCGTAATCGGGTTCTTCTCAAAGCTTGAGAAATCCTTGTCCTTCTGAATCTGTTTCTCTGTCTTCCCTATGGTCGTGTATTTGACTAAGGCATGAAGACAGTTCGGATGGATATTCAGGTAGGTGTTCGCCAGATCGTCACTACCGGACGGATCTATCTTCCCGAATGCCTTTGTAAGGGCCGGGTAATCCGGATCCGCTCCTGATCGGCTGTACACCCGGCCTTCTAATGGAGCACAGATCGGACAGGTAGTTCCAATCTTTACTATCTTGTACAGGTCATGATCCGGATCCGCTGTCAGAATTGCCGCCACCTCTGCCTGCCTGACTGTTGTCCTGGTCGCCATGTTACAGTAATCCTGCAGGGACCACTTGCGCCCGGCCTTATCTACGAAAGCCGTAACTCCCTCCTGTTGTAGCTGACTCGCCATGTTCTTCGCGGCCCTTCCAGGGCCATAACCGGCAGCCTTTTCCTCGGTCACACTTTTTAAAGCCGCCTTTCTTAAGCTTCCTGCTTCTCTCCGGCCAACCTGAAAACCTTCTTCAATGCTCTTTTGTGCAGTTTCGGCAGCCTCTATAATATCACCTAACAGATTGTTAGCAAGCTGTTCCACTACACTGGTCTGTGTGATCGTCAGTCCTGCAGCATTGGCGTATCCTCTGGCAGCCGCATCGGAATGATAGAAAACTTTCTCAATCATAGCCGGTACATAGTTCCAGCTTTCGTCCACCATCTCCTGCAGGATCTTCTGGGTACGCTTGAGCGCTGCCACCTCAGCATAGTCAACGTATCCCTGGGCGCGTTTCCGCCTTATTTCCGCAAGCAATCTCTGCTCTGTCCGCAGAAACAGCATGCGGAGGAAGGCTGTTCTGTCCTTATCGTCCGGTGGCCTTATAAGATTCGGCATCACTCATCCTCCTCTGTGAATCCGGATCCCGGCAGACTTAACAGCCCTGCCATCGGATCCCGCATTGCCTTGTAGTCGGAATATGTTTTTCCCTTGCCTGCTTCGATATTCTCATCGGTGATGGAATTAAACATACCAGTTTCATCTGATAGTACCTTGAGCTCCTTCTGGGCCACGGAGGCATCAACCAGGTCGCTCTGATATACTGCGAGTATCGACTGGGTTTTCTTATCTACGATATCTGCCATCTCGCTGGAGTCCGGTGTCTGTAACGGAGGAAAGTCTATATCCAGATCATCAGGAACCACGCCCCAGGCCGACAGCACCATAATGGGTAGAAGCCGTTCCATAATCGGCCGCAGCTGGTTCTCCCGCAGTCCGTCTATGTAATCGTAGTAGTTGTTCATATCGCTTTCCCCTGTCGCATTCATTCCAGCAGGAGACCTCCCGAACAACTTTGTGACCGGAGTCTTTGCAGCTCCTGCCACGTCCATCATTACCCGGTCGTATACATCCGGAAGGCCGGTAAATGTGTATTGGGTGTTATGCATCACATCGCCCTTATTAACAAGCCGTGTGCCGAAGTTACTCTCGATCACGCTCTGCGCTTGAAGTGTCTGCCAGAACCGGCGCTGAGCTTCTGCATTGCTGGTAGCAAGCATCTGATCTAAACTGTCTGTTTCCATGTAATTGACATTTGCCCTGAAGGTGAGTGCTGCAATATTGGCTGATACGTTGTCACGCTTGACCAATTCGCTGTATATGGCTTCCAGTTCCGATTCTCCCCAATAATTCTCAGCAACTTTCTCGTTGTACGGCAGCTCTCTTCCTGGAAACCGAAGGACCCGACTATGATGTACTCTTGAGATCAACGTGCCGCTCTCTTCGTCCCTGACGGTATAGTACTCTGGTAATCCAAAATCCGGATCCGCCGGGTCCGTGATCTGGCCCAGTTCCGGATAGATACCGCTCCACCGGTCTAAGATCATAAGCCCCAGAAAACAGCCGGGGAGTATCAGGCCATGATCAAGCGGCTGAGATAAGTCTTCCTGCCCACGTATCATAATGATACCAGCAGCTCCGCCATATAATCGCCCCCAGTACATGCCCTCTAACAGAGACTTACGCAGATGTACCTTGCGTTCCAGACGTTGAAGAGAATCCACATATTCAGGAGCCACGTTGCTTTTAAGAGTGTACCATTTCCGCACCATATCACCAGGTATTGTCTCGATGATATTCTGCACGATCCAATTTTCCCGATACAGACTTGTAAGCAGTTGGTAGTTCTGGGTCATGCGGGTAAGCGGATACTGCGTGGCCTGTAACAAATCCTGCGTCCCGAACCCCAGTCTTGCTACAGGGTTAGAAAAAGCGTCCATCGTAGTAACGGGCGCCTGCTTTGCATCTGCCCGCACTCGGCGGGTATTTTTTCGTTTTGACATACCATACTCCTAATTGAATAATATCAATACCCATATCAAATAATAAATTGCTTCCAGTTTCGCTCCCTTTTTTAAACATTTGTACGATTCGATTGCATTACAAGCACCAATACATATTCTAGCAATTTCTATAATCAACTGTAATATTTTAAATGCTAACATATCCCTCTCCTCCATTCCGGTAGTTTTGTCATACAGTAGTATCTGAGGGCGTCCGGCCCGTGATCCAGCTGCTTCACTGGCTTTTCTTCTCCGCGCTCTGCTGCCTTGTCGTCCCAGACATATGATCGTAGTTCCGTAATAAGTCCAGTACACTGCTCGTGGATCCGGATCTTTCCCGATTGGAACAGCGACGCTACCACACGGATCCCGTCCAGTACCTCGTTATCGGCCGGCTTAACAATGTATCCCCTGCCTCGCAACTCTGTAATAAAGCTGGCTGCCGAAGGATCCGCCACAATGTCGCATTGAAAGTCAGGGTTATCTCCCATAAATTCCGCCAGATCATCACCATACTGCTTATCTGTCTTCTGCGTCTTCTCTATCCGGCTATCCCATCGATATTCCCGATCAACCCATACAATATCTCCATCATCGTAAACATCAAGGTATACGCATGGATTCGTCGTTCCGTAATCCAGTGTAATGGTACGGACACTTAAATATTCCAGTCCTTTCGGTCTGGCCTCGTCGTTATAGATGTTAGCTTCTAAGAACATGGTATAGATCAGGCCTTCTGCCACAGCCCACAGGCCCTTAATATACCGCAAAAAAAAGACACCGGCATACATGCTCCGGTATCTTGCTTTAATCTCTTCATCAAGAGACAGATTATCGTCCATCTCAAAATGCAGGTACAGAAGGTTCTTGACCTCCTGATCCTTCTTTTGCAGTTCTCGCGCCTTCTGCTCCCCAATGTATCCAACTGCCCTGTCGATCCACCCAATCTTAAACCAGTGCATGGGCCCCGCCGGATTGCAGTTAAACCAGAACTTGCTCCCCGTTACAGAACAACGTCCCGTAGCTTGGTTCACGAAACTTTCCGGCATTAATGCAACTTCATCGAAAAAAGCACCAGCTGCAGTTATACCCTGCACCAGTTCCTGAGATCCTTCATCTTTTCCTCCAAAAATGTAGAAGTAATTTGTAATACCTTTCCGTGAAACTTCCAACATATTCGGCGTTTCTCCAGATATGTGATGAACACAATGGTATCCACGGCTTCGCAACATTGTTTTAAGATTAGTAAGTACATTACGCTGGAAGGAGCTGATTGTCTTTCCAGCCATGATAAAGTTCTGTCCATCAAACGTTGACATCGCCCAGAATACATAGGCCAGTGACATAGCGACCGTCTTACCCGACCGAATGGCTCCATCTGCAATGATGCCGTCCATCTGGCGAACCGGAGAGTTTTCTGTCCACCAGTTAAAAACCATACGCTGTTTCTTTGAAAACGGCTTAAACTTAAATATCGGTCTCTTCATCTTCCGGCTCATAGATGCCTCCATCTTTCCAGTCTTCTTCAGCTGATCCTTTCAGTGCTTCCATAAAACCATCATCTTCCTGATCGTCTTCATCGTCCACACCCATCTTAGCCTTTTGGGCCGCCATACGCAGATTCTGCTCTTCCAAATCAGTGGTTGACTTATCCGTCTGTCCGACTGTCGCTTTAATGGCATTAAATGCATTCACGTCACCGCGAAGGGCCTTTTCAATCATGGCCATGGTGATAAGTTCTTCATAAGTACTTTCTCCCCCATCAGCGCGCAATATATCAGACAAGCCTTCGACTTCTGCCTGCATAGTCAAAAGCCTGTTCATGGTATCTCTCATAGCGGCCTTTCGCCTCCTGGACTCTCCTGAAGCCTTACCGCCTTTTGATCCATATTCCCTTGCTTCTTCCTTGCTTCGTTTATTGAACGGTATTAAGTTTTCATGACCATGCGCCATCACCTCACCTTCCTATCTGGCTGGTATTATCCCCTTTCAGGAGGCCCCGGACGCCCTGGATTTCAGACACCGGGGATAATTATGAGAACGAAAAAGGCCCCCATTTCTGGAGGCCCCAATAAACTATACAATTTTACATATTACAATTATAAATCATTCAAACGGACAATGCAAGGACACGATTTTGACACGTTCATGTCAGTTCTATTCCAGCATAATAGCATCAGAACCAAATAAAAATATACTCAAGATATTGGTCAATTCAGTTATCCACCTTCTGGCTGTACGTTCTCCGTACCCATATCGTTCTGTAATCTGTTCATATGTCATGGAATCCAAATAGAAAGCCTTGAAGGCAATATATTTATCTCTGGTTCCCTTACGCTCCTCTTCCTCTTCCAGAAGACTCAAGCACTTGTCAACATGAGCAATCATCACAATACTGCGAAGCTTACTTTTGAGAATGCTATTAACGAAAATATCTTCCTCCGTAAACTCTTCCAGCTCATCAGAGTTATCCATATCTGAGATATTAGATATTCCCTCTTCTACGCTTTTACAGATCCGGTTATAATTCTCCATAAGCTTCTTAGTGTTTTGGAATATTCTTACTCGCTTATTTTTTTTAAGTGTTTTTTCATGCTCCTTCACTGCCTCATGAGCTGCCGCCTTCGCAATCTGTTCAATATTTTGTGGTTCCATTCTTATCCTCCTTATGCTGCATATAAACTATGCGCTGCCTGCGTCTCCTCGATGATCTCCACCAGATAACACTCCATGGTGGTGTTGGGGTTGCTGTGTCCCAGGATACGCTGAATATCCTTAAGTGATGCACCATGGCGCGCCATATAGGTCGCCAGGTATGTCCTGAACATATGCGGGTGAAGGTTAAGGCCGGTAAGCCGATCATCACTCTTAGCGAGCTCCTTAAGCATATGCCTGATGCTGTCGTCACTAAGACGTGTATAGACGCCTCCTGTCTTCCTGAAATTTACAAACAATGCCTCCCCACTGTCTGGTACCCGCAATCTTTCCTCCAGATACTCCTTGAGATGAACGATGGCCCTCGGTGTAAAGAATGCCGGCCGCTCCTTACGCCCCTTGCCGTAGATAATACACTTACCGGAATGTATATCCAGATCGTCCAGATCGAGTCCTACTAACTCGCTGATACGCATTCCAGTCGCGATCAACAGCTCCACTATAGCCCGGTCCCTGGTATTGGTACAGTCACAGCGGATAATCTCGACCTGCTCGTCACTAAGAACCGTCTTAACCTTCTTCTCCGCCTTGATCTTATGTACCTTTGCCATGGGATCCTTTTTGGGCTTGCGCTGGAGGAATCCCCCGTCTTCTGCCAGGTCCTCATTCATAATCCATTTATAAAATGACTGGAAGACATGGATCTTATTATTCAAAGTTACCTCGCTGTTACCGTCGTCATATTGCTTGTGGTACAGATAGCTCTTGATGTCATTCGTGGTTACGTCTGCATAGTTTTTTCGCAGAAACTGAAAAAGACATTTGAGTTCTCCCCGATAATTTGTGATAGTGGCCTCCGTTCTCTTTTCAAGCTGCATACATTTCAAGAACGTTTCTACAACCCGAGGTGTATCATCTACCCACTCAGCCGGCAGCTGCTCTTCCTGCTCGTTCATCAGGATTGTGGCATTCATTAAATTCATATACAGCGCGGCCTCAATCTGCTTAAGCCTTTCCTGCTCCGCCCACATCTCCATCTGACTGGTTAAAGTATCCATAACGTTCATCACAAACACATCTGTATTAATCGCTGACTGCATATTATAATCCTCCTTAGATTGGTATTATTTTCCATTGATTTACCGCTCCAGGAATTGTATAATATACCTAGAGCTTTATATTAGCGGTGGTAAGCATCTTGGCGGGTGTCCACCGCTTTTTACTTTATTTTCGCACATATGTTCGTCTCATTTGTTTTTTTATTCCGGGGATTTCTCCCCGGATTCTTTTTTCTGTTGCCTGACCGGTATTCGTAATTCTTTTACCGGGCAAGCTGCTGTGTAACAGTATGCCGGCATTGTTGCGCTCCAGTTTTTTACAGGAGGAGCTGTCGCAGCTGCGTCGGCTTCAGCTTGAGTTATGCTCTGGATCTGCAACTTAGTGGCGTGTACTTCTTTTGAGCTTTTTCGTTTTCTTCTCAATTTATCTCCTTCCCTTCGTTCAGAAAATATCAGTTTTGTGGATTAAAGATACGCTGCATCTGGAGCAATCACGCCATCT
>OCAS01000182.1_pt1 | contig 65690 bp, 59 predicted proteins | sample 1550751 | NCBI WGS metagenome assembly OCAS01 (sample SAMEA2580301, study PRJEB22360) | human gut metagenome | biome: human gut; feature: human-associated habitat; material: faeces | place: Denmark | collected 2008/2010
ATGCAGCGACTGGTGTTTGAGGGAGGCGGACGGCGAGTCCGACTATCCGCAAACATCTGTCAGCTGCATCGTCCGAACACAATACCCATATTTTGCGCAGCGGTATGCCGGGATTACCGGCTTCGGACCTGTAGTGGATTCTGTCTCTATATTTTTATTTCAGGATTCCCGGTTTCGGGAAGTAGCGGAACAGTACCTTTGCGATGATCTTCTCACGCTTTACATAGGTATTCTCCCAGCGGCGGGCATCCATGGAGTAGTTCCGGTTGTCGCCCATCATGAAGTAGCTATTCTCCGGTACCTCAAAGTGCATAGGGGCTTCCGGAATCATAGGTTCACGGATGTATGGCTCGTCTAACGGCTCGTCAGAACCGTTAATGTATACTTTTCCGTCCACAATATCCACGGTTTCACCCGGCAGACCAATGATACGCTTTACATAATAAATCTTTTCATTGTCCGGGAAGCGGAAAATGGCAATATCACCGCGTTTTGGATCTTCGAAGCGATAGGAAAGTCTGGACCCGATCACGCGGTCTCCCGTCATGATGGTATTTTCCATGGAACCGCTCGGCACCTCACTGTTGGCAATGATAAAGGTATTCAGTACAAACGCAATGAGTGCTGCAGACACAATAATCTTGACCCACTCAAAGATTTCTTTTCCCAGCCCACCCTGCTTTTTCTCTTTTTCGTCTTCCTCATGCGCTTTTTTCTTTCTGCGCTCTGACGATTCTGTGCGCGGTACTTCGATTTCTTTTTCCGTGTTCCCGGTCTTTACCGCCTCCCGGTGCAGCTCCTGCGCGATCCTTCTCGCCTCTTCCTCAGCAGTCTGCACTTCTTCAGCTGAGAAGGCTTCCGGTGCCTGCGCGGAATCCTCCGGCACAGGTTCCGTCTCTGACGCAGCCTGTCCGTCTCCGCCGGCATTCATCTTTTCTGGCGCACCTTCCCATGTCTGTCTGGCACGCATGCCGTCAAGTCCGCCCAGAAGCGGGTCTTTGTTTATTCTGTCTTCACTCATGAAATAACCACCTTATTTATTGCGGTACTTGTCCAGGAGCTTGTTAATGCGCTTGGTCGGGCTTAACAGCTCGCTTAAGGAATCATCGTGATTTAAGTTGTCGATGATCAGGGCAATGTACTTACTCATATCTACGTCAATGTAATACGGTCTGGATAACAGCTCTGGAGTCTGGTATACCACGTTGGTGGTCAGGATCCGGTCGATCAGGCCATTCTCATAATACTCATCAAATTTAGCCAGTCCGTTGGTGAAGAGGCCAAAGGTTGCGCAGATAAATACCTTTCTTGCTTTTCTGCGCTTTAACTCTTTTGCGACATCCAGCATGCTTTCACCGGAGGAGATCATATCGTCCACGATGATCACGTCCTTGCCCTCTACGCTGGAACCCAGGAACTCGTGAGCCACGATCGGGTTGCGGCCGTTTACGATCTTGGTGTAATCGCGGCGCTTGTAGAACATACCCATATCCAGGCCCAGTACGTTTGCGAAATAAACAGCACGGCCCATACCGCCCTCATCCGGGCTGATGACCATCATGTGGTCACTGTCGATCTGAAGCTCGGTCTCGTTCTTTAACAGGTGCTTGATGAACTGGTAGATCGGCTGCACGGTCTCAAATCCCTTTAACGGAATCGCGTTCTGTACACGCGGGTCGTGAGCATCGAAGGTGATGATGTTCTCCACGCCCATATTGGTCAGCTCCTGCAGTGCCAGGGCGCAGTCTAAGGACTCACGGCCGGAACGCTTGTGCTGACGGCTCTCATAGAGGAACGGCATGATGACGTTGATACGGCGCGCCTTACCGGCTGCTGCCGCGATGACACGCTTTAAGTCCTGGAAATGATCATCCGGAGACATATGGTTGGTCATGCCGCACAGAGAGTAGGTCAGATTATAGTTACACACATCTACCATGATGTAAAGATCGTCACCACGAATGGAAGACTCAATGGTTCCCTTGCCTTCGCCGGAACCGAAACGCGGGGTCTTGGCCTCAATAATATAAGAATCTCTCTGATAGCCTGCAAACGCGATGGTGGATTTGTGCTCACTCTCGCGTTCCTTTCTCCACTCGACCAGCCAGTCGTTTACCTTTGCACCCAGGGTTGCGCAGCTCTTTAACGGGATCAGTCCTAATGGTCCTACCGGAATGGTCTCAATGGTCTTCTCTTCGTAAATCATCTTTTCCTCCATGCAATGTGTATTGTTTATTTTTATGGTCTGGCGGAGCCTCCGGTATCCCGGATGCCGCCGCATCGCTTCTTTTATATCATTATGCCTCAGTTAAGTCAAGCCAATCCCTGCTTTTATAAGGGATGATATGTTTTTCACAATCTTGCCGCTGCCCGTTTTTTCATGCGGATATCCGCTCCGTAAAGCGGGATGACACGGTAATTGCTCATAATTCGGGATGTAACGCGGTCTGAGTAGGTGTCCTTTAACATACCCATGGACAGATTTGTGGAAATGATGGTGCCCTTTTTTCTGCCGATGCGCTCATTGATACAATAGAAAAGCTGGGAGGAAACAAAGGAATTGTTCAGCTCCGTTCCCAGGTCATCGATGATGAGCATATCGCAGTCTAAAATGTAGCGGTAACTCTCCTCCACATCTTCCTCACCGTCCCATCCGAATTTGTATTTGGAAAAAATCTCAAACAGCTCGTTGGAGGACAGATAGATAACGGAAATGCACCGGTCAATCAGTGCCTTGGCGATGCAGTTAGTGAGAAAGGTCTTTCCCACACCTGTACCTCCGGTAAAGAGGATACTGTTTCCCTTGTCCGGATACTGCTCCGCAAATTCCCGGCACTGCCGCACCACAACCTCCATATAGGCCCGCTCCGTCATGCCTAGCTGCGGAACCTTCTCTGTATCATCGTAAAAATCAAAGCGGAGATGGTCAAAGTTCTCCTCTTTTAAAACTGCCTCAATGTTGGACTGGGCGTAGAGAATGTTCAGGCGCTGCCGTTCAAAACAGTGGCACCGTTTTCCGTTCACATAGCCGGTGTCCTGACAGTCCGGACAGTCATAACGAAGCTCCATGTAATCTTCCGGATATCCGGCTGCCTTTAAGAGGGTCAGCTTCTGCTCTTTTAAATCTGCCAGATCTTCCTTCAGGTGTTCCCGGGCCTTCGTGTCTCCGCCCAGCACCCGTCTGGCGCAGTCTGCCGCCCGGGTACTGATCTGGCGGTCCAGTTCCTGGATCTGCGGTATTTTTTGGTATACCTCCTGAGTCCGTGCCTCCATGGCCCGGCGCTGCAGCCGCTGCCGTTCTTCATACCCGCGCATAACTGCGTTGTACTGGGAATTGCTCAGTGCCATAATCTGCTCTCCTTACTGTTCTCCGATCCAGTCCTTTACCTGATTCAATACCAGGGAATCATAGTCGGTATTTCTCTGTTCAAAATTCAGGAACTGGTTGTTTGCCTGGCGGCTGGTTTTCTGGTTTTTCTGATTCTTCTGACCTTTATACTGTTCGTCCAGCACCGAAATATCATTCAGGCTGTGCACTCCCGCTTTCCTCCACTCAGAAAGGATCCGATCCGCATAGCGGAAGCTTGGATTGTGGGTGGCTTCCATGGTACGGTTGCAGGCCTCTAACACCACCTCTTTTGTAAATCCATACTCTCCAAACCAGCGCTCGATCATCTCCCGCTCCGTCTCGCCCGGATTTCTTCCGGTCAGACCAAATGCCCGCATGACGGAAAACGAGTTTTTGGTAAAGCCGCTGGCATAGGCCTTGGCCTGCTCCACCGTAGCAAACCCCTTTTCATGCCAGCTGATGGCAACCGTCTCTATGTAACGGATGCTGGTATGACCTCCCTGTACACAGTGCTCCACCACGTATTCGAGAAGCTCAGCCGACATGTGCAGTCCATCATAAAGATAGGCAAACACCTCCAGTTCCCGCTGAGTAAAGATCTTGTTCAAATAGCGCTGTGCTATGTAAAGAAGCTCTGAGAACTCCCCGTCTCCCTGCAGACGGTTCACCTGATCCTGGCTGTATACCGGCCGAGGGCCTTTTGTCTCTGCCGCCAAAGCTGCTGCCGCTGCCTGCTCTGTGACCGCCGTCTGCTTTGGAAGTGTTCCCGGCTTCGCGTCCTGCTTCCCCTGGCCGGCGCTCATCCCCGCTGCCGGCTGCTGTGCCAGAAGGCCGTCTGTGCTTAAGACCCCCAGCTTCTCCCAGTAAAGAACTGCCCGGCGGATATCTGCCTCCGTATGATTCAGGCCGTCCGCTATTCTTTCAAGGCTCACGGACTCATCTTTATGGCGGAGCAGATAGAGATACACCTTCACATACTCCCCGTTGGCTTCCGCCAGATAACGGTCAATAAATTCGTTGGAAACCAGGGTTGCGTCCACCTGGAAATGATATGTAAAACTCATAAAAATCTCACCTTTCCTGTCTGTTAACAGTGTACCACATCCAATTTCAAAAAGAAATAGGCGAGTTTATCCACAGAATTGATTGTGGATAATGTGGATAATGTGGATAATGTGGATATAAACATTTTTCCTGTCCGCCCAAAACACTCGAAACGTGTCGAATTGTAGATAAAACCGTGGTTTTTTTAATTTTTAGATTTCTTCTTATGTAAATTAAAAAATCCACATAGTCCCTTTACATAAAAAGTGGAAAACTATGTGGATAATGTGGATAACTATTTATTCAGGAGCTTTTCCCCAACTTTTACAATATCTCCGGCACCCATAGTTATCAACAGATCACCGGTGGAACAATTTTTTAAAAGAAATGCTTCAATTTCCTCAAACGTTGGGAAATAATGGACTTCCGTGCCCAGTTTTTCAATGCAGGAAGCAATATCCGCGGAGCTGATGCCCAGAGTATCCGTTTCTCTCGCCGCGTAGATATCAGCAAGAACAACTGCATCGGCTGCGGAAAGTGCCTCGGCAAACTCATCCAGGAACGCTTTGGTGCGGGTATAGGTGTGGGGCTGGAATACACACCACAGCTTCTTGTGTGGATAATTGTGCGCTGCCTTTAAGGTAGCGGCAATTTCCTGCGGATGATGCGCGTAATCATCAATGATGGTGATGCCGTTTAACTCACCCTTTTTCTCGAAACGGCGGTCAGTTCCGGTAAAATGAAGCAATCCATCCGCAATCGCTGTATCCGGGATGCCCAGGGCTTTCGCGGTGGCAATGGCTGCCAGCGCATTGTATACATTGTGCTCACCCGGCACACCCAGCGTAATGGTTCCGGCTGCCTTACCCTGTTCAACAAGAGTAAAGGTCGGGCGCGCGAAGGCATCGTATGTAATGTCTGCCGCGCTGTAATCGCTCTCCTTGCTGTGGCCGAAGGTTACCACCCTGCATGGCAGACCGCCGCTGATCTCCTCGTAATTCTTAATATCACGGTTGATGATCAGAAGTCCTTTTTCATCCAGCTTCTCCGCAAAGAGACGGAACGAATGGCGGATATCATCCAGGTCCTTGAAGAAATCCAGATGATCTGCTTCTATATTTAAGATGATCTCCATGGTTGGGAAGAACGAAAGGAAGCTGTTGGTATACTCACAGGCCTCGGTCACAAACAGTTCCGGACCACCCACTCGGATATTTCCGCCGATGGAATGCAAAATACCGCCTACAGAGATGGTCGGATCTTTCTCCGCTGCCAGAAGGATCTCTGTCACCATGGAGGTAGTTGTGGTCTTTCCGTGGGTTCCGGAGATGGCAATCGCCTCACCGTAGTTTTTCATGATCTGGCCTAACAGCTCCGCACGGGTCATCATCGGAATGCCGCGGCGCACCACCTCAGCGTACTCCGGGTTATCCGTATGCACGGCTGCAGTGTAGACCACCAGGTCGATGTCATCGGTGATGTTGGCTGCTGCCTGACCGTACATAACCTTCGCTCCAGCTGCTGCCAGATGGTCAGTCAGCTCACTCTCATGGGAGTCAGAACCGCTGACGCGAAAGCCCTCCCGCATCAGAATCTCTGCCAGGCCGCTCATGCTGATGCCGCCGATTCCAATAAAATGAATAGCAATGGGTTTCTTAAAATCTATCTGATACATACTGGTTTCCATCCTTTTCTAATGTTCATACTCTTCTTATATAATATGCTGCTTCATATTCTTTTCCTTTTTACTTCCTTTTCCATGAAAAGTCAATGTTTTTCTAGTCTTTCCACGCAAATTGTAATATAATTGGGAAGAAAAAAGGAACGAAAGGAGAGCCGTCTGACGACGGGCGCATTTCTCCCACGCCTTAAGAGGTCAGGGTATCCTGCGCTATTTTACAATGAAATCTAATCCTACACCACATTCGCTTATGCGTGCCTTTTCCAGCTTTTTTGTCAGCCTGTTCGGAATCCTCAGATGGCTGTTTCAGTCCATTCTGCATCTTCTGACATGTGGACTGATCCTGTGCGTTCTCATTGGTCTGCTCATCTACGCCAAGGTGCGTCCGGAGCTGGACCACTGCCGGGAAGTTGCCTATGATAAGCTGGCGCAGATGCAGCGCCAGGACTTCCACATGCTGTCCGACACGGAAATATACGATAAGAATGACCAGCTGATCGGACTGATCAATGCCGGACATTACGAATATGTCCCCATCAGCCAGATCAGCATGAATCTGCAGAATGCTTATATTGCCCAGGAGGACCGGCGTTTCAAATCCCATACCGGTGTTGACTGGATTGCTACCTTCCGCGCAGGCCTCGCCCTCATCAAAAACCGCGGCGAAATCACCCAGGGAGGAAGCACCATCACCCAGCAGGTGGTAAAGAACACCTACCTGACCCAGGAGCAGAGCTTCACCCGTAAAATCGTGGAAATCCTGCTGGCACCGGAGATTGAGAAAAAGTATTCCAAGGCAGATATCATGGAGTTTTACTGCAACACCAATTTCTACGGCAACCACTGCTATGGCGTGGAAGCTGCCAGCCGCTACTACTTCGGCAAGGATGCCAGCGACCTGGAATCCTACGAGGCCGCTGTTTTGGTCGGCATCAGCAACAGCCCCACCGCCTACAACCCCGTCCGCAACCCGGAAGCCTCTTTAAAGAAACGAAATGATGTGCTGCACAGCATGCTTGAGGTGGGTTATCTCTCCGAAGATGCCTACGAAAGTGCCATCAGCCAGCCCTTAAGCATCGTTCAGGAAGAGGGCGAGGGCAGCAACGAGAACTACATGAGCAGCTATGCCATCCACTGCGCTGCCCTGGCGCTCATGAAGCTGGACAACTTTCAATTCCAGTACATCTTCAAAGACAAATCCGATTACGACACTTATATGGAAAACTACCAGGCCACCTATACCGAGAAGGCCGATGATATCCGCGCGGGTGGCTACCGCATTTACACGACCCTGGACCAGGATCTGCAGACTGCATTGCAGTCCCAGCTTGACAATGTTCTGTCTCCGTATACAGAGCTTCAGGATAACGGAAAATACGCCCTGCAGGGTGCCGGTGTGATCGTGGACAACATGACAAACAGCGTGGTCGCTGTGGTCGGCGGACGTGGAACGGAAGATGTCTACAACCGTGCTTACTTAAGCGCGAGACAGCCGGGAAGTACCATCAAGCCCCTGATTGACTATGCGCCAGCCTTCGATACCGGCGAATACTATCCGGCCCGCCTGGTCAATGACCACAAGTGGGAGAACGGCCCCTCCAACAGCGGCGGCTCCTACTACGGCAATGTTTCTGTCCGCGAGGCCTTAAACCGCAGTTTAAACACTGTGGCATGGCAGATTCTCACCGACATCGGCGTGGACTATGGCTTAAATTACCTGGGCGAGATGGAGTTCCAGAAGCTCACCTACATTGACAACGGCGTGCCGTCCTTAAGTATCGGCGGCTTCACCAACGGCGTCCGGGTGGTGGATATGGCAAAAGCCTACAGCACCCTGGCAAACGGCGGTGTATACAATGACCAGACCTGTATCCGCAGGATCGATCATGAACATAACGGCGAGCTGACCAAAAACTTAAAAGCGCATTCCCAGGTGGTTTACCAGCAGGATTCCGCTTACATGCTCACCGACATTTTAAAGGGAACCCTCACCGAATCCTACGGAACCGGCTACGGCCTGGCTCTGGAAAATGATATGCCGGCAGCCGGAAAAACCGGTACCACCAACAGCAGCAAAGACACCTGGTTCTGCGGCTACACCCGCTACTACACCACCGCAATCTGGGTGGGATACGATACCCCGCGGGCTATGCCGGGCATTTACGGAAAAACCTATGCCGGAAAGATCTGGAAGCAGGTTATGGACCAGATTCATGAGGGCAAAGAACCATTAGACTGGGAACAGCCAGCTACCGTAGAAATGACTACCGACTCCAAGAGCGGCATCACCGATCTGTTCAGCGCCACCCTGCATGAGCGCGCCGAGCAGAGCCTCCATGATAAAGAGCAGCGCAAGCTGGAAGAAGATCTGGAAACTGCGGTAACGGCATTTGAAGATAAGACTATTGAAACCGTAGAGGACACCTATTGGGTAAAAGAACAGTACCAGAGCATCATCTCCAAGCTGAACCTGATGGACGGCAGTGACAAGCGTACCGAACTTCTGGAGCGCATGACAAAACGCAACGAGGAATTCGCTCCGATCATCAGCGAGATGCAGGATACCATTACGCTGTATGAAGCACAGAAAGCAAAGGAAAAAGCGGAAGCCCAGAAAAAGGCGGAGGAAGATGCCATCACGGCAAGAAAGAATCAGGAGATCCAGACCCGCAAGAACACCTTCTTAAGTGCCCTGCGTGATGTGGAAAATCTGGAATACCAGTCCTCCGATGCGGAGAGCCTGGTGCAGAACGCCATCAACAAGCTTTCCCTGGTTGAGACCTACGAGGAAGCTGCTTCCTACAAAGAACGACTCCAGAAAGCCATCGACCGCATTGCCACCCTGCCGACCGAAAGTGAATGGCAGGCCGCAAAACAGGCAGAAGAAGAAGCCAAAGCGGCATCCCAGGCGGCCGACCAGCAGCAGATTGGCCTGGAGCAGCAATCCTTACGAAGCTACTTAAACCAGGCAAAACGAAGCTGGAACACCTGGACTTCCCAGCCATCCCCAGCACCGGAGGCCGGTCCGGGATCTGCTCCCGGTGCCTCTTCACAGCCGGCACCCTCAGCACCAACAACAGGAGGGAACAACTAAATGAAAGAGCTTCATTCAGAATCAGAAGATCAGGACCTGGAATTTACGCAGGATGTGACCGGTTCACATATACCGGACACAGAGGAAGTTCCGGTGGACACCGCAAAGATTCAGGCGGCGCTGGAACAACGCGCGGACCAGGAAACCGCGGTGCTTCCTCATCTGACGGTGCCGGATACAGATGAACCGGATACACCCGCAGGTAATTCCGGCAATTTCCCAGTCTCCGAACTGTCTCAGGCAGAACATGAGCCACGGAAGTCCGGCAAACTGGCACATAAAAAGCGCCGCACCATCCGCTCTTTACGTGAGCGCTGGTGGACGCCATCTGTCCGCTCCTGGTTTTACACCTTCATGTGCATGAACATGCCAATCGTAGGCTGGTTCTATCTTTTTCATAAAGCCAGACATGAAGAAGACCCGGCACGAAAAGAATTCGCCCGGGCCTGCCTCTTTTACAAACTCGTATTTTTAATTGCGGGAGCCGTCGTCCTGCTGATCCTGATCTGGATCGGACTTGGACTGTTAGACCAGCTCCTGGCTTACATGGAAATGCTGTAGAAAATAGCAATATATTTACTGCGCAAATACCGCTCTGTGACTCCGCTCCAGTGCCAGCAGAAAAATGTTACCCAGCACGCCAATGGCCAGAATCTCTCCGATTCCTACAGTCACCATGGCATACGGGATCAGATCTGTAGAGCCGTACGCGTAGCGCAGTACCCACGGAATGATGATGGTGTTGGCAAGAATCGGCGGAACACATACCAGCCATTTGCTCTTCTTTCCAAGATAGTAAGATCCGACTGCTCCGATCAGAGTTGCCAGACTGCCGAATACTACGTCAAGAGGTGCTGCTCCGCAGAGCAAATTGGCGAGGAAACATCCGATGGTCACGCCTGGTACCGCGCTCGGCAAAAAGTACGGAAGCACACAAAGTGCCTCAGAAATCCGGAACTGGACCGGGCCGAATGCGATCGGTGCTACGATCATGGTCAGAGCCACATAGAGAGCCGCAATGGCTGCTCCCTGGGTAATGCGGCCAGTTGTTGATTGGTTACGCTGTTTGTTCATATTCAATTCTCCTTTAGTTTTGTTTTACGAGTGGAAGGTCACGAACACTCGATTCATTTAACGCCGGAAATCGGCGAGCCCTTTAAGACCTTGTTTTTGCGGGCTTTGCAACGGGTAAGAGTATAACATAGAGAAGCCAGGAACGCAAGATAGCATTTCTGGCTTCTCTGCATTTTAATCCTTTTTTCTTCCTACAGTTTCCGGTAATCCCCGATGAATCCCTCTCCATAGGTTTCTTTCGTCGGTGACACGATCACAAAGGCCCTCGGGTCATGCCGGTCAATGATCTCTTTGACCACATGAAACTGTTTGCGGTCCACCGCACAGGTCAGAGTCAGCCCCTCTTTTCCGCTGTATCCGCCAATGCTCTTATAAAACGTAGTACCGCGGTCCATGGTCTCCATGATTTCCCTTGCAATCTCCTCATTCTTTTCTGAGTGAATGGTGATCAGGCTTCCCTTATTCATACCATAGAGCAGTGTATCCACTGCCTGTGTCGTGCAGACAATGGAAATGATACCATACAGTGCCGCCTCAATCTCACCAAACACCAGAACCGAAGCTCCCACGATCACAAAGTCTACCAGCATAATGGCATAACCGGTCTGCATATAGGGGCAGAGCTTCTGCAAAAGCTTTGCCAGGATATCCCCGCCTCCTGTGGTAGAGTTTCGCATAAAGATCAGCGCCATGCCGACTCCCACGAAAATCCCGCCAAACCCGCAGGAGATCAGCCGGTCGCCCTCATACTGCCAGATTCCGGCCATAGATACCAGGTCCTGGATCACACTCATCCAGATAACGGTTCGGACGGTTTTAAGGGTCATGGAGCGGTCTAACAGGCACCAGGCGGCAATCATCAGCGGAATGTTGATCACCAGGCTCACCGCACCGATGGGCAGCGCAAACAGGTGATTTAACATCAATGCAATACCGGACACCCCGCCCGGCGCGATGCGGCTCGGCTCAATAAAACACCAGACGCCCACTGCCTGCAAAAACGCGCCCGCAAAATCAAACAGGGCATCGATTCCCAGTTCCTTCCATTTTTTCTTCGTCTTGTTTGTATCCATGGTTCTGTTCCTTTCCGCGCTGCACCATTCCAGATAAATCCCCGGTGCCGGAACGCTCCTGAATTTCCCAGATTCCGGCTGATTTTATAGAACAGCAAAAGAGGACCGACATCCGCGTCAGCCCTCTTCCTTTTGCATCAGCTGCGCGAATATAGTCTCTTTCACTATAATCCATGCAGCTGCATTTCTTTTCTTTGATTGATTGTTTTGTTACTGGTTTTTCTTTTTGTTTTCGGCAAACTCTGTTTTTACCTGGTCTAACAGGCCCTCTTTGGTAAGCAGGTCGTAGCAGGCTCCACCGATGGCTTTTGCGCCGTAGATCACGCAGTTGTGAGCGCTCTCGCTCTTACCTGCATCTACAAACTCCTGGGAGTGGGATGCCGTTCCCTCCGGAACGAATGCCACACGGATGCAGGAGCCCGGAATCTCGTACATTACGTTGCCAAAATCTGTCGAGCCGGTCTTCTCCCGGGGCGGTGCCAGCTGCGGTGCTCCCGCAAGCTCAGCATTGTCCATCAGAAGCTTGTTTAATGCCAGAACCGGAATCTTGTTGTAGAAGAAGGTTCCCTCCTCGATATCATAGGTTACACCTGCGATCAGGGCTGCACCCTTGATGATATCCTGGAAGCGCTCACTGACCTCTTCCAGCTCTTTTCTGGAGAAGGAACGAAGGGAGAACTCACCCTTTGCGGTAGCCGGAACCACGTTGGCCGGGCCTGGAAGCTCGGTCATGCAGTAATGCATACGCACATCATCCGGCACATGCTCACGCAGAAACTCAATGCCCTGGAATGCTGCAAGCATCGCATCAAAGGCGCTGCGGCCCTTCTCCGGTGCCAGTGCCGCATGGGCCCGGTGTCCGTGGAAGGTTACCTTGTAGCTCTTCTGAGCCAGGCACTTGATATCGGTGCAGGTGTTCGGACCGCCATGCATCATGAAAGCCACATCCAGCTCCTTAAAGCAGCCGTTCTGAATCATCTGAACCTTGCTGCCAAAGGTCTCCTCGGCCGGGGTTCCATATACTACAAGCTGGAACGGCTTATCCGTGTCCAGATTCTTTAATGCTACTGCGGCACCCAGACATCCCGGGCCCTGCATATGATGGCCGCAGCCGTGTCCCAGGTTGCGGAGCGCATCGTACTCACAGAGAATACCAAGAACCGGTCCGCCCTCGCCATGACTGTAGGTAGCGCGGAACGCGGTCTTAAAACCGCCCACACCCATCTCTACCTCAAACCCGTTTTTCTTCAGGTAATCGGTCAGAAGGCCGCTGGCAAATACCTCTTCGCCCTCGTACTCCGGATTATCAAAAATCTGGTCTGCCATGGAGCACAGCTCAGCGCGCTGCGCGTCAATGGCTTCAAACAGAGACTTTTTATCACTCATTTTCTTTACTCCTTATCAACATCTCTTACATCGGTCCGTAATTGATCAGCTGTGCAATGACAAGCATTACGGTTCCAACAACCAGCCAGATGGCAAACATCTTCCACATAAAACGCATCCAGCGGTCATACGGGATGTTGCAGGCACTGATGATACCCATCAGAGCGGTAGAGGTCGGCAGAATGTAGTTACAGAAGCCGTCACCAAAGTTGAATGCCAGAACCGCAGTCTGTCTGGTCACACCGATCAGGTCAGAAAGCGGAACCAGGATTGGCATAACGGCTGCTGCCTGTCCGGAACCAGAGGTCAGGAACACGTTGATGATGGTGTTCGCGATCAGCATAGCCGGTGCCTGAAGCAGGGTCGGTACGCTGCCAAGTCCGCCAGCCAGGCCATGCACAACGGTATCAATGATCTTACCGTCAGACATGATGGAGCTGATGGACTGTGCCAGACCGATGATGATCATAGCTGACATCATCTTCTTGCAGCCTTCCAGGAAGTTCTTGCAAATGGTATCCGAATCAAATCCGGAAATGATACCAACCACGATAGCCAGCCAGATGAACATCGCTGCCATCTCCGGCATATCCCAGCCAAACTTGATGCTTCCGTAAATAACTACACCCAGAGAAACAACCAGGGCAATGATGTTTAATACCTTGCGGGCATCGATGGTGCCGAAATCTTCCAGGCCGCCGCCTGCGCGAAGCTCACTGTTCTGATCCAGATCATACATCGGGCTCTTGGTCGGGTCCTTTTTGATCTTTAACGCATAGCGAACCAGGAAGATATTGGTGATGACATAGTAAACCGCGAAGCATACCCAGCGGTATCCAATACCGGAGTACAGCGGAAGCTCTGCGATTTTCTGCGCAACAACCGTGGTATTCGGATTTAAGGTACCGGTAGAGAATCCGATCGCGCCGCCAAGCAGGATGATGGCAGCACCCGTGATGGAGTCAAGTCCGATTGCCAGCGCCAGCATTACCATAACCGGAGCAAACGCAATGAACATGTTTACAGCCTGGGTGGTACAGATCAGACCAAACATCAGGGTCAGGATCGGAATGAACACATACAGGTTGTTGGAGAATTTCTTTGCCAGCTTCGCGATCACTGCCTGCAGTGCGCCGGACTGGGTCAGCATGTGGAACGCGCCGCCGGAGAATAAGATAACCAGCATGATATCCACACGTTTGACAAATGCCTTTACAATGTACATCGGGATCAGCAGCGGATTCACCGGAGTTCTCGCAATGTAGTTAAACTGGGTCGGATCAATGACCTTGATGCCATCCGCATTTTCCACGCGGACATACTCGCCGGCTGGAATGATCCAGGTTAAAAGCACAGCAGCGATGATAATAGAAAATACGATCACAAAGCTGTGCGGTACTCGAAACTTTTTCTTGGTACTCATACCAAAAGCCACCTCCTATTAAACTTTATTGTTTTAAAGTATAACAGTGATGGTGGCTTTTTGCCATTTGTTTTTTCTTAAAACCGTTTTAAATTTTTTAAATTGTTTGTCATATTTGTGCAATTATTGTCCGTTTTCTGTATCGGTTGTATCTTTGTATTTCCCCACCGCTTCCATGCCATACCGGCTTTGAATGGTCTTAACCAGAATATCCAGAAAATCCCGTTCACAGTTAGAAATCACATGGCCTTTCCGGCGGATCAGCTCCAGGCTTGAGCGGTAAGCTTCATGATCCACAAAGAAATAACGCACATGCTCAAACTTCTGCATATCATGGATATATCCAAGGCGGTTAAATCCAATCCCAAGTCCAATATTCACCATGCTCATAATCACGTCAAAATGACCAATCTCGATCAGACGCCCGGGGCGGATACGAGCCTGCTGAAAGATGCGGTTCGCTGTCATACGCATACTCTGGCCTGTCACTGGAATAATAAATGTTTCCCGGTCCAGGTATCGCACATCCAAGTGCGGATATGGCTCATTCCCCACCTGATATGCATGCGCAATGGCCGGATGATGCTCCGGAAGAGCCAGAAGAACCCGTTCTCTGGCAATTTCCGTGCGGACCACATCCGTAATCTCCTCCGAACACACGGAAATCATGTAATCTACGGAGCCTTCCTGGAACATCTTCATCAGTTCTGCCTGATTTCCGTCCCGAAAGATCACTTCCACATCCGGATACTTTTCCATGAAACGCTGCAATACCTCTGGCACAATAGAAATAGCCCGGCGTTGCTGGATTCCAACGCGGATAGCCGGATGGCTTCTGTGCAGTTCATTCTCCACCAGTCCCTCAAATTCCGCCTTCAGTTCCAGCATTTTCTCTGCCCGCACCACATATTCTTCCCCAATGGATGTCAGCACAAAAGCCTTGCCTCTTCCCGTGCGCTCAAACAGACGAACGCCAAGATATTTTTCCAGATTGCTGATATAGACACTCAGCGCCGATGGAGAAATGAACAATTCCTCCGCTGCCCGGGAAAGGCTCTGGCAACGCGCCAGGGTACATACATACTGCTGTTCCTTTAAGTTCATGTTGTCTCACCTTCTGTATTTGCTTCTGCTTCGTTGTGCACAGACGCTTCTTCCAGCTGCAGACACAGCTGTATTCCGTTTTTTCCATTTTTGTCCGGGTCTGTCTCAATCAGGCCGAACTGGTCAAACAGCGGATAAATATAGGATATTCCACGGATGTCTCCCAGTGCTTTTGGCCGCTTCACATAGGGCTTTTCACCTTCCGAAAGGCTTTCCTTCATCTTCAGCACATTCTGGAACGCCATCCGGACTGAGCTCCAGGTGATGGACTTGCTGTTCTCCCGCCGGTCCACCCAGAGTTCCTTTGTCAGGCCGCCATGTTTTCCTTCTTTCAGTGTGTAGGAATACGGAAGTCCGGACATAGTGCGAAGCGGCTCGCCCTGAAATGCCACGATGCATGCCCAGAGATGTTCCTCTGAACAATCCGCCAGAAGCGCCTCCACCGCTTTCCGTTTTTCCTCCTGTTCCACGACTTCCACACTCCCTTTCTCTGTCAGCTTGTTCCAGTTTATGCATTGCACGAACTGCCATTCCCTTTTATGACATATGAAATCAGTATAACACAGGACACAGCATAACAAAAGAGGTCATATGGTCTCAAACCTGCAATATTGACTTTCTGGTAAAAAAAGCATAAAGTTAACGTAACTGTTTCGTGCCTTCACAGACACGGGTTCACTACCATTTACAGGCGGGAATTGTCCGAACTGTTTCCGCAGAAAGAGGCTTTCCATGAATACCAGTTTCAATCCGCTTCCACCAGGCTACACCCACGTCCAGCACACCTTTGAGCCGGTCTTTGATGAACACTCCCGCATTCTGATCCTCGGAAGCTTCCCTTCCGTAAAATCCAGGGAGATCCAGTTCTACTACGGTCATCCGCAGAACCGTTTCTGGAAGCTCATGGCTCAGCTTCTGGATGTTCCGGTTCCCCAGTCCATAGATGAAAAAAAGACCATGCTTCTCACACATGGTCTTGCTCTCTGGGATGTCATCGCATCCTGTGATATCAAAGGATCCAGTGACAGCAGTATTAAAAATGCGGTTCCCGCAGACATCAGCCGGATTTTAAAAGCAGCCGATATCCAGACAATTATTGCCAACGGCGGCACCGCATTCCGGCTTTACGAACGCTACTGCGAACCGGTTACCGGGCGCCCGGCTGCGCTCTGTCCTTCCACCAGTCCCGCAAACGCGGCTTTTTCCCTGGAACGGCTGTCCGAATGCTGGAGTAAATTTATTATCTAGCCAGCTCGCCGTTCTCCATCCGCTGTTCCATGATCTTACGGAGTTCGTCTACACAGGTGCCCAGTGTCTTTCCGGTCTCGTCAATGGTCACGTCCGCATACTTTTCATAAAGCGGCACGCGCTCATTGTAGAGATCCAACAGGGTCATGCCGTCCTTTAAGGCTACTCCGCGGTCTTTTAAGTCGCCAAGGCGCTGCTTTACGTCCTCATAGCTCAGCTTTAAGTACACGACAGTGCTGATCTCATGCAGGTGTTCCATGGCCTTCGGGCCGTAGATCACGCTGCCGCCCGGAGCGATCACGGAACGCTCTGTCTCCAGCTCTGCATTCACTGCTTCCTCGACCTTTAAGAACCCTTCGGTTCCGCGCTCCGCAATGATCTCTTTTAAAAGCTGGCCGGTTTTTTCCTGAATCACGATATCCACATCTACAAATGAATAGCCAAGGCGTTTTGCCAGCAGAACGCCGATGGTACTCTTACCGGATGCCGGCATGCCTACCAATGTAATGTTTGATTTCATTTTGCTTTCCTCCGTGTGTGCTTCGCTGTATCGGAACGTTTGCTTTTATTTTTGCTGTCTTTCCGTACCGAATATCCAAAGGTTCCGATCTTCTCTCCCAGTTCAAAATACGTTCCATGGGAGTAGCTGACCAGCTTTGCGTCATTTAAATGGAAGGTCCCCTTCTCATCCATGTAACGGTCATCCACCGTTACGCCCAGAATCTCCGCAATGAACATGTCATGGCTTCCAAGCTCCACCACCTGCTTCACTTTACACTCCAGGTTTAACGGACTCTCCGCAATGCCCGGTGCGCTGATATGCTGAGATGGAAGCGGTGTCAGCTTCATCTCCTGGAACTTATCTGTATCGCGACCGGATTTTACGCCACAGTAGTCGGTGGCAAACACCAGATCCTTTGTCACCAGATTGACCACGAATTCGCCGGTCTCTTTGATGATGTCGTAAGAATAGCGCTCTTTCCGCACGGAAATAGAAAGCATAGCCGGGGCAGAGCAGACGGTTCCGGCCCAGGCTACCGTTATGATATTTGGCTTTTCACCGGGCCGTGCGCAGCTTACCATCACGGCCGGTACCGGGTACAGCATGTTGCCGCCCCGCCAGCTCTGTTTTCCCATATTTTTCTCCTCTTAGTTCTCGCAGGCAATCATGATGGACGGGATCAGCTGTTTCTTTCTGGATACCACACCCGGAAGTTCTACCACATTGGCCTCATCGTTCTCACCGGCCGCCTCCATATGGAATGCAGTACGGATCAGATCCTCAGCGCCTTCACCCTCGCAGAGCAGAGAGGTGGACTCGGTCAGGATATTGGTCAGCATAAAGAAGATCATATCCACGCCGTGCTCCTCATGTGGCTTCTTTAAGAACGGAAGCAGACGCTCTTTTAACTCTACCAGCTCATCTGCGTTCAGGGAGCTGATCTGGCCTACGCCGTAGCTGGTCTTGCCGGAGTTGAACAGCTTGAAATCCTGATAGAAGATCTCGTCATTGCTCTTGCCGCGCAGGTTGCTGCCTGCAGAGAACATATCTGCCGCGTAACGGTCCATGTCAATCTCAGCGATCTTTGCCAGCTCGGTAGCTGCCATTTTATCGATCGGGGTGCAGGTCGGAGAGCGGAATAACAGGGTATCGGAGATGATCGCGCTGCACAGCATGCCTGCGGTAGCCTTATCAATCTCTACATTATTCTCATGGTACATCTGATATACGATGGTTGCAGTACATCCAACCGGCTGGTTACGGAAAAATACCGGAGAAATGGTCTCAACCGTACCCAGCTTATGATGGTCAATGATTTCCTGAATGTCTGCGTTCTCAAGACCGTCTACCGCCTGGTTCTTCTCATTATGGTCCACCAGGATGATCTGCTTTCCCTTTGCGCCCAGTAAGTTTCTGCGGGAGATCATGCCCAGGTATTTGCCGTCCTTATCCAGAACCGGGAAATCACGGTGACGCTTGCTTGCCATAACCTCTTTCACATCATCGATGCAGTCGCTGTCCTCAAAGGTGATAAGGTCCTCGGTCTTCATGAAGTGACCGATCGGCATACTCTGGTTGATGAGACGTGCTGCAGTGTAAGCATCGTACGGAGTAGTCATAACGGTGCAGCCGTGCTCCTGAGCCAGCTTACGGATGGTCATGGAAACTGCGGCGCCCTCACAGACAATGATACAGTCTGCCTCCATCTCGATGGCACACAGCTGGGACTCGTAGCGGTTGCCCAGGATAACCAGATCATGCTCGGAAATGTAGTACTCCATCATGTCCGGGTTTGCTGCCGCAATCAGAACTTTACCCTGATCGAAGTAATCGTTCTCATCGCCCACAACCATAGCGCCCTCCAGAGTCTCCAGAATGTTCTTGTACTGGGTGTGCGCTTTGGACAGGATACTGCTGTCTAACACGTTCATGTAGGATTTGGTGATATCACCAACCGTGATCAGACCTTCCAGTACGCCTTTCTCACTGACTGCCGGCAGGGTTACAACATGAGCGTCCTGCATCAGGTTCCATGCCTTCTTTAAGGAAATGTTGCGTTCTACGCCCTTAGTCGCGCGAATCTCAATATCCTTAACCTGGGTTTTTACGCTCTCTACCAGCTGCGGAGCCTCTACGTTAAAGTAGTTCAGCACATACTGTGTCTCCTCGTTGACATGACCGGCACGGCCTGCCACATACTCTTTTCCGGTGATTTTGGATTTTAATGCTGCGTAGCAGATTGCGGAACAGATGGAATCGGTATCCGGATTCTTATGACCGATTACGATCGTCCGTCTTCTTCTCTCTTCTGACATAATGTCCTCCTCTTATTGGTGTTTATCGGAATCTCTTTTTTGCTATTTTCACAAAGAATTGCTTTCTGACGAAATGTAATTATAGATTTTGCACTATGTTTTACAGTTTGTTCATTCGTTGTTCATTCGTTGTTCATACTTTATTCACAACTTTTTCCTATACTAAAAACATCTTAAGAAACGGTTGTAACTTGATGAAACAGTCAAATTGCACATAGATTTTTCATAATTGCCCCGGTTGGACGAAAGTCCACCGGGGTCTCCTCATTTTATATGATTTTACGCGGTTTTGCAATAGTTTACCCGGAGCAATCACGCTCCGGGTATTTCTTTTTTCAATACATTTGCCTTTTAACCAAGTACGAGGCGGGCCGCACCATAGATTCCCGCGTCATTTCCCAGCTTCGCAAGTCCAATGATACCTTTATTCTGGGAAATCGGAGAATAATGCTGATAATACTTATCAATGATGTCAATCAGAAACTGGCCTGCCTTTGACACGCCTCCGCCAATGACAAACATCTGCGGATCTACCGTCATGGCAATACCTGCCAGAGCCATGCCCAGATAACGGCCCACCGTCTCCACCACAGAGAGGGCCAGCTCATCTCCGGCCTTCGCTGCATCCAGAACATCCTTTGCGGTCACGGCGTCACCGTACTGGCGGAGCACAGACGGCGTCTCCTCTCCGGCCATGCGGCGTCTCGCCTCTCTGGCAATACCGGTCGCGCTTGCAATCTGCTCCACGCAGCCTACGCCGCCGCAATTGCAGTGTTCCCATTCCTCATCGCGAATATGAATATGGCCAATCTCACCGCCAAGGCCATGTTTTCCGGCAATGATCTTTTCATCAATGATGATGCCGCCGCCCACGCCGGTTCCCAGGGTTACCATGACAATATCGGTAAAGCCCATACCGCCGCCACGCCACATCTCGCCAAGAGCTGCCACGTTGGCATCATTTCCGCTCTTAACCGGAATATTGTCCAGCATGGCACTCAGTTCTTTCTGCGGGTTCACATCCCGCCATCCCAGGTTCACGCAGACCTCTACATAGCCGTCCGGCATGACCGGCCCCGGAATGCCAAGTCCTGCACCCAGAATATCCGAAAAATGAATCTCCTTTTCCGTGAGAACTTCCCGGATAGACGCTGCCACATCCTCTAAAATGTAGCGGCCGCCCTCTTCCTTTCTGGTGGGAACCTCCCACTTAAATAACAGAGTGCCATCTGTCTCAAATAAGCCGATCTTGACGGTGGTTCCCCCTACATCTATTCCAATGCATTTCTTTTTGCTTTCGTGCATGCCTTGCTCCTTCCCAAAACCCACATCGCCCGGCAGTTTTCTGCCGGGCGGTACGGACTATATTTTCACTTAAAACAATCTTACAGGCTGCATGCTACCTCAGCAACGTGCTCTGCGGTAAATCCAAAGTGCTCAAAGAGCTGTGCAGCCGGACCGCTTGCGCCAAAACCGGTCATGGTCACGCATGCGCCGTCCAGGCCAACATACCTGCCCCAGCCGAAGTCGCTCAGCGCCTCTACAGCGACACGCTTGCGGACTGCCTTCGGAAGTACAGACTCCTTATACTCTGCGGACTGCTCCTCGAACAGATCCATACACGGCATGGATACAACACGTACCTTCTTGCCTTCTGCTGCCAGAATTGCTTTTGCCTTCACAGACAGCTCTACCTCAGAACCAGAAGCGATGAGGATCAGGTCCGGGGTTCCCTCGCAGTCATCGATGACATAGCCGCCCTTTAACGCGTCCTTGCAGCTGCCCGGCATCGGAGCCAGGTTCTGTCTGGAGAGTACCAGTGCGGTCGGAGTGGTCTTGGAAGTTACAGCGCTGTACCATGCAGCTGCAGTCTCGGTAGCGTCACACGGACGGAACACATGGAAATTCGGCATTGCGCGGAACATAGCCAGCTGCTCGATCGGCTCGTGGGTCGGTCCATCCTCGCCTACACCAATGCTGTCGTGAGTGAATACGAAGGTTAACGGCAGTTTCATCAGTGCGGACAGACGTGCCATTGGCTTGGTGTAATCACTGAATACGAAAAAGGTGGATACATAGGTACGCAGGCCGCCGTGCAGCATCATACCGTTTCCGATTGCGGTCATAGCCAGCTCACGAACACCGAAGTGCATGTTTCTGCCAGCGTAATCTGCTTTGGAAAAATCTCCTGCATCACTCATGTTGGTCTTGTTGGACGGAGCCAGGTCAGCAGAGCCTCCGATCAGATTCGGCATGCGGTCTTTTAACTTGTTGATGACCTTACCGGACAGGTTACGGGTTGCCTCAGCCTTCTCGCTGTTTGCCCAGAAGGAATCGTCCTCCATAAGTGCCTTTGCAAGCTCGTCCGTGTCTCCGTAATACTGGTTCCAGAGTGTTTCCATCTCTGGGTACTCCTGGCAGTATGCAGCGAACATCACATTCCATGCTGCCTCAACCTCTGCTTTCTCCTCTGCAGCTTTTGCGTAGTGGTCATAAACCTCCTGTGGTACGTAGAACGGCTCTTTGGACGGCCAGCCCAGGAAGTCCTTCATAGCCTCGATGTTCTCCTCACCCAAAGGCTCGCCATGAGCGCTTGCCTTACCCTGTTTTGCCGGGCAGCCATAACCGATCTGGGTATGAATGGTGATGAAGGACGGGCGGGTGGTATCTGCCTTTGCTTCCTCGATGGCTTTGCCGATCTCATCTAAGTTGTTGCCATCTGCAACGTCCAGAGTCTGGAAACCAAATGCAGCCATGCGCTCCTGTACATTCTCAGTGAAAGCGATGTCCGTGCTTCCCTCGATGGAGATGCGGTTGGAATCATATAATACGATGAGTTTGGAGAGGCCCAGGGTTCCTGCAAGGGAGAATGCCTCGGAAGAAATGCCCTCCATCATGCAGCCGTCACCGCCCAGCACATAGGTGTAATGGTCAACGACCGGATAGTTCTCTTTGTTGAAGATAGCTGCCAGATGTGCTTCGGCTGCTGCCATGCCAACTGCCATACCCATGCCGGCGCCTAACGGTCCGGTGGTAGCCTCAACACCAACCGTGTGGCCGTACTCCGGATGACCTGCGGTCTTGGAGCCTAACTGACGGAAGTTCATCAGGTCCTCTTTTGACAGATCGCCGTATCCGAATAAGTGAAGCAGGGAATATAATAGCATGGAGCCATGACCGCCGGATAAGATGAAACGGTCACGGTTTGCCCACTGCGGATCTGCCGGGTTGTGGTTCATGTGGTTCATCCAGAGCTCATATGCTGCCGGAGCACTGCCTAATGGGAGACCCGGATGACCGGATTTAGCTTTCTGGATCGCGTCTGCGGATAATACACGGATCGCGTTCACAGACATAGTATCGATAGTGTTCATTGGTGAGACCTCCTGGTATTATATAAATTTTTTGTATTGCCTACCACTTTAGTGCAGCTTCAGCTCACGCATCTGCTGCGGACCGGTTACCACCAGCGTACCGGGAAACCGTCCTTTTCTGATCCTCGAAACAGGGAAGTCAAAGGTTGCGTCAAACTTTTCTGTTCCGCTCATATTATAAATCCTGCAGGAATCTTCATTATACAGGATGATCAGATCTCCATCAAAATCCGCATGGGTATATTCAAAATTGAATTCCTTGCTGAGCACATGGGTTCCGTCTTTTTTGTAGACCTCCAGGCGGCTTCCGTACTCTCCATTGGTGTTGCGGACAATCGCTGCCGCGTATTCATCGGAATAAAATACGCTGTCGATACGTTCCTCAATGGTTCTCTGCTCCAGAAGCTCCGGTGATGCCAGGTTCCTGGATGAGAAAAAGGTCAGGGCCTTGCCGGAAAACGCGCAGGAATACGGATCACCCATGTAGGTTACACGGGGCACCATATCTCCCTGAAATTCATCATCAAAGCCGCCTACCAGACGGTTCGGAACATTCTTTCCGATCTCCGAAAAATCGTAGAATACCACTCGGTTTTTCAGCTCGCTTCCCTGCAGATATACGAAGGAACACATCAGCTGGGTTCCATCAGCTGACAGAGCAATATCAAGAGGATAGCCATCACCTGACATATTGGTCTTTACGGTAATATCCAGGGATGTACCGTCTTTCTTGAAAAATGTAATGTAGCTGGATGCGGAATCCTCCAGCACAGCCGCCGTAACTCCGGTACCGGACACTGCCACCTTACTGATGGGCAGTACCGTTGTAGCCTGCCCCTGTGTGCCGTCTGTGTTGCATATGTAAATGCTGTTCCCCTGCATATCCGCAATGGCGGCGTAATCCCCCTTTACAGAAATTACCGGAGAATTCATTTCGTAACTTTCCGTCCAGACCGTGCGTCCGCGGTTGTCCAGATAGGAAGCACCATCCTTGGTATATTTTAAAACATTCGTTCCAAAACTCTCATAGCCCACGAGACTTCCCTCGTTTAAGTCCACCTGCCATGCCGTATCATAACCGGAATAGCGGTAATTGCGCTGGTAAAAGATCCAGGCTGCCACGCCGCCTCCTATCAGAAGCAGCACCAGGATCACCAGGGGCCACCGGTGACGTAAAACCCGGTTGTGGGCCTTGCGCACCACAGCTTCACTGTCTTCTTCCGGATCAGCGTTCCATGCGGGCTGCTGCGGCCGGACGATCTGTCTGCGCAGCTTATCTTTCTTGCTTTCTCTGCTCATGGAGCCGAAATCACTCATCTCTTTTGTCTCCTAGCCTTTCCGTTACCTCTCGCAGTGAAGGATATATATTCAAGTATACATCATTTCGCAGGAAGATACAACTCCTGCCCCACGGAAATGTGATTCTCATCTGCCAGTCCGTTCCATGCGCAGATCTGCGGAATCTGGGCCATACTGTGGTAGCGTTCTATGCAGATTCCGTACAGAGTTTCCCCCTCCTGAACCACATATTTTACAGCATCAGACGGGATCTGTACCACGGTCGCCGCTGGAGCCGCATCCGCCGAAGCGCCTGCATTTCCGCCATGGGGTGTGCTGGTTTCAGAAGCATTCTGTGCCCCGGAAGCAGATGTTCCGGCATTTGTGTTTCCTGCTACATCCGCTCCAGCTTCCATTCCTGCGGCGTCATTTCCAGCCGCGTTCACATCAGTCCCAGTCCCCTGATCGATCACAATGTCCGCCAGAGTCGGATAAACCTCCCCCGGCACAGACTCCACTTCCAGATCCCCGTCTTCATCCTGTCCGGCAAAGGATCTCAGGCCCCCGGTCTTAACATCAGACGGCATCACCGAAGCGATCACCGCCTCCATATCCTTCATTTTCCGGTAATTTCCAAACATGACCAGGCCTCCTGCCAGAACAAGAACTGCCAGGACACTGCAGGTTCCGCCCAGAAGTCCAATGGCAGAGCGGGCATGTCCCACACTCTGCTTCCGCTCCTCCATCCGGTCACGGAAATCCTGGATCACCATATCCCTGGTCCCGCTTTCCACGCGCCTTGCGTCCTTTCTGGACACCATGTAATCCTGCATCATCTGGTTTCTTTCATAATAAATGCTGTAGCCCCTGAGTTTATAAAATCCGTCCTCCGAGGCCGTATAAATGGCCTCTTCCCCTTCCAGTCCGGAATTTAAGTACATCAGCTGGTTTTTTCCGGAAAAATACTGCCCGTGCTGCTTCCAGTAATCCAGCGGGCTTAAAGCGCACCCCGGTGCGCCGCACAAAAACCACCCCTGTACACTGCGGTGGGGAAACATCTGCTCCATCACCTGATACGCCTTTTTCCAGGCCTCCTCGGTAAATTCCACCTTTTCCCCTTCCCGGGTCACCTGCTCCATCTCCAGTGCTCCGTCAATGAACAGAAACGGAATTCCTTCTTCCGTGCGGATTTCCCCCAGAAGAAGGCCGACCCGCAGATCCTGTCCTCCGGCCGGATACAGTCTTTTCAGATATGTATTGACATAATCCTCGATATAAAGCTTTACCACCTGATCCCGCTCCCCGACCTGCCGGATATTTTTCGGCAGTTTCGGATACGGATTATAAAGTTCACCCATAATCTCACCCCACAGCATGATGTTTATAACCACAGACAAAGCGCAGCATCATTTTGTACCTGTCCGTGGCCCGTTTGCTGCATCATACCACGAAGTGCCCGTATAATTTGTCAGTTTGCGTCATGGAATCTATAAAACTCTTCGACAAAAATTGTGTGGTTCCGGAACCAGTGCCTGCCGCACGCTGTCGCAGATATAATCTGCCATCCGCATGACCACAGAGAGACGTACGCTCTGCAGCATCAGCGGATCACAGCTTCCGCAGCCTCCCACAATTCCGGTGATAAAGATATCTCCCACTGCCTGCAGCTCCTTGCAGACTCCAAGGCCCGGCCGAAGCGCGCCTTTTCCCAGAGTGACGCAGCCCACATGCTCACTCCTTCCCACCGACGCGTCCACCGCCACGATCACATGGTCCGGATAACAGCGGCGTACCATAAAAATGGCCTGTTCCAGGTTCATGGCATGAACCGGGCAGTCCAGGGTTCCCACTACCTGAACCCGCTCATTTTTCTGTCCCAGGTCCCGCAGTTTATGGCCGATCAGCGGACCCAGGCTGTCTCCGGTGGAACGGTCCGTTCCAATACAAAAGAGCAGGACCCCCCTTCGATTCTCCCTGCGCATGATCTCACCGATCATCTGCCGGAGCATGCCGGCGCAAAGCCCGGTGTCTTCCTGCTCTCCGGAGTCAAAATAGTAAATGTCCTGCTCTCTGATTCGTTTTTTCATGATCTCATCCCGCCTGCGCCATTTTGTTACTCCTATTATAGGCAGGCCGGACAACTTTTATTCGTATCAGTGTTTCCGCTCATCTTCCTGGTAAACACCGATGGCTTCACTAATATTGGAAGCCCGTCCCTGCTGCAGGATATTACTTAAATCCTGCAGCTTGAACGGATCCAGAAATTCTTTGCCCAGATGACTTCCATACTGGTCCGTGAGTGTAAGGCGGCGTGCCTTCACCTCCGCCGTAGTAAGCTGAAGCTGACGTTTTACGTCCTCATATTCATGCTCCAGTTCCGCGATCTTTTCCCGGTGTCCATGCTCGATTTCATCCTGTAAAATGTTCTTTGTGACGGTCTCAAATGTATTTAATGCCTCTTTTTTCTTTGCCGCCACCTCATTGAGTTCCTGTGTCAGCCGCGCAATCTCATCGTCATATTTCTCCAGATCATAAAGCGACTCGTTGCGGTCCTTGCGGATGGTGCCGGTGATGACTTTGATTTTTTTGTCATTGGCATGCATCTGGTCCAGGATGCGGCGGCCTTCCTTTAAGCATTCCGCGTACTGGAGCTTTGTGTGGTTGCCGATCCACATGTAGATTCCGCCCACGATCACGATATCCGCCACATAAATAAGTGCCAGATACAGGGTCTTATGCTGGGGCAGTGCTGCGTAAATCCCAAATGGCAGTACCAGGAAAAATAACGCGATAAAGATCAGAAGCCCCAGAAATTCCTTGGCCCACCGCGGCATATAAAGACTGTAGTAAAGACGGCTCCGGCACCAGGACGGTGCATGATGCTCCCGGAACTTTGCTTTCATATTGCCAAGCAGTTCTTTATTATACTCATGAAGCTCGGAGGTCTCCTCCGCAATACGCTCCTTCACGCCCTGGTTTCTGGCTTTTTCCCGCCTTGCACGGGCTTTCTTTAACAGATCCTGCGCTTTGCTGATCTCCGTGTCATAACTGGAATTCAGCTCCTCTCTCCTTTTTTTTACCGTAGTGCCTACAGCATCCGACATCTGCTTTTTTTCGGTATCCAGAGCCTTTTTCAGTCGATTCTCATCCTGCTTTAATTGTTCTTCCCGGTCTGCGGCCAACGACAGTTCCTCTACAGATTCCCTTGCTGCTGCCAGATAGTCCAGGCATTCCTGAATAGTCTGCGCCATATCTGTTTCCTCCTTCGCAAGCTTTTCCTTTGCAAAACAAAGCCCCATGTCCGGAATTTTGTTTTCTGCGAAAGCTTTCTCTTCGAAATATACTGTTTACAGTTTACTACATTCTGATTCGAACTACAAGCGAATGTAACAGGATCCGACAATCTAACGGATGCCGCTTTACAGAAAAGCCAAAATCCCTTATACTCGTAACTATTCAGAAACTTAACAAAAAGAAAACCCGGAATCATCAGGCTTATTTGCCCAGACCTCCGGATGCAGTCCGAAAGGAGAAATATATGTTCCGTATGTGGGGAAAGATCTGGAAGGATAACCACCTGGTCAAAGATACCGTAATCTGCCAGACTGATTACAGTATGTCCCGCACCAGTATGGTATTCCAGTCTCTGGATGATATCTGTTATGAATTTGATCTTGGGAAGCCAATCTGGCTCTCCTCCAACATCAATGACTTTAAACGCCACGCCAAAACAAGATTCACCAAAGACAGCTTTATTGAACAGATCGATTTTGATTATCTGGAGATTGAAGTAATCGAAGAATAAAAAGGAAAAAAGGGAGACGCTTCCGTCAAATGGAAACGCCTCTCCTTTTTTGTCAGATGGATGGATTGCCGCCGTCCGCATATTGCGCAAATGACAGCGTCTCAATCAGACTCCGGGCCATTTTCAGGCCAGATACTGCTTCAAAATATCTCCGATCAGCTCTACCTCCTCCGGTTTTAAATCCCTGATCCAGTTTTCATCACTTCCCCGGTTCTTCTCCCGGCTGGCCGCCATCTGCTCCAGTCCCCGCTTAATAAAGTCCGCATCCCGGATGCTCTCCTTGGCCGGAGTCTCCGGTGCGGGAGCCGCGGTTTTCACGGCAGCAGAAACGCGATTGCCATTTCTGCGGTTCTCCCTGCGGCCTCCGCTTGCAGCCTGGGCCGTCCGCGCAGTCTGCTGTTCTTCATCATCCTCCGGCTCTACCCGGCCCATGCGTCCGGCCCGGTCTACCAGACGGCTCACATTGCGCAGCGCGCCCCGGTCTCCCATGCCCTCCGTACGTCCGTTTTCCATGGAAAGATTCCGTGCCATTTTCGGTCCTACCACGTTGTCAATCTGATCCTGCAGGCTGATCAGAAGCTGCTCCTTTAAATCTCCTGCAATTCCGCCGTCAAACAGCATGGTCAGCATAGCCATGAGTACCGCTCCTCCGCCATATAAAACTACATAATAGGTATCCAGACGATACCAGTAAGAGAAAAAGGCTGCCGCGCCGCCAAGCAGCAAACAAAGCCACGTCCACCGCACGCTCATGCCGCTCCAGGCAGAAAGCCTGATTCCCATGGTTCTGAATTCATACAGCTGATGCTCCAGCCAGGCGCCACTGTCTACCAGTCCCTGATTCACACGATATGTATTCTCCGCTCTCTGCCGGAGTTCCTTTAAACTTTTGTTCTTGGTCAGTGAAAGGTCTTTGCTTTCCTTCAGCAATCTTTTGTAGGCGTGACGGGTGATCATCCGTGTCAAAATCCCCAGTACGCAAAGTGCTGCCAGCGCGTAGAGCGCACGGCCTGTTTCCAGTAATTGCAGCATAAAAACAGCTCCCCTTTCTTTTCCTTTTTCCAACTGCCACACGCGGCGTTTCAGGATCCGTCCCGCAGCGTGTGTGACAGTTGCCATGGTGTCTCGACAGGTATCATTATAACTGCCCAGTCACCGTTTGAAAAGTTCAGGGAGCTCAGAATCGTTCGTCAAGTTCTGCTAAAAAACGCGTGTTACCTTCAGGTATGACCGTAGCCTGGCATCTGCTCCGGCGTCCATAGGCCGCTTAGTATGCCAGAATCAGTGCGCGGGTCAGGTTCGTGCTGTGAATGATGGCCTGGCGCTCAAATTCCGGATAATCCATGGAGGCGCTGTCATCGGCCTTGTCGGAGATGGCACGCACGATCAGGAACGGGATCTTGTTTAAGTAAGCCGCCTGGGCAATGGCCGCGCCCTCCATCTCGGTGCAGGAGCCGTTAAAGGTCTCACTCAGCCACTCTTTCTTTTTCTTATCACAGATAAACTGGTCTCCGGTCAGGACTCTGCCCTCATAAATGCTGATATCTGGATTTACCTCCTCACAGCACTTCTTTGCCAGACCGCGCAGGCGCTCATCTGCCTCAAAAGTCAGGGTTCCAAGCTGTGGAATCTCTCCTAACGGGTAACCAAAGTTGGTTGCGTCCACATCATGCTGGATCGCATCCGTGGAAAGCACCAGATCTCCAATGTTGATCTCTGCTTTCAGGGAACCTGCAATACCAGTATTGACCACACCATCCACTCCAAAACGGTCTGCCAGGATCTGCACGCACAGGGCTGCGCTGACTTTGCCGATTCCGGACTGAACCACAACCACCTCTTTTTCTCCGATAGTTCCCTTATAAAACTCCATACCAGCCACGGTTACAATCTCCGGCTGCTTCATTTCCTGCTTCAACTGCTCCACTTCCGCCTTCATGGCACCGATAATTCCTAACATATATGATTTCCTCTGCTTTCTGTGATCTGTTGTCAATTTTCTCCTTACCAGTCTAACAAACCTTTTGCGGAAAGGCAACGGATTTTTCAGGGTTGACATTTTGCCCCCGGCGGGTACTATAGTAGTACAGATGTTTTTATGATTCAGACTTCTATCCAACCGGAGGTATATTATATGAAGAAAATCGTTCTGACCGGCGGCGGTACTGCCGGACACGTTACACCGAACCTGGCTCTGCTGCCATCTTTGCAGGAGCGCGGCTATGAGATTCATTACATCGGTTCCTACAACGGCATCGAGAAAAAACTGATTGAGGGTGCCGGCATTCCTTACGATGGCATCTCATCCGGCAAGCTGCGCCGTTACTTCGACATCAAAAACTTTTCCGATCCGTTCCGTGTCATCAAAGGCTATGCCGAGGCACGCGCGCTTTTAAAGAAATACCGCCCGGATGTAGTCTTCTCCAAAGGCGGATTTGTGTCCGTTCCGGTGGTTCTGGCCGCAAAACACTTTAAGATTCCGACCATCATCCATGAGTCCGACATGACTCCGGGACTGGCCAACAAGATCTGCATCCCGTCCGCTGCCAAGGTCTGCTGCAACTTCCCGGAGACCTTACAGTATCTGCCGGAAGACAAAGCTGTCCTCACCGGATCCCCCATCCGCCGGGAGCTGCTCCAGGGGGACCGCCTGACCGGTCTCAATTTCACCGGTCTTTCCGCTGCCAAACCGATTATTATGGTCATTGGCGGAAGCCTGGGTGCTGTTGCCGTCAACAACGCCGTCCGCGCACTGCTGCCAAAGCTTCTGCAGAAATATCAGGTGATACATATCTGCGGAAAAGGCCATCTGGACGACAGTCTCATCGGCCGTCCAGGATATGTACAGTATGAATATGTAGATGCTCCGCTGCGCCATCTGTTTGCCGCTGCCGACATCGTTCTGTCCCGCGCGGGCGCAAACTCCATCTGCGAGATCCTGGCACTTAGAAAACCGAACATCCTGATTCCGCTCTCCGCAGCAGCCAGCCGCGGCGACCAGATCTTAAACGCCCGGTCCTTTGAGAAACAGGGCTTCTCCACTGTTCTGGAGGAAGAAAATGTTACCAGTGACACCCTGTATGACGCTATTGAAAGCACCTACGAAAACCGCAGAAAGTTTGTGGATGCTATGGAAAAGAGCGAGCTGTCCGATGCAGTGAGCATCGTGATGGGACTGATCGCGTCCTATGCAGAGAAGGAAGAGGCTGATAAATAGTATTTGCAAAAATGGCTGTGAAAAATGAAACATTTTTCACAGCCCATTTTATGTTATATGTTCTTTACAGTCCTGCTTTTAAAGTCTCGGCAGTCTGTGCCAGCTCTTCCTGCTCCGGCTTGCCCGGTGCCCAGTTTACCATGTCCGGGCCGCCCTCGTAGCGCGGGATTACATGAACATGCAGATGGAACACGGTCTGACCTGCGCTGGTTCCGTTGTTCTGAACCACATTGAAGCCGCTTGCGCCAAGCTGGCTCTTCATGGATGTTCCAAGCTTTGCGGCTAACGGCAGAATCTTTGCCATAACTGCCTCATCTGCCTCGCAGAGATCTTTATAATGATTCTTCGGCAGGATCAGGGTGTGGCCATTTGAGGCTGGGCCTAAATCCAGAATTGCGCGGAAATCATCATCCTCATATACGGTTGCAGACGGGATTTCGCCGTTTGCGATTTTACAGAAAATACAGTTGTCATCTCTCATTATCGTTTCCTCCATTCGCTTTCACACAGTGCTTGTTCAAAAACAAATAAAAAGCACTGCTCATTGCTATCACACATTATACCCCCCAAATATCTGCTCTGCAAGTGCGCTTTGGTTTGCGGTACAGAATGGCGGCCAGGATGATTCCGATCACCAGACCGGCCACATGGGCGGTGTTGTCCACGCCAGTGCTGGTAAAGCCCAGATACAGAGAAAATGCCGCCATGGTCACCAGCTGCCGCGTGCTTAAATCCTCCAGCCGTCCCTTGTTCACGGCCACCACATAGATCAGTCCGCCAACTACGCCGAAAATCGCGCCGGACGCCCCGGCTCCCACCGACCAGTCACCCACCAGAATTTCAAACAGTAGGGAAACTGCATTGGCTCCGACTCCGCAGATCAGATAAAAGATCAGATACTTCACCTTGCCCAGCGCCCGTTCCAGATTATCCCCAAGGACAAATAAAACCAGCATGTTATTTACAATATGGTTGATTCCAAAGTGCATAAACATGGAGGTCAGCAGCCGGTAATATTCATGCCCCCGCAGGACAAACGGACCATACATGGCCCCATGCTCCAACATGAAATAGGCATCTTCTGTGGAACCGGTCAGCTCCAGATACAAAAAATACAGGATATTCAGGACGATTAGGGTGCCATTCACCCATGCCCGCGGCCGCCGCTGCGGCACCATATAATAAGGATTCTGATACTGGTTCATGTAAACTCCGTTCTTTTTACAATACTTTCTATGCTACAGTTCATCCATTATCTTACCGTATCCGCCCGGAAAAATCCATGTACAAAATCCATTGATTGTACAGTCTGCGCGTACTATAATCTTCTTAATCTTTTTGATGAGGAGGTCTTTCCATGTCTATCATTACCAATGTCCGTACCATCCGCCTGGAGCAGTTTCCGAACAGCATCTGGGTTGAAATTGAAACTGACGAAAATCTCACCGGCCTGGGGGAAGCCTGGCGCGGTACTGCTGCCATTGAAACCATCATCCACCATGATATCTGCCCGTGGCTGATCGGGCAGGATTCCAGAAATATTGAACTGATTTCCCGCACACTCTTAACTCCTTATGTAGGTTTCCACAGTGCCAGCGCGGAAATCCGGGCAGCCAGCGCCATTGATATTGCCCTCTGGGATCTGGCCGGAAAACGCCACGGCATCCCGGTTTATGAGGCCCTGGGCGGAGCATCCCGCTCTTCCATTCAGGTTTATAACACCTGCTCCGGCTACTCCTTCAATGCCAGCAGTAGTGCCTACAATTCCGGAACCAGCCGTCGCATGATCACCGACAAGGATGAGATGCGCGGGCCTTACGATGATCAGGTTGCGTTTACGCGCGATGCCGGTGCCCTGGCAAAGAGCCTCTTAAGCGAAGGCTATAAGATTATGAAGATCTGGCCATTTGACCCCTTTGCCGCAAAAACCCAGGGAAACTGGATCTCCGCAGAAGATCTGGAAGCGGGCCTGAAGCCGTTTCAGCTGATCCGCGATGCCGTCGGCAATAAAATGGAAATCATGTGCGAACTGCACAGCCTCTGGAGCACGCCTGCTGCCCTGCGCATCTGCAAAGCCCTGGAGCCCTACGATATCTTCTGGGCAGAGGATCCGCTCTGCAAGATGGATGACATCCAGCAGATCAAAGAACTCCGTTCCAAGACCCGAACGCCTATCTGCGGCAGCGAAACTCTGGCCGGAGCTGTCACCTTCCGCCAGATGTTCGCGGCCGGCGCCTTTGATTACGCCATGCTGGATCTTGGCTGGTGCGGCGGCCTGACCGAAGGCCGCAAGATTGCGGCTCTTGCGGAAAGCTACAACATTCCAATCGCGCCCCATGACTGCACCGGTCCGGTTCTTCTCTGGTCCGGCCTGCACCTTGCCTTAAACTCCCCGGCAGGCCTCTTCCAGGAAGTGGTCCGCGCCAACCTCGCAACCTGGTATCAGGATATTGTGGAAGCTCTTCCGGTTATTGAAAACGGGCATGCCAAACTTCCGACCGCACCAGGTATAGGAGCTGTGCTACGTCCGGAGGTAAAAAAACGAGCAGATGCGATTATCTGTGAGACCAAGGCTAGTCATTCATAAACACAAAATAATCTCCCAAAATGCTATGGCACCTCTACAATGGGGGATGTGTGCCGCCGGACGTACTAGCATAATAGGACCGTTGCCGGAGTAAAATGCTTGCTCCTGTAACGGTCCCATTCATTTACAAATTCTATTCTTTATTTTACTGCAATTACCTCAATCTCACACAGTACACCTTTCGGAAGATCCTTTACTGCCACACAGCTTCTCGCCGGTTTGGAGGTGAAATACTCGCCATAAACGCCATTAAATGATGCAAAATCTGCCATATCTGCCAGAAAACAGGTCGTTTTAAATACTTTTCCCAACTCACTTCCTGCTTCTTCCAGAATTGCTTTCACATTCTCACAGCTCTGTTTTGCCTGATTTTCAATCCCGTCCGGGACAGTTCCATCTGCCGGATTTACTGGAATCTGCCCAGACGTATAGATCGCTCCATTTACCTCATATGCCTGGGAATAAGGTCCAATTGCTCCTGGTGCGTTCTTTGTATCAATTACGTTCATGATTAAGTTTCCTTTCTTTGCCTTCGTTATTATATTTTTAATTTGTGCTTCTCATTTTCCTAATGATTTGATGTCGGGTTTTTATACCAGCCCTCCCATACAACATGGCGGTAATTTTCGCGGTCGGTATCTCCCTCAGTGCTGATACAAAGTATCACAGAATTCTCATTGAGTCCGGTTTTTTTCCGAAACTCCTCTAATGCCTCATCTGTCATCAGATTATACACAAGTCCTGAGGTTACGGCTCCGCTTTCTCCTGATATCACAGCTGCATCATCAGGAAGTGGATTTCCCAGTACGCGCATACCATCTGCCGCAACATAATCTGGACAGGAAAAGAAATAATCCGCATGGTGTCTTAATACCTTCCATCCAACGGTACAGACTTCTCCGCAGCACAGGCCCGCCATGATTGAATTCAGGTTTCCCTCTACCACATGAAGCTTCCCATCGTTTGCTTTGGCCGTATGATAAAGGCAGTCGGCCTTATCTGGTTCTACGATGATCAGCTTTGGCATATTTTCCCCAAAATAATTGCTGAAAAATCCTGTCATAGCACCTGCCATGGCGCCCACGCCTGCCTGCAGGAAGATATGGGTCGGAACCACACCATGAAGTTGTTCAGTGATTTCCATTCCCATGGTCGTGTAGCCTTGCATGATCCAAGAAGGAATCCTTTCATATCCTTCCCATGCCGTATCCTGAACCAGTGTCCATCCATGCTTCTCTGCCTGGGTTTTCGCAAAACGTACGGTATCATCATAATTGAAGTCCGTAATCTCAGCATCTGCACCAAGGCGGCGGATATTCTCTAAACGTTCTTTTGAAGATCCCTTCGGCATATAAACCACTGCGTGCTGTTTTAAATTTTTAGCCGCCCATGCAACACCCCGTCCATGGTTTCCATCGGTTGCAGTTACGAAAGTAAAACTGCCTTCTGGAATTTCTCCAACTTCATCTATGTCTTTTCCAAGCTTATCTGCGATCACACGACCAAGTGCATAACTGCCACCCAGCCCTTTAAAGGCATTCAGTCCAAAACGCTTACTCTCATCTTTTACATATAATCCTGCAACGCCAAGCTTTACAGCCAGGGCCGACAGGCAACGTAAAGGAGTCGGCTGGTAGCCGTCCAGCTTTTTATGGAATGCCAAGGCTTTCTTAGCTTCCTCTACTGAAAAAACCTGATCACATGGTCCCTGTTTCTTATCTGATGGAAAGACCGTCATTTCTACACTCATTTTAATCTCCTCCTGCTATGCGATTGCGCAATATCTGATATCTCATAAGCCGATTCTATCACCACAATAGGTCAGACCGGATATACCTTGTTTTTGTAGTCTGCTATGGATGGATCAATTCCTGTCTGCTGTGCTTCCCGGTATTCAAAATATTCTTTTGCTACCGACGGAAACATTGCATATGTAAGTACATCCTCATCCTGCTGCTTCCAGCGTGCACATTCCTTTTCAAATTGCGGCAGCTGCGGAGCGATCAGATCTGCCGGGCGACAGCTGATACATGGAAGATCTCCGACCAGCTTTTCTTTAACTGTCGGATCTGGTTTTTTAACTGTTTGTCCAAATTCTCCCTGCAGCAGACGTTTAGACTCTCTAGTTGACATTTTATAGCGTTCCCCGCAAAGAACATTGAGTACCGCCTGGGTTCCGACAATCTGGGATGACGGTGTTACAAGCGGAGGTTCTCCAAAATCTTTTCTTACTCTTGGGATTTCCTCCAGAACCTGACGGTACTTATCCTCCTGGCCATTTTCCTTTAACTGCGCAACCAGGTTTGACAACATACCACCAGGGACCTGATACTGCAAGGTTTTAATATTTACACCCAGCATTTTCGGACTCAATAATCCACTTTGAAGTGCCTCTTCCCGAATCGGTGTAAAATAGTCTGCAATCTCACCAAGAAGATCCTGATTCAGTCCCGGATCATACGGTGTTCCCCGCAGTGCTTCCACCATTACTTCCGTTGCTGGCTGGCTGGTTCCCATGGAGAGTGGGGAAATAGCACAATCGATGCTGTCGCAGCCTGCTTCAACTGCTTTTAAATACGTCATGGATGCAACACCCGCCGTATAGTGCGTATGAACTGCGATAGGAATTTTCACTGTTTCCTTTAAGGCCCGTACCAACTCTTCTGCACGGTACGGCGTTAAAAGCCCCGCCATATCCTTTAAACCAAGCTCATCGGCTCCCATATCCTCAATCCGCTTTGCAATCTCTTTCCAATAATCAATCGTATAGGCATCTCCCAGTGTATACACCAGCGCCACGATCGCACGGCCACCCTCTGCCTGCGTTGCTTTTACTGAGGTTGTCAGATTTCTCAGATCATTCAGGCAATCCATGATACGGATATTGTCGATGCCATTTGCCACTGCTTTCCTGCAAAAGTAATCCACAACATCATCCGCATAATGGCTATATCCAAGAAGATTTTGTCCCCGGAGGAGCATCTGGAGCTTCGTATGTTTAAATCCAGCACGAAGCTTTCTCAAACGATCCCAGGGATCTTCCTTCAGAAAACGCAATGCTGTATCAAAGGTTGCTCCTCCCCAGCATTCGACTGCATGATATCCAACCTGATCCATCTTATCTACAATTGGGAGCATCTGCTCTGTAGACATACGGGTTGCAAGCAAAGACTGATGCGCATCGCGAAATACCGTCTCCACTATTTTTACAGGTTTCTTTTTCTGATTTTCCATAATACTCCTCCAAACAAGTTTCTAACATAATACAAAAAAGGCTACTGCACCAAACAATATGCAGCAAAATGCTGAAACCGGAACCAGTGTTTTTAAGATCCGACTATCTGCCCCCATACAGCCTGTTGTGGAAATTCCCATGATCACACTGCCAGGAGCAAACGTATCACCGAGAACTCCGCCTACGGTTTGGAGGGCTACCGTCACCGCCGGATTGATATGCAGGATTTCAGCTGCCGTACTCTGGAAATTTCCAAGCAGAATATTGGATGACATATTGCTGCTCGTAATAAACGATCCCAGCATTCCAAAAAATGGAGCTGCAATCGTATAATAGCTTCCAAGCAAGGCAATCACACCCTGGCTCAGAACATAAATCTGGCCACTGCTTCCCATAAACTTGGACATAACAATCAGACAGAGAATCGCGATCGTAGAAGAACTGCATTTCTGTACAGTACGTTTCCATACCTGCTTTAATCCACTCACTGCAATATATCCTTTTTTGCTATAGTAGCAATAAGTGACCAGTGAAGACAAACACAGGAATGTTCCGGCATAGGTTAACGGCTTTAAAGGAGAAAAACAAGCTGATGCTTCCGTCACAAAACCATAACCGGTTACCGTCTGTGGAAAAGCGAAACCAATGCTGACCCGGCTCAGAATACGGTTCACTGGAGAAATCAAAAGGCAGATTACTGTCATAACTGTCAGCAGATAATATGGTAAAAAAGCCTGATGAAATCCCATCCCTGCTTCGGTTTCTGCTTCTGTTCCTGAACGGTCCATAATCCCACTTTTCGGAATAGACCAGGCGCGCTGATAACGCGGATGCCTGCTGATCAAAAATACTGCACCTAGTGCAACTGCAGCTGGAAAAAAGAACGAAATCGTTGCATTGACCGGAGCCAGAAACAGTTCACCGCCACCCATGATCAGGGAAATCAGAATCATGACTGGAGCTGCTTCCTTTAATGCTTTTCCTTTGCCGTACAGCCAGCAGCTAATCACAACACACAGGAAATTATAGAACCAGATCATAGCTGCCGCGATCACCGCTGCCTGCGCATTTTGCGCCGGGTTCATCCCTGCCTGAGCGATCAGTGCTTCCCAGGCAAGCGCAAGAGTTCCAAACGTAGCACCCCAGCAGTGGCATAACAGCACAATAATGATACTGTAAAATGGTGTAACTCCTATACTCAGAAGAAGTGGTGCCCCGACAGCAACCGCAACTCCAAAACCAGTAATACCCTGTAAAAAGCTTGGAAAAATCCAGCCCAGAATCAAAATCTGGAGTAATTCATGCTTTGTCACATGCTGGATGCCCCGGCGGATGGCCAGAAAACCTTTGGATTCGCAGGTCAGTTCATAAGAAAATACAGCCGGCCATATGACCAGCAGAATTGTGGCTGCATTCCAGATTCCTTTTCCTGCTTCCAAAGTCAGAGCAAGCGGACTGGCCTTAAAGCACAGTACTGCAATTCCCCCCGCCAGAAGCATCCCGATGGGAGCGGCTCGCGCCACTCCCCACCCAAATTTCATGATCGCTGTTAATAAAAACAGTACTGGTACGATCGCGATCAGGCAGAACACAGGTGTCATCGGCAAACTCATAGAACTTACATCTCCTCAATCTTTACAACGGCACCCGCAAAGATTTTTGCACGATCATACAAAGATTCAATTACTCCATACTCCTTCAGATTATGTGCATATTCGCCACGGATTCCACAGTTGTCTACTACCGGAAGGCCTGCTGCTGCAATATTACCAGCATCAGACGCGCCACCCAAATGTAATTTTTCAAAGGTTTCAAAGCCTTCTTCCACAGCAACCTTATTTAACAAGTCAAACAATTTAACAGACTCTTCTGTTTCCTGAAGCGGGAGCAGCTTTGCGCGATAATAGTCCAACTTGGTCGTAGTTCCTTCAATAAATGTTTTTCCAGCAATCTCATACATTGCCTTCAATGTGCGCTCGGCTTCTTTTTCATTTGTCACGCGGATGTCAAATACCACTTCACAGTGATCCGCAATACCACTGGTATGTCCGCCACCCTTAATAACTGCCGTAGTCACAGTAGTTCCCTGGGACAGATCAGTCAGCTTAATAATCTCTTCAATCTTGAAAACAGCTTCATTGATTGCATTTCTTCCCTTTAAGAAATCATTTCCTGCATGACCACCAACACCATCAACTGTCAGATAATAAGTAAACTGGCTCTTTTTCTGGGTGCAGATCGCATTCTGTAGCTTTCCGGTTTCCATATTAAAGCAACATAATGCACCTTTACTTTCTTCGGTTAAGATCTTATCTCCATCATTTCCAACATGATCGGACTCTTCCTCACCAACCACAATAAACTTGATCGGGTGCTCTTTATAACCAATTGCATTCAATGCTTTTACCGCATATAATGCAATGATCAGTCCACCCTTCATGTCCAGAACACCCGGTCCATAAATTTTTCCATCCTCTACATGGGTCGGATCCGGCCCACCAAAGGAACCTGTCATATGTACCGTATCGCAATGACCGGAAAACAGGATCGGTTTTCCCGGTCTGTCTGTGCCAAGATCAGCGATCATAATTCCACAGCGGTCCGGTGCAACTTCACGGAAACGGCAGATAAAGCCTTCTGCTTCCAATTCTTTCTGGAACCAGGTGCGTGCCTTCATAACATTCTCACGCTCTGTAAAATGCCCTTCCAGATTTGCAAATGCTACCAGTTTATCCACCATCTCCTGACGGTGTGCGTCAATATAAGCTCCCATTTCCTCAAACATTTTTTCCATTATTCTTCTCCTTTAATCCGATTCTATTTTTCATGAATTTCCTAATACTGCTATTTTCACTTACGTTACCTAATTTACATTGCCTTCTGCTCTTTTTTTGTCATTTTATCTAACAGCTTCTTATCCAGGTTCAGTGCTGTGATCGCAAGGATTACAACCAGATAAACCGGCATGCTCACGTAATAACGGAACATCTGGATCGCATCGACCTCAAGAAAGCCGGTAACGGTCGCACACATAACGGTAAATGGTACAAACATAGAAAGTGCCAGACATCCAACGGTTGCTGCTCTTGTAAGGTCCAGCTTGCTTAAACCAGCCTTGTCATAAACCGTGCTCATGATATTGCCCGTGAATACTTCCGAAAAGCTTGCGGAAGAAGAAAAGTTTGCAAGAAAACCAAGTACGATCACGCAGATCACTCCGCTTAAGCGACTGTTGATCTTCTTTACTAACGGCTCTACCAATGCATCCAGAATTCCGCACTGGTTCAGGATACCAAACAGCCCAAAGGAAAATATGATCAGGACTGCAGTTCCGGTCATACCAGAAATTCCACCACGGCTGAACAAAGAACTAACCATTGCATTATCGGACTCCAGCTTAAATCCGCTCCACATTGCCCCAATTACATTTTTGACAGACTCACCCTGAAATACAACGGCAACGATTACTGCGCTGACGCTTCCGATCATAATGGACGGAATTGCCGGGAATTTCAAAATCAAAAGTCCGAATACTAAAACAACCGGAACAATGCACCAGATTCCAAGATTGTAGCTGTCACTGATTGCTGAAACCAGTTCTGTGATCGCACTGGTATCTGCAGACTGTGTTGCCCCAGATGCACCCATAACAAGAAAGATCACAAAGCTGATCAATGCTACCGGGATCGTCATCGGAAGTTGGAAAATAACACTGTCAAATACATCTACACCTGCTGCACCCGCAATGACGTTTGGTGTATCAGAAAGCGGGGATAAACCGTCTCCGATAACTGCTGCACAAAGAATAGCACTTGCTGCCAGACACGGATTGATGCCCATTCCCGTTGCCACACCCATCAACGCTACACCGATTGTTCCACAGGTTCCAAAGCTTGTTCCTGTGAAGCAGGCGCAGATGAGAGTCACAATAAATGCGGTTGCCATAAAATGCTTCGGATTAATAACCCGCAATCCAATGGATGTAATATAGGCAATGGTTCCACTAGCGCACCACGAGCCAATCAGGCCGCCTATGATCAGAATCAATAATACCGGAACAATACATTTGGGAATAAATCCGATCATTCCAGACTGAAGTTCCTTGTAACTATAACCAAGAAGCATGCAAAGCGGGATCGCGATCAACCATGACAGCATGAACATAACGTGAATTTTTACGCCTAACACTGCAGCCGGAATCATAATGAACGCAAAGCAGAGTCCCATTACCAGTGCCGCATAGCCAAACCCAGGTTTTCTTTTCCCTTTCTCCATAGTAAATCCTCCTTCTCTCATAACTCATTTTCTCTGTTACTGTTCGCGCATTGCACAAACAACAACTTTTCTCTTCTTTTACTTTGATCATTTCCGTGCCACGTATTTGATATTATCAATATATCGTGTTATAATTGATTAATATACAATAATTTTTTCGAATTTTATCAAAATATTGAGGTATCCTATGATTTCTAAAAAAATAAATTTTGATCCAAATCAGCGCGAACTGATCAAACCAATCCTTCCCGGACTTCCTATTTCACTCTTTTCTTCCGTTTTCAGTCCGGAAACCTATACTTGTATTAACTGGCATTGGCACGAGGCATTCCAGTACTGTATTGTTATAGAAGGAAAGGTTGATTTTCTTATTCCCGGACAGATCTATACCGTTACTGCAGGAAGTGGTATTTTCATTAATTATCAACAACCACACATGATCAAAGCACATGACGAAAAAGGGACATCCCGCTATCTCTGTCTGGATGTCCCTCCTTCCTTCATTTCATATGACGAACACAGCCGTATTTTTCAGCGCTACCTAAAGCCGGTTATGAACCAACCGGTACCTCCTGTTATGATCCTTTCCAAACATGCAGCGGAGACTTCTAATATTCTCAGTTCCATTTTAACGATTCAAAAGCTTCTTCAAAGTGAAGAACCATTGATCGAAATTGATATCCGCATCCAGATCATGTCCATATGGAAAGAAACCTTTCTAAAACTTCAGCAACGATCCCAGGCGATTACCAATGCTTCTTTTTACAACAATCATGACCGCCTGAAAACGATTTTCTTGTATTTTCGCGAGCATTATGGCGAAAAAATTTCCCTGGATGATGTTGCTGCCCAGATTTCCTTAAGCCGGTCTGAATGCAGCCGTTTTTTTAAAAAACAAACCGGAGAATCCATGTTTGATTACCTAAACTCTTACCGGATCAATAAAAGCATTGATCTGCTGCGCGATACCGATATGAGCATTGCTGAGATTGCCAGCACAGTTGGCTTTTGCAGCCAAAGCTACTACACCGACTGCTTTCGCAAATTTAAAAAAATCACCCCAAAAAAGTATAAGGAATTGTCCTCCAGACAGGCAAAAGGCATACTGAGCATTGACAGCACAGACTGATTTTCCTACTCAAACCGATACCTTACCCCGGCAATGTTGACCTCCACTCCCTCCCAGATTTCAGCAGTCTCGTTATTTTCCAGCATCCTGCCATCAACCATCGTTCCGTTTGTGGAATTCAGATCCTGCACATAATAGCGCCCGTCTTTCTGGTCGATCCGAAGATGCAGACGGCTGACTGTCTCCCTGTCCAAAATATAGTCTGCCAGATTTTCCTGTTTTCCTATAATAAACGGATAATACGATATCACAATATCTGTTTCTCCGGCATCTAGTGCCGTAAGCCTTCGAGCCACGCTTCCGCTTTCACGACTCTCTGGATTCAGAAGCACCGTACCGCTGCTCTGCTGTGGCAGATGCACAGATGACAGTGTCCCATAATCCGGTGACGTTTCACTCACAAACATGGTGTCCCACGGCATCTGCATTTCCCGTTCCTGTTCCCGCTGTTTTTCTTCCCTACGCTCTTTCCTGCGCTGTTTCCATCTTCCAAACAAGCCGGACGATTCTTTTACCGTATCTGTCTGAATCTGTCTGGCGCGCACCATGCCTGGTTTCCAGTCTGTCTCTGCATTACCTGCTTTCCTATCCTGTATGGCCGATCGCCGCTGTTTTGCCCCATACCCGTCCTGCGCTGTTTCCATGTATTCTCTTTCCGGATATTCCTGATATCTTTCGAATTCCCGAACCGTTTCCGTCTCAGCCTCTCTGCCCGCGTGATTCACCTCTATTTTCTGCTGCGCAAGTCGGAGAATATCCGCCATTCCATAGTTTTCTTTTCTGGTTTCCTGATACAGGCCATAGGCCAGCACCACCGACTCTTTATCACGGTGATCCACTTTACCAAGCAGATACTCCAGAAACCGGCTGTAATCCTCCGGGAAATCACATTCCATTCCCGGCACCAGGCACAGCCAGACCTTCAGGCTTTCCGGATCCACATACAGATATTCCGGGTCCAGAAGCACGCTTTTTTCACTGAGCAGATACTGTTCCATATGATCCAGTGACCGGGCAATCCCAAACACCAGGGCCCGGATCTGCTCTGCCTGAATCGTCTGCCCTTCCAGAAGGCGGGACAACGGCTGTTTAGAAGTAATCTCGTAAAAGAAGCGAACCTCCTCATCCTTCTGCCGCACCTGAAACCGCAAAATCCCGTCAATCTGATTCTGCTCCAGCATCTTCTGCTCAAATGGCGGCTCTCCCTGCCCCTCTGAAGTTTCTGTCTCCACAATAAGATAATTCCGCTTCAGTTCTCTCTGATAACTGGTCTTCATGTCATATCCTCCGCCAGGCTCCACATCCTGAGCATTTTTTCCGGGCGAAAGACCGGCGCCGTAATCTCCAGCTCCCAGTTGTTTCCTTTCGCCTGCTCTTTTATCTGTTCCTCCTCCGCATGTTCTATCCGGTGCCGCTCCCGCTCCACAGTCTCATGCAGCGCAAAATTTCCCGCTGCCCTGGCGCTCCAGTTCATGGCCTGCCCCATCAGAATCATAAGCGTTGTCAGCACCACCACCATGACACCTGCCGCTTCTACGGTCATACTTGCCTGTAATCTCATCTTCCCTCCTGCTGAATGCACATTCGTGCCGACTCACAGGGCATGTGTTCTTGCAGTCTCCGACATCACCGCGTCCAGACACTCTCTGCATTCTACACTCCAAATGCCCGAAACTCCGTCATATACAACACCGCCGTCCAAATCCCCGGTATCACACCAAAGGGCAGCAGCGGAAGTTCTGTTTTTCCTCCCGCATCATTTCCTTTCAACCGGCTCCAGACATAATATCCAAGACCAAACAAACCGCAGCATAACACCGTTCCGCACAAAAACAGCAGGTTATGCCGCAGTCCAAGAAGCAGCCCGCTCACCAGGAAAAAGAAGCCGTCTCCGGCACCGATTCCACAGCCCAGCCAGGAAAGGGCCAGAAGCGCTGCTCCGGGTAATACTCCCGCCAGGTAAGGTCCCCAGGCATTCAGAAAAAACCAAAGTACCGTTTCTTCTGCCCCCGCTTCCTTTATAAATGCCAGACACAGCACGGACAGGGACTGACAGACCAGGGCCGCTGTTCCGGATAACCACAGAATTTCCGATGAAATCTGTTTTGTTCCAAAATCCTGCCAGGCTGCCGCCAGTAAAAACACAAGAAACACTCCCATACGCGCCATTTCTATTTTCATAATACTTCCCTCATCATATCATTCACTGCTCCGGCTCATCCTCCACAGTAAGAGCAGGCACCGAGATATTTAACTTCCTTCAGCTTTACCGCCCGCACATAGGCCATGATTGCCTTGCAGTCCTGCAATGTATGATACTTGCCTCCGCTTGACATAATGTAGACGGTACTCCCTTTTCCTGCCCCTTTCGCGCAGGCAGAGCAGGGATAATATTTGCTGCCGTCCGTGTTCCGCTTATCTGAAACACGCTCCCAGGATACGGCCGTCAGCTTATTGGAAAGATAATGACAATTCCGGTCTGGATGGTAGCGTGTACTGTTTTTCCCTACATAGACGATCCGCTCATCCTCATCCGCGTTTTCCGTGCCTTCCCCATACCGGCCTTCCCGTCCGATCCAGCAGCGCCTCCGGCTTCGCACGGTGCGATGAAGGGAGGAAAGTCCCAGTACTGGAAATGGAAAAGAAATATCATAATCCATCACCAGATCCAGTGTCTCTCCATCCTCCTTCACCGAGGAACCAAGCATACTGACATGGGATACGTTTGCGGTATCACAGTAAGCCAGCGCCCGGCTTCTGGCATAAAGCGGCGCGGCAATGGCTTCCGCGTTTTTGCTGAAGGCCTTCGCGGCCTCCCCCGCACCGGGAATCCCGTCCAGCTTTCCCTGTTCCACACTATCCAGGAGATAGGCATACTGGCTTAACTCTTCCCCCGCCGCCTCAAGCCCTGCCTGCAGCTTCCGCTCCGTTATCATGAGCTTTGCCGGAAGCATCAGGCAGACCGAAGCAAAGATCACAAGCGGCAGTACCAGTGCGGCCTCCAGAGTCAGGGATGCCCGAAGCAGCTTCGATACTCCGGCTTTGCCCCGATGCTTCCCATGCCTTTTTCTGCACCAGTGGCCTGGAAAGGAGATGAAAGGGAATGCCCTGCTGCCTGAAGGCGCTTTCTTTTGTTCCTGAGCTGAAAATCTGTTTCTTTCATAAAAGGGGCTTCGTACTTGGAGAGGTACATTTGTTTTATTTTTTTCATCTGCTCGTCTTTCCTCATAAACGCCATTGTTTTTCATCCAGCAGGACATTCCTTTTCACCTCCTTCCCACCTATAGTTCAGAAAATTTCAATATCTCCGCTCCGTCTTTACCGTCATCATCATCCCCTGCTCATGATTTCCCGTGAGATTTTCCACAAACGCAGGAGAAAAGAACAGGTGCTTTCCACAAACAGACCCAGAGATATACACCTGATACACACCGTTCCGCATCCGGAACCCGCTGTTTTCCTGTCCCAGATTTAACTCGATCACATCCATGATCCGATACTCCTGACAGACCAGGGGTTCCACAAACAGCAGGATTTTCAGCCAGGAAAGATAGGAAAGTCCCCGCTCTCCGCCTCCCGTATCCGGCTTTCCATCCCGGCCCAGTGCCAGAAGCTTCTCCGCGCTGAGGGTCCAGTCTTCCGCCGCCTTAAACAGCATTACCTTCCGTCCGGCTAGCAATCCTTTGACGTCCATCAGCGCCTCCCCCAGCGCCCAGACGGACATCACAAAAAAGGTTGTCACCAGAATCAGCGGTGTAATGGAGCCTGCTCCGGTAATCACCGCCGCCAGTTCTCTGGCCTGTGCCCGCTTTGCGTTGTCCGACAGGATATGAATGAGATTCAGGCCAGACCGCACTGCCAGAAGATAGTGCACCGCATCACTTAAATTTTCCCGGTCACTTCCATTTCCATAAAGAAGATATTCCACCTCATAATCCAGGGTATGCTCCGCTATCTGTGCGTAATCTTCGACTTTCTGCTGCCCCACTGCTGCCTGTACAGCATTTTCAGTCTCGACAATGCCCGTTTTCTGTTTTTGCACCTCACCCACAGTATCTGTCTGCATTGAGCAGAACTGAGAGAAAAACATCCCGCAGTATTCATTCACCAGAATATGGTCCGGCATGCTTCCGCTTCCGGCTCCCTCATCATATGTTTCCGCTTGAGAAGGCAGTGCAGCCAGCGCTGCTGTCTTTTCTGATACCTGACGCCCTTCCGGCACCAGAAGTCCCAGCATTCCCTCCTGATAAAGCTGCTCCACCTGTTTTAGCCAGCCTTCCTTTTCCTTATCCTGAATGCCGTGAACAAATGACAGCGGCAGGATCTGAATATTTTCCAGACCGATTCGCACCGGTCTCCAGAGACTTTCGTAATCCGGCTCGCTGTCTCCATCTTCATCGTCATCATCTTCCCACTCTTCAATTTCACGTTCTACTTCATAGGAAAGCTCAATCAATTCCTCCAGACGCTGGATCTGCTCCACCGACCGTGGCTCCAGAGCCCGGATTTCCTGCCTGCGTTTTCCATTCTCCGCAACATACGCTTCATATTCCTGAATTTCCTGTTCCAGGGCCGCAGTCATTTCCGTGCCAAGCCGGTCCACGCGGTTTTCCTGTTCCTGTCGGTCTTTCTGCAATGTTTCCGCCAGCTTGTCCGCCTCTTTTTCATACTGTTTCACAAGTCCCGGCATCTTCTTTAATTCCCCTATCATCTGTTCTGCTGCCCGTCGAAATCCTGCACCGTCATAGGATGAAAGAGCATTCAGCCCCTGCTGACGGTCATTTCTCTGATGGTCCAGATTCTCACTGATGGATTCTAAAACCCGCTCCAGCTTCCAGACATCCCGGGTTCTGGTACGATAGGTCTGTGCCATCTCGGTCACCGCCTCCGCCTCCCTCTCCTGTTTCCAGAGGCCTTCCACCGCATCTCCATCAAAATCCAGGTTCCAGATTCCGTACTTCATATAATCCAGGATTTCCTTCTCCAGATACGCACCGTGTCCATCCACAGCACGCACAATTTCCTCTGCCGAAACTTCTTCCAATGCCATCGGATACCAGTTATCCGTTTCCAGATACGGAAGCAGGAAACCGGCAAAATCCGCTTCGATCTCCTCCCCGGTCTCATACTCCGCAAACAGCAGCCGGTAGCGGTCCCAGAGTTCCCGGTGATACTGGCTGAATACAGAATCCATAGCAGAAGATGCCGCCATCTGCAGATACCATCTTGCGCCCGCCGTGCGGGCCGACTCCATCAGCACACACAGAAACGCGAAAAGCAGCATCAGGATTATACTGACAAACACGGTGATCTGACCGCCCGGATTTTGTTTTTTTCCACCTGCTTTTTCCATGTTTCAGAGTTAATATACTTCCTTAGACTGGCTCTCAATCTCTTTAAAGATATTCTCCAGAAGCTTCGTAATCTGCGTTTTGAAGATGATCACCAGGCCAATCAGGACCACCAGAATCAAAACTACCTCGATGACTCCCACACCCTCCTCCTGGCGCCAAAACGCATTCCACTCTGAAACCAGTTTATTTTCTTTCCATTTTTTCAGCATACTCAGTTCCTCCCTGTCATTCATTCGATTCATCCTTATTTCCGGCACCTGTCTCTTTTTCGCAACCGGCGGCCTGCCAGACATCCCACACTATCCCATCGTTATCATGGCCGGAACCATGATAAAGATCATGACTACAAACAACAGCAGAAACAGCGGCACTAAAAGCTTTGTTCCCGCTTCCTCTCCCATTTTCCGAGCCAGGTTTTTGCGCAGTTCAAAGGCATCCTCCACTTCGGTGCGCAAAAGTTCCCGCAGATTCTTTGTTCCGGTTTTCCGGTTCTGTTCCAGAATGCTGCTCAGCTTCAGATAAGGCTGCAGGCGGCATCTTTGACCAAATTCCCGGTAAGCCGCTCCCTCTGCCGTTCCGTTTTCCATCTGGTAATAGGTCTGTCGCATTTCTTCGTAAGCCGGTCTTACCTGTTTTCCCGCCGCAGCCTCATAATCCTGCACCATGCGGCCCCAGGCATTGCGCACTGTCATTCCGGCTCCCACCAGCACCTGCAGCTTTGACACCAGCTCCGCATAGTCCAGAAGAAGCTGCTGCTCCCGCTTTTTCGCCTGTTCCCGCTGTTTTGACTCCTCCTGCATCAGCAAAAGCGCCGCCATCAAAACGCCCAGAAATGGGATGATCACGTAATTTGGTTTTTCCGCATTCCGGTAAGATAATGTTTTCCCCTGATACTCTGCCGGAAGTTCCAGATATTCCGCGTATTTCTGCTGCCTGTCCAGCCGGACCAGCTCCTCTGAAAACTGCTTCCTCTTCTGTTCTTCCGATGTCAGGGACTCCGGTACCAGCGTCACCGGAAGTTCAAAATCTGCCCGGTATTCTCCTGCGGAAAGCTCTGCCTGCAGCACCACCTCCTGTGCCCTTTTGATTTCCGTATCCACCGTTCCGGCGGAAGATAAGAATTCCGGCTCCGAGGAATGCCAGCGTACCCGCACACCGTATTCACTTAAGTATGATGGCAGCTTCAGATCCTGGGATACTGCCTGAAGGCTCTCATTTTTTCCGCGTATCCGCTCTTCCATGCCTTCCATGACTTCGTAAAATACTGCGTCAGCTTCTTCTCTGGTATAAACCCTCGGACTGACTGTTACGGTAATCGTCTGCTCATCTTTCTCCAGACCGCTCACAATCAGTTTCTGCTCTTTTGTACTCCCGCCGTATGCCTCCCTCTTTACCTGCCCCCGGGCCAGATACGGCTCCGGATCTGGCTGAAACCAGGACAGATACGCCCAGAGCAAAACCCCGAACATCACACAGACCGCAGCCGCAGCCCGATTGTTTTTACCTGCTCTTTTTTTGCGCCTTTTTCCAAAGCTTCCTGCATCACACTGCTTATCCCGAGACATCTGTTCCCCCATTCATGCTACACCTCAATCTCCAGAATCCGCTCTGACAGCCAGAATGCGGTCAGATATAATCCCAGGCAAAGTGTCATAAGCCCTCGGCCCATTCCGGTCCGATACATCTGGTCAAAGAAGCCCGGCGAAGTCCCTTCTACATAAAAGACAATGAAAAACGGAATCAGGTTCATGATCTTCTGCTCAAACTGGCGGGATGCCGTAAGCGTCATGATTTCTTCCTTCACCTGCATCTTGTCCCGGATTACTTCTGCTGTATGCCGCATGATGCTTCCCAGGTCTCCGCCCGTCCGCTTCCCGATGCCCAGCACCTCTGCCAGATTCTGCACATCCTCCAGTCCGCTTCGCCCTGCAAATTCCAGCAGAACCTGCTCTACATTTCGATTGGTCCGTATCTGCTGCACCATCCCGGAAAACTCCTGAACGATCAGCCCATCAGCCCCGTAAAGCAGCTTCAGTTCCTCCAGGCTCACCGCCATAGCATTCTCCATGGCATATCCTGCACTCAGCGATGCCGCCAGAATCTCCATAGCTTCCTTAAACTGCTGTGCCAGAAGAAGCTTTCTCTTTTTCAGGCGCTGCCTGCGCTCTCTCAGAACCAGAAACACACCGCTCACCGGAAGCATCAACTCAAACGCCGCCATACTCCGGTAAAACACATAGGAAAACAGTCCGCTTACCGCCATGCTTTTCCCAAGAACCAGAAGCATTTCTCTTATAGACAGCCGGTATTTGTCATAAGAAAGAATCCGGCCTGCCGAATTTCCGCGCCGGGATGCGTCTGCGTTCACTTTATATGGAGTAACCGGCCGCTTTGACCTTCTCTCTGTGCCGAAGGGAACCAACCTGGACGAGACTGCCGCAGACAGTTCCCTCTGCATACCCTTCCCATCTGCGGGTTTTTTCCTGTTCCTGATCCCTGCTGTCTGTTTCCGATGCTCCACATTCATCCGCATTCCCCCTCTCTTCAAACCGATACAATGGGTTTAATCGGATTTCTCCATCAGCGTACCCCAGTACTTCCGTGATTTCCAGCACCCGCCGGCTCCGGTCCCGCAGTCTTCCCAGATGCACCAGTATATCAATAGCCGAAGCAATCTGTCCCCGCACGGCGGCCAGCGGAATGTCTGCAGCCATAAGTGCCATGGTCTCCAGGCGCGAAAGCATATCTCCCGCACTGTTTCCATGACCGGTAGAAAGCCCGAAGTGTCCGGTATTGAGTGCCTGCAGCATATCCAGGCACTCTTTTCCACGCACCTCGCCGACGATCAGATAATTGGGCCGCATACGGAGTGATGCCCGGATCAGGTCGCTGATCTCCACCGCGCCTTCCCCTTCCACATTGGCTCCGCGGGTCTCCAGACGCACCAGATTCGGCACCTGGGTGATCTGCAGCTCTGCGGAATCTTCAATCGTAATAACCCGCTCCGTCTCGGGAATGTACGATGACAGGGCATTTAAAAATGTGGTCTTACCAGATCCGGTTCCGCCGCTGATAAAAATGTTGTAGCCGGACTTCACCAGCTTTCCCAGAAAGTCTGCCGCTTCCCTGGTCAGGGATCCATACTGGATCAGGCGCTCTATGGTGATGGGCTCCGGAAATTTCCGGATTGTCACCACCGGCCCGTCAAGGGCGATGGGCGGGAGCACAATGTGTACACGGGAACCATCTTCCACCAGCCTTGCGTCCGCAATCGGCCTGCTCACATTGACCACACGGTTGATCTTGCTGACGATCTGCTGAATCATGTCTTCCAGCTGCTCCACCCGCTCAAAGCTATGGTTCCATCGCTCCAGCCGCCCGCCCCGCTCAATGAAAATGTCATCCTTTCCATTCACCATGATTTCCGTAACTTCCGGATCATCCACCAGTTCCTGCAAAATATCCAGGCGGCGAAAGCTGTCAAACAGCCTGTTTTTCAATTCGATCCGCTGCCCCAGCGGCAGATACTGCCGTCCGGCCTGTCCCACAATGGCCTTGTCAATACAGTCGTACAGCTCTTCATCTCCGATCTGCTCAAAGCCGGAAAGTGTCTCCCGTACCTCTCCGCGAAGCTGCTCCAGAAGACTCTGTGCGCAAATACGTTCCCCACTCATCTCAGTTCCCTCACAAAATCTCCCAGATCACTCCACAAAAGCTGCTCCAGATAATTTTCCCGGGTCAGGGAATGAACTGGTTCCGGGAGATGCAAAAATCTCAGTTTTTCCCATATCGCGCTCCGCCCAGACCGCTTCAGATAATCTTTCCATTCCTCCAGCTTTGCGGTAGACACTGCATCATCTTTTACCGGTACATACACCACATCGCAGATGCCAAGAAGTTCCTCCGTGCCGCCACAAAACATACCGACATCCAGAATCAGTTCCTCATATGCTCCATCGGACGCAATCTTCTGGATCAGACCGGCAAATACTTCCTGATGGATTCCAGTCTTATCTTCCGCATAAGTGACCGGCGGAATATAATCCAGGCCTCCCCAGTTGTAGGTCACGCTGCCCAGCCGCACCGGACTGTACTCCCGCTGAATGTAATAGTAGAGCAGATCAGAAAGGCCTCCTGTATACACAGTTCCAGTCAGGGCTGAAAGACCAGAAAACTCCTCCAGGGTAATGTAAAGCACCTTTTCTTCCCGGGCCAGTACCTGACCCAGGGTAAAGGCAAAGCTGCTCTTTCCACACCGCCCAATTGGCGAATAGACGCCAATCATCCGGCTCCGCCTGCCGGTCACTGTCATAAGTGTCGGAATTTCCTGGGGCTGATACCAGGACATCACTTCCCGCAGGAGACTGTCCGAGGCCTGGTACTTGTACACCACCGCCTCGCCTTCTTTTGCTATGCCAGTCTCGCTAAGCCGCACCGTCTGCAATGCCTGAATTCCTTCTAGTTCTTTCTCCGCCACACTGTCACCGACCAATAGAAGGTCAATCTGCTCCCGTTTTGAAAATTCCCTCAGTTTTTCCAGGCTGGTAAACGCCACCACTTTAAATGGTACCTGCTCACGCTGGTTCGCAAACTCCGCAAACCGGTCAGCATACCGGGAGTCTACATCGTAGACTGCCATAATCTTTTTCATTTCATTCCCCCTTTTTCCCCCACTATAATGCTTTCATCCACCGCACCACGCCATAAATACAGACCCCCACCGCCAGACAGACCGCAAACGGAATATGATGCGGCGCATCCGCATGCTCCAGCGAATCATATGGCTGCAAACACCTTCCCTGCATCACTGCCCGGACATACTCCTGCAGATAGCAGAAGCGTTCCACCGCCAGACCAGGCTGTCTGAGCCTCCACAGACTCCAGACAGCGCCCGCCAGAAACCCAAGGGCCACCGCATAAAACCCGCTCTGAATTCCCAGATATCCGCCAATCACTGCCATCAGCTTGCCGTCCCCGGCCCCCATAACCCGAAAGCGGAACAGTAACATACCAAACAGCAGAAATGGCAGCACCCCGGTAATAAATCCCATGCCCCACTCCATCACGCCCACAAATGCCAGCAGCATTAGGGCTTCATTGGACACGTGGCCCCATTTCTGGTCTGTCCACGCGCAAAAGCAAAGACCAGCAATCAGAAACAAATATATACTTTCCTCTGTTATGCAATCTCACCTTCTTTTCCATCTGCCATAACCACAAATATTCCTCTGTTATGGCTGTTCCCAAAAAACTCATGAAAATGAAAACTCTGCCGAAACGGCGGATATCCAAAAGCCCCAGGCTTTTTGAAACAATAACTTTAGAAATCCAACGGCATGGTACGGAATGAAAAGCTCCTGCCTGATGAATTCCGCATCGGAATGATGCGTTGATTGTGGTCTTATCTTACCCATAATTTTCTCTGCCGTCAACGTCTGGCATCGGCATAAAGCGACAAGAATCGACAACGAGGAAACGGTTGGACATTGACAGGGCAAAATGCTATACTAAATACACTTGAAAGAAGAAAAGGAGTACCAGCACCATGAACGAATTATACGAAGCCATTGAAGCAAAGATCAAAGCATCCGGCTATCCGCGGGAAATCTCCGGCGAAGCTGTCTACAATGACATCTGTGACCAGATCGAAGGAAAAGAAAACGGAGATTACGTTCTCCTCTCTAAATTCGAGGAGGATGTGGTATTTGAATATCACATTACCATTTCAGATGACGAATTCAACTTAGGCATCCTCACCATGCGCACCCCGGAAGGTGTCTTTGAAACGGATTTCGATAAATAAAGGCTTGTCAGAAAGGGCTGCCGCAAAATTGTACCAGGAACGTGTCTGCTACAATTTTGCGGCAACTCTTTTTTTGCGCATTCTATAGGACATTTTGACGAAAAATGTTATTTTCGTCCCTTTGTTTTTGGTTGACGTGAACAATCAATCGTGATAGAATGAACTTAGTTCAATTTTTTAAACCAAAGGAGGTTTTTATGGCGGACTCCAAAGAACTACAGGAACTGTTTCACAGCTGCATGCCGCTGTTTATCGCCCTCGGAGATGAGGTCCGCTTAAACATCATCGAAGCATTGTGCATTGCCTCCCAGAACGGCCACACGGAAGGGCTGAACGTCAACGAGATCACCCGGCAGACCAATCTGTCCAGACCGGCCATCTCCCATCATTTGAAGATTATGAAAAGCTGCGGACTGGTAGAAGTCACCCAGTCCGGTACTTCCAATTACTACCGGCTTACCTTTCTGGACTGCACGAAGCAGCTGATGAAACTGGGGTACCTGGTTGAAGAGATCTTCAGCCAGGAATAAGAAGAAATACGTATAATTTTCCACCCATTCCAGATACTACACTCCAAAAGGAGTGCAAATTTATGAAAAACAACGGACTTTTCTTCACGCGAAACGACTGCAGACAGGCGGCCGCCCGTGAAAACATGAAACTGAAGGCAGAAATCCATCAAACGCAGCATAAGATGGAGTCCTTATTAAACCAGTTCGACCAGGTGACGGACCCGCCTCTGATCGACTGCTGTATTTACGAACTAAACGCGGTCTGGCTCCGCTATCAGTTTCTGCTCCGGCGTTTCAAGCTTCTGGAACAGCTGGATTTTTAGCCAAACGAAACTATGCAATCAGGAGGACTTGATATCTATGGCATCATGGTATGAAAAAGCAGTATTTTATCACATCTACCCGCTGGGTATGCTGGGGGCGCCATTCGCCAATACCGAAGACGCCGCGGCTGACCGCTTTCCGGAACTGGACAAATGGGTTGCCCACATGGAAGCCTTAGGCTGCACCGCACTTTACATCGGACCGCTCTTTGAGTCCTCCTCCCATGGCTACGATACCAGAGATTATAAGCTTGTGGACCGCAGGCTTGGCACCAATGAGGACTTCCGGCACTTCACAAAGCTCTGCCATGAAGCCGGAATCAAGGTGGTCGTAGACGGAGTATTCAACCACACCGGACGTGAATTTTTCGCATTTCGGGACATTCAGCAAAACCGTGAAGGTTCCCGCTACTGCGGCTGGTACAAAGGTGTGAACTTTGGCTGGAACAGCCCTTACAATGATGGCTTCGGCTACGAGGCATGGCAGGGGCATTTCGAACTTCCCTGCCTGAATTTACAAAATCCGGAAGTAAAGCAGTATTTGTTCGATGTCATCCGCTTCTGGATCTCTGAATTTGATATTGATGGCATACGCTTAGACTGTGCCAACGTCATGGATTTCGGATTCATGCAGGAGATGCGCACCCAGACCGCTTCCATGAAGCCGGATTTCTGGCTCATGGGCGAAGTCATCCACGGCGAATATGGCCGCTGGGTGAACGATGGCATGCTCCATTCCGTCACCAACTACGAATTACATAAGAGCCTCTATTCCGGGCTCAATGACCATAATTTCTTTGAGATTGCCCACAATGTACGGAGACTGGAAGCCATTGGCACAAAGCTCTACACGTTCCTGGACAACCACGATGAAAACCGCATTGCCAGCAAACTGAATAAAAAAGCGCATCTGCCGCTTGCATGGGCGCTGCTCTTTACCCTTCCCGGCATTCCTTCTATTTATTACGGAGGAGAATGGGCGCTGGAAGGCATCCGCACCCGCGAAAGTGACGCAGCTTTGCGGCCCTGCATCAGCCTGGAAGAAGGCGAGGCAAAACATGATGAACTCACCGACCTGATCACGAAGCTGGCCGGAATTCATACAGAGCAGCCGGAATTCCACGGCGGGCGTTATCAGGAGCTGCTGCTCACCAACCGGCAGTATGCTTTCGCCAGACACGCCCAGGGCAGCATCTGCGTGACCGCGGCCAACAGTGATGACCAGGAAAGCTTTCTTTCCATTCCGGTTCCGCTGCGCGCATCCAAGGCAGAAAATCTGATAGATGGTTCCATCATTCCGATTGAGAACGGAAAAATAAACCTTACATTACCAGACAACAGCAGTGTTGTCTTAAAGATCAGGGAGGATTGACCTTATGGCAGTCAGAGATAAGAAAAAGCAGACCGAGACCGGCTTTATCACCGCCGGGGACCGTTACCTGTTCGGAGAAGGCACCCACTATGAGATTTACAATAAACTTGGTGCCCACCCAAAAATGTTCAATGGCAAAACCGGCTATTATTTCGCTGTATGGGCTCCCCATGCCGCATCCGTCAGTGTAGTTGGTGACTTTAATAACTGGGATCCGGATGCCTGCCCCATGCAGGTGCTTGAGACTTCCGGCATTTACGAACGTTTCATCCCGGACATCAAGCCAGGCGAACTCTACAAATTTGCCATTACCACCCAGACTGGCAAGGTGATTTTCAAGGCAGACCCCTTTGCCCAGTACGCGGAGTACCGGCCGGGAACCGCCTCCATCACCGCATTCAGTGATAACTTCCACTGGAATGACGCGGCCTGGGTTCAGAAACGCGAGAGCATCAACCCGTGCGAGGCAGCCATGAGTATCTACGAGGTGCACTTAGGTTCCTGGAAAAAGAAAAACCGACCGGAAAAAGACGGTTATTATACCTATAAGGAAGCTGCCGCCGAGCTGGCTGCCTATGTAAAGGAGATGGGTTACACCCATATCGAGCTGATGGGAATTGCGGAACATCCCTATGATGGTTCCTGGGGCTATCAGGTAACCGGCTACTATGCTCCCACCTCCCGCTATGGCACTCCAGAGGAATTCAAATATTTTGTGAACTATATGCACAAAAAGGGCATCGGCGTTATTCTGGACTGGGTTCCGGCCCATTTCCCGCGGGATGCCCACGGTCTGGCAGATTTTGACGGACAGCCGCTCTTCGAGTACGCAGATCCGCGTAAAGGCGAGCATCCAGACTGGGGTACCAAGGTCTTTGACTATGAAAAGCATGAGGTTTCCAATTTTCTGATTGCCAACGCCCTCTACTGGATCGAGCAGTTCCACATAGACGGTCTGCGCGTGGATGCCGTAGCTTCCATGCTTTATCTGGACTATGGACGCAAGGACGGTGAGTGGGTACCGAACCGCTATGGCGGCAACCAGAATCTGGAAGCCATCGAATTTTTCCGCCACTTAAACAGCATCGTGGCCCAGCGCGGGCATGGTGCCATGGTCATTGCCGAAGAATCAACCGCATGGCCACTTGTCACCCACGATCCAAAAGAGGGCGGCCTGGGCTTCACCTTCAAGTGGAACATGGGCTGGATGCATGATTTCCTGGAGTACATGAAGCTGGACCCGTACTTCCGCAAATTCAACCACCACAAGATGACCTTCGGCCTCACTTACTTTAACAGTGAAAACTTTATTCTGGTACTCTCCCACGATGAAGTTGTCCACTTAAAGTGCTCCATGATCAACAAGATGCCAGGCCTCTTCGGAGATAAATTCGCAAACCTGAAGGCCGGTTATACCTTCATGCTGGGACATCCGGGCAAAAAGCTTTTATTCATGGGCCAGGATTTCGGCCAGCTTCATGAGTGGGATGAAAAAGTCAGCCTGGACTGGCATCTGACAGAGGAAGACCTGCACAAGGATCTCCAGAACTATGTGCGCGACCTGTTACATATTTATCAGAAACACCCTGCGCTCTACGAGTCCGATGATGACTGGGATGGCTTTTCCTGGATTAATGCCAACGATGGTGACCGCAGCATTTACAGCTTTGTGCGCTACGCGAAGAATCACAAAAAGAGCCTGCTGTTTGTGTGCAACTTCACTCCGGTGGCACGGCCGGATTACCGGGTCGGTGTACCGAAACGCGGCAATTACACACTGATCCTGGACAATGAGCACGGTGCTTACAAAACTGGCGAGAAGGCTCCAGTCTTTAAAGCAGTCAAATCCGAGTGCGACGGGCAGCCATATTCCGTAGCGCTGCCGCTGTCGGCATACGGAACCGCAATCCTCCGGTTCTCATAATACGCAGGAACACACCCGTTTGAAAATAACAAAAACAGATTATGTATTTCGTTAAAAAATTATCAAAAAGTAGATGACATTCTTTCCATTTCGTAGTAAAATAGGAAACGACCTACCTGATGATCCGGTTATTAAAACTGACGGTAAGCATCAGCAACATAATATAAGGAAGGAGAGTTTCGTATGGCAAGAGAGTTAATTTCCAAAAACGCGACCAAAAGTGTCTATCGCGATGGCGATAAAGCGGTAAAAGTTTTCTGCAAGGGCTTCCCGAAGGCAGAGGTTTTAAATGAAGCTTTGATCAGCGCACGAGTTGAGGCCATTGGCGGCATCAACATTCCGTCTATCCAGGCAGTTTCTGTCGAAGAGGACGGCTGTTGGTCCATCACCCGGGACTACATCGAAGGTAAGACACTCACAGAGCTTATGAAGGAAAATCCGGATAAGCGCGACGAATATCTGAATCAGATGGTTGAACTGCAGCTGATGATTCATTCCAAGACCTGTCCATTACTGAACAAGTTAAAAGACAAAATGGCGCGGCAGATCTCTGAGATGGAAGAATTAGATTCTGTCAACCGTTACGATCTTCTTACCCGCCTTGACAGCACTCCAAAACACTCCAAGCTGTGTCACGGAGATTTTCAGCCGGACAATATCATTGTGAAGGAAGACGGCACCATGTATGTCGTTGACTGGGTTCACGCAACCCAGGGCAACGCCAGCGCAGACGTAGCCAGAACATATCTTCTGTTCTGCCTGACCGATCAGGCAGCGGCAGAAAAATACATGGATCTGTTCTGCGAAAAGACCAGTACCGCCAAACGCTATGTACAGCAGTGGCTGCCTCTGGTAGCTGCAGCACAGCTCACAAAGAAACGTCCGGAAGAAAAGGAACTGCTTCAGAGCTGGCTGAATGTATGTGATTATCAGTAGGTCAAACGGTTCCTGTTTGCACTATATATGAACAGGAACCAAAAAGAAGAGGGTCTTGCCGATTGCGGTAAGGCCCTTTTTGATATATACTAAAAGACGTACCGCTTCTGTGATAAACGCCGGAAGCAGCACACAGCCACTATACCATAGCATACCTGCCAAAGGAGGACAACCATGCAGACTATTTTAGTGTGTGACGACGACAAAGAGATCGTCGATGCGATAGATATTTACCTAACCGGAGAGGGCTTTCACATCTTAAAAGCCTATGACGGTTACGATGCCTTAAAAATTCTGGAAACGGAACATGCGGACCTCATGATCATCGATGTCATGATGCCGGGGCTTGACGGCATCCGCACCACCTTAAAGGTGCGCGAGACCAGCAGCATCCCGATCATCATCCTCTCCGCTAAATCTGAAGATTCCGACAAGATCCTGGGTTTAAACATCGGTGCGGATGATTACCTGTCCAAGCCGTTTAACCCGCTGGAGCTGGTGGCCCGGGTCAAATCCCAGCTGCGCCGCTACACCCAGCTTGGCAACTTAAGCCAGGGCAGCAACGAAAATGTGTACAAATGCGGCGGCCTTACCATCAACGATGACACCAAAGAAGTGTTTGTCGATGACGAGCCCATCAAGCTGACTCCCATTGAGTACAACATCCTGCTGCTGCTTACCAAAAACGCCGGCAAGGTTTTCTCCATCGATGAGATCTACAAACAGATCTGGAATGAGGAAGCCATCGGTGCCGACAACACCGTTGCCGTACATATCCGCCACATCCGGGAGAAAATCGAGATCAACCCGCGAGAGCCGCGCTACTTAAAGGTGGTCTGGGGTGTTGGCTATAAGATTGAGAAACAGTAGGAGCCGCCCATGAGACTGAAAGATTATTCCATGCGGATCAAAAAGAACATTGCCGTGTTCCTGCACATTTTGTTTTTGTTTATGGCGGTGCTTTCCATCAGCGTCATGTACTTAAATACCAATGTCGGCTCCGGCCTCTCCTGGATCCTGGACCGCCAATACGATGACTCCGCTGCCTTCCGCCAACAGTTCCAGGAAGATCTGGACCATGTATTCAAATACGTTGCCTACCGGGATGTCTTCGAGACGGACGGCAATCTGGATCTTTCCAAAGAAATGTTTGCCGTCAGCCGCGACAACGGCCCGGAGATCACCTACACGCTGGAGGAAGTCCTGCGCTACGCCAAGAGCCAGGGGTTCTATTTAAACGACCAGTTTGAGGTAGTCAATGACCTCTTTATCTATGACGATGCTTCCACAGCAAAGGACCAGCTGGTATACTGGCGCGCTTACGATCCGAATGCCACCTTAAAGGAACCGGGCGATGCGTTCTCCTCCCTGCTGGATCTGTCCCGGGAGGTATTAAACTGCTTAAGTGAATATTATATTGTAAACTATCGTCTGCTGTCGAATCCATCCAACTTCCGATTCCGGATCGATTATCTGGATGATGAGACTGTAGTCTCAGAGTATTCCAACGCAGGAGATTTGACCGATGCCCAGTTAAAGTCCCTGGGCCGTTACTGCTCTGTGGACAGCAGTTCCATTCTCATTGACAGCAATCTGGATGAACTGCCCAAAAATGTCATGGCCCAGCTTGAGCAGCTGAACGCAAATGATGCAGACCGGTATCACATGACAGTTGCTGTAAATACCCAATACGATGCAGACGATGTATACGCCCGGCAGGCCGCCGATTACCGCCATCTGCGCAGCCGCTTCGTCGAGGCCATGTTCAGCCTGACTATCGGCATCATTGGCTGCCTGGTGACACTGTACTACCTGATCCTGGTATCCGGTTACCGCACAGAAGACCGTACTAGTCCGTACCTGCATGGCTTTGACATGATCACCACCGAAAGCGGGATCCTGCTGACAGCAGTCAGCACCATGTTCATGCTATTTCTGGGAGAGAAGATTGGTTATCCGCTGATCCATCTTGTTGCCCGGACTGAAGACTGGGGCTTTGCCGAGCGGATGATGCGGGCCATGATCATCTACGGCTGCTGTATGACCGGCGCATTCAGCATGCTGCGGCGCTACAAGAGCCGCCAGCTGGGGACAAACAGTATGCTTCACCATTTCCTCAAAAATCTGAACCTGTATTTTGCAGACCATACCTACTCCCGGCGGCTCTTCTGCCTGTTTACTGCCTTTCTTGCAGCACAGGCCATCGGCATCAGCCTGATCGCTGTATGTGTCTGCTTACGGTCCCATATGTCCGCAAAGATTATCGGCATCATCACGCTCCTCCTGTTGGTCGGTCTGGATTACAAGACCTTTCACCGACTGTTCCTGCAGTCCCAGCAGGAAGACCAGATTGCAGATGCCATCACAAAAATTGCGGGCGGTGACACCAGCTATCAGATGAATCTGGCCGGTCTGGAGGGAAAGGAACTGAGAGTCGGCAACATGATCAACAGCATCGGAACCGGACTGGAGCGTGCCCTGCAGGAGCAGGTCAAGAGCGAGCGCTTAAAAGCTGACCTGATCACCAACGTATCCCACGATATCAAGACCCCGCTCACTTCTATTATTAACTATGTAGACCTGCTGAAGAGGGAACAGATTCCGGGGGAACGCGCCCAAGAATACTTAAAAGTCCTGGATCAGAAATCCCAGCGCTTAAAGAATCTGACCGAAGACCTGGTGGAAGCCTCCAAGGCAAGCTCCGGAAACGTCAAGCTGGAGATGACCACTCTGGACATTGTAGAAATGATCTGGCAGACCAACGGCGAATTTGAAGAAAAATTTGCTACCCGAAGTCTGGAGCTGGTGTCCACACTGCCGGAAAGCAGCATTCTCATCGAGGCAGATGGCCGCCACCTCTGGCGTGTCCTCGAAAATGTCTACAACAACGCGTTCAAATACGCCATGGAACACACCCGGGTCTACACCGACCTGGAACTGAAAGACGACAAAGTTTACTTTACGATTAAAAACATATCCGCAAACCCGTTAAACGTACAGGGCGAGGAGCTTACTGAGCGATTCGTCCGCGGAGACGTCTCCCGCACCACCGAAGGAAGCGGCCTCGGCCTCTCCATTGCCCAGAGCCTCACAAAGCTCCAGGGCGGAACCTTCGAGATCTTAATTGATGGAGATCTGTTCAAGGTGCGCGTGGGCTTTGGGGTGAAAAAAACAGACCAGACGGCATGAGCTATCTGAGTTCAAAAAAGACGCAGGTCACATATTTTGTGACTTGCGTCTTTCTTGTATTTACGCTTCTATATACTCTTACGCATTCTTTACCTGCGCGTTCTTCACACCCTTCTTCTGAAACAGTTCCTTCCCGGATGTGTACACAATGATGATACCCAGTACCATTAACAGGATCGCAATGATCAGCTGTAAGTCTTCTACCATGAAGACTGCGGTACCTGCACCGAAAGCATGTACCAGGGCGATGGTTCTCTCAACCAGTGCGGTAAAGGTAACGCACAGCATGATGATGAGCGGTGGGAACAGGGTTTTGTTCTCTCTTCCGGTTACCTTTAAGAATACACACAGGGTGATGAGTACCAGAGCACTTAACAGCTGGTTTGCACTGCCGAACAGCGGCCAGATGTTGGAATAACCAATCTTGGTTAAGATAAAGCCACAGGCCAGGGTTACCACAGTGGAAAAGTACTTATTGCAAAGAAGCTTTCTCCAGCCCTCTGCATGCTCCATATCATCAGCAGAGAACAGTTCCTGGAAGGACATACGTCCGATACGTGCCACGGAATCCAGGCTGGTTAAAGCCAGGGCAGATACACACATGGTCATAAAGCACTGTGCTACATAAACCGGGATACCAAACATCTCCAGGAAACCTGCAACACCTGCAGAGAAGATCTGGAACGGAGTTCCGGTTGCTGCGGTACCATCTGCTGCAGCTGCCGCACCGGCTACACATAATGCCAGAACAGCCAGCAGGCTCTCTAATACCATGGCGCCATAACCAACCTTCAGCATATCCTTCTCATTGGAAACCGTCTTGGAAGAGGTTCCGGAAGATACCAGGCTGTGGAATCCGGAAACCGCGCCGCACGCTACGGTTACAAACAGGATCGGGAACATATCGCCCATCTTGGCATTCTTAAATCCGGTGTAAGCCGGAAGGTTCATGGTCGGATGCGCAACCACCAGGCCAACAACTGCGCCGATGATCATGCCTGCAAACATGAAGGTGGTCATGAAATCACGCGGCTGCATTAAGAGCCACATCGGCATAACCGCTGCCAGGAAGATGTAAGCAAAGGTCAGATAAGACCAGGTGTCTTTACCAGCTACAACCGGGAATGCCATACCGATTGCAAAAGCAGCAACGGTACATGCCAGTCCGGCTAAAGTTTCTTTCCAACCGGTCAGATGAAGATGCTTCTGCAGCACACCAAATACCATGGCGAATACAATGAACATCAGGGAGATGGAACCTGCCGCACCGTTGGTCTGTGCCGCCGGGGAAAGGGAGGCTACGCCATCCGTTACGGTGTAAGCATTAAAGGTACCTGCAACCATATCGGCAAATGCTGCGATAACGATCAGGGTAAATAACCAGCAGAACAGAAGGAACAGCTTCCGTCCGGTCTTGCCGATGTATTTCTCGATCAGAAGTCCCATGGACTTACCTTCATTCTTGACACTGGCATACAGTGCGCCGAAGTCGGTTACTGCACCGAAGAAGATGCCGCCAAGGATAACCCACAGAAGCACCGGAACCCATCCGAATGCAGCTGCCTGAATGGCACCGGTGACAGGGCCTGCGCCTGCGATGGAGGAAAACTGATGTGCGAAAACGGTCCAGCCATCGGTCGGCACGTAATCCTGTCCATCCTCTAAAGCAACCGCCGGAGTCTTTGCCTTCGGGTCGATCCCCCATTTATTGGCAAGCCAGCGGCCGTAAAACGTGTATCCGCAGAACAGACACACAGCTGCGATTAATACTATAACAAGTGTATTCATAATGATCTCTCCTCTCAAAACTATAACGCGGAAAAAAGAAAAACCTCCGTCCTCCCGCAGAATTTTCCGCAGGAAGACGAAGGCATATATGCTAATCATAAAATACGCGCTCCGCGTTACCACTTCCCTTGCTGACATTCCATCAGCCTCTCTGACCATATCCTCCGTCTCTCAGTCCGGATGAATACGAGCCCTGTTAACGGTGGGTTTCCGTACTGTCTTACTGTCTGCTTTCACCTGGTATCACCAGCGTTACTTTTCGCATTTCAGACAATCTGCTTGCAGGGGATAACTCTGTTGCCGCGCTGCTTCCTCACACCAGCCGGAAGCTCTCTGAAAACGCATCTGACAAAAAAGCCTTGTCCTGTTCAACGCATTTGGATGTGAATCTTTGAATATCTGCCATTATAGTACCATTATTTCATTTGTCAATTATTTTTTCGAAAAGTTTTTGATTTGGTACAATTTGAAAGTTTTCACTCCCAATTTTCATCCAACAGAAAATCACGGATGTTTCGATGCTTAATTCCATTACGGCTCATATCAAATTCATCCATGGAAACCACATATTTGGGGAAATTGTCCCGTATCGTATCATATACCCCAAACTCCCGCTGTATCGTTTCTTCCGATGCAAGCAAATAAGTCACCTGAATGTAGAGTTTCTCCCCTCGCTTATCACAGACAAAATCTATTTCCTTATCCTGATTTTTGCCGACCGTAACATGATATCCGCGGCGGAGCAGTTCCAGATATACAATGTTTTCAAGCGTCAGATTAATATCCTTTGCATTTCCTCCAAACACCGCTTCCCGGATTCCATGATCCGCAATATAATACTTTTCATTGGAAGCAAGAATCTGCTTGCCTTGCACTTCCTCACGCTTCACTTGATAAAACAGATAAGCATCACAGCAATACCGGATATAATTCAGAATCGTCTCCGGCGCAACCGTCCGCTGTTCACTCTTAAGAAACTTTGCAAGAGACGATGCCGAAAATGTATTTCCGACATTGGCCATTACATAGGCCATGATCCGCTCCAGTAAATCCACATCCCGGATTTTATTCCGCTTTACAATATCCTTCAGCTGCACAGAGTTAAACAAATCCTGCAAGTATTGTCTGGACGGCTCATCCGCATAACGAATGTTGGCCAGATATGGCATTCCTCCGTACAAAATATATTGCTGAAAGCTTTTCTGAACCGTTTCCTCCGGAAAAACAGAATGATAAAGTTCCAGAAATTCAGCAAATGAAAATGGATAAACAATAAATTCCACATAACGCCCAGCTAGATAAGTAGCCAGTTCTCCAGAAAGGAGTTTTGCGTTAGAACCTGTAATATAAATATCGCAATCCAACGCAACACGGAACGAATTGATACACTTTTCCCAGTCCTTTACTTCCTGAATCTCATCAAAAAACAGATAAATTTTTCCATCTATCCAGGCTGAACGGCTGCTGATCTCATCGTACAATGCTTTCGCAGTCTGCAGATGCGTATATCTCATATCCTCAAAATTAATAGAAATAAACTGAGATGAACTCACCCCGGAATCTATCAGCTCCTGTTTAATCAGTTCCAGCATTACCGACTTTCCGGAACGGCGGATACCTGTCATGACTTTAATTAGGTCCGTTCCGATAAACGGTCGTATGCGTTTCATATACATTTCGCGTTTCACCATAAATATTATGCCTCCTTTCCTGTCCCTGATAATAGTATAGCACATTTATAATTGATAAATTCATATAAAAATATGATTTTATAAGTTATAACTGATAAAATATCAAATTTCATTTATTTCATCAGTTATATCTTTCAAATGGTTGTATGCACAAAAAGCCGGAAAACCATCTCTGATTTTCCGGCTCAACTCCATTGCCTCAAATGATTCTGTTTTAGAAAATTCTCCATCCGCAGATAAAATTGTTTGCCCACCAGGAGCTTAAGGAACGATGAACGACTTTACCGTTACCGGAGGACGCATCAATAACCGTTCCGCCGCCTGCCACGATTCCTACATGGCCGCTTACAACGATGATATCACCAGCACGCAGATTAGAGAAGCTGCTGATCCTGGTGTATCTTCCCGCGTTTCTCCAGCCGGAGGATGTCATGTAGCTCTGACGCACGCCGACCTGGTTTAAGCACCAGTACACGAAACCGGAACAGTCAAAGGAGTTCGGTCCCTTGGAGCCCCATACATACGGACAGCCAAGCTTGGAGCTTGCCACCGCCAGAAGCGCACTCGCGCCGCCGCTGGCACCACCGGTATTCGGGCCAATGTGA